>Ga0137428_1000037_pt1 | contig 72094 bp, 69 predicted proteins | sample EasRivERMZT718_2_FD_102305 | JGI IMG/M metagenome (GOLD analysis project Ga0137428, IMG submission 102305) | Soil microbial communities from meander-bound floodplain in the East River, Colorado, USA - East River MetaG ERMZT718_2 | ecosystem: Environmental > Terrestrial > Soil > Floodplain ...
GACGAGTGCGCTCGCGGGTGCCCGCGCCAGGACCTGACTCCGATCACGGACCTGCAGTGCGCGATTATGGCCCGCGGCAAAAGGCGCGAACCCCGCATTGTCCAGCGCCGAATGCGGTAACGGCGACCCGGGCGACTCGATCGACTCCGTACCGATCGCGATCCCGGCCCCCTGGGAGGCCAGCCACTGATTCATCACCCAACGGTCGAGTGTCCCGTCCTCGCGCTGGCCTCGCGCGCCCCCCCCCCGGGCGGCGCTCGTGTATCCCAGGATCACGACGCCGTCCCGCCCGCGGACCCATTCCGTGAGGATTGCGAGATCGCCAATGGTGAGCGCGTCGGAGGGCGCCTCGGGTTCGCGACCGCCGAGCAGGATGATCGCGCGATAGCGCTGGAGATCGGCACGCGTCAGGTGCGGATAAAACTGCCGGTATTCGACGCGATACCCCGCTTCGTGCCAGGGCGCCGCCGTGTTTTCGCCGACGACCGGATCCGCCAGTGTGAAGTCCACGAGCAGGAGGCGGCGCGCCTCCGGCTGGCACGCGGCGACCAGCAGCAGCAGGGTGACGCGGAGCGGCTTCACCGCCCGGCGGGCTCAACGAGGCGGTTGTATTTGCGCAGCGCCGCGCGCAGGCGGTCGTGCGGGAGCGCGTACACGCGCAGGCCGTTGGCTCCCGTCATCGTGCGCGCGGCGACCATCGCGTTGACGATCGCTTCTTCGGTCGCCTGAATCGTGGCCTCGAACAGCGGCGAGATCCGTTCGTTCGGCAGCATCATCACGCTGACGTTCGCGTCCGGTTTGGCCGCGACGGGATTCGCCGTCGAGAACGCGACGAAGATGTCGCCGGATGGGTTCGCGCCGGTGCCTCCGAGTCTCCCAATACCGAGGGAGGCGCGCTTGGCGATGCGCTTGAGCTGGTGTGGCAGCAACGGTGCGTCGGTGGCGATCACGATGATGATGGAGCCCTGGTCGGCGGTGACACAACGGCGGCCGCCCGCCGGCGGGCCGGGGATCGAGTCGTAACAGGGCAACAGATCCGGAATCTCCTGCCCGACCGGGACGCCGGCGATCGCGAGCCGGCCTCGCGAACCGTAGTTGCATTGCACCAGCACACCGACGGTGTACCCGCCGCGGTCGGCGGGGAGCCGCCGCGACGCGGTGCCGATCCCGCCCTTGAACGCATTGCAGATCATACCGGTCCCGCCGCCCACGTTCCCTTCGGTCACCGAGCCGCCGCGCGCGCTGTCGAGCGCCGCGAAGGTGTGCTGCTTGGTGACGTGAAAGCCGTTGATGTCGTTGAGCGAGCCGTCCCAGGTTTCCGCCACGACCGGCAGCGACCAGTCGAACTCGAACCCTTTCTTGACGAGCCATTCGATCACGGCATCGCGCACGATGCCGACGCTGTGGGTATTGGTGATCAGCACGGGCCCGGCGAGGAAGCCCGATTCCTCGAGCCAGGTCGTGCCCGTCATCTCGCCGTTGCCGTTGAGCGTGAACCAGCCGCCGAACACCGGATCGCCGTTGGCGGCGCCGCGTGGGAAGACAGCGGTGACGCCGGTGCGCACGGGACCCTGGCCGACGACGAGCTTGCCTTGTCCGGAGATGATGGTCGCGTGGCCGACGGTGACACCGGCGACGTCGGTGATGGCGTTCAGCGGGCCTGGGGTACCGTCGAAGGGCACGCCGAGGTCGCGAGCGCGGGTCCGAGCCTGTGCGGCGAGCGGCTCGCCCGCGACGAAAAGTAGCAATCCGAAACGGAGAATGGTGTTCATCGTCACGATTCTGTGTGGTCCCCTTTGCGCGAGCAACTCTTTGAGCCCTTCGGCCGTCCTAACATGCACAGGAGGTCCCCGCCGAATCCAGGTCAACCGAACGCCGTCGCGCACCTATCTGATTGGGAGGTGGTTATGAAGACGGCTCTTACGCTTCTTGCAGTCACCACCGCTTTTTTCGCCCCCAACCGTTCCGCATCGCAGTCAGGTGTGGAGTCCGCACCCGCGGTCGCTCGATCGAGCATTCAAGAGTCTGAAGGTGAGCTCAGTGCCGACGTCATGCGTCATCTCGACCGCGGTGACCAGTTGAGCAACCGGCTGAACTTTGCCGCGGCGGCCCGCGAGTACCGGCAGGCAGCCAACATTGCCCGGCGTGAGAGGCACCTTCCCAGCTGGACGACCTGGAAGCTCGCGAACGCCTACTTCAACGACAACAACCTGCTCGCGGCCGCAACCGCTCTGGATCAGCTCGCCGATGAAGCGGCGCTGGTCGGCGACCTTCCGGTTGAAGCGCTCGCGATCTTCAACTCGGCGTGGTTGCACAGCAAGGCGGGGCGCAACAGTGCGGCGGTTGCGCGAGTGGCGCGTCTCAAGGGGTTACTGGCCTCCCGCTACATGCCGGTCGCGATTCGCGATCAGCTCATGGGACAGCTCAACCCGTCGAGTGAGGTCGCGACATATTGAAATAGCGGCAGGCCCTGCTCGCTACGTCACGACAGCGTAGGGGAGCAGGGCCTGTCGCATCTCGGCCGCTGATTGCCAGCGCGCTTCGCGCGCCTTCGCCAGCGACTTCATCACGGCGTCACTTAGTGCGCGCGGCACGTCGCGCCGCAGCTTGCGCAGGTCGGGCGGCGGGGCGTGCTGCTGCATGTCGAGCACGGCGGCCGCGCTCGCGGCGGAGAACGGGGGCCGGCCGGCGAGCGCTTCGAACAGCACGACAGCCAGGGAGTACAGGTCCGTGCGACCATCGATTTCGCTCGAGCCGCCCGCCTGCTCGGGGCTCATGTACTCTTCGGTCCCTACGACAAACCCGCTGCGCGTCACGCGGTCCTCGCCCGAGCTGGCGATCGCCCGCGCGATCCCGAAATCCACCAGCACCGCCGCTCCATCGGGCTCCGACAGCACGATATTGTCGGGCTTGATATCCCGGTGGGCGAGACCGTGCCCGTGCGCATGCCCCAGCGCGTCGAGCACCTCCGTGGCGATGCGAACCGCGCGATCGATCGGCAGCGTCCCGTCACGTCGGACGGCTTTCCGGAGTGTTTCCCCCGCCACGAACGGCATCACAAACCAGAGCAGGTAGTCCGTTTCGCCGGAGTCGAGCAGCGGCGCGATGTGGGGATGGTGGAGCTGCGACGCGTAGCGGATCTCGCGGAGGAAGCGATCCGCGGCCACCGAGACGGCGAGCTCTGGATGCAGCACCTTGATCGCGACCTTCTTCGCCTGCGGATCGAACGCGCCGAACAGGGTGGCGTTGCCGCCGCGGCCGATCGCCGTGATAACGGTGTAACGGTCGCCCAGTGCCTTGCGCACCCGCTCGATCAGATCGCGAGCCACAACGAGAATAGGCGGCGCGGGGATGGAAAAAGGAAGGGCGGCGCCGCTACGGCGCCGCCCTCGTGCCACGCTGTGGCGTCGAGGCTACTCAATCGGCGGCAGCGTCCGCGCGACCGAGAAGTCGTCGAAGATCGCGAAGCCGCCTTCCTTGCCGGCGAACCGGGCGTACGCGATCCCGCTGCCCGAGACGCACAGCCGCTGCGACACGCGTTCGCTGTGCGATTCGCTGCGGCCCAGCGATTCGCCGTCCGCGCTGAACGCCTCGAGGTACGCCACCGCCCCCGACTCGCCGTCACCCACCGGCGTCGCGTCGACGCACACCTGCTCGGCAGGCAGCGCGAACGTCGCCTCAATCGCGCCGAACCGGGCCTCGCTGAAGTCCGAGGCGACGCCCTGTGGACAGACGGTGACGTTGTTCTGGCCCGAGCCGAATCCTCCCGGCCCGTGATCGTTGGCATAGACCCCGGTACCGGCGCACAGGCCCTCTGGATTGGTGCGTGAGAACGTGACACCCATCCGCGCATAGAGCGTGTTGACGCGCGTTCCCGGCGCCACCGCGGAGCCATTCGGGGCGACGTCGAAATTGATCACGATGTCGGACGGCAGCGCCCACATGAACCGGCTGAAGAAGTCGGTCTCGCCGCCGCTGCCGATGTCGAACGCCATGCGAGTGCTGCTGGCGTACAGCGGCCGCGGCGTGATGAGCGCGGCAACGGGTTGCAGCAGCGAGCGGAAGCCGCGGGCCGCGAGATCCAGGGCGCCCGACCGCGGCAACGCGCCGAACCCCGGATCGAATCCCGGATCGCAGCGCAGGAACGGCGCCGCGACGTTGTTCAGTGCCCGGATCTGCGGCTCCCCGTCGATGAGATCGAACTGGTAGATCTGGAGCAAATCCTGCGAAGCGTGATCGAGATCCAGCGCCGCGGCGTCGAGGCAGATGCCCACGACCACCGGCTTGTTGAAGCGCCCGCCTTCATTGACTTCCGAGAGCGGCGGATCGGTCTGGTAGTCGTAGCAGGAATTGCCGACGGCGCCGGGCGTGCCGGGGAAGACCGGGTCGAGCAGGCCCATGAAGCACGGCCGCTCGTCCACCGACTCGATCGTGATCGTGATCGGGCTGGACACGGCACCCGCCGGTACGAACACGCCGGCCTGGCCGTTCGTCGTCACGATGACCGTGTTCCGATCGGGGAACACCGTGGCCTCGCCGCAATCCGAGCCGGGGCGATCGCACAGCGAGCCCACGCCGATGAAGAACTTGATCGGCAGCGTGCGGTCGTCGAGCAGGGGGATGAACTCGTCGGTGTTCACGTTCTTCAGCTCGCGCCCGCTGGCGACGACGTCCACATCCGCAAACCCCAGCGTCTCGGTTCCCACCTTCACCGTCATGCGGTACGTGCACGTGTCGCTCAGGTTGTCCTGCGCGGTGTGCCAGTTCGCCTGATAGTTTGACTCACTCACCTGCACCTGGGAGCCGGAGAACGTGCGGACCACGGCGGCGGTGCACAGGTTGGTGATGATGATGACGGGGCTGAGATTCTTGGAGAAGACCTGCGAGGTGGGAGGCTGCTGCTTCACGACCGGCGGCGTCCAGAAGAAGAACGCGTTGCCACCGTTATGTCGCGCGTCCTGGATCAGCGTGGACGGCGCGGGTAACACTTGATCGCTACGACACGCGGCAAAAGCGAGTGCGACGACAGCGAAAGCGAGACGCTTCATAGGGCGAACTCCCAGTTGGGGCCCGGTACAACCCCCAGCTGGGCGCAGTCTGGGACGGTCGGTTGGGGCGGCTGTAACGCAGGCAGCTCGAGGTGCAACGCCAGCGCGGCGGGATAATTGAACTGCCGAACTCAAAACGCACAACCCGTCACGATGTGATGCAGATCACGAACGGGGCTTGGCCAGCGCCTGAAAGCCGGGGTGCCTTTGAAGGTCCCACCACCACCAGGAGACGTCTCCGCCGACCCGGAAAGAATGCTCGGGGTTGGCCGCTACGTAGCGTTGTAGCAAGCGGATAGCCTCGTCGTGTTCGCCGAGGAAGGTCCGGACCAGCGCTTCGAGCGCGAGCTGCCCCTGCTCCGGATCGATCTGCGGCGTGCTGCGCGACCGCTCGATCACGTGGTGCGCGCTGTCGCGCAGTCCCGCTCGCGCGATGATCGCGGCGACCAGCATCTGATTGCGCAGATGCAGGAGCTCCCGCTGCGGCGCCGGAGCGAGCGAATCCAATCCGCTCAGGACGCGCCACGCGCGCGGCACGTCCGGCGTTTCCAGACGCGTCATCATGTAGAGCTGGCACTGGAAAAAGCGATAGTCACGCGGAAACCGGCGCATCCCTTCTTGGCACCAGCGCTGCGCCTGGCGCTGCTGATCGAGATCGTACGACGTATGAAAGAGGCGCGTGAGAATGTCGGCCGCGTTGCTGAGATACGCGTCCTCCTCGTACGCGCGCCGCGCCGCGAGCGCGGCTCCCTGCAGGTCTTTCGTCTGGTAATACACGCTGCTCAGCGTCGCGTAGGCGCTCGCGGCCGTCGGCTCGAGCGTCGTGACGCGCTCGAGGTCCTTGCGCGCGTCGTCCAGCAGCTCGGCGGTCTGCTGCGGATCGGGTGGGCGGGCAAACTGCCAGCGCCGATACCGCAGCGTACCACGCAGCTCGAGCGCGCGTGGGTCGGAGGGGGCCAGGGCGAGCGCGCGGCGGGCATGCCCCATGCCTTCCTCTATGAGATCGCCGGAGCGTGTGAGCCGGACGCGACGCTCCGACAGCTGGCCCCGCCGGATGATCGGATCGAGCCAGCGCGGATCGATGCGTTCGGCGGCCGCGAGAATGGAGTCGGTGCGTTCGAAGAGGCTCACCGCGCTGTCCATCTTCGCCGCCCGCACCAGCGCCTCCGCGTCTTTGCGCACGAGCTCGGCGCGTTGCACCGCGGTCCACGCCTCGGTGCTGCGCGTGCCGGCGCGCTCTTCCCGCAGCCGCACTTCCTCTCCCAACCGCGTGCGCAGTACCTGGGCGACTTCGGCGGCGAGACTGTCGCCGATGGTCGCGAGACTGGCCGCGGACTGCTCGAAGCTGGCCCGTCTGAACAAGTCGGCGCCGCTGGCTCCGTCGATCAGCCGGACGGTCACGCGCACGCGATCGCGCACGGGCTCGACGCTGCCTTCCACCAGCGTGCCGGCCCCGACCGCGCGCGCGATGCTGTCGCGCGGCAGCTCGGCGCGCCGGAACGGAATGACGCCGTTGCGCGACACGACGTCGAGCGTCCGCACCTCCGACAGCTGCGTGATCAAACCTTCCGTCAACCCGTCGGCCAGAAAGCCGAGCGACGAGTCGGGACTCAGGTCCTGGAAGTAGAGCACGGCCACGCGCCGCACGTCCATCGCGCGCGGATTGGCGCCGGGCCGGGCCTTGCCGAGTGCTCCGACCACGAACCACCCGATCGCGGCGAGCGCCGCGACACCGATGGCGATGGGGATCGGCCGGCGCCAGGGCGCCCGGAGCATCGAGCTCTTGCGCCGCGCCGCCGTGACCCGCGAAACCGCACCGGTGCTCGCGGTGTTGAGCGCGTCGCGAAACTGTGCCGCCGTCTGATAACGATCCGCGGGCACCTTCTCGAGCGCCCGCTCGATCACGACTTCGACGTCGTCCGGGATCGCGTCCCGCACCACCTTCAGCCGCGGAACGGCGTCGAGCGAGTGCCGCGCCATGATCGCCTGCGCGGTCGGGCCCGTGAACGGCGGCTGGCCGGCGAGCGTCTCGTACAACACGCACGCAAGGCTGTAGATGTCGCTGCGGCGATCGACCTTGCCGGTCCCCGCCGACTGCTCGGGCGGCATGTACGTCGGCGTGCCGATCGCGAGACCAGTTTCAGTAAGCTTGTCGCCGCCGGCGGCGCTTACGGCGCGCGCGATGCCGAAGTCGGTCACGATCGCGTGGCCGCCGGACAGCATGATGTTCTCGGGCTTGATGTCGCGGTGCACCACGTCGTGACTGTGCGCGTAGGCCAGGGCGTCGGCGACTTCACGCGAGATCTGCAACGCGTCGTCCAGCGGGAGCTGCGGTTCCCGGTCGAGCCGGTCGCGGAGGGATTCACCTTCAACGAAAGGCATGACGAAGTACAGCGTGCCGGCGGCGTCGCCGGAATCGTACACGGGCAGGATGTTGGGATGCTGCAGGCGCGCCGCCAGCTTGATCTCGCGCAGGAACCGCTCGCGGCCGAGCGCCATGGCGATTTCGGGGCGCAATGTTTTCAGCGCGACGAACCGTTCGTGTTTGATGTCGCGCGCCAGGTACACGAGCGCCATCCCACCGCGACCCAGCTCGTGATCGATGACGTACCGATCGGCGAGCGCGGTGTTCAATTCTGCAAAGGGATCAGTCACTCGGGATAACGATAGTCCTGGCGCACGTGCTCAGCGAGCGCGCGCGCCAGTGTGTCCAGCCCCGTGACCGGCCAGGGCCGATCGATACTCATCAGTACGCGGCCCGTGCCCGCCTCGACCACGATCATCTGGACGCGAATCGAATCGCTGCGATTGGCGATTGGATCGAGTCGACCGTATACGGCCCTGCCGGCGCTGGTATGCCTCGCGAGATCGATCGCGGCGATCGTCGGTCGCGACTGCCCGCGCCAGCGCTCCCGCACGACCGCCTGCGGGACGGCTGAGAGCGGCGGCTTGGCGCGCAACTGCTCCGTCACCCCCTCGGCGAGCCGCACGCGCCACGGCTCGAGACCCGTGACGAAGATGTCGAACGGTGCGACCGCAAAAAGGTGCGGATCGGGCCGGTGCTGCCGCGCGTAGCGCACGAAGCTCACTGCCCCTGCGATCACGAGCAGGACGACGAGCACCGAGAGTCGCACCAGCCATTGTCGTGAGCTGGTCATTGTCGTTCCTTCCGAGGCGCGGGTAGCTTCGCACGCCCGTCCCGTGTTCACAAGGAGTCGGTAGCGTCCCAGTGCGCTGAGGTTTCCGCAAAACGCATCACGTCAGCCGCGCCCCCCTAATGCAGGCGGGGTGACGTCACGTTGAGCGCTCGCGGTTACCATGAGGCCGCATGGTAACCGTATGCACGGTTCTTCCCCCACCAGAACGTCCCCGCATCGACGCCGCGGGTGACGGTTGCTTCGATACGCTGCACACGGATTCGTTGCGCGAAGCGTTGTCCGTCGCGCGGCGCCGGCGCGTGGATGCCGTGGTCATCTCCGTTCATCGCTGCCACGGTGAGGCGCTTCCCGGCGTCGCGCGCTTCGTGCGCGAATTCCCCGCGATCCCCGCCGTCGCGCTCGTCTCCCGGCACGATCGGGAGGCGACCGAGACCCTCCTGCGCCTCGGGGCGACCGGGGTGCGCAATGCCGTCGACTGTACCGAACCGGAGGGTTGGCGGAGGCTACGCGATTTGGTGGGCCATCCGGCGTCACCGGTCGCGGCCCGGATTCTGGTGCGCCTGATTCCCGCGCTCGGCGACTGCGCGGAGGAGTCGCGGCTCTTCTTCGAAGCGGTGGCGCGGCTCGCGCCCGCGCTTACCACGGTGCGAGGACTCGCGCGGCACCTGCGGGTGCGGCCGAGCACGCTGATGTCGCGCTTTCACCGCGCCGGCCTCCCGTCACCCAAGAGTTACCTCGCCGGCATGCGCCTGCTGCACGCCGCATTCCTCTTTCAGAATCCCGGTCTATCGGTGGCGGACGTCGCCTACCGGATGGACTACTCGTCGCCGCAGAGCTTCGGCCGGCACCTGCGCGCGATGCTGGGAGTGACGGCGGGGGAATTCCGGCAGCGCTTTCCGTTCGACGTCGCGCTGCCGCGTTACGTCGACTTGCTCATCACCCCGTACCGGGAGGCCCTGCGAGCGTTTCACCCCTTCAACGCGGGGTCCTGGGACCAAGGCCCGAGCGCCCCTGTGGCCTTCCCGGGCGGGGTCGATCAGTCGGCGGCTGGTCGGATCTGATTCAACACCGAAAAGCGCGCGATGCCTTCGCGCAGCCGCTCCGCCAGCTGCGCCAACTGCTGCGATGTGGCGGTCAATTCGCCCATGGCGGTGATCTGCGCCTCGGTCGCTGCAGCCGAGGAATTGGCGGAATCTGAGGATGCTGTCGAGATACTGGCGACTTGCTGTAACGATTGTGCCAGCTCCGCCAGGCGCCGCGCCTGGCTCCGGGAAACCTCGGCGGTGGCGTTGACCAAGTCGCCCATGAGTTGCACGCCCTGATGCAGCTCCTGCAGCGCCCCATCGGCCTCGGCCGCCACCGCGCCGATGTCGCGCACCTTCGCCTCACCCGATTGCATCGCCCGCGCCGCCGCATCGATGCCCGAGCGGAGCTCGCTCACCAGCTCGGCGACTTCGCGGGCCGACTTCCCTGCCTCAGCCGCAAGCGTGCGGACTTCGTCGGCGACGACGGCAAATCCTTCTCCCCGTTCTTCGGCGCGCACCGCCTCGATCGCCGCGTTCAGCGCGAGCAGGTGCGTCTGCCGCGCGATGCGCGCGATGGTCTGCGCGAACACGCCGATGCGCTCGGACATGCCCGACAATCCAGCGACGGTGGCTGCCGTGGCACGCACCTCTTCGCCGACGGACCGCAGGGTGGCGCTGGCGCGCGCGACGCGCTCGCGGCCCCGTTCCGCGGTCCCGACCAGACGCGACGCGTCCACTTGCATCAGCTCCGCGCGCACGCGCAGGGACTCGGCCTGATCCGACGCCTTCGCGCTTTCGCCCCGCGCGCCATCCGCCAGTCCACGCTGGCGCCCGAGATCGCCGGCGAGCCGCTGTGACGTGTCGGTCAGCGACTCGGTGGTCGCGTGCAGTTGCTCAGCGGCCGCGGCGAGCTGTTCGGCGAACGCCGCCACCTCGTCCGCTTCACGCTGCACGGTCGAGATGGTCGTGCCGATTTCCTCGAGCATCCGGTTGAAGCTCTTTTCCAAGAAGCCGAGCTCGTCGGCTTCGGCCGCCGCGGCGCGCACCGCGAGAAACCCCTGCTCCGCTTCGCCCATCACACTGCGCGCGCGGCGGATGCGTTGAATCAGCGTTGCGGGAATGCGCTTGAGCGCCATCGCGACCACGATGAATACGCCGGTCTCGAGGTAGGCGGTGGGATCGAGTCCGGATCCACCCGGATACAGTTGCCCGTGCGCCCAGCTTGCGAGCAGGTATGCAAGTGAGGCGACGAGCACGAGAAAATCGCCGACGGCCTGTCCCTGGTCGAACGCGTACGGAAGCACGGCGATGAACAATGCGGCGACGACACCGCCGTGTCCGAACCACAGCACCAGCACCGTGACGAGCGCCACGTCGAGCAGCGCGAGCAGGTAGATGAACCACCAGCGATACCAGCCGCGCTCGTTGATCATCCCGACGAGCGCGTTGACGACCGCCGCGCCGCCGGCGACGAGCACGATCGTGCCCAGCCGCACCGGAGCCACGCCCGAGAGATTGCCGAGTGTGCCGAGGACGAACAGCGCGGCGGCGATGGCCCAGCGGCGGCGGTGGCTGCGCTCGAACGTCTCGAGATCCTTGAAGCGTTGCTCGAGGGCACTCGCATCGTCCTGCCAGCCGCGCACCCGGGCGGCGAAGGAGGGACGGCGCATGGGGTTGGTCACGTGGCGGATTCGAGCCCCAGATCCGACGCGGTCAGGAATACTTCGACGAGATAGCCGGCGCGCTCGATGGCCTCGCGCCCGCCCTCCTGCCGGTCCACGACCGCCAGCACGCCCAGCACGTGCCCGCCTTCCCGCTCGACCGTGGTGATCGCCTCGCGGGCGGAGCTGCCTGTCGTGAGAACATCCTCGACGACCACGACCGCGGAGCCGGCGACGAAGCAACCCTCGATGCGTTTGCCGGTCCCGTGGTCCTTCGGCTGTTTGCGCACCGTGAACGCGTCGAGCAACTGGCCGCGGCGTCGCGCGGTCAAGGCAAGAGCATAGGCAATGGGATCGGCCCCGAGTGTCAGGCCGCCGACGGCGCGCGGGGCCCAGCCGCGGGCGGCGAGGCGATCCAGGCCGAGACCGCCGATCACGGCCAGCCCGTCGCCGGACATGGTCGTGAGGCGGGCATCGATGTAGAAGGACGAGTGGCGCCCCGAAGCGAGGACGAAGTCTCCTCGGCGCACCGAGCGCGACAGGAGCAAATCCTTAAGCGTATTTCGTAGGTAGTAGTAATCGCTACTACTATTCACTTTGCCGCTTGTTTACGATGTTCTTGAGCGCCCCAAACCAGCCCCGCTTAGGCCCATCCTTGGAGTCCGTCAGCGCGGCCTCGAGATCCTCGGCGAAGGCGCTCACCGTGGGCTGGCGGTCTCCCGGTTGGCGGGCCAGCCCTTTCATCACCGCCGCTTCGAGTGCGCGCGGGAATTTGAGGTCCTCGTTCGCCTCCGAGAGCGGAATCGACTTGCCGCTGAGGAGCTCCTGGAACAGCTCGCGCGGGCTGCGCCCCTCGTGCGGGTGGCGTCCCGTGAGCATGTAGTAGGTGATCTTGGCGAGGCTGTAGATGTCCGCGCGGCCGTCCACCAATTCGCCCGACAACGCTTCGGGCGCCACGTATTGCAAGGTGCCGACGAAGAAGCCGGTCCGCGTGAGACGCTCCTCGAGCGGCTGTTCCGCGTCGCGCGCGATCCCGAAGTCGAGCAGCTTCACCGTGCGCGCGTCGGGGTCGTACATGATGTTTTCTGGTTTCAAGTCGCGATGAATGATGCCGGCGTGATGCGCGGCCGCGAGCGCATCGGCGAGCTGGCGGATCAGCGGGACCGTATTCGCGGGAGCGAGGGGGCCTTCGCGGTGTAGGAAGTCGGCGAGTGGTTCTCCCTTCGCCCACTCGAGCGCCAGATAGTGGAGGCCCTCCGCTTCGCCGAACTCGTAGGTCCGGACCACGCCCGGGTGCACCACGCGCGACCCGTATCCCGCTTCACGCAGGAATCGTTTGACGACGATGGGGTCGCCCCTGAGGCGCTCGCGCAATACCTTGAACGCACAGGCGCCGCGAGCTGGGTGATCGGCGCGGTACACCTCCGCCGTTCCTCCCTCGCCGACGCGTTCGAGGAGGCGGTAGCCGGCGATGGACTTGCCGGCCAAGTTTTCGAGAGCCATGGGGTTACGCGAAACTAACGTCCGAATTTGAGGCTCGGCAAGTGATGCGATACACGGCGTGGGGCGTGTTGCTGGTGGGCGCGATGGCGTGCGGGTCGTGGCAGCGCGTGGGCACTGCCGACAACCCGCGTCCGGGCACCACCGTCCCGCGCCTGTTCGACGCGACATCGGTGTACCGCTCGATGGGTGCGCTCGTCGGTGGCGGGCCGTTGCCGTTCGTCGCGTCGGTTCGGTATCTCGCCGGGCCGACCAGCGACTCGACGCTCGCGCTGTTCTCGGTGTCGCTCACCAATCAGACGCTCAGCTTTCAGCGCCACGGATCCGAATTTGTCGCCGACTATCGCGTCGAGGCCGCATTTCGGACCGACAGCGGCAGCGTCCCGCCGGTGCGGCAGATCGGCAGCGACCAGCAGGTCCGGGTCCGCAGCTTTCAGGAAACGCTCCGCACGGACGAAAGCATCATCTTCCAGCAGTTCGTGATGGTCCCGCCGGGGATCTATCAGGTCGCGGTGATGCTGCGAGACCGGAATAGTCCGGCGTTTTCACGCGCGGAGCGGATCGATACCGCGCCCCGATTCAATCCATCGGTTTCAGGGATGACCAAACCGCTTCCAGTGTATACGGCGGAAGGTCGCCCGCAGCGGGCCGATCAGTTCGGACTGGTGGCGAATCCGCGTTCGACGTTGCCGTACGGATCCGACTCGATGCGCTTCTACCTCGAGCGGTACGGTACGCCACCCCCCGCGATCCTGGCGCGCGTCGTGGACGGCACCGATCGCGAGCTGTGGCGCGACTCGGTGCCACTGACCGTCGGGGCAGACCTCGCATTCGCGGTCATTTCCGTGCCGCCGACCAGTCTGCCGGTGGGGCAGGCGGAGCTGCAGGCGTTCACGCCCGGCGGCGACACGACCAGCTCCCGGTTTCTCATCAGCTTCTCCAATCAGTGGGTGTTCACGAACTTCGATGAGATGCTGAGCTTGCTGCGCTACTTCGAACGGCAGGACTGGGTCGACTCGTTGCGGCGCTCGGCGCCGGAGCGCCGGAGCGACGTGTGGCGCGAGTTCTGGAAGGCCACCGACCCGGTGCCGCTCTCGCCCGAGAATGAGTTGCTCGACGAGTACTTCCGGCGTGTGACACAGGCGAATGTCCGGTTTGCCGATGAAGGCCAGCCTGGTTGGCTCACCGAGCGGGGGGAGGTCTTCATCGGTCTCGGTGAGCCCGACGAAATGCTCGACATGTCGAGCGGGCTCGATCGGGCCAATCAACGCGTGATTCGCTGGACCTACACCTCGCAAGGGCTCGTCCTCTACTTCCAGGATCAGTCGGGGTTCGGCCAGTTCCGGTTGACGCCGGCGTCGCGCTCGGAGTTCCAGCGCGTGCTGGCCCGGTTGAGACGAGCCGGCCGGTGAGACCCCGCGCCGCCCTGAGCATCGCGGCGCTCGTGGTGGCGTCACCGGCGGCGGCTCAGGAAGCCGTTCGGCCGGCCGCCGACCACACCGCCACCTATCGCGCCGATTCGCTCCGTCTCGCCGGGCGCCCCTGGCATGCGGCCGAGACGCTCCTGGCCGCCGCCCGCCGCGACCCCAATCCGAACGCGTTTCTGATTGTCGAGGGCGCTAAAGCCGAAGTGCTGGCCAAGCGCTACGAGCGCGCGCGCACGCTGCTCGTCGCGCAGCCGTGGCTGAGCGACTACGTCGATGGGGAAGCCCTGGCGGTGCTCGGGCAGGCGGAGTACGGCCTGGGCCGCTACGCCGAGGCGGCTTCCCACTTCGAGCTGGCGCGCTCCCGCGCGCCCGGCGTCCGCGCGAACCTGCTGGCGGTCCGGGCCGGCGCCGCGTTCGACGCGGCGGGCCAACCCGACAGCGCCGCGGCCGCCTTCCGGGCGGCGCGCTCGGGCGGCCGTCTCGCGTCGATCGACGCGTGGCTGCGTGTCCGCCAGGCTCGAGTCACGGACGATACGGCGCTCGCGCGCGAGCTCCTGACCGACGTGCCGGCGCCAGCGGCGCGCGGCGTCGCCATGGCCAGAGCCCGCTCGCTGCTCCTCGCGGGCGACACGACTCGAGCGCTCGATGCATTCACGGCGGCAGGGAAGGGGCTCGACGTCGCACGCCTGGCGCTCGTCGTGGGCGATTCGGCGCGCGCGCGGGCGGCGCTGTACGGGCTGTTGTCGAGCGCGCCGTTGAGCGACGACGGCGCCGCGGGAGTTGCGCTCGCGCTCGGTCCACTGCCGCCGCGCGATCCTTCCGAGCACGTCGCCCTCGGACGCGCGCTGAATCGCCGCACGACAACCCGTGATGCGCGCATTCACGTCGAACACGCGCTGCGGCGCGGCGACTCGAGTGCGGCGACGCTGCTGTTCTACGGTGAGTTGCTGGTGGCGGGCGGGCGCCTGGCTGAAGCGGTGCGCGCCTACGCCGCCGCCGCCCGCGATTCGGCTCTGGGTCCACTCGCGACGTATCGCCGCGCGCGCGTGCTGGTGCGTCTCGGCGATCCGAGAGCTCCGGCGGCGCTCTCGGAATTCGCGGAGCACTTCCCGGCCGACAGCGCGGCACCCGGTGCTCTCTACATCCTCGCGGATCTGCTCGACGGGCGTAACGATTGGGGCGGCGCGGCGCGCTGGTACGGCGACTTGATCGAGCGCTATCCCGCGGACACGCGCTCTTCGCTCGCGCGCTTCCGGCTGGCGGCGCGCGCCGAAAGCGCGGGCCGGTTGGACAGCGCGGCGGTCTGGTATCAGTCTGAGGTCGATGGCGCCGGAGCACAGCGCACCGCCGCGCGCTTCTGGCTCGGCAAGCTGGCGCAGTCGCGCGGGGATTCCGGCAAGGCAAAAACGATCTGGACCGCGTTAGCGAGCGAAGACTCGCTCGGCTACTACGGCATGCGCGCGCGCGCGGAGGCGGGAATGCCTCCGCTCTCCTTCATGCCGCCGCCGCCCGCCGTTCCCGCGCCGCCCGCGGTCAGCGCGGGCCTCGCTCGCATCGATACCCTGTTGCTCGCGGGTCTCGATAGTGAAGCGCAGGCGGAAGTCCGTGTGGTGCTCGGGCGACCACCGCGGGACCTGGAAGCGCTGCTCGCGTGGAGCGAGGGGCTGGGTCTGCGCGGGTACGGTTCCGCTGCGGTGCGACTCGGGTGGCAGGCCTTTGGGCAGGCGTCCAACGACGTCCGGGTCGTACGCGCGATCTTCCCGTGGCCCAATCGCGCCGCGGTTGAGGCCGAGGCGGAGGAGTTCGGCGTCGACGCCTTGTTGCTCGCGGCGCTGGTGCGCCAGGAGAGCGTGTTCGATGTCGAGGCGCTCTCGTCCGCGGGCGCGCGTGGGCTGGCGCAATTGCTGCCGAGTACCGCCGCGATCCTGGCGCGAGGACTCGATGTCGCGTTCTACCCGCAATGGATCACCGTTCCCGACTTGAATCTCCATCTGGGCGCGGCGCATCTCGCGGAGCTGATCAGGCGCTTCGGGCGCATCGACGCCGCGCTTGCCGCGTACAACGCCGGCCCCACGCCGGTGCGGCGCTGGCTCACGCGCGCGGGCGCCGACGATCCCGATCGTTTTGTCGAATTGATTCCGTACCCGGAGACGCGCGGCTATGTGCGCACGTTGTTGCGCAATCGCGAGTTGTATCGCGCATTGTACGGCCCTTCATGATGCGGCTTGACAGCCTTCCGGACGCTTGGTCATTTCTAGCCCGTCCACGGTAGCTCAGCAACAGACACTGCAGGAGGCGGATCGTGATCAAGGGAAAGGTGAAGTGGTTCAATGACGCCAAGGGATATGGCTTCATTGAGCAAGAGGGCGGCGAAGATGTGTTCGTGCATTTCTCGGCCATTCAGATGGACGGCTTCAAGACGCTCGCCGAGGGCCAGGTGGTGGAGTTCGAAGTGAAGCAGGGAGACAAGGGGCTCCACGCCTCCAACGTCGTGCGCGTCTAACGCGCCCGGCCTTCACCTCTGACATTCCGAGCCCCGGGGCCCCCCTTGGCCCCGGGGTTTAGTTTTCCCGCCATGCCGCCGCGCCCAGCGCCACCGATTCCCGCCACCTCCGCCGGCAAGACGAACGTCTTCCTGGTGGACGGTTACGCGCTGATCTACCGGGCGTTCTTCGCGATGATCGCGCGCCCGCTCACCACCAAGCGCGGCGAAAACACCTCGGCGGTCTGGGGCATCACGAATTTTCTGCTGCGGCTCTACGAGAACTACCATCCCGAGTTCATCGGCTGGGTGCACGATCGCGGCGTGTCGTTCCGGTCGACCGAGTACCCCGAGTACAAAGCCACCCGCGAAAAGCTCGGCGAGGAAATGCAGCAGGACTTCGACCGCTCGCTGGAGCGCGTGTGCCAGATTCTCGATGCGTTTCACATCCCCGTGATCGCGATCAACGGCTACGAAGCGGACGACGTCGTGGCGACGCTCGCCGCGCGCGCGGCAACCACCGGACTGCAGGCCGTGATCGTTTCGGGCGACAAGGATTTTTATCAGCTGATCGGGCCCGGGGTCGCGCTGCTGAATCCTGGGCGTGGCGGGCAGGCCGCTGTCGAAGAGCAGTGGGTCGATCTCTCCAATGCCAGTGAGCGGCTGGGAGTCCCTCCCACGCAGGTCGTCGATTTCCTCGCGCTGGTCGGAGACACCTCCGACAACATCCCGGGCGTGAAAGGCGTCGGCGACAAGACCGCGCAGCAACTATTGCAGACCTATGGCGACCTCGACACGATCCTGGCTCGCGCAGCGGAAATTCCCGGCAAGCGCCCGCGGGAGGCGCTGCTCGCCAACGCCGGCAACGCGCGGCTCTCGCGCCAGCTCGTCACGCTGCGCCGCGATGTGCCCGTCGAGCTCGATCTCGAGCAGCTGCGGGTGCGCACGCCCGACACGGACACCCTCGCGGCGTTGTTCACGGAGCTCGAGTTCCGCACCCTCATTCCAAAGCTGAATGACCTGACGACCGTAGGGCAAACCCGACCTGCCGAAGCCGAAACGCCTGCCGGTGGCGGCACCGCTGCGCCCCCCCTCCCGGCCCGCGCGCTCCAGCTCGCCGATCCGCAGATCGTCGACGATCCGGCGAAGCTGCCGGCGATGCTGGACGAGCTGCGCCGCGCGCCACTCGTGGCGGTTCGGACGGAGCCCGGCCTTGCGGGACTCTCGTTCGCGACGGGGCCCGGTCGCTCGTGGTACCTCCCGCTCGGCCATCGCGCGCCAGAAGGAGAATTTGACAGCGCCGCGCCAAACAACCTTCCCGCGATCTCCAGCGAAGGTCTTGCTGGAGTGCGCGCCCTGCTGGCCGACCCCGCCGTCCCAAAGGCGGGCCACGACATCAAGGCCGTCTGGGTCGCGCTGGCGCGCGCCGGCATTCCGTTGGTGGGGGTCGCCTACGACTCGATGGTCGCGAGCTTCGTCCTCGATCCAGGAAACCGGTCGCACGCCCTCGAGGATCTCGCGCGCGAGCAGCTGTCGGTCGAGCTCCCCACCAACGTGCAGCTGCTGGGAAAAGGGAAGGGCGGGACGACCGAACGCAGCTACGCCGACGTCCCGCCGGCCGAAGCGGCCCGCGTTTCGGGGGCGCAGGCGGAAATGGTGCTCCGTCTCGCGCAGGCATTTCGTGAGAGCCTTGAGGCGCACCAGCTCACGCAGTTGCTCGAGGAGATCGAAGTCCCGCTCATCCCGGTGCTGGTGGACATGGAGGCCACCGGAATCCTGGTCGATCGTGAATTGCTCGGTGAGATGTCCCGGGGGTTCAACAAGGAGCTGGCGGCGCTGGAGCTCGACATCTACAAGGCGGCCGGGGGCGAGTTCAACATCAACTCGACGCCCCAACTGCGCACGGTGCTGTTCGAGCGGCTCAAGCTTCCCGTACAGAAGCGGACCAAGACCGGCGCCTCCACGGACGTGGAGGTGCTCGAGCAGCTGGCCGCCCTGGGGCACGAAGTGCCGCGGCTCCTGATCGAGTACCGGGAGCTGACCAAGCTGAAGTCCACGTATGTCGATGCCCTGCCTGGTTACATCAGCGCCGACACCGGGCGCGTCCACACGAGCTTCAATCAGACCGGCGCGGCGACGGGGCGGTTGTCTTCATCGGATCCCAACCTCCAGAACATTCCCGTCCGCACGAGACGCGGTGGAGAAATTCGCCGGGCGTTCATCGCCCCGCCCGGGCATCTTTTGCTGATCGCAGACTATTCACAAATCGAGCTGCGCCTGCTCGCCCACCTCTCCGGCGACCCGTCCTTTGTCGCGGCATTCCAGCGCGGCGGTGACATCCACCGCCAGACGGCGGCGGTGATTTTCGGGGTTCCCGAGGAAAAGGTGACGGGCGAGATGCGGGCGCGGGCCAAGACGATCAACTTCGCGACCATCTATGGGCAAGGCGCGCTGGCGTTGTCGCGCCAGCTGGGCATCACGCTCGAGGAAGCGAAGGCGTTCATCAAGCACTACTTCGAGCGGTTCGCCGGAGTCCGCGTCTGGCTGGATAAGACGGTCGAGGAAGCGCGGCACCGGGGCTTTGTCGAGACGTTGTTCGGCCGCCGCCGCTACATCCCCGAGCTGCGCGACCGCAACTTCAGCATTCGGTCGTTCGGTGAGCGCACGGCGACCAATTCACCCCTCCAGGGATCCGCCGCCGACCTCATCAAAATCGCCATGATCCGCATCCACGCCGCGCTCAAACGCGAGAGACTCGGCACGCGCATGCTGCTCCAAGTCCATGACGAGCTTGTATTTGAGGTCCCTGAGTCGGAGCGGGCAGTTGCCGAAGCCCTTGTAAAACGCGAGATGGAAGGGGTAGCCCGTTTAGCGGTGCCACTCGTTGTAAGTGTAGGCGCTGGAAAGAATTGGATCGACGCCAAGGGTTAAGCACGCCTCTTGCAGGATTGGGGGGTGTTGCTCACAATAGGGGCGTCGATTCGGGTTGTTGTCCAGGTCGACGCCCTTTGGCGCCCGGAGGGTAATGCGGTGAAGGCACGCGGTTTCACCTTGATCGAGCTACTGATCGTGGTGGTGATCGTCGGGCTGCTCGCGGCAATCGCGATCCCGAAGCTCGCCAACACGAAGCAGAAGGCGTACGTCGCCCAAATGAAGTCCGATCTCAAGAATCTGGCGACGGCGGAGGAAGCCTTCTTTTATGACAGCGCGTTCTACACCAGCAGTCTGCCGGCGCTGAACAACTTCCGCTCGTCGACTGGTGTGACGCTGAACGTGTTGGAGGCGACTCCGGGCGGATGGTCGGCGCGAGCCATCCATTCCTCGACGCCCCGTCAATGCGTGCTGTACCAGGGGAATGCGGCACCGGTCGCCCCAGCTGCTGCTGAGGGAAAAATTACCTGCACCTAGAAGAGCTTCCCTACCGGGAATTCAAACGCCGCCGCGAGGGGATGCGCTTTGCCCTGAACGGCGGCGTTTGGCTGCACCGGCACAAGATCAAGGACGAGCCGATGGTCCACCTCGTCAGCTCAGATAAGGGAAGGCTGCTGGAGCTCGGGCGTACACTGGGATTTCACCCACGCTGGTTGCAGTACAAGCCCCTCAAGAATCCGGATACGGGGGTCCGGGTGCCGGCCTGGCATTGGGATGTGTGGGGAGAACGGCTGAAGCGGCTGAAGGCGAGTGAGCCTATGTAGGTTCTTCAACGTCGCGCCGCGGCGCTCGCACCCCCGGCCACCAATTCCACCGTCCCGCGATGTGCATGATCGCCGGAACGAGCACCATGCGGATGAGGGTCGCGTCGAGCAAGACCGCCACCGCCAGCCCGAAGCCGATAAACTGCACGGCCAACACGTGCGTAAAGGCGAAGCTTCCGAACACGATGATCATGATCAGGGCCGCGAACGTGATCGTGGACGCCGTGGCCGAGAGGCCTTCCATCGTCGCGTGGTCGTTGCGCCCCGTCTTGTCGAATACCTCTTTCACGCGTGTGAGCAGGAAGACTTCGTAGTCCATCGATAGTCCGAATACCGTCGCGAACACGAGCACCGGCACGACCACAAAAATCGCCTCGGTGGGACCCTCGAGACCGAACAGCCGGCTCCCATAGCCGTGTTGGAACACGAGCACGGTGATGCCGAACGCCGCGCCCACCGAGAGACAATTCAGCACCACCGCCTTCAGTGGGACGAGCACCGACCGGAACGCCCAGAACAGCATGATGGCGGTCACACCGAGGATCATCGCGACGATTCCGGGAAAGCGCTCGAGCAGGCGCTCCTGCAGGTCGAGGCTCGATGCCGCGAACCCACCCACGACGATCTCCGCGCCGCGCAGCCGGGTTCCGCGACTGATGACGCCGCGGACGTTGCGCGCCAGCTCCATCATGCCCGGATGCGTGACGGTATCGGCGGCAATGACATCCATGAGTGTGGTGCGACGGTCGCCGCTGAGGTAGGCGTTGAAGAACTCCGGGTAGCGGTCGCGCACGGAGTCGGAATTGCCGTAGAAGAGCGCGAGCTGAAGCGTCGAGAGTCCGGGACGCACCGTGGCGACCCCGCGCACCTCACGCACGCGAGGATCCTTGCGAATCGAGTCGCTGAGCGCCTTGAGTCCCGACAGCCGCCGCCCCGAGAGCGCCGACTCTCCGTTCGGGAGCTGGACTACCACCCGCAGCGGCTGAATCACGCCGCTCGCTCCCATGTCGCGCAGCTCCGCGAGGCCCTGCGCCGACTCCGCCTCGGGCGGGAACCAGTTGCGCACGGGCAGGCCGATCTTGATTTGCGTCAGCGGGAACGTGAGCAACGCGATGGCCAGGCCGCCGCCGATGATCGCGCGCCAGGGCCGGTGGCCGAGCGAGCGGGCCCAGCGCTCCCATCCCTGTGGCGTGTGAATGCGCGCCAGCGGCCGGGCGAGCCACTTGGGCCGGTCGATATTGCGGCCCAGGATCGCGAGCACCGCGGGCAGGAACGTCGTCGCGAGCAGCACGGCGGTGCCCACAACGATGAGGCCGCCGATGCCGACCGAGCGCGTCTCCGCAAGCGGCGTCAGCGTCAGAGCAGCGAATCCCACCACCACGGTCAGTCCGGACGTCACGACGGCCGATCCCGCCGTTTGAATCGTGCGGGTCGCCGCGTCGAGGGGCCCCAGGCCGCGGTTCAGCTCTTCGCGGAATCGCGTGACGATCAGCAGCGAGTAATCGATCCCGACGCCCAGCCCGACCATCGTCGTGATGTTGAGCACGAACACCGACATCGTCTGGAACTGCGCCGCGACGGCGACGATGCCGAGCGCGATCGTGATGGCGAGCATGCCCACGATGATGGGAAGCGTCGCGGCGACCAGCGCGCCGAACGCGAGCACCAGCACGATGAGCGTCAAGGGGAGCGCGCGCCGCTCCGCGGCGCGCGTATCCGCCGTGCTGATCGTCCGGACGTCATAGTCCAGCGCGGGATTGCCCGTCACCTTCACGTCGAAGCCGTCCGAACGCGGCAGCCGCCGCACGGTGCCGTTCACCGTGTCGCGCAGCTCCGGCACGACGATGCGATTGACGTCGTTCATGGTGGACGCCGTGATCGCGGCGATGAGGAAGGTGGTGCGGCGGTCGCGGCTCACGAAGGTCGATTCCCCAATCGTCCGCACCGACACGACCTGGCTGATGTAGCTCTGCCGGGATAGCGCGGCGGAGATCGAATCGAGCACCGCCTCAAAGCGCGGGTGCGTGTACCGCACGGGGCCGTGGACCACGATGGCGACGTAGTCGGCAATCGGGTTGGGGAACTCGTCACGGATCAACTGGGAGGCCCGACCGGATTCCGATTGCTCGACGGCCGTCCCGCGGACCGCGAGCACGCGTTGCACGTGGGTCGCCTTCGGCGCAAACAGCAAGGCGAGCACCCCCCAGGCGGCGATGACCCATCCGCGCCACCGCACGACCAGTCTCCCGGGTAACGCGATCACCTATGATCCAAACACATGGGGGCCACAATCATAGAGACGTGCAGAGTGCAATGCTAGCGGCGCGACCGTGCCTTTTCACATATTGCGCGCATGGTGGAACGCCGACTTACCGGAATGATCGCCGCGGCCGCGGTGTTGATCGTGCTGTTCATCTTCTGGGACGCATTCCGCCCCAAACCGCACGTGAGCGTCGAGCCCGACGCGCCGGTGACCATCCACGAGCCCGAAGCGCAGATGGTGACTCAGCCGCCACCACCGTCAGCGCAAGCGATGCCCGGCATGGCCAGTCAGGGAACGGTCGTGCCCGCCGGGCCCGACGGCCGCGAGCCGTCGTACATCGAGCTCCTCGCGCGCTCCGAAACGCGGCGCCGCATTCGCGCGAGCGGCTCGAGCACGTACCTGGGCGAGATGATCGCCGAAAGCGGCGATTCGATGCTGCGCCGTTGGGAGAACCGCCAGACCAACCCCATCCGCGTGTGGTTCGCGCCGACGAACGCCGCGAATTTCAAACCGGCGTTTCGCGATGCCATCCGGAGCGCGTTCGGCCAATGGACCAACGCGGGCGTGCCGGTGCGGTTCGACTTCGGCGGGGACTCGAGTAATGCCGAGGTCACCGTGAAGTGGCGCATCCAGTTCGAGATCGAGCGGACCGGCCAAACCGATGTGACCTGGGACCAGAATGGCCAGATTCAGTCGGCCGTCGTCACGCTCGCCACGTTCGATCCCAAAGGCCTCCCGATGGAGTCCGATGACATCCGGGTCGTGGCCACGCATGAGGTGGGTCACCTGCTGGGCCTCGATCACTCCAAGGATTCGACCGACATCATGTTTCCGACCGCGAAAGTGCGGGAGCTGTCGGACCGCGACGCGCGGACGGTCATGCTGCTGTACCAGTTGACACCGGGGAGTCTGCGCTGACGCCACGCAGTATCACGTCCTTCCTGACCCACATCTCTCCGCAGGCACCGCTGGCGCAGGCGCTCGACACCCGCGTGCGCGAAGCCGAGTTGATCGAGAAGCTCGAGGGTGGCGCGGTGCGCTGCTTTGCGTGCGGCCACCGCTGCCTGGTGAAGCCCGGACGCCGCGGCATCTGCAAGGTGCGCTTCAATAAGGAAGGGACGCTGCTCGCGCCCGCGGGGTACGTCGCAGCACTGCAATGCGATCCCACGGAGAAGAAGCCGTTCTTCCACTGCCTGCCGGGGAGCGATACCCTCACGTTTGGAATGCTGGGCTGCGATTTCCACTGCGGGTACTGCCAGAATTGGCTCACATCTCAGGCGCTGCGCGATGACAGCGCGGGCGTGATGCCGACCGACGTGACGCCGGATGAGCTCGTGGCGCTCGCGAGGCGGCAGGGTGCGCGCATGATTGGGTCGTCGTACAACGAGCCGCTGATCACCGCCGAGTGGGCCGTCGACGTTTTCAAGGTCGCGCGTCCCTCGGGATTCAAGACGGCGTTCATCTCCAACGGGAACGCCACCTCGGAGGTCCTGGATTACATCCGGCCCTGGACCGACTGCTACAAGATCGATCTCAAGGCGATGGACGATCGGCGCTATCGCGAGCTCGGCGGCGTGCTCCAGCATGTCCTCGATGCGATGCGGATGGTGCACGAGCGGGGCTTCTGGCTCGAGATCGTCACGCTGATCGTCCCCGGCTTCAACGACGATGATGCCCAGCTCACCCGGGCGGCCGAGGCAATCGCGACGATTTCGCCCGAGATTCCCTGGCACGTCACGGCATTTCACAAGGACTACAGGATGACCGATCCCGACAACACACCGGCCGCGACGCTGCTGCGGGCATGTGAGATCGGGACGCGGGCTGGACTGAAGTTCGTGTACGCGGGCAATCTCCCGGGACGGGTCGGCCGCTGGGAGCACACCTATTGCCCCGATTGTGGAGACCTGCTCATCGAGCGCCATGGCTACGTGATCAAGAAGCAGCGCATAGGTGCTGACGGCCGCTGCCCCTCCTGCAGCCGGCGGATCCCAGGCATTTGGTCGTAATCGAACTGCTGTCGTTGCTGGTCTTGCTGATCTCGAGGCCGAACGCGGGATGCGGGATTCGGGAAGCGAGATGCGTGAATTCGCCCCGCATCTCGCATCCCGCATCTCGCCTCTCGCTCGATTCGGTCTTCGATCCCCTCGTGATGGCTGGGATCCGACAGGGTGTGTATCCAGGCGCGGCACTCATTGTCGGGCGCCGTGACACCATTCTGTTTGCCAGAGGCTACGGGCGATTCACCTGGTCGCCTGCCAGCGCGGCCGTGAGTGTCGATAGCACGTTCTGGGATCTCGCCTCACTCACCAAGGTGGTCGCGACGACGCCCGCGCTGATGCTGCTGGTGCAGGGCGGACGCGTCGATCTCGACGCGCCAGTGGTCCGCTACGTTCCCGAGTTCAGTAGCCCGGGAACCGGAACGATTACCGTACGTCATCTCCTGACCCATACCTCCGGGCTCCGCGGCACGCTGCCGCTGAAGGACGCTCCCGATAGCGCCACGGCCATGACGATGGTTCTGACCACGGTCCCCGTCGCGCCACCGGAGTCGCGCATGGTCTACTCGGATCTGAACGCGATTCTGCTTGGCGAGATCGTACGCCGTGTGAGCGGAATGCCCCTGGATGCGTTCGTGACACGCGAACTGTATGCGCCGCTTGGCCTCGCGCAGCAGATGCTGTTCCGCCCGCCCAAACGGCTCGAGAAGACCACCGCACCGACGGGCCTGTGGCATGGGCACGCGATCGCCGGAGTCGTCAACGATCCGAACGCGGCGCGACTCGGCGGCGTGGCGGGGCACGCGGGGCTGTTCTCGACCGCGACCGCGCTCGCGCGGTTTGCGCAATTCATGCTTCGTGAAGGGACGCCGGTGCTCAAACCGGAAACGGTGCGCCAGTTCACCAAGGTGGCAGTGCCGGCGCGTCTCCACACCAGCGCGCGCACACTTGGCTGGGAAGCCCTGCCCACCGGTGAAGACCTCTCGAGCGCCGGTACCCTGATGGGCCCTCGGAGCTACGGCCATACCGGCTGGACCGGGACCTCACTCTGGATCGATCCCGACCGCAATCTCTTTGTGCTGCTGCTGACCAACCGCGCGTTCAGTCCAAAAGTGCGCGGCTCGTTCACCAAACTGAAAGAAGTCCGCGGGCGCGCCGCCGACGCGGCAGTGCGCGCAGTCGATGGCCTCGCGCCCTGAGCTGGCATCTCCCACGCTTGTGTACGACGGCGAGTGCGGCATCTGCCAACAATCCGTCGCGCTCTTGAAACGGTGGGACCGGGAACACGTGCTGCGGTACGTGCCGTTCCAGGACGGAGTCGCCGTCGCGCGATTCGGAATTGCCTTACCGAAATTGGCTGCCGCGATGCATCTGATTCTGCCCGATGGCCGTGTGTACCCAGGCGCCGACGCGATTCCACGCCTGCTCGCGCTGTTCCCCGGCAAACGGTGGCTTGCGCCGCTGTTTCGGATTCCGGGTGTGCTGCCGCTCGCCCGCCGGATCTACGCCTGGATCGCGATCCGAAGGCGCTGTCTGGTGCGTGGTTTGGAGGGTCGCTAGGTTGCCTCAGATGACGACTGCTGTGCTCACCGCGGATGCCGTCCGCCAGGCCCTGCGTCAGGTCAAGGATCCCGAGCTCGATATGAACATCGTGGATCTGGGCCTGGTCTATGACGTCGAGGTCGACGAGGGCGGGCTAGTGCGGATCAACATGACGTTGACCTCGCCGGGATGCCCGGCGGGGCCGATGATCACCAACGACATCTATAAAGCCGTGCGCGCGCTCGACGGCGTGAAAGATGTCGACATCGATATCGTGTGGGAGCCGTACTGGACGCCCGAGCGCATCGATCCGAAGATCCGCGCGATGATGGGGTTCTAGCGCAGCGCCTCGAGCAGCGCGTCGCCCAGCGCTGCTACCTGCCAGCGCCGCAGCTCGATCACGCGTTCCAGCGCTGCGCGATCCACGGGCCGAGCGCGCACCACCGCTTCCAACGTCGTCCGGCCGCACAACACTCCAGCCTCCAGCCCCAGCTCCGTTGCGACGCGATTGCGCGCCTCTTTCAATTTTTCCACTCGAGTGTCGAAGCCCGCGTCCTTCTGCGGCCGCGCCCGCCGCTCGAGTCGCGGCAGCTCGCCGTCCGGGAGCGCTTTGGCGCGCGCGACGGCATCGAGCAGCGCGGCCCCATGGCGGCGCGCCAGCGAAGACGGCAGCTCGCGAATCCGGCTGAGATTGGGGGGCGATGCGGGCAAGGCGCGGGAGACGCCAAGCAGAGCATCGTTGCCGATGATGCGGAACGGGGCCTTGTCCTCGCGCTCAGCGACCGTTTCCCGCCAGCGATGCAACAGTCGCAGCGCAGCGAGGCTGCGCGGCGGCAGTCCCTTCGCCCCTTTGAGCCGCAAATAGGTCTCGTCGTCCCCCCCCCCCGCGCCGGCGGCCGGGCCGGTCCAGCGCAGCGACTCCAGCTGCTTGAACTCCTCCTGCGCCCAGGTGAGACGACCCAGCTGCGTGAGCCGCTGCTCCAGCGCGTCGCGCAAAGTGAGCAGATGCTGGGTGTCGGCGGCGGCATAGGCCAGCATGGGCGGCGTCAGGGGCCGGAGTGACCAGTCCGCTTTCTGATGCTCCTTGTCGAGCTTGATCCCCCCCCCGTATTTGTCGAGCAGAGCGGCCAGCCCAATGGCGGGCTCGCCTGCGAGCTGTGCGGCGATGCGGGTGTCGAATAGCCGCACGGCTCGAAACCCGTAGTCCCGATCCAGGACGCGGAGGTCGTAATCGGCGTCATGAAAGACCTTTTCGACCTGTGGATCGCTGAGTAGCGCGCCCATCGGTGCCAGGTCGGTAACGGCGAGGGGATCGATGAGCGCAGTCTGGGAAGCGCTCGAGATTTGCAGCAGATAGATGCGATCGCGGTACCGATGGAAGCTCGCGGCTTCCGTATCGACACCGAGCCGCGGCTCCCGGCGGACGGCGGCGATGAACGCCGCCAGTTTCGGCAGCGTGTCGACGTAGGACCAGGCAGCCGTCACTCCGGCTTCCCTAGCGCCTCCAGGCCGGCCGCGATTTCTTCCAGCGCCTTGGCCAACGTCTTGTAGAATTCCGGATCAGGAGCGCTCTGGGGCGCTCCACCAAACGGATCGCCCGCATATTTGCGGGCGGCTCGGGCAGCATGACGGATGTAATCGGTGGCAACGCGCATGGATCGCTCCGCAGTGTTCGCGACAAAGATACGCACGGCGTTTGCACCGTGCAGTCTCGGGGCGTGGCCCACACCGCTCGAGGCGCAGCCGGCGCTCGCCCGCGCGCTGGGACTCGAGGCATTGTGGCTGAAGCGCGAGGATCTGGCGGGCGGCAACAAGGTGCGCGGGCTGGAGTTTTTACTCACGGGTGCTCCGCCGCGCTCGGTGTTCGTCACGATCGGCGGTGATGGATCGAGTCATGCGCTCGCCACCGCACGCGCCGCGAAAACGCAGGGCCATCGCACGGCCGTCGCGCTGTTCGCCCAGCCCCAAACCGATGCGAGCAAGAGCGTCGCGGCCGCCACCGCGAGCAGCGCGAATCTCGTCGTACGCGCGTCCAGCGTGGTGACGCTGCCCTGGGCGGTGCTGCGCGCATGGCGGGCGGCGCATCATCTGGGTCGTGGAACGCCCTACTGGATTCCGGGCGGCGGGGCGGATCCGCGTGCCGTGATCGGACACGTTCTCGCCACGCTCGAGCTGGCGGGACAACTCGACGCCCCCCCCCCCGACGCGATCGTCGTGCCGCTCGGAACGGGAGGCACGGCTGCCGGGATCGCGCTTGGGATCGCCTGGCTTGGATGGTCGACTCGGGTCATCGGGGTTCGCGTCGCGCCGCGGCTCGTCGCGAATCGTTGGCGCACGCTGCGGCTCGCGCGCAAGGCGGCGTCGCTGATCCGGCAGGCTGGGATCGAGTTTAGTGTGCCGCGATCGTCAATTCGCGTTGACGTCGTCGATGGAATGGGACAGGGCTATGGTCACCCAACCGAGCAGGGAGAGCTCGCTCGGTCACTCGCGCTGGAGCATGGACTGCGTCTCGATCCCGCGTACGGGGCCAAGGCCTTCGGCATTTTCTTGAAACGTGCAACTGGTAACATGCAACGTGCAGTCTTCTGGAGTACCTTCGCGTGGCCATGACCAAGTCCGCCGTGTTGCTCATTCACGGATTCCCATTCGATCACTCGATGTGGCGACATCAGCTCGACGTGCTGTCGCGTTGGGAGTGCGTGGCTCCCAATCTGTGTGGCGCGGGAGTGTCGGACGCGCCGGCGGACCCGGACGAATACTCGATGGCGGCCTACGCCCGGGATCTCACCGCCCTGCTGGACGAGCAAGGCATCGAGAGCGTGGTGCTGTGCGGGCTATCGATGGGCGGCTACATCACGTTCGAGTTGCTGCGGCAGATCCCGGCGCGGGTGCGCGCGGCGATCTTGTGCGATACCAAGTCGGCCGCGGACACTCCGGAAGCGAAGCGGGGACGGGGTGTTCTGGCGGAGACGGCTCGGTCTCTTGGAACGCGTGCCGTGGCCGAGGAGCTGATCCCCAAGGTGCTTGGGCGCGAGACACGGGAACGGCAGCCGCACGTCGTTCGTGAGGTCAGGCAGATGATGGAGCGACAGCCGGTCGCCGGCATCGTCGGAGCGCTGCGCGCGATGCGCGAGCGCCCAGATTCGACGGCGTTGCTGGGGCGGATTCAGGTTCCTGTCTTGGTGATTGCCGGAGACGACGATCAGATCACACCGGCGGCAGGGATGCAGGAGATGGCTGGCGCGATTCCGAATGCGGAGTTTGTCGTGATTCCCGATGCGGGGCACCTTGCACCACTGGAGCAACCCCGCGCCTTCAATACCGCGATTACGGAGTTCCTGGCGAAAGTCGGCTAGGAGCCCTTGCGCTGCGGCTTGCCGGGCGGGTTTTCGCTCTGGAAGACATCGCGGTTCTTGGCGATGTAGTCCTTCCACTGGGGCGGCGTGTCTTCCTCGGGGAAAATCGCGGTGACGGGGCATTCAGGCTCGCAAGCGCCGCAATCGATGCACTCGTCCGGGTGGATGTAGAGCATGTCCGGACCTTCGTAGATGCAATCCACCGGACAAACGTCAACGCACGAGCGGTCTTTGACGTTTATGCACGGTTCGGCGATGATGTACGGCATTCCTGCTTCCTTCTCTTAGGGGCGAAGCGCAAACCTAGACTGACAGCTATCTCAGTCAAGGGCGCTCACAGGAACTGGAACGGTCGCAAGGGCGGTCAGCGCGGCGATCAGGATGACGTATTCGAGCAAGGTCCTGCGGTCCGGCTGGTCGGGGGCGTCGCGTCTGAGCGCCGCCAGAATTGCGAAGATGAGCAGCAGAACGAGCAACCCCTTTGTGCTGATGACCCACGCGCCTGCAATCGCGGCTACGGCAATCCAGCGCTGCTGCCTCGAGAGTGCCTTGAACCCATGGGCACCATCGAGTTGCCACACGGGAGTGAGATTGAACAGGTTGATCCAAGCCCCGATCTCGGCCAGCGCACCCCACGCCCGGAGCCCAGTCAGCACATAGACGATGTAGCAGACCAAGGCGGCCGCGAGACCCCAGATCGGACCGGCTAAGCCTACTCGCGCCTGGGAGATGACGTCTTTGGGATAGAACCGGCTTCGAATCACCGCGCCCACGCCCGGGAGGAACATCGGCGCGGTGGCCGGGATCCCGTAGTGCCGCAGCATGGCGACGTGGCCCATCTCGTGAATGTAGATCGACGCCACCACGCCGAACGCCCACTTCCAGCCGAATGCCTGCCAATAGACGCCCAATGACAGCAGCATCGAGAACAGGGTGCCGGCTTTCGTGAAGCCGAGCAGCAGCAGCTTCCCCTTGGTCAGCAGAAAGGCGATGACGATTTTGAACTTCCACAGGAACAGCGCAATCGCGCCGAGCACACCCGCGCGGCGCACCCAGGCGGGTTGCTTGGTCTTCGCGGGACCCTGGCGGCCGAGCTCGGCAATCCGGGTCTCGATGGTCGCGTACTGACCGCTGTTGGGGGGCAGCAGATCGAGCGCCGACCGCCACGCCACCAATGCTTCGCTGAAGCGCCCAGCGCGCTCGTGCTCCGCGGCCTGGGCGGCCAGCTGCTTGAGTCCCTGAGAAAATCGCAGCCAGCCGCAGGAAGGGCAGGACAGGAGGGCCGCGGCCACTTCAGTGCCGCAACGCGGGCAAACTAGCGCAATCGTGGTTTCTACGCGGGGGCTCCGGTCGCCGCGACCTGATGTGGGCCTGTCACGGTGAGCTCAACTCGACGATTCAGCTTCCACGCCTCGTACAGCGCAAATCCGATGATCAAAATCCCGATGATGTTTTCGATTCCAGCAATGAACGGGAGTGCGAACAGCAATCCGAGCAGCAGGACGATCGCGAACACCTTGCCGAGCGGGCCTGGGCCTGAGGTGTTCGTGGCGGCGGTCGCCACGGAGTCCTTGAGGAAGACCGTGCTGTCCTTTGAGAGGCCGGTCGTCGCTGCCGAGTCCAGCGACGCTGTTTGCGCAGACTGCTCGCGCACGCTTTCGATGATGTAGGGCACGTAAGAGGAGACAATGGCGGTGTACGTCAGGAAGATCGCGAGCGCCTGGTAGCGCCAGCCGCCACGCCCATTTGAGCCTTTCCGAACGGCACCTCCGACCACCAGGCCGACGACGACCGCGAGGATCCCCCACTGGCTGTCGGTCAGCTTGAGCACGATGTACCAGAGCAGCGAGCAGGCGATCATCGCCAGGACGCCGAGGACGACGGCCTTGCTCAGTCGCCCGGCCGCGCCGCCTCGATTCCACTCTTCTTCGACTGCGCGTCGGCACCGCTCGCACACGATCTGGCCGTTCGCGACGAAGTAGGTCTCGGGCAGGGGGCTGCTGCAGACCGAGCAGGACATCGACGCCGTCTGAGCGCCGGGAGTGGGTTCCGCGTGGTCGAATTGGAGGTTGTCGGGCATCACCGTCTCCAAATGAAATGGCCGCCCGCACTATTGCATGTGGGCTCTGCTTGCGCAACGGGTACCGGCAGGTATCGTAGATACTGATGGGTATCACTCACCAGCGACGCAAAGTGGAGACACGAGCCTTGCTTGTCTCGGCGGGCCTGGAGTTGTTCGCCGATCGCGGCTTTGAGCTCGCCACGCTGGACGAGGTCGCGTTGGCGGCCGGCTTCACCAAGGGCGCGATCTACCGGCATTTCCCCTCCAAGGGAGCCTTCCTCCTCGCGCTATTCGAGCAGTACGCCGCTGTCGCCCGTGCCGGATCGGGCGCGCGCCAGGCCCACTGGTTCATTCCCCTCACAATCCACTTCGCGGCGCAAGCCTTCCGGGATCCCCTGCTGCGCCGCCGGCTCACGATCGTCCTCTCCGAGGCGCCCGATGGGACGACGCCGGAGGGTCATCTCTTGAAGGCGCTGGCTCGCATATGGCCCGCTTGATCGATCTCTCCCATGAGATCGAGCATGGGATGGTCACGTATCGGGGCCTCCCCGTACCGGCGATCAGCGACTGGCTGTCGCGCGAGGCGTCTGCGGAGCGCTACGCACCGGGCACGACCTTTCAGATCGGCAAGATCGATATGCTCGCGAATACCGGTACCTACATCGATGCTCCGTTCCATCGGTACGCGAGCGGTGCTGACGTGGCGGGGTACGCGCTCGAGGCGGTCGCAGACATCCCGGGGGTCGTGTTCCGCGCGGCCAAACGGCAATCCCGAGCCCTCGATGCGGAACACTTCTCGGGCCGAGAGGTGCGAGGCAAGGCCGTTCTGGTCCATACCGGCTGGGACGCGAATTGGCGTACCGATACGTATGCCGGCGGCCAGCACCCTTTCCTGACTCGGGACGCCGCTGATTATCTCGTGAACGCGGGCGCGCGACTCGTGGGGATCGACTCGCTGAACATCGACGACGACAAGGACGGAGCCCGGCCGGCCCATACGATTCTGCTCGGCGCAGGTGTGGCGATCGTCGAGCACATGACGAATCTCGGCGCGCTACCCGACTCCGGCTTCACGTTCTTTGCGGTGCCGCCAAGAGTCAGAGGAATGGGAAGCTTCCCTGTGCGCGCGTTCGCGCGCGTCGGTGCGTAGGCGTCAGTTCGCGATTGCGCGCACCACGTGGGTCAGCCCGTGGACCACGCGCGCCATCCGACCGTAGTCCAGCTTGTCGGCGGTGTCCTCTGGCGTGTGGTAGAACGGGTTTCGATAGAGCGCCGTGTCCGTGATCATGATCGCTGGATACCCCTCCCGCCAGAACGACCAATGATCCGACCACCACACGCCCGGCACCCACGAGGGGGCCGCCGCGCCCTGCGTCGGGATCGTGGCGTGCGCGCGAAACGCGCTGATGGCCTGGATGAGTAGCGAACGGGACCTGAGGTTCGAGACGAACCCGATGAAGTCGCCGACGTCGGGATAGGCCAGGTTCAAAGGAAACGGATAACGCTGGCTGCCCTTTTCGGTGTCGTAGTAGCCGATCGACTCGATCGACAGCATGGCCGTGATCTGATCGCTCTGCGCGCGCGCCGCGGTCGCGTAATGGCGGCTGCCCATGTTGGCGGTCGGAAACGATGGCGGCTCTTCATTGGGAAAGAACACGAACCGGATCGTGCGCGACTGGCGGTCGCCGGCAAATACGCGCGCCAGCTCGAGCACGCCAGCCACGCCGCTCGCGTTGTCGTCCGCCCCCGGCGCCTCTTCGGCAGTGTCGTAGTGCGCTCCCAGAATCACGACCTCCTGCGGCCGGCTCACCCCGGGGAGCGTTGCTTCGATGTTGCGATAGCTGCGGTTGTAGGCTGAGAACTCGTGCGAGACGACCTGATACCCCAGCTCCTTGAGCGTCCGCTCGATGTACGCGGCCGCCCGGTACACGTTGGTCCAGTTTCTGTCCCCCCGAACCCCGATCGTGTGCGCGAGAAAGCGGACGTGCTGCTCGAGCGCGGTGCGCATCGCGTCCTGATTGGGTGTGAGTGGCGGGAGCGGGCCGGTGAAGGCGGGGCCGGGCATTCGCACCGTGAACAACCAGATGACGAGAAAGAGGAGCGGTAGAAAGCTGATCATCGCGATCATGCGGATCCGGCCCCAGCGGGTGCGGGGAACGATGGCCACGCGCATCGGGGTAAGATAGCTTCCAATCGATCCCTTCTCGGAGCACCGATGGCCGTCCGTTGCTGCCTGTTGATCGCTCTCTGCATTCTCCCGACCACGCTGGCCGGTCAGCGTACCCAGAAGCCTCCTTTGTACGGCAGACATTGGGTCGCCATCACCGGGAAACCGCTCGGCGCAACTGCTGGCGCCATGATGTTCCAGAAGGGTGGCAACGCCGTCGATGCTGCGTGCGCGATGCTCGCGGCGGTCACCACGATGTGGGATGTGCTGTCGTGGGGCGGTGAGACGCAGGCGCTGATCTACAATCCCCAGACCAAGAAAGTCATTGCGATCAACGCCCTCGGCGTGGCGCCGACCGGCGCCACCGCGGACTTCTATCGGTCCAAGGGTATGCGCTTTCCGCCCGAGTACGGTCCGCTTTCGGCCATCACGCCCGGCACTCCCGGCGGGCTCATGATCATGCTCGCCGACTACGGCAAGCTGAGTCTGCGCGAGGTGCTCGAGCCAGCGATCCGGATGGCGGACGGCTATCCGATCGATGCGGAGACCGCGAACTCGATCGAGCGCCAGAAGCGCTGGATCAAGCAATGGCGCTATTCGCGCGCTGTCATGCTGCCGCACGCCGGGGAACAGCGCGAAGCCCCTGAGGCAGGCGAGATCTTCCGCCAGGCCGATCTCGCGGCGACGCTGCGCAAACTGGTCGAGGCCGAGCAGCAGGCGTTGCGCCGGGGAAAGAGCCGGCGCGATGCGATCATGGCGGCGTACGAACGCTTCTATCGCGGCGACATCGCGCAGGAGTTCGTGCGCGGCGTACAAGAGGAAGGTGGGATCATCACGCTCGCGGACCTGGCCAACTGGCGAGTCAAGACAGAAGAGCCAGTAGTGACACAGTATCGCGGCATCGACGTCTACAAGCTCCAGCCCTGGACCCAGGGGCCGGCGATGCTGCAGGCGCTGAACATCCTCGAGAACTTCGACCTCAAGTCGATGGGCTACAACAGCACGCGCTACATCCACACGCTGTACCAGACGATGAACCTCGCGTTCGCCGACCGCGACTTCTATTACGGCGACCCCGCGTTCGCGCCCGAGGAGCCGATTCGTGGCCTGCTGTCGAAGGAGTACGCCCGCCAGCGCGCGCAGCTGATCAAGCCGGAGCGGAACGATCCCGACATCAAGCCCGGCGACCCGTATCCCTTCCAGGGCGGCACCAATCCGTACCTGCCGCTGCTCCAGCGCTGGACCTCGGCGCCGGCGACCACGTCGTCACAGGAAGAGGAAGAGGCGTTCGACGAAGCGTTCACCCGCGGGACGACATCGATCGAGGCCGCGGACAGCGCCGGGTGGGTGGTCTCGATAACGCCGTCGGGCGGTTGGATTCCCGCGGTCATCGCGGGACACACGGGGATTGGCGTGAGCCAGCGGGCGCAGCAATTCGTCGTCGATTCGACCGACAATCCGTTCAACGTGATCCGTCCGGGGCAACGCCCGCGCGTCACGCTGACGCCGAGCCTCGCGCTCAAGGACGGCAAGCCGTTCCTCTCGTTCGCGGTGCAGGGTGGGGACACGCAGGATCAGAATCTGCTGCAGTTCTTCTTGAACGTCGTCGAGTTCGGGATGACCGTGCAGGAGGCCGTCGAGGCGGCGAACATCACGAGCTATCAGATGCGCAACTCGTTCGGCGACCATAAGACGGAGCCGGGACGGCTGACGCTGCGGGATGACACGCCGCGCTGGGTGCGGCACGAGCTGCGCGCGATGGGCTACCGGCTCGATTTCGATGATCGAACCTCAGGGCCGATCAACGCGATCTTTTTCGACTGGAAGCACGGGTCGTTCTGGGGCGGATCGTCCAATCACGGTGAGGACTACGGTATAGCCTGGTAAGAATCGCAACCAAACGTCTGAGTCGCGCGTCACTAAAGGGAACCCCTCAGGAGCATTCGCCGTGCGCTGGACTCTCGCGTTCGCCGCGCTGGTCATTGCTGCCCCTCTCTGTGCCCAGGGCGGCGATTCAGGACCCGACCGTACCATCGACGCCGCCGCCCGGCGCACCGTGATCGACGGCGTGATCGCACGACTAAACGAAGCGTATGTCTTTCCCGACACCGCCAAAGCCATGGAAGCCGCGCTTCGCGCGCGCCAGCGCCGCGGTGAATACGATGGCATCACCAGCTCCCGCACATTCGCTGACTCCCTGACGGCTCACCTGCAGGCGGTCAGTCACGACAAACACTTGCGCGTGCGCTACGTCGCCCGGGGCGTTCCCGCCGGGCCCGGCGGCGACGGCCCGAGCCCCGATGATCGGGCAGAGGCCAAGCTGTTTGGTCAGCGGATGAATTTTGGATTCGAGCGGGTCGAACGCCTGCCCGGCAATGTCGGCTACCTGGAGATCCGCAGCTTTGGCTTCGACACCGCGGACGTATCGAGTGTCGCGGCCACGGCCTTCACATTCCTCGGCAACACCGACGCGCTGATCATCGATGTGCGGCGCAACGGCGGCGGCTCTCCACACATGGTGGCGCAGGTCACGAGCTATCTGTTTGGGCCGACTCCCGTGCATCTCAACTCGCTCTACTGGCGGCCGGAGAATCGCACGGACGATTTCTACACGAGCGCCACAGTCCCGGGCACGCGCTATGGTCCCGACAAGCCGCTATACGTCCTCACGAGCCGGAACACGTTTTCGGGTGCCGAGGAGTTCACGTACAACCTGCAAACGCGGAAGCGCGCCACGATCGTGGGCGACACGACGGGCGGCGGGGCGCACCCGGGCGGGCCGCGCCGCGTGACCGCCTACTTCGCCGTGTGGGTGCCGAGCGGGCGCGCGATTAACCCGATCACGAAGACCAACTGGGAGCGCGTAGGGGTGCGGCCTGACATCGCGGTCGCCTCGGACCAGGCGCTGCGGGCCGCACATCTTGCCGCTTTGCGCGGGCTCCGCCAGCAGGCCACGGATCCGGAGCGCCAGCAGGCGCTCGATCGGGCGATTGCCGACGTGGAGCGCGAGCGCAATTAGCTGCTTGACACGTTCTGATCAGCCAGCTAGATCACCTACTATGACGCGCACGACGCATCACCGGCATCACCACGGTCACTCGGTACACGGGGGATAGCCGGAGGCGCATAGCAGTTTGAGTTCATCACCGACGCCGGCCCCCCAGGCCGGCGTCGTGCTTTTTCGGGGCGGCGTCGCGGGACCTGGGGGACTCCGGTTCGGCCAACACGGAGCCGATCGATGTCGACATTCGTCCCACGCATCGTCCCCTTCCGTCTGGGCCTACCAAAAGGCCGGATGGAGCAAGGTGTGCTGACTCTTCTCGCCGACGCGGGCATTCGCGTGCGTCCCAGTGCGCGCGGCTACCGCCCCGACATGTCGCTGCCGGGCGCCGAGGCGAAGATGCTGAAGCCCCAGAACATCGTGGAAATGCTGGCGCTCGGCAGCCGCGACGTCGGCTTCGCCGGGGCGGACTGGGTGGCGGAGCTCGAGGCCGACGTCGTCGAGTTGCTCGACACGGGGCTCGATCCGGTGCAGCTCGTCGCTGCCGCTCCGGTCGCGTTGCTCGAGGGGGGCCGGCTCCCCACGCGTCGCCTGATCGTCGCGAGTGAGTACGAGCGGCTCGCGCGCCGCTGGATCAGCACGGGCGGTCTCTGCGCCGAGTTCGTCCGGTCCTACGGTGCCACCGAAGTATTTCCGCCCGAAGACGCGGACGTGATTGTCGACAACACCGCGACTGGTGCGACGCTGGAGGCAAACGGCCTCGCGATTGTGGATGTGTTGATGCGCTCATCCACGCGTCTGTATGCGCACCGTGCGGCGCTCGACGAGCCTGTGCGGCGCCGCTTCATCGACGATCTCGTGTTACTGATCAACTCGGTGCTTGAGGCGCGGCGCCGCGTGATGCTGGAGGTGAACGCCTCGGCTGCGTGTCTCGATGCGGTGGTGGCCGTGCTGCCGTCCATGCGGCAGGCGACGGTCGCCCGGCTGTTCGGCGACGGCGGGTACGCCGTGAAGGCTGCCGTACCGCGCGAGCTCCTGCCGCAGATAATCCCCGCGGTGAAAGCGGCCGGCGGCACCGACGTCGTCGTCTCCACGCTCTCCCAGATCGTGCCATGAGCGTTCTCCGCCTCAACAGCAATGAGGGGCCACAGGCACCACAAGCCCTGCTCGCGGAGCTTGCAGCCCTGGATCCCGAGCTGCTGCGCCGCTACCCCGATGCCACGGCAGTCGAGACGGCGCTCGCTGCCCGGGCGGGCGTGAGCCCGGACCGCGTCGTCGTGACCGCCGGCGCCGACGAGGCACTCGATCGCATCTGCCGGACGTACGCGGGACCCGATCGCCCGGTGCTGCTGCCCGAGCCGACCTTCGACATGTTGGAGCGCTTCGCTGCCCTCGCCGGCGCGCCGCTCGTGCGCGTGCCCTGGTGCACGGATGCGTTCCCCCTCGACGCGATCCTCGCCCGCCTCGACAACCGCACCGCAATCGTGGTCATCGTGTCGCCCAACAATCCGACCGGCGGCGTCGCATCGCGGGATGACGTGCGACGTATAGCGACCGCAGCGCCGCAGTCCCTCGTGCTGGTCGATCAGGCGTACATCGAGTACGCGGACGAGGATATCGGCCCCGCCGTGCTCGACCTCGCGAACGTGGTCGTCGTCCGCACGATGTCGAAGGCCTGGGGCCTCGCGGGGTGTCGCGTGGGCTACGCCGTCGGGAATCCGGATGTGATCGCCGTGTTGCGCGCCGCTGGTGGGCCGTTTCCCGTCGCCGGGCCATCGCTCGCTCTCGCGCTGTCCCAGTTGAGACGCGGCGACGCCGCATTGCGTGCTCATGTGACGCAGGTCCGCGCGGAGCGAGCCAACCTTCGGGAGCTACTCTGCGCGCGTGGCGTCGATGCACGCACCTCGCAGGCAAACTTCGTACTCGCCGACTTCGGCCGGCGCGCGGCATTCGTCCGCAATGGGCTGCGGGCGCACGGGATTCTGGTGCGCGACTTCCCCGGCCGGATTGGGCTCGAGACGAGTCTGCGAATCACACTGCCCGGTGATCCGGCCGACTTCGCGCGGCTCACGCGCGCCCTCGACACGGTGCTTGCGCCCGAGGCGATCGTGTTCGACCTGGATGGCGTGCTCGCCGATGTGCGCGATTCACAGCGCGCGGCGATCATCGCGACGGCCGCCGCATACGGTGTGGCGATCACCCAGGGCGATATCGAGGCCACAATGCGCGCGGGCGACGCCGCCAACGATTGGGTCGTAACCCAACGCCTCATCGCGGCTCGCGGCGTGCCGGCCGAGCTCGCAGCCGTCACCTCACGCTATCAGTCGTTGTACCTCGGCGGACTGCGCGAGCACGAGCGCCTGATCGTGTCGCGCGCGCTGCTGGAGCGCCTCGCGGATCGGGTGCCACTGGCCGTCGTGACCGGTCGTCCGCGGGACGAGGCGCAGTGGTTCCTCGCGCGAGCCGATATCGCGGACCTATTCGACGCCGTCGTGTGCATGGAGGACGCAGCGCGAAAGCCGGATCCCGCACCAGTCCGGCTCGCGCTCTCGCGCCTCGGCGTTGAGCGCGCCTGGATGGTTGGCAACACCTCCGATGACGTGCGCGCGGGAGCGGGCGCGGGCGTACTGCCATTCGGCATCGTCGCGCCGGGCGACGACATCCCTGCCACCACCGCTTCGCTCATGGTCGCCGGGGCCGTCCGGGTCCTTGATGACGTCAACGATCTCCAGGAGCTCTTGCCATGACGCGCACGGCGGAAGTGACGCGCCAGACCCGCGAAACGTCGATTCGCGTGGCGCTCGACCTCGATGGGACGGGAAAGGCCACGCTGAACACGGGGATCGGCTTTCTCGATCACTTGCTCGACGCATTGGCCCGCCACGCGCGGTTCGATCTGTCGCTCAGCTGCGAGGGCGATCTCCACGTGGACGATCATCACAGCGCGGAAGACAGCGCGCTGGCGTTGGGTGAGGCACTCGATCGCGCGCTGGGGGAGCGGCGCGGCGTGGCCCGTTTTGGTTGGGCGCTCGCTCCACTTGACGAAGCGCTCGCGCGTGCGGTCGTGGACCTTTCCGGCCGCCCATTCGCCGACATCACGCTCGATCTGCATCGCGATCGCCAGGTGATCGGCGGGCTCGCGTGCGAAAACATTCCGCATCTGTTGCGCTCGCTCGCGACCGCGGCCCGTTTCACGCTGCACGTGGACGTCCTGAAGGGCGACAACGACCATCACAAGGCCGAGGCCGCGTTCAAGGCCACGGCGCTTGCGCTGCGGCAGGCGGTGGCGCGTTCCGGTTTCGACGATGTGCCGTCCACCAAGGGCACGTTGTGAGCGACGTCGTCATCGTCGATTCAGGCGTCGCGAACCTCGCATCGATCACTGGGGCGTTCGGACGGTTGCGGGCCACGCCTGTCGTGACGAAAGACCCTGCGGAGGTTCGCCGTGCCGCGCGTCTCGTCCTTCCAGGCGTTGGTGCGTTCGGAGCTGGCATGGCGGCGTTGCGAGCCCGCGGTCTCGATCGCGCGGTCCGCGATGCCATAACGAGCGGTACGCCGCTGCTCGGCATCTGTCTCGGCTTGCAGATGCTGTGCGAAGCAAGCGAGGAAACGCCAGACGTGGCCGGCCTGCGTGTAATCGACGGCACCTGCCGGCGGCTGCCTACCGGCGTTCGCGTCCCGCACCTCGGCTGGAATCGCGTCGCGCCCGATCCGGACATGCGTCTCGTGACGGACGGCGTCGCGGCCTTCGCCAACTCCTACGCGCTGCGCGAAGCACCGCCGGGATGGGCGACCGCGTGGACGAGCCATGGCGGTCGGTTCGTCTCCGCGCTCGAGCGGGGAGACCTGCTCGCTTGCCAGTTTCACCCGGAGCTGTCGGGTTCGTACGGTGCCGCTCTCCTGGATCGCTGGCTCACCGGTCGGCGTTGTGCTCGCGAGCCGGCAGTGAACGGGACATCGGGTCTGTTGCGACGGATCGTGCCATGCCTCGACGTGCGCGACGGCCGCGTGGTGAAGGGCATACGGTTTCAGGGCCTGCGCGATGCCGGCGACCCCGCCGAGCAGGCCGCGCTGTACGAAGCGCAGGGCGCCGACGAAATCGTCATGCTCGATGTCGCGGCGTCCCCCGAGGGGCGTGACACCCAGATCGAGACGGTGCGCAGAGTTCGGGCCGCGATTCGCATTCCGCTGACAGTGGGAGGTGGAGTTCGCGCCGTCGAGGATGCGCGTCGCCTGCTCGCGGCGGGCGCCGACAAAGTCAGCGTCAACACTGCCGCCGTGCGGCGGCCCGCACTCCTCGCGGAGCTGGCGGAAGCGTTTGGGCGTCAGTGCGTGGTGTTGGCGATTGATGCTCGGCGCGCGTCGGCCGACAAATGGGAAGTACTGATCGTGGGCGGGCGCGACGCCGCGTCCAGCGATGCCGTGGCGTGGGCGCGCGAAGGGGAGCGGCTGGGCGCGGGCGAGGTCCTGCTGACGAGCTGGGATCGCGACGGTACCCGCGCGGGCCACGACACGGAACTCCTGCGCGCCGTCGCAGACGCGGTGCGGGTTCCCGTCATTGCTTCCGGCGGTGTCGGAACGCGGGAGCACGTGGCCGCCGCATTCGCCGCCGGCGCCGACGCGGTGCTCGCCGCGTCGGTATTTCACGACGGCGACGAAACGGTCGAGGGCATCAAGGCGGACCTCGCGGTCCGCGGGATCGAGGTGCGGCGATGATCGTGCCGAGCATCGACATCATGAACGGCCGCGCGGTGCAGCTGCGGCGCGGCAGGGAGTTCGTCCTCGACGGCGGCGATCCGCTCGAGCGGTTGCAAGAGTTCTCCGTCGCGGGCGAGGTCGCGGTCGTAGATCTGGACGCGGCGCTGGGCCGCGGGTCGAACGCGGACTTGATTCGCGACCTGATTCGCCGCGCGCCGTGCCGCGTGGGCGGCGGCATTCGCGATCTCGACGCGGCGCGGCGCTGGCTGGATGACGGGGCGGTGAAGCTGGTGATCGGCACGGCTGCAGCGCCGGAGTTTTGCGGCGCCCTTCCGCGTGGGCGCGTAATGGCCGCGGTCGACGCCGAGCGCGGCGAAGTCGTGGTGGACGGTTGGCGGTCCCGGACGGGCGTGGCGCTACTCGACCGGGTGCGCGCGCTCGCCCCCACCGTCAGCGGGTTCCTGTTCACTCAAGTGGAGAAGGAAGGAGCGATGGGCGGGTTCGACTTCAGCGCCGTCGAAGCCGTCGTCACGGCCGCCGCGGGCGCGCGCGTCACCGCCGCGGGTGGAATCACCACCGCGGCCGAAGTTGCAGCCCTCGACGGCATTGACGCGGACGCGCAGGTGGGAATGGCGCTCTATACCGGCAAATTGCCGCTGGGCGATGCGGTCGCCGCACCCCTCACCAAGCCGTTGGCCAATGAGGTGTGGCCCACCGTCGTCTGTGACGACGCGGGCCGAACCCTCGGCCTCGTTTGGAGCTCGCGGGAGTCGCTCATCCGAGCCGTCGCCGAGCGGCGTGGGATCTACTGGTCTCGGTCGCGTCAGAAGCTCTGGATCAAAGGAGCAACGTCGGGCAACACGCAGCAGCTGCTGCGTGTGGATCTGGACTGCGATCGCGACGCGCTGCGGTTTACGGTGCGACAGGCCGGCGACGGCTTCTGTCATCTCGGCCGCCGCTCTTGCTGGCCATCGGACTTCGACCTCGCGGACTTGGACAGCACGATCGCGGAGCGCGTGGCCCGACCGGTGCCAGGATCGGGTACCACACGCTTGCTGACGGATCGGGCGCTGCTTGCCGCCAAGCTGCGCGAGGAAGCGGATGAGCTGGCGCGGGCCGATACACCGGCTGCTGTGGTCTCGGAGACCGCCGATGTCGTGTACATGGCGCTGGTCGCCCTGGCACGCGGCGGTGGCACACTCGCGGACCTCCGCGCCGAGCTCGCGCGCCGGCACGGCGCCGTAACGCGGCGGCCCATGACGCGCAAGGCGGGCGAGGCGCGATGAGCGCGCGCTGGTTGCGGCCGCGTACGGTGGCGGAGCTGTCGCGCCGTCGCGGTGATGTGGTGACCGCCGAAGCTATCGGCGTGGCCGCGCCGATCGTGGCGGCGGTCAAGGAACACGGTGAAGCCGCATTGCGCGAGTACGCCGAGCGATTCTCCGAGGTACCAGCGGGTGGCGAGCTGTTTGTCGAGCGCACGACGCTCGCGCGGGCACTCGCCGATCTGCCGCCGGGCGATCGCGCGCGCCTGGAGCGCGTGGCGGCTCGGATCCGCGCCTTTGCCGAAGCACAGCGGCGCGCGCTGGGCGCCGTCACCGTCGCGGTACCGGGGGGCGAAGCGGGGCAATGGATCGCGCCCGTACAGCGCGCCGGCTGTTACGCGCCCGGCGGTCGCTATCCCCTGCCGTCGTCGGTTCTGATGACGGCGGTGACCGCACGGACGGCGGGCGTGAAGGAGGTTTGGGTGGCGAGCCCTCGGCCCTCCCCGATGATACTTGCCGCCGCCGCGCTGGCCGGCGCGGACGGGCTGCTCGCAGCCGGCGGAGCGCATGGCGTCGCCGCACTCGCGTACGGCGCTGGCCCGATCGCTCCGTGCGACGTTGTCGTTGGCCCTGGAAACCGCTACGTCACGGCGGCAAAGCAGCTGATCGGCGGTGTTGCGATCGACATGCTCGCGGGCCCTTCAGAGCTGGTCGTGTTCGCCGATGACTCCGCCGATCCCGCCATGATCGCCGCCGATCTGCTGGCGCAGGCCGAGCACGATTCCGACGCGTTTCCGGTGTTGGTCACGACCGATCGCGCGCAGGCGGTGCGCGTGGAGACGGAATTGACGCGCCAGCTCGCGGATCTGCCGACGGCGGACGTCGCCCGTGCGGCACTTGCGAACGGCGGGGTTGTTCACGTGGCGAGCATAGAGGAAGGGATCGCCGCGTGCGACGCGCTGGCGCCGGAGCATCTGGAGCTTGTGGTGCGAGGAGCGGAGGCGGTTGCGCCTCGACTCTCGCACTACGGCGCGCTCTTTATCGGCGCACGGAGCGCGGAAGTGCTGGGAGACTACGGCGCTGGCCCGAACCACGTCCTCCCCACCGGCGGCACAGCGCGGTCAGGTGGCGGGCTCTCGGTCTACACTTTCTTGCGGGTGCGCACCTGGCTACGCATCGATCACGCCGCGGCGGCGCGGCCGCTCATCGAGGACGCGGCGTGGTTCGGGCGGGTGGAAGGGCTCGAGGCGCACGCGCGCTCGGCGGAGCGGCGGTTGGACTAGTCCGCGCCGACGGGCTCGCGCTTCTCCTGCTTGAGCGGCTCGCGTTTTCCAAGCGAGCGCTCGATCTCGCGCGTGATGTGCATCGAGCAGAACTTCGGCCCGCACATCGCGCAGAACTCCGCGCTCTTGAAGTACTCGGCCGGCAGCGCTTCGTCGTGCAGCTCGCGCGCCCGCGCGGGATCGAGCGCCAGCCGAAACTGCTCGTTCCAGTCGAACGCGTAGCGCGCGCGTGACAGCGCGTCATCCCGGTCGGTCGCGCCGGGACGGCGCCGCGCGATGTTCGCCGCATGCGCCGCGATCTTGTAGGCGATCACGCCTTCTCGCACTTCCTCCGCATTCGGCAGGCCGAGGTGCTCCTTGCGCGTGACGTAGCACAGCATGTCGGCGCCGAACCAGCCGATCATCGCCGCGCCGATCGCTGAGGTGATGTGGTCGTAGCCCGGAGCGACGTCGGTGACCAGGGGACCGAGTGTGTAGAACGGCGCCTCATGGCACAGCTCTTTCTCGAGCCGCACGTTCACCTCGATCTGATGCATCGGGATGTGACCCGGCCCTTCGATCATCACCTGCACGTCTTTCTGCCACGCCCGCTCGGTCAGCTCGCCGAGCACGGTCAGCTCCGCGAGCTGCGCTTTGTCGGTCGCGTCGGCGATCGAGCCGGGCCGCAGCCCGTCGCCCAGCGACAGCGTCACGTCGTACTCGCGCGCGATCTCGAGCAGCCGGTCGTAATGCTCGTACAGCGGATTCTGTTTCCCGTGCTGCGTCATCCAGTACGCCATCAGCGATCCACCGCGGCTCACGATCCCGGTGACGCGTCCCAGCGCCAGCCCGATGTGCTCGCGCAGAATGCCGGCGTGCACGGTGACGTAATCCACGCCCTGCTTCGCTTGGTGCTCGATGTTATCGAGGAGATCGTCCGCCGTGAGCTTCGTGACGTCGCCCGCGGCTTCGATCGCTTGGTAGATCGGCACCGTTCCGATCGGCACGGGAGACGCGTCGATGATCGCCTCGCGAATCGCGTCGATGTTGCCGCCGGTCGAGAGGTCCATCACCGTGTCGGCGCCGTAGTGCACCGCGTGATGCAGCTTCTCGAGCTCGCCGTCGATATCCGACTCGACGGCCGAGTTGCCGATGTTGGCGTTGATCTTGACGCTCGCGACTTTGCCGATCGCCATCGGATCGAGCCGCTTGGCGAGATGATGCACGTTCGCCGGAATGATCAGCCGGCCGATCGCGACTTCATCTCGGATCGTTTCCGGCGCCAGCGACTCCCGCTCGGCGACGCGCTGCATTTGTGGAGTGATCGTGCCCTGGCGGGCGAAGAACATTTGAGTGCGGCAGGTCATGCGGAGCTCCCTTCGCCGGTACGAACCGGATCAGGTTCTAAGGGTGTGATCTCAGCCTGCCGACTTCGGCAGGCACCCCTGCGATGCATTGGTGGAATGTAACCTAGACATCTCGACGTCTGGGCGTCTAGACGCCTAGACTTCCCGCGGGCGTGGCGGTCCGTAACGCTCTTCCGGCTTGTGGTGCTTCTCCCATTCCGCGCGATACGCGAAGGGATCCAAGCCGCTGGGCTGGTCCAAGGCGAGAATGCCATCGAGGTGGTCGAGCTCATGCTGGAGCAGCTCCGCCATCGGGCCCTCCAGGTCCATCGTGTTCACTTTTCCCTTGAGATCGGTATAGCGGATCGTCGCGCGGTAAGCCCGCGTCACGCGCACGAGCAGGTTCGGGAACGAGAAGCAGTCATCCCAGACGTGGAAATCCTCCGACCCCACGTCCGTGATTTCCGGATTGATCATCGTGGCGCGGAACTTCCCGATCTCGACCAGGACGACGCGAACCGGAGCGCCGATCTGAGGGGCGGCGAGCGCGCGGCCCATGTCGAACTTCTTGCGCGCCGTCCGAAGCGTGTCCCGCAAATCGTCCGAAAGCAGCCGCACCGCCGGCGACTTGGGGTCTTCGACGGGAGTGCAGCGGACCCTCAAGATTGGGTCGCCGAGTTGGCGAATACGGCGCGCGGCCATTGGCGCGCCTAATATCCGAGTTTCCAGACGGCATGCAATAGCACTAGCCCTAAGGGCAGTTTGGCGTTTAATGTCTTAGCCCCTATGAGCTTAGCGGGCGTGGTCTTGGCGGCCGGCCGGTCGGCTCGGATGGGTTCTCCCAAAGCCCTGCTGGATTTCCTCGGCGTGCCGTTCATCGTCAGGATCCTGGAAGCGCTGGAAGTCCTCGAAGTGAAAACCCGCGTCGTCGTGCTAGGGCCCGACGCGCCGCGCATCCAGCCCGCCATCGCCGGCCACGACTGCATCATCGTGGAGAATCCAGAGCCGGAAACGGGTCCAATCGCGTCCCTGCGCGGGGCGCTGCGCGCGCTGCAGCCGCTCCAACCCCATGGAATTCTGGTCTGGCCAGTGGATTTGCCGCACGTACGGGTCAGCACGGTAGAACGGGTGATGGAAGCCCATCGCCGCTCCAGCGCGCCCGTGGTTGTGCCCACGTTCGCCGAGCGACGCGGGCACCCCGTCATTTGGGGCTCGACGCTGTTCAGCGAGCTGCTGGAGAACCCCGTCGCGACCAGCGAAGGCGCCCGGGCGGTCCTGCACGATCACGAGCGCGAAATCGTCACGGTCGCGGTGGATGATCCCGCCGTCGTCGATCAGGTGAATACGCCGGAGGACTACGAGCGGCTCGTGCGGGAGTGGAATCGGGACATCTATTAGACAGGCGCGCCGTATCGCGGTTTTCCAGGGTTTATTGACAATCCCGACAAACTCGCTAGGATTCCCGAACTACATGTCACCGAAGGACTTCGAGGCAAATGACCAGCATTGAAGCGCACGTCCAGCAACCGTACAAGTACGGGTTCGTCACCGACATCGAATCCGAGGTCGTGCCGGCCGGCTTGAACGAGGACGTGATCCGCCTGATTTCGGCCAAGAAGGACGAGCCGGCATGGATGCTGGAATGGCGGCTCAAGGCGTATCGCAACTGGCTGAAGATGACTGAGCCGCACTGGCCCAACGTGAAGTACGGGCCGATCGACTACCAGGCGATCAGCTACTACGCGGCACCCAAGCAGAAGCCCAAGCTCGACTCGCTCGATCAGGTCGATCCGAAGCTGGTCGCGACATTCGCGAAGCTCGGCATTCCAATTGAAGAGCAGAAACGCCTCACGGGCGTGGCGGTCGACGCCGTATTCGACAGCGTCTCGGTCGCGACGACGTTCCAGGCGGAGCTGGCCAAGTTCGGCGTGATCTTCAAGCCGATTTCGCAGGCGATTCGCGAGCACCCGGAGCTGGTGCAGAAGTATCTCAGCACCGTCGTTCCGATCAACGACAATTTCTTCGCCGCGCTCAACTCGGCGGTCTTCACAGACGGCTCGTTCGTGTACATCCCGAAGGGTGTGCGCTGTCCGCTGGAGCTTTCGACCTACTTCCGGATCAACGCGTCCTCCACCGGCCAGTTCGAGCGCACGCTGATCATCGCCGACGAGGGCAGCTACGTCAGCTACCTCGAAGGCTGCTCGGCGCCGATGCGCGACGAGCACCAGCTGCACGCCGCCGTCGTCGAGCTCGTCGCGCTCGATCGCGCGACCATCAAGTACTCGACGATCCAGAACTGGTATCCGGGGGACGAAGAGGGGCGCGGCGGGATTTACAACTTCGTGACCAAGCGCGGGAAGTGCGCCGGCGCGAACTCCAAGATTTCATGGACGCAGGTCGAGACGGGCTCGGCGATCACGTGGAAGTATCCCGGCTGCATTCTCCAGGGCGACAATTCGATCGGCGAGTTCTACTCGGTCGCGGTGACGAGCCACAGGCAACAGGCCGACACCGGCACCAAGATGATTCACCTCGGCAAGAACACGCGCTCGACGATCGTGTCGAAGGGGATCTCCGCCGGCCGCGGGCAGAACACGTATCGCGGTCTGGTGAAGATCATGAAGGGCGCGGAGGGCGCGCGGAACTATTCGCAGTGCGACTCGATGCTGATCGGCGACCAGTGCGGCGCGCACACCTTCCCATACATCGACGTCCGTAACAGCACGGCGATCATGGAGCACGAGGCGTCCACGTCGAAGATCGGCGAGGATCAGATCTTCTATCTGCGCCAGCGCGGGCTGTCGTCGGAAGACGCGGTCTCGATGATCGTCAACGGCTTTTGCAAAGAAGTCTTCAAAGAGCTGCCGATGGAGTTCGCCGTCGAAGCCACCCGGCTGCTCGGAATCAGTCTGGAGGGAAGCGTTGGCTAAGGGAAAAGGCTTGCTCGAGGTCAAAGGGCTTCGAGTCGCCGTCGCCGGAAACGAGATTCTCAAGGGCGTCGATCTCACGCTTCGCGAAGGTGAAGTCCACGCGATCATGGGACCGAACGGATCGGGCAAGAGCACGCTCGCGCAGGTGCTGGCAGGGCATCCAGCCTACACGGTGCTCGCGGGGACGGCGACGTACGACGGCAAGGACTTACTGGAGATGAAGCCGGAGGAGCGCGCGCGGGCAGGCGTCTTCCTCGCGTTCCAGTATCCGGTCGAAATCCGCGGCATCACGAATTCCTATTTCCTGCGCGCGGCGTTAAACACGCTTCGCAGGGACCGCGGCGAACCGGAGCTCGATCCGATGGACTTCCTCCAGTTTCTCGAACAGAAGCTGAAGGCGATCGGCTGGGACGACTCGATGATGAACCGGCCGGTCAATGAGGGCTTCTCGGGCGGCGAGAAGAAGCGCAACGAGATCCTGCAGCTCGCGGTGCTCGAGCCGCGGCTCGCCATTCTCGACGAGACCGATTCGGGGCTCGACATCGACGCGCTGAAAACCGTCGCCGAGACCGTGAACAAGCTGCGCGGCCCGGGCCGGTCGTTCTTGATCGTCACGCACTACCAGCGGCTCCTGAACTACATCACGCCCGACGTCGTCCACGTCCTGGCGGACGGCCGGATCGTGAAATCGGGTGGCCCCGAATTGGCCCATGAACTCGAGGCAAAAGGCTACGACTGGCTGCGTGATGCGGCGATGGTGTCGTAATGGTGGCAGTTGAAAGAATCGTAGGCAGCTACAACGCCTGGGCGGGAAACGGTGTCTCCCAGGCACCTGCGTGGTTGAACGACATCAGAACCAGCGCGATCGCGCGTTTCGAGAGCCTCGGGTTCCCCAACATGAAGCAGGAGGCGTGGCGCTTCACAAGCGTCGCGCCGATCGCCGAAGGGGCGTTCGAGCTGGCCCAAGCGCCGACGCGCGTGCCGACGCTCGAGCAGATTCGCCCGTTCCTGCTGTTTGAGGCCGGATATCGCCTCGTATTTGTTGACGGTTTTTATCAACGCTCCCTCTCGACGCCTTTTCTCGACGACGTTCAGAGTCTTGCCCACGTGACGACGCATCGCCCGGATCTCGTGCGCCAGCATCTCGGCCGGTACGCCGCGACCCTAGACCAGCCCTTCTCCGCGCTGAATACCGCGTTCGTGAACGACGGGGCATTCGTGCATGTGCCGGCGAAGGCGACGATCGCCGAGCCGATCCAGTTGCTGTTTCTGGCCGGCGGCGACAAGCAGGTCGTTGCGCATCCGCGCAATCTCATCGTGCTCGAGCGCGAGGCACGCGCGAGCATCGTCGAGACGTACGCATCCCTGAAGCAGGGTCCGTACTGGACGAATAGCGTCACCGAAGTCGTCGCGGCTGAAGGGGCGCGGGTGGACCATCACCGCGTGCAGCGTGAGAGTACGAAGGCCTATCACGTTGCGACCACGCAGACGCACCAGGACCGGGACAGCATCGTCAATGTGCACACGGTCGCGTTCGGCGCGGCGCTGGCGCGACACGACATCGGCGCCGTGATGGCCGGCCCGGGGGGCACGCTGATCCTCAATGGGCTGTATCTGCTCGACGGCGCGCAGCACGCGGATCATCACACGACCATCGATCACGCCGCGGATCACTGCGGGAGCCACGAGTACTTCAACGGCGTGCTCGACGGCAAATCGCGTGGTGTGTTCACGGGCCGGATCATCGTTCGTCCCGGCGCGCAGAAGACCGACTCGAAGCAGACGAACAACAACCTGCTGCTCTCGACCGACGCGCATGCCGACAGCCAGCCGCAGCTCGAGATCTACGCTGACGATGTGAAATGCACGCACGGCTCCACGGTGGGGCCGCTCGATCCGCGCGCGCTGTTCTATCTGGAGAGCCGGGGCATCGGCGAGCGCGAGGCGCGCCAGGTGCTCACCTACGGCTTCGCCGCCGAGATTCTGGGCCGCATGGAAGTGGCGCCGCTGCGCGCGCAGCTCGATGCGATCGTGCGCGGCCGCCTGGCCGAGCAATGACGGACCTGACCGAGCTCTACCAGCAGGTCATTCTCGATCACAACCGGAATCCGCGGAACTTCAAGCGCCTCGAGTCCGCCAACCGGAAAGCCGAAGGCAACAATCCGCTCTGCGGCGACCGCATTCATCTGTACGTCCAGCTCGACGGCGACACGATCAGCGACATCGGATTTCAGATGCCGCAGGGCTCGGGTTGCGCCATCTCCAAGGCGTCGGCGTCGCTGATGACCGAGGCGGTCAAGGGGAAGCCGGTGGGCGAGGCAGAAAAGATGTTTCAGGCGTTCCGTGACATGCTCGCCGGCGGCACGAGCGCGCCAGGGAAGCTCGCGGCGTTTTCGGGCGTGCGTGCCTTTCCGAGCCGGATCAAGTGTGCCAACCTCGGCTGGCACGCGCTGCACGCCGCGCTCCAAAACAGCGGGGATCCCGTGACCACGGAATCGGCGCGAGACTTCTGATGCTCGACACCGCCAAGATCCGCGCCGACTTCCCGATTCTCGAGCGGCAGGAAAACGGGCGCCGGCTGGTGTATCTCGACAACGCCGCTACGAGTCAGAAGCCCCGCAAGGTCATCGACGCGCTCGTTCACTACTACAGCTTCCACAATGCCAACGTGCACCGCGGCGCCTACGCGTTGGCGGTCGAGGCAACAGACGCGTATGAGGCAGCCCGCACGGCGGTCGCGCGGTTCGTGAATGCGTGGGCCCGCGAGGGGGTCGTGTTCACCCGGGGCACGACCGAGTCCATCAACCTGGTGGCCGGCTCCTGGGGACGGGCCAACGTCGGGCGGGGTGATACCGTCGTCGTGACGGCCATGGACCACCACTCGAACATCGTCCCCTGGCAGATCCTGTGTCAGGAAAAGGGCGCCACCCTGCGGATGGTGGAGATGACCAAGGACGGCCGGATTGACCTGATCGACTTTGGCCGCGCCCTCGAGACCAATCCCAAGATCGTGGCGTATCCCTATGTCTCAAACTCACTTGGGACCGTTAACCCCGCCGCCCAGCTGTCGAAGCTGGCCCATGCGGCAGGGGCGGTGACCGTGGTCGACGGTGCGCAGTCGAGCCCGCACCTCCGGGTGGACGTCCAAGCCCTGGACTGCGACTTCTACGCGCTGTCCGGCCACAAGATGCTCGGGCCGATGGGGAGCGGTGCCTTGATCGCCAAACCGGCCCTGCTCGAGGAAATGCCGCCCTATCACGGCGGCGGCGAGATGATCGAACGGGTCTGGGATGACCGGTCCAGCTGGAACCGGATTCCGCACAAGTTCGAAGGGGGCACGCCCAACGTCGAAGCGGCCGTGGGGCTCGCCGCCGCGATTGCCTACCTCGAGACACTCGGCATGGAGAACGTGGCTGCCCACGAGCAGAAGCTGGCGCAGACCGCGATCGAACGGCTCTCAGAGATCGAAGGTGTGAAGGTGTACGGCCCGCGCGACCATCGCGCCGGCGTGGTTCCATTCACGTACGGCGACGTGCATCCGCACGACCTCGCGACGATTCTCGACCGCGACGGCGTCTGTATTCGCGCGGGTCATCACTGCACGCAGCCGTTGATGCGGCGGTTGGGCGTGGCAGCGACGGCTCGTGCTTCCTTCTACATCTATAATGACATCGACGACATCGAGGCCCTGGTGACCGCCGTTCGCAAGGCTGGCGAGCTTTTCGGCGTGCCGGCCTAGGCGTCTAGACGTCTAGACGTCCTGACGTCTAGCTTTGTCGGTCATGTCTGACCCCGTTGTCGTAGATCGCGTTACCAAGCGTTTCGCGGGCCATACCGCGGTCGACGCGTTTTCCCTCAGCGTTGCCTCCGGACTCATCTACGGCCTGCTCGGCCCCAACGGCGCCGGCAAAACGACCACGCTGCGCATGATCATGGACATCTACGAGCCCGATTCCGGCTCGGTGCGGCTGTTCGATCAGGTGGGTGGCGGTCGCATGCATTCGGCACGGATCGGGTACCTGCCGGAGGAGCGCGGGCTCTATCCGAAGATGCGCGTCCTCGATGTGCTCGTGTTCCTGGCGGAGACCAAGGGCGTGGCGCGGCGGGCCGCGCGCGTCAAAGCGCTCGAGTGGCTGGACCGGCTCGGTCTCAACGATTGGCGACTCCGCAAGGTGTCGGAGCTCTCCAAGGGAATGCAGCAGAAGGTGCAATTCATCTCGACGATGTTGCACGATCCCGACCTCGTGATTCTCGACGAGCCGTTCTCCGGCCTCGATCCAGTCAACTCGCAGGTGCTGCGCGACACCGTCCTCGATTACCGGCGGCGCGGCAAGACCGTGCTCTTCTCCACCCACATCATGGAGCATGCCGAGAAGCTGTGTGACCGTCTGTGCATCATCGCACGGGGCAAGAAGCTCATCGACGGATCGTTGGCGGAGGTGAAGGGGACGCACGGCGGCAAGCATGTGATCGTCGAGTTCGACGGCAGTCAAGGCGGCGCGCGACAGGTCTTCGGCGACCGGCGCCTGGTGGCCAAGCTCCAGGATTTCGGGCAGCACGCCGAGCTGGAGCTCGCACCGGGCGCGGATGCGCAGGAGATCCTGCGGGCGCTGGTGATCTCCGGGGCCCGGTTGTCGCGCTTCGAGCTCGCGAGCCCGTCGCTGCACAAGATCTTCGTCGATCTCGTGGGACCCGACGCGGCGACGGCCGCCGCGAATCCCGCAAATGCTCGAGAGCCGGAGCGTGCCGGTGCGTAAGGTCTGGGCGGTGATCCGACGCGAGTTCGTGGAGCGCGTCCGCACCAAATGGTTCTGGATCTCGGCGATCCTGGGCCCCGTGCTGTTCGCCGGGATCATCGTCTTCCAGATCGTGCAGTCGGTGGGCGGCGCCGAGCGCCATATCGCCGTCGTGGACAGCACGAGCTCGGACTATGGAACGCGCGTGGTGGAGAGCCTGGGCGGGAGCAGGCTGATCCGGGCGACGCGAGTACAGGCTGGCCCCGGCGTGATCGATTCCCTGACCCGCCTCGTGGAAGCCAAGCAACTCAACGGTTTTCTCATCATTTCCGATCAGCTCACGGAGACGGGTAAGGCCGAGTACCGCGCCTCGAACCTTTCGCTCCAGACCATCGAGGAGCTGCAGCGGGCGCTGAATCGCCTGCTCGTGAAGGTCCGGCTCGAGGAGCGGGGTGTAAACCCGGCAGTTGTGGAGTATGCGCAGAGCTTGCGGGTGACGCTCGACCAGAAGAAGATCGCGCGCGGCCGAACAACCGAGGAAAGCGCCGGTCAGTCGTTCATCATGGCGTACGTGATCGCGATCCTGTTGTTCATGGCGATTCTGCTGTACGGCGTCAACGTGATGAGCTCGGTGCTCGAGGAGAAGCGGGACCGCATCGTCGAGGTTCTCGTGTCGTCGTTGCGGCCCTTCCAGCTGATGCTCGGCAAAGTGTTCGGTGCCGGCGCCGTGTCGTTCTTTCAGTTCCTGATCTGGGGCGTCTCCGCGCGCGTGCTCATCAGCATGCGCGGGCCGATCGCGCGCGCACTCGGCGCCGATGCCGCGTCCGCGCAGAGCATGGTGCTGCCGCACATCCCGTTCGCGACGCTCGCCGTCTTCATGGCGTTCTTCCTGGGTGGCTTCCTGCTCTACTCCGCGATGTTCGCGGCGGTCGGAGCCATGTCGAGCAACGAGCAGGAGGCGCGCCAGGCGCAACAGCCGGTGACATACCTGCTGATGATTTCGTATCTCTCGATCATCGGACTCACGAATGATCCGAGCTCGACGTTTGCGAAGACGCTATCGATCGTGCCGTTCACATCACCGATTGCGACGCCGGTCCGATGGACGGCGGGGAGTATGGGCACCGGCGAGCTCGTGCTTTCGTTGGCGATGCTGGCAATCGCAATCGTCGGCGTCACATGGGTAGCGGCGCGGATATACCGCGTCGGGATCCTAATGACCGGGAAACGTCCAACGTTGAAGGAACTGGTTCGATGGGTAAGGACTGCCTAACAACCAAGCGAGGACAGGCAAAGGCTAGACGCCGAGACGGCGAGCGGCGGTAGGCTGGAGCTAAAGGCATAGGAAAGGCACGGCACGCGGGATTTCGGTGTCGTGCCTTTTGGTTTGGTGCTCCATCCTTAGCCCATGGCACCCTATAAGACTCTGAAGGCTTGGCAACATGCCGAGCGACTCGCCGTCGAGTGCTCGCTCGTATCGAAGAAGTTTCCAGACTACGAGCAATCGCGTCTGGCTGATCAGTTGAGACGAGCTTCCTACAGCGTCGTACTGAACATCGCGGAAGGAAGCTCGCGGCGGGGATCGCGGGAGTACCGGAAGTTCCTCGACACCGCGCACGGCTCATTGGCGGAGGTTGAAACGGCGCTAGGGTTGGCGCGCCAGCTTGGTTATCTCGATCCCGTTGAGTTCGGGAGACTCGAAGCGCTGGCCACGGAAACGGGAAAGACTCTCTTCGGCTTGCTTCGAAAAATCAGTGCGAGCACGACTCGTTTGCCTGCAAACTCCCGCTAACACCCGCTAGGCGTCTCGGCGTCTAGCCTTTGCCTGTCCTAGCCAGGTAGTTTGTCGGACATGTCTGTCGACTTTGACGTCATCGTCGTCGGTGGCGGTCACGCCGGTACGGAAGCCGCCGCGATGTCCGCCCGGCTCGGCGCCAAGACGCTGCTCCTCACATCTGTCCTGGATACAATCGGGCAAATGAGTTGCAACCCGGCAATCGGCGGGATTGCAAAGGGCACTGTTGTTCGTGAGGTCGACGCCCTCGGCGGTCTCATGGGCCGCGCCGCCGATCGCGCGACTATCCAGTTCCGCATGCTCAATCGCTCGAAGGGTCCCGCCGTCTGGGCTCCTCGCGCGCAGGCCGATCGCACGTTGTATCGCCGGGCCGTTCGTCATCTGCTCGAGCAATTCCCTTCCCTCGAGCTCAGTCAGGGCATGGTCACAAATCTGCTCTTCGACGCGCGGGGGGGCGGCACTCGCATCACAGGCGTCGAGACCGGCGACGGCCGCCGGTTTGCTGCCCGTGCCGTGATCATCACGGCTGGGACCTTCCTGCGCGGGAAGATCCATCTCGGCACCGATACACAAATCCCCGCGGGCCGGGCTGGCGATGTACCGTCCGTACTGATGGCACAAGTCATTGAAAACATTGGACTTACAGTTGCTCGCTTCAAGACAGGTACGCCACCGCGCGTCGATGGCCGCTCAGTCGACTGGAGCAAGGTCGAACGCCAGGACGGTGATACTCCTGAATTCCGCTTCTCCTTCCACGAGCGCGTGGACCGGCCGCGCCAGGTCCCCTGTTGGATCACCTGGGCGGGCGAAGCGGTCAAGGAAATCATCCAGCAGCACATCAGGGAGTCGGCGCTGTACGGCGGCGCGATCAGCGGGCGCGGGCCGCGCTACTGCCCGTCAGTCGAAGACAAGATCGTGAAGTTCCCCGACGCGAAGCGGCACCAGATCTTCCTCGAGCCCGAGGGACTCGACACGACTGAGCTGTACGTGAACGGGCTTTCCACTTCCCTGCCCGCCCTAGTGCAGCTCGAGTTTCTGCACGCGGTCCCCGGTCTCGAGCGCGCGAAGATGACGCGCCCCGGATACGCGATCGAGTACGACTACTATCCGCCCACCCAGCTCACGCCGTGGCTCGAGGTGAAGAACGTCGAGCAGCTGTTCTTCGCCGGACAGATCAACGGCACGACAGGATATGAGGAAGCAGCCGGCCAGGGTGTCGTCGCCGGGATCAATGCCGTGCGCCGGATCCGCGGTGCCGAGCCGGTCGTCCTCGGCCGCGATGACGCGTACATCGGGGTCCTGGTCGACGATCTCGTGACTCGCGGTGTCGACGAGCCGTACCGGCTGTTCACCTCCCGGTCTGAGTTCCGGCTGCTGCTGCGCCAGGACAACGCGCTGCGCCGGCTCCTGCCCCTCGCCGAGCGACTCGGCTTGCTCACGGATGCGGAGCTGCGCGCCGCCGATCGGCGCCTGAAGGCCGAAGGGGCCGCACTCGACCTCGCGCGCGAAACCACGATCAGTCCTGCTCAGGCCGCCGGGCCACTCGCCGCCACTGGCACGATGCTGTCGGAGAGCGAGCGCGTCGCTGTCGTCGCTAAGCGGCCGGGTGTGTCGTTGGGGGATCTCTTCTCGGCGGCCGGCGTCGCCGAGCTTCCGCCCGCGGATGCGGTGATCGCTGCCGAAATCGAGATCAAGTACGACGGGTATCTCGCGCGCGAGCGCGAAGCCGCCGCGCGTCTCGCGGAATTGGCGTCGTTCGCGCTCCCGGTGGACCTCCCCTACCTCGAGCTGCGCACGCTCGCGACGGAGGCACGTCAAAAGCTCGATCGCGTGCGTCCGACCTCGCTCGCCCAGGCGGCGCGCGTCCCCGGCGTGACCCCCAGCGACCTCCACAACCTGGTATTCGAAGCGACGCGGTGGCGCCGCCGCGTGGCCTAGAACCTCAACGTTGCAGTTTCACGTGAAACGTACGGTCTTTCGTTTCACGTGAAACGAACCTATATTGAGCACGAGACTTAATTATCAATGACATAACTCTTTGTCAATAAACGAGTTGCAATGTCACGTGTAATCGCGATTGCAAATCAAAAAGGCGGCGTCGGGAAAACAACGACTGCCGTAAATCTCGCGGCCTCCCTCGCGATCGCTGAGCGAAAAACACTGCTCATCGACGCGGATCCGCAGGGCAATTCGACGAGTGGCGTCGGCATCGAGCGGGATCGCATTCGCAGCTCGCTCTACGAATCGATCATCGAGGGTGCCAAGCTCACCGGGTCGCGCTTTCCGCACGTGCACTTTCCGTATCTCGACGTCGTGCCCGCGACCCAGGACCTGGTCGGCGCGGAGTTGGAGCTGGTGAATCAACGCGCGCGCGAGACGCGCATGCGCGACGCGCTCCAGGGCATCCGCGATGAGTACGGCTACGTGATCATCGACTGCCCGCCGTCACTCGGTCTGCTCACGCTGAACATGCTGACCGCCGCCGACAGCGTCATCATTCCGATTCAGTGCGAGTACTACGCACTCGAAGGACTCTCGCAGCTCCTCAACACCGTGAAGCTGGTCCAGCGCAATTTCAATCCCGCGCTCGCGATCGAAGGGGTGCTGCTGACGATGTACGATGCGCGCCTCAATCTCTGCAAACAGGTCGCCGAGGAAGCGAAGGAATACTTCGGTGGCCGCATGTTCGACGTGACGATCCCGCGCAACGTGCGGCTCGCCGAGGCACCGAGCTTCGGCAAGCCGATCGTGCTGTATGACGTGCAGTCGGTTGGAGCCAAGAGCTATCTGGCGGTGGCCCAGGAGCTGATCCGCCGTGTCGAGCAGGGCGCCCCACCGTCGCCGAGCCTCCCCGCCATTGAACAGCAGCCGGAGGTGCCCGCATGAGGGAAACCGCCACCGGAGGGCGTCGCCTGGGCCGTGGACTCGAAGCGCTGCTGGGGCCTACCCGCGAGGAGGCCGAGCGCGAGGGAAGCCTGGTCGAGCTTCCGATTCACGACATCAAGCCGAACCCTTTCCAGCCGCGTAAAACGGTCGATCCAACCGCGCTCGAGGAGCTGGTCTCCTCGATCAAACAGGCTGGCCTGCTGCAGCCCGTGGTCGTGCGCCGCGCAAACGGCGGATACGAGCTGATCGCCGGCGAGCGCCGGCTGCGCGCCTGCCAGCAGCTGGGCTGGGAGCGCATTCCCGCGGTGCAGCGCGACGCGGACGATCGCACCCTGCTGACGCTGGCCCTGATCGAAAACCTCCAGCGCGACGACCTGTCGCCGGTGGATGAAGCCCGCGGCTATGAGCGGCTGATCGCCGAGTTCAAGCTGGCGCAGCAGGACGTGGCCGACGCGGTCGGCCGCGATCGCTCGACCGTCGCGAACGCGCTGCGTCTCCTGAAGCTGCCGGAAGCCGTACTGGACATGCTCCACGAAGGGAATCTGTCGGTAGGCCATGCGCGCGCGTTGCTCGCGCTCGAGGATCCGCGGATCGTCACGAATCTGGCACGCGAAGCGGTGGCGCAGGGACTGTCGGTGCGCGAAGTGGAAGACCGTGTGCGCGGCGGGCGCGCACCCGAGCGCCGTCCGCGCATGAAGCGCGGCGTCGGAGCCGCGCCGGAAGTGCGCCGGCTCGAAGACGCGTTGCGGCGCCGGCTGGGCACCGACGTCCGGGTCTCGTTGCGCGCGAAAGGCAAAGGACAGATCCACGTGTCGTTCTACTCGAACGACGATCTCGCGCGACTGCTCGAGCTGATCCTCGGAGCGCCGTTCGACGGATGACCACGGCGAAGGTGAAATCGCGCACCCGCGGCGTTACGATCGTCATTCACGCGGATGGCGATCTCGAATCCAAACAGTACCGGTTGCCGGCGTGGGCCGTAGTGGCGGGGAAGTGGGGCGCCGGAATCATCATCGTGACGATCGTCGGGTTCTTCTCGTTCATCGGGCCGATCATGCGCAACAACGCGCGCGTGCCCGGTCTCGAACGCGAGGTGTCACGCCTGCGGATCGAAAACAGCCGGGTGCAGCAGCTCGCCACGGCGCTGAATCGCGCGGAATCGAACTACCAGGAGCTGCGCCAGATGCTGGGCGTGAAAGCACCACCGGCGACGCGGGGTGGGAACGTCAACCGTGACGCGGACCTCGCGACGTCGATGCGCGCCGGACCGATCCGCGCTGCGGTGCCGGGAACCGGTGTCCGATTCGAATCGGGGGCGTCCGTACCGTCGCATTGGCCGCTCGATGTGGAGGGATTCGTCACGCGGGGACAGGTCAGGCCCGGCGTCGTCGATGAATCACATCCCGGCATCGACATCGCGGTCCCGCTTGGCACGCCGGTCCGGGCCGCCGGTGGTGGCTCGGTTTCGGAGGCCGGGTACAACGCGGACTACGGGCTGTTCGTGCTCTTGCGGCATCCGTCCGGTTATGAGACGATGTATGGTCACATGTCACGGCTCATTGCGGCCGAGGGAGACGAAGTTCAGGCTGGTGAAGTCATCGGCTTATCGGGAAACTCCGGGCGTTCGACCGCACCGCATCTGCATTTTGAGATTCGGCGCGACGCAAAATCGATCGACCCGTTGGAACTTGTAAGGGAGGGACGGTAATGGCCGTCTTCAATGACAAAGGGACGACGCCCCGGGAAGGCGTTCCGGGACTCTCGATTATTGGCGCCGGGATGCGGGTCGTGGGCGATATCTCCGCCGACGGCGTGGTGAAGATTGAAGGATCCGTGAGCGGGACCGTCCGGGCCGCGAAACAGGTGCTGGTCGCGCGGGGCGGGGAAGTCGAGGGCGACGTCGTGAGCCGTGAAGCGATCATCGGCGGCGAAGTGCGCGGCGCGATCTACGCCGAGGAACGGGTCGAGCTGCAGACCACGAGCGTCGTCCATGGCGACGTGCATACCAAACGGCTGTTGATTCAGGAGGGCGGTGAAATCAACGGCGTGCTGCGGATGGGTGAGGACGCCGGTCAGGCACCTCAGGTAGGCTCACGCGGAGCCCAGGCATCTCTGGCCAGAGCCTAGATATCCACACGCCTGCTCGGCAAATATGTGGATTCTCTAACTAATTGTATTACAACGTTTTACAGAGTCCTGCCATGTGGAAAGTCGTCCAACTGCCTTGATACTGTAATTACGGTGTCGTAAGTGCGCCTAGACACTTTAGTCTCCTACCTCGACGAATACCTGCGCCTGGCCGAGGAGGTAGCCGACGCCCCCGAAGCGCTGAATGGATTGCAGGTCGCCAACGCCGGGGAAATCACCAAACTGGCCGCCGCAGTGGACCTGTGTGAAGCCACCGTGCGATTGGCGGCCGAGCAACGAGCCGACTGCCTCCTGGTGCACCATGGTCTATTCTGGGGCGGCCTGCGTCCCCTCTCGGGTCCAGCCTACCGCCGCGTGGCAGGGTTGATCAAAGGAAACATCGCGCTCTACTCAGCCCACCTCCCGCTCGACCGCCATCCGAAGGTCGGTAATAACCACGTGCTCGCCGGTCTGCTTGGCATCCGCGTCCGTGGCGAGTTCGGTTCGTACCACGGAGCGCCGATCGGCGTTTGGGGTGAGTACGCCGGTAAGCGGGATGACTTGAGCTGGTCGCTCACCAAGACACTGGGCGCTGCGCCCCGCCTGCTGCCGTTCGGTCCGGAGCGCCTCCAGCGCGTCGGCATCGTCACCGGCGCCGGTGGCTCCATGATCTCGCAGGCGGCGGCTGCCGGTCTCGATAGCTACGTGACTGGTGAGGGTCAGCATTGGACGTTCTTCGACGCCGAGGAACTCGGTGTCAATGTCTTCTATGCCGGTCACTACGCCACGGAGACCGTTGGTGTGAAAGCACTCGCGGAGCACATATCCAAGAAGTTCGATATCCCCTGGGTGTTTCTGGATCATCCGACCGGGTTGTGACGCTCCACCCCGCGCAGCGCCAGGTGCTTCTGGTGCTGGCCACCGCCGAGCTCCTGGCGATGGCCCCCTGGTTTAGCGCGTCGGCCGTCTCCCCAACACTCACCCGCCTCTGGGCGCTTTCGCCCGGCACAACCGCGTGGCTCACCATCTCCGTGCAGCTCGGATTTGTCGTCGGTGCGCTCGTGAGTGCGACGCTCGTTCTCGCGGACCGGCTGTCTGCCCGTCGGCTCATAGCCGCCTCGGCGGTGCTGGCCGCGGCGGCGACCCTGGGCGTCGCTGCGGCGCCTGGCGTTCGAACTGCGATCGCGTTCCGGCTTCTGACTGGGGCGGCCCTCGCCGGTGTCTATCCGCCTGGGATGAAGATCGCCGCAGGTTGGTTCAAAGAAGGAAGGGGACTCGCGATCGGGATTCTCGTCGGGGCGCTGACACTGGGATCGGCAAGCCCCCACCTCGTCCGCTGGGCTGTCTCTCCGGAGGCATGGCGCGTGGTTCTGGTGGTTGCCGCGCTCAGCGCCATCGTCGGCGGACTTCTCGTCTTGCTCATTCCCAATGATGGACCGTACGCCGCTCCGTCACCCCCGCTTTCTCTCGCGGCCGCTCCCCGAATTCTGAAAGACCGTGCCGTAGCGCTCGCCAATCTCGGCTACCTCGGTCACATGTGGGAGCTCTACGCGATGTGGACGTGGATGGCCGTCTTTGTGGCTGCGAGCGAGCATGCACGGCGCGGTCCTGAGGCCGACGTCGCTGGTCTCGCCGCACTGGTGACTTTTGCCGTGGTCGGCAGCGGCGCGATCGGCTGCTGGCTTGGCGGGAAATACGGCGACCGGTGGGGTCGCAGCGTGGTGACGAGCGTCGCGATGCTCGTCTCGGGAAGCTGCGCGCTGGCGGTTGGTCTCGTGTTCGGCGCGCCACTGCTCGTGCTCGTACCGTTGCTGCTCGTCTGGGGCGTGTCGGTCGTCGCGGATTCGGCGCAGTTCTCCGCCGCCGTGAGCGAGCTCGCTCCACGTGAATACGTCGGGACGGCGCTTACACTGCAGACCAGCCTTGGCTTCCTACTGACCTGCGCGACGATTTACCTCTTGCCCACCGTCGCTGCTGCTATCGGCTGGCGCTGGAGCATGAGCGTGTTGGCGATTGGTCCGGCGCTGGGGATTTGGGCGATGCTGACACTGCGGCGGCGCACCGGGGTCTAGGGAAGCAGGAACACTCCAACTTCTCCATCGAAGTCATCCGCGCTGCGAGTCGTGCCCGCCGGCGCCGTCCAGGGCCCACCGTCGCGGCGCACGTTGATCCGGTGAATCCCGCGAGTCATTCGGAACATCCCTTCCCACGCCTCGCCATTCGTCAGGCTGCGCCGCAGTTCCATCGGCTTCCAGTCGGTGAAGTCGCCGCTGATCTCGACGACGCGGGCACCCGCAGCATAGAGCGTCAGCTTCACTGGATCGTCCGTGCTTCTCCCTGGAGCAACCTCGAGCCGCGCCTCCGCGGGAGGGAGTAGCGGCCCCCGCGAGCCGTCGGCGCCTGAGCTCGAGTGCGGGATCGCGGGGCGGGGGCGCGCGGCCGGAAGCGGCTTCCGAATGCCTCCCCCGCTCGCGCCGAGCCGAAAGCCGGCGCTCAGGTAGCTGCCGGCGATGCTCCCGGTGATGACGTCTGTGGGATACCGGCCCCCGGCGACGATCAGCGCCGTGTTCCCCCCAAGTGGCACCGTCGCGCTGGCCTCCCCGTAGACCCCACGGCCGGCGCCATCGCTGAGTATCCGCGCTCCGAGCGTCCCTTCGAGCAGCACGACGCCGCGTTGGAGCCGGGCCGAGGAGCGCAAATCGCTATAAGCCGTATCCCCCACGAACGAACGGTCGAACGATGCAAACACGGCGGCATCTGCGCGGAGCAGCCATCCACCGATCGCGACCACCGCCACGGGGCGCGGTCCCGCGCCGAAAGAGGATTGTCCGAAGGAAGTCGCCAGCCAGCCACCACGAACCTGATCCATCAGGTGGACGCGCGCATCGACGATGCCGTGGCTGAAGTGCGCGATGCTGGCGTAGTCGCTGGCTCCGAGGCCCAGTCCCAACTCACCACGCCAGCGCGGCGCGAGCGCGGCGAACCACGAACCGCGCATGGATGCGTCGAGGCTGCGGTTGCCGCTCTCGAATCGGAGGTAGGTGCCACGCGCGCTCACGAACCCTTTGCCGCGCGGGTGATCCCATCGCACGCTTGGTGCGACCGACGCGGCGCCGGACAACAGGAAGCCGTCGTACTTCACGGCCGCAATGCCGGCGTCGAGCCCGGGCGTGATTTGACCTGAGGCGGTAGCAACGGCGGCGCCGCACGCCAGTCCGATGAGTGCGAGCACCCTCACGGGCACCTACCGCTTACGGCCGGCTGGGTGGTCGGGGCGGTTGAGAAGGATTCTGGGCGGCGTCGCTGGTGCCGAAGCGTATGCCCGTGTTCGCCGCGCGGACCGCGGCGGAGGCGCCGGGTGGCGCGCCCAGTGAGATGTCGCGCTCCACCGCCTTGCGGAACTCAACGAGGTCGGCGTCCCGAGCTGTCGGCGCCATCGCCAGGACAACCGCAGATGCGGAGTCGGCGGGCACGCCACTCGCCACGAGATCAGCGAGCACCGCCAGCGCCATCGTCAGCGGTGGCCGGCGCGCGTCGCGCAATCTGGTCAACACCTCTGGTGACGCGCCGGCGCGTAACGCCGCGACACCGGCTTCCAACTCGGGCGCGGACGTGCGTTGGCTCAGCGCGGTGCGCGCGGTGCCGAGGTCCGTGGCCAGCCGGCGCACGGCCGCAGCGATACGCGGACCTGCGGCACCCTTGGTCGCGCCCTCGAGCGCCCGCTGAATCAGGGGTTCGCTCGGGAGTCCGACGGCGCGGGCCGAATCCACGACCCACACCACGACCGAGCGCGTTTCCGGATCGAGCCGCTCCAGCCGTGGATCCTGAGCCGCAACCCCGACTTGAACGACGAGCAGCAGCGCGGCGAGCATCATGAGCCTGTACCTCCTACCGTGATCACCGAGCTCGGCGTGCCGAACTCGTCGTCACGGGCGCGAGGCGCGCCGGGATCGGCGCGCCATTCGACGCCGTTGACGAGAAATGCGTAGCGATAGCGACCGGGGGGGAGCGGGACCGTGGTGGCCCAGACGCCCTGCGCGGTCTGCATGGGTGAGCGCGCCGGGTCCCAGTCGTTGAAGTCTCCGACCAGCGAGACGGACGCGGCCTGCGGAGCCACGAGCACGAACTGGAATGCGTTCGCCGCGCCGTCGCTACCACCGGACCAGGGCTTTGCGATCAAAACCGCTCCCAACGCCGCGGCCGCGGCGAGCCACGGCCACCGCCGGAGCTGGAACCGCGGCCGCGGTGTCGCCAACGGCGCCGCGTCTGACGCGATCTCCGCCATCACGCGCGCGTCCAGCGCCGGGTCGATCGACACCGGCTGGCGCAGCTGCCGGACTACGCGTTCGACGATGTCGTCGTCTCGATCAAACATGCTCCGCCTCTTTCAGGAACTTCTGCAGCTGCTCGCGCGCGCGCTTCACGCGCATTTTCAGGGCCGATACGCCGGCGCCAGTCAGCTGGACCATCGCTTCGTACTCCATATCCTCCACGTGCTTCAGCAAGAACGCTTCGCGGTATTCCGGCGCGAGTCGCGCCAGCGCGCGATTCACGGTGTCGCTCCATTCGACGCGATCCGCCTGGTCGGCGTGGGTGGCGCCGTTCAGGGCATCCGCGTCACGCACGAACATCCGGCGCCGGCGGGCCGCGCGGGCGCCTGAAGTGCGGCAGCGATTGACGAGGATTCCATAGAGCCAGGCCCCGAATCGCGCGGGATCATCGCACCGCTGCAGCGAGCGATAGGCGCGCACGAAGCTGTCCTGTAGCGCTTCTTCGGCATCTTCCCGGTCGCCCAACATGTGGACCGCGTAGCGTCCCAGGCGACCGCGATAGCGAGCGACGAGCGCGCCGTACGCTCCGATGTCGCCGGTCCGGACCCGGCGCACCAGCTCTGCGTCGCTTGCTTCCACCCTGTCTATACCCAGCGGCTGACTCATTCCGTCACAATCCTCGGCTTCGCCTGACGTCATTAGCTTGACGAATCTCTTGCCATGTTTCCAGGTCGTGCTGTGACGTTGCGAGGCGCATATGGGTATTTCCATGCAACAGCGCCCCTGCGCAACACCCTTGGGAGGATTTTGACGATGTCGAGACTGTTGACCACCCTGCTGGCCGTCGCAACCATCGCCATCGCCTGCTATCAGGACGACAGCACCGGGGCCACGAACTCAAGCCCCATGACCAACGTGCTGCTCACGGACGCGCCCTTCCCGTTCGATACCGTGCAAAGCGTGAATGTCTACGTCATCAGCGTATCCGTGTCGACGCAAGCCGACACCGGGGGATCGGCCGACAGCATGTCCTGGGTGGAAGTCACGGCGCCGCATCGTCAGATCAATTTGCTCGAGCTCCAACAGGGCGACACTGCGCTGCTCGGTGGTGATGCGATTCCCGCCGGCCAGTACCGGGCCGTACGGCTGATTCTCGATGGTGACTCGTCCAACATCCGCTACAAGGACGGGTCGCTGGCGCAGGTGCACTGGGGCGGTTCGGGCCGCCAGGCGATTCACGCCTTCGTCGAGGCCGCGGTTGAAGTCGGGGCGCAGGGCGCCGACATCGTGATCGACTTCGACGTCGGCCGCAGTTTCCACTACGATGACTTGGGCGACGGCGCGTTCAACTTCCTCCCGTGGATTCGCGCCGTGAATCGCGCCGAGACGGGGAGCGTCGCCGGCGTCGTCAGCGGGCCCGGAGGCGCCGTGAACGGCGCGACCGTGAGTGCGTGGGGCGGCGGGCCAAGCAACTGGTACATCTACTCGACCGGCGTCACGGACACGGGCGGGCATTACCGGCTCGCCTATCTGCTGCCGGGGACGTACATCGTGGGGGTCGATCCACCGTCGTCGAGCAATTTCGGCGCCGCTTTGGATTCGAACGTCGCGGTGAACAAGGGCTTCGAGACCACGCACAACGTCACCCTGTCCGTGTTCGGGGGATCGCTGACCATTCTGGGCGCGAGCTCGATGTTGCAGAACCGGACCAATCAACTGGAAGCGCACATCATCAACGCGCAGCATCAGTGGGATACGACATCAGCCGTCGCGTGGCAGAACCTCGACACCACCGTCCTCGGCTTGCAGCCCAACGGCCGGTACGCATCCGTGACGTCGAAGACGATCGGCACTGGCCGCGTCGTCGCCACGAGTGGCTCGCTGCTCGATACACTCGTGATTCACGTCTCGGCTGATACTTCGTCCGGTCCCTCCGCACCCCGATAGGCCAAGAGCAGGGCGTCACGGCGCGGCTATATTGCGCGCCGTGACGCCAGCGGAACCATCAGCGCACCGTCGGCCCGGCGGCTACCGCAATCCCTGGGTCTCCCAGGCGGTTCCCGGCTTCGGCAGTCTGCTGAAATGGATGCTCGTGCATCGCACGACGCGGCCGCGCCCCAAAGATCCCGATCCCTCCGTGTTTGCGCGTGTGCCGCCCTCGTTTGCCGTACCTCGCGCCGCGCCGGCGCAGCTTACGGTCACCTGGGTGGGTCATGCCAGCCTGCTGATCCAGCTCGGCGGGATGAACATCCTCGCCGATCCGATGTGGAGCGACCGGGCCTCACCCGTTTCGTTCGCGGGACCGAAGCGCTGGGTCCCACCCGGTGTTGCTTTCGAGCAGCTGCCCCCGCTCGACATCATCCTGCAATCGCACAATCACTACGATCACCTCGACGACACGACGGTGCGCCGCCTGGCGCGCACGCACTCGAATGCGACTTGGGTGCTCCCCCTGGACCTCGGCTCGTTTGTCCGCAAGCGCGGTGTACGCGGCGAGGTGATCGAGCTGGACTGGTGGGAAGAACGCACCCTGGGCCCGCTGCGGGTTGCCGCGACGCCCGCGATGCATTTCAGCAGCCGCGGCATCGGCGATCGTGGTGACAGCCTGTGGTGCGGCTTTGCACTGCGCGAGCCGGGGGGGGGCCGGCGCGTGTACTTCGCGGGTGACACCGGTTTTCACCCGGAGTTCGGTGCGATCGGTGAGCGATACGGGCCGTTTGACGTGGCGCTGCTGCCGATCGGCGCGTACGAGCCGCGCTGGTTCATGCGATACCTGCACATGAATCCGGAGGAAGCGGTCGAGGCCTTCCGCGCGGTCAACGCGCGCATCATGGTGCCGATCCATTGGGGTACATTCAAGCTCACCGATGAGGCCATGGATGAACCGCCTGCGCGCGCGCGTGCCGCGTGGCTCGCCGCCGGACTCCCCAGCGATGGATACCGGCAGCTTGCGCATGGCGAGACTCTTACCATGTAGGGGATTAGCATGCACCGGTTGAGCATCGTCGCGTTGATCGTTCTCGTTGCCGGCTGTGCCGGGCGTCAACCCGTTCCACCCCTCGCCGGCCCGTCGTCCGCGCCGGTCATGGAAACGCCGGCGCGGGTCTCCCTCATCGCGACGCCGGTCGAGAGCGACTGGAAAGGTCTGGGCGACGAAGCCACCGCATTGCTGTCGCAGTACCTGCGCATCAACACGACCAACCCGCCGGGCAACGAGATCGCGGCTGCGCGCTGGTTGGCTGAGGTCCTGCGGCGCGAGGGGATCGAGGCGCGCATCTTCGAGCCTGCGCCCGGGAAGGCGAATCTGTACGCGCGGCTCGCGGGTGATGGCAGCGCGCGGCCCATCGTGCTGCTGAACCACATGGACGTCGTCCTGGCGTCGCCAGAGTTCTGGACCGTGGATCCCTTCGCCGGACTGATCAAGGATGGCTCCGTCTGGGGCCGTGGCGCGCTCGACATGAAGGGTGAAGGGATCGCGCAGCTGATGACGCTGCTGATCCTGAAGCGGGCCAAGGTGCCGCTCAAGCGCGACATCATCTTCCTGGCGACCGCGGACGAAGAGATCGGGGCAGGCGTGGGCGCCGCGTGGATCGCCGAGCAGCAGCCCGATCTCGTGCGTGGCGCCGAGTTTTTGCTCAATGAAGGCGGGCTCACCCGGGCGAAGGCAGGCGGTCAAGGGGCAGTCGAGTTCTACGGCATCGGCACGACCGAGAAGTCGCCGTTCTGGCTCGACGTGACGGCGCGTGGCACCGCGGGGCACGGCTCACGGCCCACGCCGGACAATCCCGTGCATCGGCTGATCCGCGCGCTGAATCGGGTCGCCGACTGGAGGACGCCGCTGATCGTGACCCCGGCCGCGGAGCGCTCGTTCCGCGATCTCGCAACCATCGAACGCGACACCACGGTCCGGCGCTGGCTCTCCGATATTCGCGCCGCCGTGCGCGATTCAGCCGCGGTGCGCGGCCTGACGAGCGACCTCACGTATAACGCGCTGCTGCGCAACACCATTTCGATTACGGGTTTGAAGGGCAGCAACAAGACCAACGTGATCCCCCCGGTCGCGACCGCGGTGATCGACGTGCGGCTGCTCCCCGGACAGGATCCAGCCGCGTTTCTGGCTGAGATCGTGCGGGTCATCGGCGATACGGCGGTAACGGTGAAACCGCAGGGGCCAAACTGGCCCGCGACTGAGAGCTCGACGGAAACCGAGATGTTCCGGGCGATTGCGGATGTCGCGCGGCGCCGTCACCCCGAGGCGCTCGTCACCACGATGATGCTCGCCGGATTCACCGACAGCCATTACTTCCGGCGGATGGGAATCGCGAGCTATGGTCTGGGCCCGTTCCCGCTCACGCAAACCGATTCGCGGGGCGTGCACGGCAACGACGAACGCATCAGCATCGATGCGCTGCGGTCCGGCGTGCGGTTCTACTTCGACGTGGTTTCGCGCGTCGCGGCGAAGTAGACCTATTTGAGCGGAATCACGAATCGCACGGTGAGCTGCTCGGCGGTCTGCGGGCTGACGCTGCAGGAGCAATCCAGTCCGATGATCCGCTTCACCCCGAGCACTTCGGCGTCAGCGATGCCGGCCACGTCGCGGTAGGTGATTTCGAGCGCGCGCCCGTCGATCACGCGGTAGGTGACCGGCCGGCCCAGCAGCCGATGATGCGGATCGATTTTCGCCAGGCCATCCGCGAGCTTGCGCTGCAACGCGCCGATCGATTCTGGGGGGGGCGTCATACGTCGCGCAGCACGGCGGCGGCGTTGCGCCGCATGCCCCGGGCCCCGGGTCGTATGAACGGCGTTCCCGCATACCGCTCGTCGAAGTCGCCGTCCGTCATGGCCCTCAACGCCTGCACGTCGGGCGTGGCGACGTCGTCGCGCACCGCAAAGTCACGATCGTCCGTTTCCTGCGCAAAGCTCACGTTCCACGGGCACACATCCTGACAGACGTCGCACCCGAACACCCAGTCGCCCACCTGCGCCCGTTGGGCTTCAGTGAACTGGCCGCGATGCTCGATGGTGAGGTAGGAAATGCATGCGCGCGCGTCGAGATCGCGCGGGCCGACAAACGCTTGCGTGGGACAGGCGTCGAGGCAGCGCGTGCACGTCCCGCAGCGGTCGGCCTCGAATGGGGCGTCGGGCTCGAGCTCCGCATCGGTGAGGACGACGCCAATGAATGTGAACGAGCCGATGTCGGGATTGATCAGCATCATGTTCTTGCCGATCCAGCCCAGCCCCGCGAGTTGCGCCAGCTCGCGCTCGGGCACTGGGCCTGCGTCGACGTAACACCGGGTCTTGGAGCCGGGAGCCAGGAGTCGGATCGCTTCGGCGAGTTGCTCGAGGCGCTGGCCGAGGACGTCGTGGTAATCCGAGGACCATGCATACTGAGCCACGCGAGGGTGGCGAGCCCCGGGGGGGGGGCCATGCCCCGGGGCTCCGTGGAAATAGTTCGTCAGCGTGACGACCGCAGACCTCGCACCCGGCATGATCGCGCGCGGGTCTTTCCGCTTCTCGGCCTGGCGGTTCAGGTACGTCATCGTTCCCGCGTGCCCCTGCGCGAGCCAGCGGTCGAGCTCGGCGGCGTGCGGATTGCGATCGAGCGGGGCGATCCCGACCGCGGAGAAGCTGAATTCGCGGCCGAGACGTTTAATCTCGACGCTCTTTCTCGACGCCTCTGCTCGACGCTCTTGCTCGACGGTTTTCATAGTCCCATCGTTTCGCGCCGCCAGCGCGCGAAGTTCACGACGTCAGCGACCGGCGGAATCGCGTGCTCATCGCCGTACGCGGTGAACATGCGCCACTCCATGTACTCGCGCGGGGGAAGCGGGAGAAACGGCGGCCGCCGGTACCAGTCGCGGGCGCGAAAACTCCAGGCGAGTCGCAACAGATCGACTGCCACGCGCGGGCGCACCAGTGCCTGCAGTGCCAGACGCGCGTAAAACGTGGACCAACTCGCGATACGCTGCATTCCTTCTGTATATTCCCGGCCTATGACGCTCGCAAGCAGCACAAAACCGCGCGCGCTTGGACTCGCCAGCTATCGCGGCGAGTTTCCCATCTTCAGGGACAGCGTCTATCTCAACACCTGCTCGCTGGGAGCGTTGGGCGAGCGGTCTCGCCGCAAGGTAGCCGAATTTCTCGACATCTGGCAGCGGCGCGGCGCATCGGCGTGGTACGACGTCTGGTGGGAGGCACTGACCGACCTGCGCACCCGCTACGGCCGCATCGTGAATGCGGCAGCCGGCGATATCGCGCTGGCGCCGAGCATTTCGGTCGCGCTGAGCGCGGTCGCGGAGTCGATCGACTACAGCCGCCGGCCCAAGGTCGTGATCACGTCGCTCGACTTTCCGACCGTCGCCTATCAGTGGCTCGCGAAGGCCAAACACGGCGTCGAGCTCGTCGTCGTCGAGAGCCCGGACACGATCACTGTGCCCGTCGAGGCGATTGCGCGCGCCGTCGACGAGCGCACGGCGCTGGTCGTCACGTCGCACGTCTACTTCACGAGCGGCGCGATCCAGGACATCAAGCGGGTGGCCGACGTGGCGCATGCCCACGGCGCGTTGTGCCTGATCGATGCCTATCAGTCGGTGGGCCAGGTTCCGGTGGATGTTCAGGCGAGCGGCGTCGACGCTCTCGTAGCGGGAGGTCTCAAGTGGCTGCTCGGCGGACCGGGGATCGTTTTCCTCTATGTGCGCGAAGCCGTGGCCCGGCGCCTCGAGCCCAAGATCTCGGGCTGGTTTGGCCAGCGCGATCAGTTCGCCTTCGACCCACGGGCGCTGACCTTCCATGAGGGTGCGCGCCGGTTTGAACTGGGGACGCCGGCCCTCGCCGCGATTTACGCGCAGCTCGGCGGTCTCGAGTACATCGAGGAGATCGGCGTTCCTCGGGTCCGCGATGTGACTGCGGCACTGACCGAAGATCTCGTCGCGTCGCTGCGGGGCGCCGGATTCAAGCCAAAAGTTGCGGCCGACCCCCGCGAGCGCTCGGCAATCGTGATGGTTCCAATGCCCGATCCCGCCGCCAGCATTCGGCACCTGGCCGCCGATGGGATCATCGCCGACACGCGACCCGGTCACGTCCGGTTCTCGCCTTTCTTCTATAACCTGCAGGAAGACCATGTCAGAGCAACCGAGCGCCTCGCCTCGCAGCCCGCTCACTGAAGACGAACAACTGCTCACCCCGCCGCAGGCCGTTCCAGTCGAGCGGCGGGCCTCCTTTACGAGCACGGACCCCTGGCGGGTGCTCCGGATCATGGGGGAGTTCGTCGAAGGGTTCGATACCCTGTCCGACGTGCGGAACGCCGTGACCATCTTCGGCTCGGCCCGCACCCCGGAAACGAGCACGGAATACGATTCGGCCTATCAGACTGCCAAGATGCTCGCCAAGGAGGGCTTTGCGATCATCACCGGCGGCGGGCCGGGTATCATGGAGGCGGCGAACCGCGGCGCCAAGGACGGGGGCGGGCTGTCGATCGGCTGCAACATCGAGCTGCCCTTCGAGCAGGGTACGAACCGGTGGGTGGAGCGGTCGATCAACTTCCGGTACTTCTTTGTCCGCAAGACGATGTTCGTGAAGTACTCGACCGCGTTCATCACATTCCCGGGGGGCTACGGCACGATGGACGAGCTGTTCGAAGCGCTCACCCTCGTGCAGACGGGAAAGGTGAAGCAATTCCCGGTCGTGCTGTTCGGCAAGGATTACTGGGGTGGTCTCGCCGACTGGCTCAAGCAGCGCGTCGCGGGCGAAGGAAAGATCTCCCCGGAGGATCTGAATCTGTTTCTCGTAACCGATGATCCCAAACAGGCCCTGACCTGGATTGTCGAAGCGCGCGAGCGCCGCACGCGCGCGTTCCGCGCCATGCAATCAATCAGTCAGAGCACGCGATGACCCAAAACGAATACCTGCGCGGCCAACGCATCAATCCCAAGCCGATCACGGGCAAAGAGACGGTCGCCGAGCTCGTCGACAATGCGTTTCTCGCGTACAACGCCGGGCGCCTGAGCGAAGGGTGCCGGCTGTTTGCCGAGCGCATGCTCGAGGACGACGTCACCGTGGGGATGAGCCTGACCGGTGCGATGACGCCGGCGGGGCTCGGCATGTCGACGATCATCCCGCTCATCGAAGCGGGATTCATCGATTGGATCGTATCCACCGGCGCCAATCTGTACCACGACGCCCACTTCGGGCTCGGGATGGCGATGCACCGCGGCACTCCGTTCGCGGACGACGTCGTGCTGCGGGAAGAAGGGGTCGTGCGGATCTATGACATCTTCTTCGACTACGACGTGCTGCTCTCGACGGATCGGTTCATTCGCGAAGTGTCTGCCCGGCCGGAATTCCAGCGTCCGATGAGCACCGCGGAGTACCACTATCTGCTCGGCGGCTACGTGC
>Ga0137428_1000039_pt1 | contig 66226 bp, 57 predicted proteins | sample EasRivERMZT718_2_FD_102305 | JGI IMG/M metagenome (GOLD analysis project Ga0137428, IMG submission 102305) | Soil microbial communities from meander-bound floodplain in the East River, Colorado, USA - East River MetaG ERMZT718_2 | ecosystem: Environmental > Terrestrial > Soil > Floodplain ...
CACGTCGAACTCAGCCTCGGCGTTGCCGAGCGTCCTGGTCGTCGAGCCGATGTTCGCGATCTGATTCGCCATCGCCACCGGGTTGCGTATCGTCGTCCCGCCGACCTCGTAGTAGCGTGTTCCCGTGGAGTCGGTAACCGTGACCGGCTGCGTGGGATTGAAGGTGGCGACATTCTGGAATACACCGCCCTCGAAGCCACCCTTGTTTTCGTAGGTGAGGTACGTGTTGTTGACGCGCGAGCTCGTCACGTTGAGGCCGAGCCGGAGGCGGCCGTCCAGATCCGAATGGGTGGCGCTGAGCCGCCCCTGAATCCGCTCCAGACCGCTCGAGAGCGTGACGCCTTGCTCGTCCGCGTAGTTCATTGACCCGCGGTAGTGCGTGTTTTCGGTTCCGCCGGAGAACGAGAGATTGTGATTATGCGTGAGGGACTGGCGCGTCACGCTTTTCTCCCAATCGGTGTTCGCCGTTCCCATGGTTGCGAGGTGGGACGGATCGAGCGCGTTGAATTGGGCCGCCGAATCCGCGAAGCCCGCGGCACAGGCCGGCCGCCCCACGCACGCCGTTGAGTCGGTCCGCCACTGCGCGACCGAGCCCTCGACGAAGCTCCGGTACTCGGCGCCGTTGAGCACGCCGAGGCTGCGAGACGGACTCGAGGTCGACACGTAGCCGTCGTACTCGAACGACGGGCCGCCGCCCGACTGCCCGCGCTTCGTCTCGACCAGAACCACGCCATTCGATGCGCGGCTGCCATAGATCGCCGTGGCGCTCGCGTCTTTCAGGATCGTGATGGATGCGATATCAGCGGGATTGAGCAAGTTGAGGGGGTTGCGTGCCAGCGACGGATTGCCCGTCCACCCGTTGCCGTCCGGCTCGGTCGCCACGTTGGCGATCGGCACCCCATCGATGACGTAGAGCGGATCGTTCTTCGCGCTGACCGAGCTGCCGCCCCGGATCCGGATCTGCGCCCCCGCACCCGGCTCGCCGCTATTCTGGATGACTTCCACCCCCGCCGCGCGTCCCTGAATCATCTGGGTGACGTTGGTTTTCACGCCAACGTTCGCGGCCGTGGCATCGATGCTCGCGACAGAGCCGGTGATGGCTTCACGCCGCGTCGTCCCGTAGCCGGTGACGACGAGGGGCTCGAGTAACGACGCCTGCGGCGCCAGCTCGAACCGCGCTTCGGCGGTACCGCCGGCTGTGACGGCGACGACCTGCTGCTGCGGTCCAAACCCGATTCGTGTCGCTCGCACGACCACACTGCCTTCCGGGACGTCGCCGAGCGCGTAGTTGCCATCGTTTCCGGTGACAGTGGTACGCTGTGTGCCTTGAATTTGGACTGTGACGCCGACCAGACCCTGCTTTGTCACGCTATCGACGACTTGTCCACGAACTGTGCCGGTGCCCTGCGCGGCCAAAGGGAGTGCGGTGACCATCAGGACGGCGAGAATGGAACCAACGAGTCGAATCGAACGCATCGATTTACCTCCGCGGGCGGAATCGCCAAAACAACGGAATGAGGGAATTGTTGTCCTCCGAAATGCCCCCACAACCAGCCCTTGTCAAGGCTCCCATGTAGGCAGAGTATGTAGGCCCATGCTGATGGTTTTGCTGCTGATGATTCAAGCTGCACCCCCGCAGAAAACCGCGCCGGTGCTGGAGTTTCCAACCCGTGGGCTCGACGACTCCGCTGCCTACGAAGGCTACCACGCGCGCGTATACCGAGATGCACGCGGGAACGCGGTCGAGATCTACATCGACGGCAAGAGCGGTCGCGTGGTGCACCTGTGGGCGGATGCGCTGAACGAGAGCATCGGATTCACGGTGCGGGACGCCACGGTCGCATTCGGTCCCCCGGCGGCCACGGTGGGAAGAACTGGCACGCGGCGCTGGGTGCGCTATCAACTGAAGGTGCCGGGCGAGCGGTCGGTCCGGATCGGCCAGATCCTGCTCGGCTCGATGCGGATCGAGCGCGACTTCGGTTACGCCGGCAAGGTCCGCGATTCGATCGACGCTCCGCCCTTCGTCCCCGAAGAGTTCACCGCTCTCGCGGCACGGCTGGGTGCCGGATACCAGGAGCGGCTGACCCCGACCCTGACCGTTTCGAAAAGTCCGGGGCGCTGGCGCATGCTCGCCACGCAGCCGAGCCTCGACGGCAAGAACCATCTGTGGCTCACGATCAGCGGCGACGACCGGCGCTCGCAGGCCACGCTCGACGGGGGGGGCCGTGTCCTCACGCTCCTGTCAATCGGACCGCAGCCGGCGGATCTGGTGGTCGAGATTGCCACCGACGCTCCGGCGCTCGACCCGCTCTCGCGCCGGCAGATCTTCAGCAGCGCGTTCCGGCGCTTCGCCGATTCCGCCAAGTCGCCGCGGCTCGAGCGCGAGATCCGCGGCTTCGAGCTGCTCAGCTCCAAGCAGAAGCTGATGGCGGGGCTCCCGACCTACGCGACCTACTTCGGCCGCGACATGCTGATGACCGCGCTGCTCATGGAGCCGGTGTGGTCCGACACCATGGCCGAGTTCGTGATGGGCGCGGCACTGGCCAAGCTCAGTCCCGATGGTCAGGTGAGTCACGAAGAAGCGCTCGGCGGCCAGGCGATTCGTGAAAATGGCGCCGAGTTTCTGCGGACCGGAGACAGTACCCTGCTGCGCGATCTCCAGAAGACGCGCGAGAACTACTGGATGGTGGACGACGACTTCCAGTTGCCGATCGTCGCCGGGCACTACTTCGCCGACGCGCGCGTGCCCGCCGCGCGGAAGCGCGCGTTCCTGCGGCGCTGGGGTGCGCAGCTGCGCAAGAACGTGTCGTACGTGATGCATCAGGCCGCGCCGTATGCGCACGATCCGGTCGCCACGAATCTCGTGAGCTTCAAGCGGGATCCGGACGGCTACTGCCATCCGGGAAGCTGGCGCGACAGCCGTGTGGGCTACGCCGGTGGCTGCTTCGCGTTCGACGTGAACGTGGTGTGGGTCCCGCAGGCGCTGCGCGGGATCGTCGCGATCGACAGCGTGCTGCGCGCGCTCGGCGAGCCCGGGATCGAGCATGCCGATCTGATCGCCGCGGGCGCGCGCACCTGGCACGGGGCCTCGCGGCACTTCATGGTGACGCTCACACCGGACGAGGTGCGTGCCCGAGTCCGCGCGAAGCTCGGCTCGCTCCCCGCGCCGGAGCAGCGGTACTGGGACAGCGTCCTCACCCGTTCGGGAGTCGAGCCCGACACGCTGCGCTTTCCCGCCGTATCGCTCGACAGCGCGGGTCAACCGATTCCGGTGATGAGCACCGATCCCGGGATGTGGCTGCTGCTCGAGCGGCAGGACCCTGCGCGTGAGGCCGAGCTGTTGAAGCCGTTCCTGTTGCCCTATCCCGTCGGCCTGTTCATCGACGGCGTGGGGCTCGCGGTCGCCAACGATGCGTACGCCGCTCCGGCGGTATGGCAGCTGTTCGAGCGCGATCTCTACCACTCCCCACGCGTCGTCTGGGGCCGCGAGGTGAATGTGCTGTTAGTCGCGCTCGCAAACCGTGACCGGCCGAGTGCAGTCGACTCGATACGCGCGGCAGTGGCGCGCTCCGGTTTGCAGTACGCCGAGTTGTGGAGTTACAAGTTCGAGAACGGGACGCTGCGTCCCGTGCGCTACGGTTCCGCTTCGGATGTTCAGCTGTGGACGCTCACGGATCTCGCGGTTCAATACCTCCTCAACGCGCGAAAGCAGGCCCCCACCCAATGAGCAATCTCCACTTCTTCGATCTGCTGTTCATCGTGAGCTACTTCCTCATCCTGTTCGGCATTGCGTGGTGGGCAGCGCGCAGAGAGAAGGCCGTCAGTTCCGACTACTTCCTCGCAGGCCGCGACGTCGCGTGGTTTGCGGTCGGCGCGAGCCTGTTCGCCTCCAACATCGGCAGCGAGCACCTCGTGGGGCTCGCGGGCACCGGCGCCGGCAGCGGTCTCGCCGTCGGCCACTTCGAGTGGCTCGCCTGTCTCATCCTGCTGCTGCTTGGCTGGCTGTTCGTTCCGTTTTACCTGAAGAGCGGCGTCTACACGATGCCGGAGTTCCTGGAAAAACGGTACAACTCGGCGGCGCGGTCGTATTTCACCTGGGTGTCGGTCATCGGCTACGTCCTGACGAAGATCAGCGTGACACTGTATGCGGGCGGCGTCGTGATTCGCGCGGTCACGGGGTGGAATTTCTACACGGCGGCCATCGTCCTCATCGTGATCACCGGGCTGTATACGATCTTCGGCGGATTGCGCGCCGTGGTGTACACCGAGGTGCTGCAGGCGATCGTGCTGATCCTCGGGTCGGCGACGCTGATGATCATCGGATTGCAGCACGTGGGCGGGTTCGCGGCGCTGCAGGCCAAGGTCCCGGAGGGCTTCTTCTCGATGTGGAAACCGTCGAGTCATCCGGACTTTCCCTGGACCGGAGTCATCTTCGGCGCACCGATTCTCGGGATTTGGTATTGGTGTACCGATCAACACATCGTGCAACGGGTGCTCGCCGCGAAGAACATCAAGGAAGCGCGCACCGGGACGATCTTCGCCGGCTACCTGAAGATTCTCCCCGTCTTCATCTTCGTGCTGCCGGGTATCGTCGCGATGGCGCTGTTCTCCGATGTCAGCAACAACCCTGACTCCGCGTATCCCACGCTGGTCACGCGGCTGCTGCCGGTCGGCATCAAGGGCCTGGTGCTCGCGGGCATGCTCGCCGCGCTGATGAGCTCGCTGGGCTCCGCCTTCAACGCATGCTCGACACTGCTGACGTGGGATGTCTACCGGAAGATGCGCCCCACGGCGAGCGAAGCGCAGCTCGTGCGCGTGGGCCGCATTTCCGCCGGGGTCATGGTGTTCCTTGGACTGGCCTGGATTCCGCTGATGAAGTTCGTCTCGTCGCAGATCTACATCTACTTGCAGAGCGTGCAGGCGTACATCGCGCCGCCCATCGCCGCCTGCTTCCTGCTCGGCCTGTTCTTCCGCCGCCTGAACGGCACCGGGGCGATGGCATCGCTCGTCACCGGGCTCGTCCTCGGCCTGCTGCGGCTGATCCTTGAGCTGACCAATAAGGCGACCGGCGGTGGCCTCGAGCCGGGAACGCTGTGGCACTGGATCGCGACGATCAATTTCCTCCACTTCGCCGTGCTGCTGTTCGTGATCTGCACAGTGGTGCTCTTCGTCGTGAGTATGATGACGCCGCCGCCCGGTGCTGACAAAACTGAGGGCCTCACGTACGCCCGTGCTGCACCGGGGGCCGCCGCTGCTCTGCTGGAAGGCGAGACCGCAGCCGATCGGAGGTTCCAGATCGGGCTGTCGGTGCTACTCGTGGCCATCATCGGCGTGCTGTGGATTGTGTTCAGATGAGAATCAAGAACGTGGGGAGTGGGGTGTGGGGAGTGGTCGCCCTGCTCCTCGCGGTGGCATGCCGGCCGTCCGGCCGTCAGGTCGCCGGGCCGTCCGTCTACGATCCCGCGCATGACATCGGGGCGCTGTTCTCGGACGTACAACTCTCGGGAATCTTCTCCGATTCGAAAGAGTTCGTCGACGCCCGGCCGCGGGAGGCGCCGTCGGCGGTGCAGGCGCGCTACGATTCCGCGCGCCGCGCGCCGGGGTTTGTGCTGCGCACGTTCGTCGAGCAGAACTTCGTGCTGCCGCAGCCGGCGGGCGACGGCTCCGGCAATGGCCGTCCGGCCGTCGGGCCGTCCGGCCGTCCCGCTATGGTGCCGCACATCAACGCGCTCTGGGCGGTGCTGACACGGCGCCCGGACAGTGCGGATGCGCGCTCGTCCCTGATCCCGCTCCCGAGTCCCTATGTCGTGCCGGGAGGACGATTCCGCGAGATCTACTACTGGGACAGCTACTTCACGATGCAGGGTCTCGTGAAGAGCGGGCACACCGAACTCGTGAAGCACATGCTGGACAACTTTGCGCATCTGATCAGGACGGTCGGCCACATTCCCAACGGCAACCGAACCTACTACCTGACGCGCAGCCAGCCTCCGTATTTCGCCGCGATGGTGGCGCTGTACGCGAGCGCGACCGACACGGGGCAAGCGCTGCCGTACCTCGACGCCCTGGAGCAGGAGCACGCCTTCTGGATGGATGGGGCGGACCGGCTCCAGCCGGGCCAGTTCTATCGCCGTGTCGTGCGGATGCCCGAAGGGGTTGTGCTGAACCGCTATTGGGATGATTCGGACGAGCCGCGGCCCGAGTCCTACCGGCCCGACGTCGAGATCGGGATGACGCTGCCCGATTCGCTGCGCGCGAGCTTCTACCGGAACGTGCGGGCAAGCGCCGAGAGCGGCTGGGACTTTTCGAGCCGCTGGATGCGGGATCCCAAGGACCTGCGCACCCTCGAGACCATCGATCTGCTCCCCGTGGACCTCAACTCTCTCCTTTATAATGCCGAGCGCGTGATCGCGGCGTTGCGGGCGTTCCGAAACGGAGCGGGCGACGAGAAGGTCGCGCGCCGCTTCACTCGCCTGGCGGACCAGCGCCGGGACGCGATTCAAAACCTGATGTACGAGCCGAACCGCGGGTTCTTCTACGACGTCCGCTGGCGCACGGGCGAGCGCGTGCTCGATCGCCCGTCGCTGGCTGCCGCGGCGCCGCTCTACTTCGGCATCGCGACCCCGGATCAGGGGGTGCGCACCGCGGCAAGGCTCGAAGCGGAGTTCCTCAAGCCGGGCGGTTTCGTCACGACGAACTTCAACTCCGGGCAGCAGTGGGATGGGCCCAACGGCTGGCCACCGCTCGAATGGCTCACGATCGAGGGAGTTCGCCGTTACCGTCGCGACGACCTCGCCGACAGGGCCGCCACGCGCTGGCTCAATCTCATTCAGCGCACGTATCGCGCGACCGGGCGCATGATGGAGAAGTACGACGTCGTCAATCCGAACCGGAAGGCGGGCGGCGGGGAGTACCCGACGCAGGATGGATTTGGGTGGACGAACGGCGTCGCACTCGCCTTATGTGCGATGCCATCTCAGGCGAGGACATGCAAAAACTAGACGCACAGACGCGCAGCGGTGAATAGGATTTGGGTTGCAGGACTGCTGTGCCTCTCGTGTACCGCCAGTCCGAAGGCAAACGAGGTGGTGCTCGCCACGACGACGTCGACGCGCGACTCCGGACTACTGGATTCGCTCTTGCCCGCATTCGAGTCAACTAGCGGATACAAAGTGAAGGTGGTCGCCGTGGGCACCGGCCAGGCGATCGCGATGGCGCGGCGCGGCGACGCGCAAGTCGTCCTGGTGCACGCGCCCGAGATCGAGCGCGCTGAAGTCGACTCCGGCAATTTCGTGCGGCGCCGGCTGGTGATGCACAATGATTTCCTGTTCGTGGGCCCGGCGAACGATCCGGCGCGACTCGGTGGGCTGCACGATCCCGTTGCCGCCCTGCGGCGACTCGTGGAGGCGCAGGCGCCGTTCGTGTCCCGTGGCGATCGCTCCGGGACGCACGTGTTCGAGCAGAAGGTGTGGAGGCTCGCCGCCTTGCAGCCACCCACACCTGGTGCGTGGTACATTGAGGCGGGGCAGGGGATGGCGGCCACACTCCAGATGGCGAGTGAGAAGCACGCCTACACGATCAGCGATCGCGGGACGTTTCTCGCGTGGCAACCGAAGCTCGAGCTCGTCCCGCTGGTCGAAGGGGATACGCTGCTGTACAACGCGTACCACGTGATGGAAGTCCCGAACGCGGGCGCGGGCGCGCGTGCGCTTGCGGACTTCTTCGTGTCGCCCGAAGCCCAGGCGTTCATTGGCAAATTTGGAGCAAGCAGATTTGGACAACCGCTGTTCATTCCCGATGCAGCGAACCCTGACCGGTGGTGACATGTCCTTCAGGACCGTGTCTGCCGAGCCCAGGCTTTCGCCTGGGGATTAGAAGGCCTTGTCCCATCTCCGTGAAAGGCGAATCGCCGAACTGATCAGTCCCACCATGCTGTAGGTCTGCACGAAGTTGCCCCACTGCTCCCGGCTGTTCGGATCGATGTGCTCGGCCAGGAGCCCGTGCCGATTGCGGCACGCGAGCAGATCTTCGAAGGTCCGCCGGGCTTCGTCGCGGTCGCCGATCGCGTGGAGCGCGTTCACGTACCAGAACGTGCACACCAGAAACGCGTTTGCCGGCGCGCCGAAATCGTCCGGCAGGATGTAGCGGAACACGAAGTCGCCGTGCTTCAGCTCGCGGCCAATCGCGCGCACGGTCGCCACAAAGCGCGGGTCGTTGTCGTCCACGAAGAACAGCTCGTTGAGCCGCAGCAGGCTGGCGTCCAGCCGGTCCCCGTCGAACGTCGCCACGAACGTGCCGAGCGTGGGGTTCCAGGCGCGCTCCAGGATCTGCGCCTGCAGCCGAGTCGCGCGCTCGTTCCAGCAGCGCGCGCGGTCCGTCAGACCGAGCCGCGACGCGATGCGGGCGAGGCGATCGCACCCCGCCCAGCACATCACCGCGGAGAACGTGTGGACGTGCTGGGAGCCGCGCAGCTCCCACAACCCCGCGTCCGGCTGGTCGTAGAGCTGCAGCGCGCGCTCACCGAGCGGCTCGAGCCGCCGAAACAACGATTCATCGCCCGGGTTCGCGAGCCGCCGGTCGAAGAACACGTGCGTGGCCGCGAGAATCGACGCGCCGTACACATCGTGCTGTGTCTGCTCGGCGGCCTGATTGCTGACGCGCACCGGCCCGTTGCCGCGATAGCCGGGCAGCGTCTCGACGACGCGCTCCGGCGGCAGCCCGTGGCCGGTGATCGTGTACACGGGCTGGAGCGGTTTGTCGGCGCCATCGGCGACAAGGTTCAGGATGTAGCTGAGATAGCGCTCCATCGTGTGCGTCGCGCCCAGCCGGTTCAGCGCGTACACGACGAAGTACGCGTCGCGCAGCCAGCAGAAGCGGTAGTCCCAGTTGCGGACGCTGCCCGGCGCTTCCGGAATCGAGGTGGTGAGCGCGGCGACGATCGCCCCTGTGTCCTCGAATACGTTCAGTTTCAGCGTGATCGCGGCGCGGATCACTTCATCCTGCCATTCGAACGGGATCGCGAGCGAGCGCACCCACTCACGCCAGTCGGCGAGCGTGTGCGACAAGAAATGATTGCCGACCTCGCTCACCGTCTCCTGCAGCGTTTCGTCGGGACCGAGCACGAGCGTGAGCACGTCGTCGACGAAGACCGGGTTCTCCTCGAGGACGGCGGTGACGGGGGCATCGGTGGTGAGCCGCAGCACCATGGCGTTGCCGACATAGCGGATGTGGTTCGAGCCGTACGTGATCGCGGCGAGACCGCGCCCGTAGTCCTGGGCGGGACGGCAGCGTACGCGGATGCGCGGGTGGCCGGACAGGCGCCGGACGCGGCGCACGATCATCATCGGACAGAACGTGCGCCCGTGATGCTCGAAGCGCGGCGCGAAGTCGGTGATCTCGATCGCGCCCCCGGACGTGTCGGTCATGCGCGTAACGAGCACCGGCGTGTTGTCCTGGTAGCGCTGCTCGACGCTCGCGCGCTCGAGCAGCTCGATCGCGAAGAAGCCGAGGTCCTCGCGCTGCACGGCGGCGGCGTGATCCTTGAGCAGCGAGCAGAACATCGGATCGCCGTCGAAGCGCGGGAAGCAGGCCCAGTTGATCTCTCCGGCCGGATCGACGAACGCGCCGATCGTCCCGTTGCCGATCAGCGCGAGATCGAGCGAAGCCATTGCTGCACCGCCTTGACGTTGTCGAGTCGCCAGCGCGCCACCGTGTCTCCCGCGCCCACTTTGATGGAGTGCCCGCCCAGCTCGTTCACCGTGGCAAATCCGAATTCGTCCGTGGCATCATCGCCCACGAACACCGGCGTCCGCCCGGCAAAGGGCGGCTCGTCCATGAACTCGAGCACCGCGCGCCCCTTGTCCTTGCCGGTGGGCTTCAGCTCCACGACGCTCTTGCCCTGCTGCAGACAATAGTCTCCCTGGAGGTCGGGCAGCAGCGCTTCCATGGTCTGGTGCACGAACCCCGCCAGCCCGGGGATGCGCCGGTAGTGCAGGGCGAGCGACAGGCCTTTGTCCTCGAGCAGCAGACCGGGTTTGTCGAAGATGGCCTGCGCGAGACGCTGGCGCACGGGTGTGAGGTCCTGCGTCGGCTCGTAGCGCGTGGCCCGTCCCACCGCGTCGCGGCGCTCCGCGCCATGCTGGCCGGCCACGGGCAGTCGTACGCTGGGGAACAGCGCGTCGATCGCGATGATCGGACGGCCGCTCATCAGGGCGACGGCGCCGCCGGAGCATTGATACAGCTCCCGCAGCAGATCTCGCAGGTGCTCGGAAACGCGAACGGCTGCCGGTGTGTCGGCGAAGTCGACGAGCGTCCCGTCCACGTCAAAGAAGTAGGCCCAATCGCAGCGTGCCGCCGGAGGGAGATGGCTCGGCTTCACCGCTGTGAGCCGGCGCTCAGCGGCCCGCTCTGGCGGCGCTCGCCCGCGCGAGGCACCACGAACTCCGGTACGCGGCCGCGGCGCCGGCTGCTGGCGGCATCCATCAGCATGCGCCCCGCCCAGCGGAACACGTTGAACTCCTGAACCAGGCCCCGCATCAGCCGCATGCGCGTGCGCTGTTCGGTTCCAGGCATGGTGAGCGCGACGTGCAGCGCCGCGGCGCATTCGTCGGTGTCATAGGGGTTGACGATCAACGCCTCGGGCAGCTCGCGCGCCGCTCCGGTGAAGTGGCTCAGAATCAGCACCCCGCGCTCATCGTCGCGCGCGGCCACGAACTCCTTGGACACCAGGTTCATGCCGTCGTGCAGGCTCGTGACCGCGCACACGTCGGCCCCGCGGTAGTACTCGAAGATCTGCTCGGGTTGATGATGCTCGGCCTTCAGGATGATCGGCTGATGGGTCGCTTCCGGGAAGCGCTGGTTGATGCGCGTCGCGAGATCGCGCACCCGCATCTCATAGGCGCGGTATTCCTCGATCCGCACACGCGTGGGCGCCGCGATCTGGACGAAGGAGAATTTGCCGATCCACTCGGGCTTCAGCTCGAGCAGCCGTTCCACCGCGCGCAGCCGTTCCTCGATGCCCTTGGTGTAATCCATCCGGTCCACGCCGATGCCCACCGCGTGCTCTGGCGGGAGGTTGTGCCGCTGCCGGATCTCGGTCCGGCATTGCTCGACCGGCTTGCTCACCAGGTCCGCCGGCGGCGGCCACTCGATCGAGATGGGATAGCGCTTCACCGACGTCGGCTTGCCGCGGTACGAAACGGAGAAGGTCTCACGGTCCACGCGTGCCTCGAGGAAGCGGTCGACCGTATCCACGAAATTGTTGACGTGGAACTGCGTGTGAAAGCCGAGGATCGTGCTGCCCAGCATCCCGTCCAGCAGCTCCTCGCGCCAGGGGCAGATCGCAAACGCTTCGGGATTGGGCCACGGGATGTGCCAGAACGAGATGATCGTCGCGGCCGGCAGTGCTTCGCGGATCATGCGCGGCAACAGCGCGAAGTGATAGTCCTGCACCAGCACGATGGGACTGGGTGAGCTCGATTCCTGTTCGACGGTTTCGGCGAACTTGCGGTTCACGTTGACGTACTGCTCCCAGTCGCTCGTCCGAAAAATCGGCCGGACGTGCGCGATATGGCAGAGCGGCCAGATCCCTTCGTTCGCGAAGCCGTAGTAGTAGCCCGCTTCCTGCTCGGACGACAGCCACACCCGGCGGAGCTGATACTGTGGATCGTCGGGGGGCGGCGGTAGGGCCACGCGGTCGTGCCCATCAACGACTTCATGGTCCGCGTTGCCGCTGCCGTGCGCGATCCAGGTGCCGGAGCAGGCGCGCATGATCGGCTCCAGCGCCGCGACCAGGCCGCTCGCGGGGCGCCACACTTCGATACCGGGCCCGCGCCGCACGTGGATGTAGGGCTCGCGGTTGGAGACGACGATGACCTCCTGGCCGCGCAGCTCGCGGTGCAGGATGTCCCGCAGGGTCGCGTGAGTCCAGGGGAGCTGGTCTTCGTCCCGCGATCGATGATCCGCGTCGATGTCCGCGATGAGCTGGCGCAGGTCGTGCGCGATCGGTCGCAGCTCGGCCGGTGGCAGGGGCGAGGCCCCCTGGCGCCCGGGTGCCAGGAACAAAGTTTCGCCGCGCAGCAACCCCCGCAGTCCCTGATTCCAGCCGCGCCAGGAGAGCTGCGCGATGAATACCGTGATGACGGCGACCGTGAGACCCAACCCCACGAAGAACAGGAACAGGTATTCACGGGTCTCGCGGCTGCGCCGCGCGATGAAGCTCATGTCATGAATCAGGACGAGCCGGCCGAGATTGGCTGCCAGCCTCGGTTGGCTGTCCGCGGCTTCGGGCTGAGCGGCGGCGAGAGGCCGCACCGACACGTTGACGGGTCCCTTCTCCGTCTGGAGCAGTCCTCCGGTCGGATTGACGAAGCGATCGAGCGTGGCGCACGTGACTTCTTTTGGAAGCGTCGGCGTGGCGATCGGGTCGCTGCCGTCGAGCGGGCAGAACCCTACCGCCAGTAGGCGCTCGTCCTGTGTGATGCGCGTGAAGAATTGCAGGATCCGCCGCCGATTGCCGGCCCTGATCAGATCCTGGAGCGGCTCCTCCACCGCGTTGGCGACGAGGTTCGCGCGGATGTCGAGGTCGCGGCTGAACCACTTGAGCGTGAGTTTGTCCACCAGCGGCACGACCGCATACGCGAACGCCGCGAGCGCGACAAGCAGCGGGATGACGAATCGCAGAGACAGTCGCATGGATTCTCCAAGATACCCATGTGTGACAATGAGTTCCACGATTCGCTGGCATTCGTGAAGCCGATTTCGAATATTGTGACCGGTCTCCTACCCTCGGGGGAACTCATGCGGCACATCTCGCGCGGCATTGCATTGGCGACCGTCCTGCTGCTACTCGGCACGTCGGCGGCGTCGGCGCAAAAACCGCAAACACGCAAAGGCTTCTGGATCGGGTTTGGGTTCGGCTGGGGATCGTACGGGTTTTCGTGCGACGGCTGCGCCAGCTTCGACCGCGCAGGGTCGTACACGGGCTACATCAAGCTGGGTGGGACAGTCAATCCGCACTTGCTGCTCGGTGCTGAATCGGCCGTGTGGAGCAAGACAGAAGGCGGCGGCACAGTCACCGCTGGGAACGTCACGTTCAACGCGTACTACTATCCCAAGCCGGCCGGCGGCCTGTTCCTGAACGGCGGCGTCGGCTTCTCGCGCGCTGAAATCAGTGGCAGCGGCGTTAGCGCCGGCGAAACAGGCCCCGGATTCACGCTGGGCGCCGGATACGATCTGCGCGTGGGAACCAACATCTCCATCGTACCGAACGTGCAGTGGGTCTACGGTCATCCCGAGAGCGGGTTCAGCCAGAATTTCTATCACTTCGCGCTTGGCGTGACATTCCATTGATCGCCTAGCACGGCGGTTGGGCGGTTACGTGGTCGGCGGTCTCTAACCGCCTAACCGCCTAACCGCCTAACCGCCTATCTTTTAGCATGTCCCACATCCGCCTCGCGCTATCACAGTTCCGGCCGACAAAAGGTGAGTACGCCGAGAACGTTGCGCGGATCGGCGCGGTGGTGAGCCAGGCCGCGGGGCTCGACGCCAAACCCGATCTCGTCGTTTTTCCCGAGACAGCGACGTCGGGCTACTTCGTCGAGGGCGGCGTGACGGAGCTGGCGGTCACCGCCGGCACCCTCGCGCGTGACTTGGCCGCTGCCTACAAGGGCCCTCCGATCGACGTCGCGGTCGGGTTCTACGAGCGGTTCCAGAATCACATCTACAACTCCGGACTGTACGTGACCTTGGGGGGGGGCAACAAGAAGCCCGAAGTCCGTCACGTGCACCGCAAGGTTTTCCTTCCCACCTACGGCGTCTTCGATGAGGAGCGGTTCGTCGATCGCGGGCAGGACGGCGTGCGCGCGTTCGAGACCGGGTGGGGGAGGGGCGGCAAGGCGGCGATCCTGATCTGCGAAGACGCGTGGCATTCGCTCGCCGCGACGGTTGCGGCGCTCGAGGGGGCGCAGCTGCTGATCGTGCCGAGCGCGTCGCCGGCGCGGGGCCTGGGAGAAGAGGACGATTGCAAGGGCGAGACACTGCCGGCGTCGGTCGTGCGCTGGGAGCGCATCGTCCGCGGCATCGCCGAAGAGCACGGCGTGTTCGTCGCCCTCGCGAATCTCGTCGGCTTCGAGGGCGGCAAAGGATTCCCCGGTGCGTCCGCCGTCATCGATCCGACCGGCCGCATCATCGCGCGCGGGCCGCTGTTCGAGGAAGCGCTGGTCACGGCCGACATCGATCTCGACTTGCTCACGACCGCGCGCTCCGACTCACCGTTGCTGTCCGATCTCCAGAGTGCGCTCCCAGTTCTGACCAAAAGCCTGAGCGGCGACAAGCATTCGCAGAAAGTGAAGTTTGACGCCGCTCCCAACGGTAAGCCAACGCACGCCGCACCCCTCGCTCCGCTCGGGGCAGGCTCACGCACGCCGCACGTTGACATCGTGTCAGCCAAACCCTCGGATCCCGATCCACTCGCCATCGACCCCGAGCTCACCCGCAAATGGCTCGTGAGCTTTCTCAAGGACGAAGTGGGGCGGCGTCGCGGCTTCAAGAAAGGCCTGGTGGGACTGTCCGGCGGCGTCGACTCGGCGCTCACCGCGTTTCTCGCCGTCGAAGCGTTCGGCAAAGAGAACGTGGTCGGCGTGCGCATGCCGTACCGCACCTCGAGCCCCGAGAGCCTGGAGCACGCGCAGCTCGTCATCGATCAACTGGGCATTCCGTCGACGACGATCGACATCTCGGGGGCCGTCGATGGCTACCTGAAACAGATCGGTGAGGCTGACCCGCACCGGCTCGGCAACATCATGGCGCGCGAGCGCATGATCGTGCTGTTCGATCTCTCCGCTCTGCACAAAGCGCTGCCGCTCGGGACCAGCAACAAATCCGAGCGCCTGCTCGGCTACTTCACCTGGCACGGCGATGATGCGCCGCCGGTGAATCCGCTGGGCGATCTCTTCAAGACTCAGGTGTGGGAACTGGCGCGTCACGTCGGGGTGCCAGAAGCGATCGTCGGCAAACCAGCAACGGCCGACCTGATCAAAGGCCAGACCGACGAGGGCGACCTCGGCGTGTCGTACGCGGTCGCCGACCGTGTGCTCTACCATCTGATCCGCGGCGAGGAGCCGAAAGGGGGGGGGGGCGACTTCAGCAAGAAGGAGGTCGAGATCGTGCGCAAGCGGCTCGATTCCACACACTGGAAGCGGCGGCTGCCCACGGTTGCGGTCGTGTCCCAGACGGCTATTGGGGAGTTCTACCTGAGACCGGTGGACTATTGATGGCACCACAGGGCCGGCACCCGCGCGAATCCGAAGCGGCGCTCACCGAGCTGATGATGCCGCATCACGCGAACATCATGGGCAACGTGTTCGGCGGCCACATCCTCGCACTGGTGGACCGCGTCGCTGCCGTGGCGGCCATCCGGCATTCGCATCGTGCGTGCGTCACCGTCTCGGTGGACAAGGTCGACTTCCGAGAGCCGATCCACGTGGGTGAGCTGGTGACCGCGCTCGCGCGCGTCAATTTCGCCGGCCGGACGTCGATGGAAGTCGGCGTGAAGGTGATCGCGGAAAACGTGCTCTCCGGTGACCGGCGCCATACGAATTCCTGCTACGTCACGTATGTCGCGCTCGATGAGAACGGCCGTCCCACCGAGGTCCCTCCAATCGTACCCGAGACAGCGGACGAGAAGCGGCGCTACGACCGCGCGGCAAAACGCCGGGCGAACCGGGTGATGGAACGCCGCTACGACCAGGGGAAGGGTGAGTAAGGTCGTTCTGGTGTTGTCGGGTGGTGGCGCGAAAGCCATCGCTCACGCCGGCGCCTTCCATGCGCTCGAGCAGGCCGATCTCGTTCCCATTCACATCGTGGCGACTTCGATGGGGTCGGTCGTCGGCGCGGCCCTCGCCTCCGGGATGCCGTTCGATCAGGTGCGGCAGCGCGCCATGGGGCTGCGTCTCAAGGACATCGCGCCGTTCGACCCGAAGGTGCTCGTCCTCGGCCTGTTCGCGCGTAGCCTGTTTCCCGCGACGGCGCTCAGACGCGCGATCGCGAGGCTCGTCCCAAAGGGGACCTTCGAGTACCTGCGGATTCCGCTCACGGTGACGACGGTCGACGTCGATAGCGGAGAGCTGCTGCTGCTTGGCGGGCGGGAGCGGCGTACGAGCGATCTGGACCAGCGCGGCCGGGACATCGAGTTGGGCGATGCCTTGTATGCGTCCTGCGCGCTGTCGCTGTACTTCCCGCCGCTCGAAGCGGACGGCCGGCGGCTCGCGGACGGCGGGCTGCGCGCCGTGTTGCCGCTCGAGGCGGCGCGAGCGCTCGTGCCCGACGCGGATCTGTTCGTGGCGGTCGACGTCGGTCCCGGCTTCGACGAGCGCCGGCTGGTTGGAGACGGTCCACGGCCGCGCATTCCCAACGTGGTGCGCACGCACGGTGAAGCGCTGCGGATCATGATGGCGGATCAGACGCAGCGCGTGATTGCCGAGTGGCCCAAGCACGGGCCGAGGTTGGTGTACGTGCGCGCGGTGGCGGAAGGGGAGGCGACGTTCGCGGTCGATCGCGTCCAGGAGTACGTCGAAATGGGTTATCAGGCTACGAAAAAGGCGTTAGGATAGGCCATGCGAGCATCCGAAGTAATGATTGCTGAGCCCGTAGTCGCCGCGGCAGGCGCGACATCGTCCGAAGTAGCCGCGCTGATGCGCGTGAAGAATATCTCGGTCGTGCCCGTGGTCGATAACCCCAAGGATCGCCGATACCTCGGAACCATCTCCGATCGTGATATCGTCGCGCGCTGTGTCGGCGCCGGTCATGATCCGACGGACTGCTCGGCGGCCGACCACGCGCGCACGGACACTCCAATCGTGAGGCCTGAGACCGAGCTCAATGGATACAGGGTCGCCAAGCAATTGGACGAGACCGATCATCACGTGAGATCAACGATTGTGGTCCTAAACGGCGACAAGCGAGTGGTGGGGTTCATTCCACATCCGGAGGAAATTCAAGGCATTATGTTTTTCTAACCGTGGCTCACAAGCTTTTCACTCTCCCCGAAGCCAATCGCACGCTGCCGTTAGTGAAACGCATCGTGCAGGACATCATGACGGTCTATCCGCAGTGGAAAGACCTCGTTGCCCAGTACGAGCTCGTGGCCTCCACAGCCCGGCCTGAATGGGGCGAATCGCAGGAACAGCTCAACCTCAAAGCCCAGATCGATACTGTCGCCGCGAAGATCAACGGCTTCCTCGGCGAGCTGGAGCAGGTCGGCTGCGAATTCAAAGGGTTTGACGAGGGGCTCGTCGATTTCCACGGCCGGCTGGATGAGCGCGAAGTCCTGTGGTGCTGGAAGTTCGGCGAAGATCGCATCAGTCACTGGCACGAGCTCGATGCCGGATTTGCCGGCCGCCAGCCGCTCCCCGAAGTGCTCACCCGCACGTGAGCGGCTTCTGGCTGTTCCTGCACGTGATCGGGTTTGTCGCCTGGCTCGGTGGCGGGCTCGCGGTCATGCTGAGCGGCATCACGGCGAAGTATTTCCCGGCCGACCAACGGCTCGCAGTCTATCGGATCATGGCGGTCATCACGCGCAACCTGGTCGGAACCGGCGCGGTTCTGGTCGTGGTGAGCGGATTCGTATTGTCAGTGCCGTACTTCAAAGGCGCGACCGTGCCGACGTGGTTGATGGCGATGCAGCTCCTTGGTTTCATGGGGGCGATTGTGGCGATCGCGATCGTCGTGCCGACCGCCGCCCGGCTCGGCAGACTGGACCTCGATCCGCGCGGCGAGCTACCGGAGACCTTTGCGGGACTCCGTCGCCGCCAGGCGATTTTTGCGACCCTGGCCGGCGTCTTTGCGCTGCTCGCCCTTGTTGCCGGAACGGTATTTCGAGCCTAAGCGACACTCGCTTCGAACGGGGCATTCGGGGCACTTCGGATTCCGGGCTGGACAGATCAGGGCGCCCAATTCCATCAGCGCCTGATTGAACTTCCACGCCGTCTTCCCATTCCTCGGCGTGATCGTCGCGGCAAACTCCCAGACATCCTTCGGTGCGAATGCGCGCTCGAGCACGCGCTTCACGTTCGTATCGACCGCCGGCACCGGTTTCTCATAGGCAAAGCACGCCACGGCACCCGCGGTGTACCGACCGACGCCCGGAAGCTTCTGAAGCTGATCGGTATCAGCCGGTAGCCGATAGCCGGTAGCCGATAGCTGCTTCGCCAACGCGTGGAGATTTCGGGCTCGCGCGTAATAGCCCAGGCCGTCCCAGGCTTCCATCACCGCTCCCCGCCGTGAGCGCGCCAGCGCAGAGATGGTGGGAAAGCGTTTCAAGAACCGCGGGTAGTAGTCGAGCACGCGGCTGACCTGCGTCTGCTGGAGCATGAACTCCGAGACGAGTATGGCATAGGGATTGCGCGTAGCACGCCACGGTAGGTCGCGCGCCGCCCGACGGTACCAGGCCAAAAGCTTGCGAATAAAGAGCTTTCGGCTTTCAGGGGTAGACGTGGTGGCCATGCGTACACAAGATACAGGCCCATGAGCGCATTCACCGCCGCCCTCGACCTGCGGCGATTCGTCGGGCGGTGGTCACTGCGGGGCGCCAGCCACGCGGGCCGCTTCGCCTTTATGGTTGCGGACCTGGCGCGTGGCCTGCTCGAGTGGCGCGTCTGGCTCCCCCGCACTCTCCAGCAGACAAACGCCGTTGGCTATGGAAGCATGTTTATCGTGCTGCTGGTCGCCGGTTTCGCCGGGGCCGTCACCAGCCTCCAGGCCGGCTACCAGTTCACCGGCCAGCTGCCCCTCTATGTGGCTGGGGGGATCATCGTGGAATCGATGATCTTGGAGCTGGGCCCCGTTTTGACGGGGCTCATCCTGGCGGGCCGGATCGGCGCGCGCTACGCCGCCGAGCTTGGCAGCATGCGCGTGACCGAGCAGATCGACGCTCTCGAGAGCCTGGGCCGGTCGCCGGTCACGCACCTCCTGCTTCCGCGGATTCTCGCTGGGCTCTTTGCGATCCCCGTCCTGGTCATGTTGGCGAACGCCTTCGGCATCGTGGTCGGATACCTCGTCGCTCAGTCATCGCTCGGCCTGTCGTACGCCGACTTCGAGTTCGGCGCCCGCTACTTCTTCAGGCCGCTCGACTTGTATTACTCGCTCGTCAAGTCGTTCGCGTTCGCGGGGGCGGTCACGATCATCCCTTGCTACATCGGCTTCAACACCCAGCAGGGCGCCGAGGGTGTGGGCCGCGCTACGACGCAAGCCGTGGTGGCGGCGTCGGTGACGGTGCTGTTGCTCGACACGATTCTCACGAAGCTGATCCTGGGGACCGCGCAATGAGCATCGAGCTGAAGAAGGTCTCCAAACGCTTCGTGGACAACGTCGTGCTCGACGGCGTCGACTTTAACGTGGCTGAGGGTGAGACCGTCGCGCTGCTCGGCCCGTCCGGGACGGGAAAGAGCGTGCTGCTCAAGCACATCATCGGGCTGATCAAGCCCGACTCCGGCGAGGTGTGGGTCGATGGGCAGCTCGTCCCGCTGCTCGGCCGCAAGGAGCTATCGGAGCTGCGTAGCAGGATCGGCTACGTCTTCCAGAACGGTGCGCTGTTCGATTCGATGGACGTGTTCGAGAACATTCGCCTCGGGATCACGGACGAGAAGCAGTACGCCGACAAGGATTACTGTATCCAGCGGGTGAAAGAGTGCCTGCGCCTGGTCAATCTGAACGAAGAAGTCGGGCGCAAGTATCCTGGCGAGTTGTCGGGCGGGATGCGCAAGCGTGTGGGAATCGCGCGGGCGATCGCCGGAAAACCGACATATTTGTTGTACGATGAGCCCACCTCCGGCCTCGACCCGGTGAACGCCGACGTGATCGATTCGCTGGTGGAGCGGCTCCAGCAGGAGATCGGGGTGACGAGCGTGGTCGTGACGCACGACGTGCGCGGGGCGTTTCGCGTCGCCGACCGGATTGCGCTGCTCGCGCAGGCGAAGATCCGCGCGGTCGGCACAGCCGAAGAGATCATTGCGTCCAAGGATCCCATTGTGCAGCAGTTCCTCGAGCGCGATCTCGAAATGGCGGTCATTCAGGCGGGGACCCTGACATTCCAGACTCCGGCGCGGAGACGCTCCGGAGGGTTTGACCTCGGAGGAGCTCGCTAGTGGACCTCACGTACAAGCAGGAGGTCGGGGTCGGAGCGATCGTCCTGGTAGGCTTCGCCGTCTTTCTCGTCGGCATGTTCTGGCTGACCGGCCAGGGCCTGCGCACCAGCGGCATCAAGGTCGACGTCATGTTCGAGAGCGTCGCCGGGTTGAAGCAGGGCGATCCGGTGCTGGTGTCCGGCGTCAAGAAGGGCAGGGTGTCGCGCGTGAACCTCGAGCGCGTGAAGAGCGTGCGGGTCACGCTCGAGATCGCCGAGGACGTGGCCCCGCGAATCGACGCCAGCGCCGCCGTCGGCTCGATGGACCTGTTCGGCGCCAAGTTCATCGACTACAACCCCGGGTCCCGCGAGGAGCTGCTCGTCCAGGGCCGCGTGATCACCGGGTCCAATGCGCCCGACATCACCGACGTCGCACAGGGCGTGGCGACCCGCGCCAACGAGCTGATGGAGAACGCCGCCAACATCGTGTCGGACCGGCTGGGCGAGGACATCCACAACACCCTGGTCGTGACGCAGCGCGCGATGGCCACGCTCTCGAACATGCCGGAAGGGCCGTTCATCCGGCAGACGACCCGGACCCTTCAGGCCACCGAGCGGGTGATGCAGCGCGTCGATTCGATGCTCGGCTCGGGCACCGGCGCGAACGTCGATTCGATCTCGCGTAACCTGGCGCGGCTGACGAATCATTTGACGAGCACGACCGTGCAGCTCGACACGCTGCTCTCCCGGATCAATCGCGGCGAGGGAACGCTGGGAAGGATGGCCGCTGATACGGCGATGTATGCCAACCTGCGCGATCTTTCGGTCGCGCTGACAGCCTTGCTTACGGACCTCAAGGAGCATCCCGACAAGTACATGAAGCCGGGGCTCGTGAGGGTGAAGCTGTTCTAACCGTCACCTTCCTCGGGACCTCCGCCGCCAGGCCAACAGTCGAGCGAAACGTTTCGGGTCTCGCCATTCACCGGGAGGGCGAAACGTTCTTGTTCGAATGCGGCGAAGGCACGCAGCGCCAGATGATGCGCTACGGCGTTAGCTTCGCCCTGACCGAAATCTTCTTCACGCACTTTCACGCCGATCACTTCCTCGGCGTCATCGGCTTGATCCGCACCCTCGGCCTGCAAGGCCGGCCCGAGCCGCTGTTCCTGTACGGCCCCAAGGGCGCGAAGAAAATCCTGACGACCGCGATGCAGCTCGGCGTCGAGCGCGTGCCGTTTCCAATCGAGATCACGGAAGTGAAAGCGGGCGACACGATCGGCGGGGACGGGGGACGGGGGAAGCGGGACGGGTACGAGATCTGTGCTTTTCCAACGGAACACGGTGGCGGACCATCGATCGGGTACGTGCTGAAGGAACATGAGCGCCGCGGGCGCTTTGATGCGGAGAGAGCAAAGGCCGCGGGAATCCCTGAGGGACCGCTGTGGGGGAAACTCGCGAAGGGCGAGCGGATCGAGCTGGCTGACGGCAGACAGCTGACGGCTGACGGCTTTGTCGGAGCAACCAGACCGGGCCGATTGGTCGCGTTCACCGGAGATACGCGGCCCTGCGCGGCAACGGTGGATGCGGCGCAGGGGGCCGATCTCCTGATTCACGAAGCGACGTTTGGCGAGGAAGAACGCGATCGCGCGCGCGACACGGGTCACGCCACCGCCAAGGAAGCCGCACAGGTCGCCCTCGCGGCCAAGGCCAAGCGGCTCGTGTTGTCCCACGTTTCGGCCCGCTACTCGATGAGCGCCGATGAGCTGGTGCGCGAGGCGCGCGAGGTGTTTCCAAACGTGAGTGTTGCCAAGGACGGATTGGAGGTGGACGTACCGTTCGCTGAGTGAGTTATATTCCCCGCCCCATGGGACCGGTCTCGTTCAGGTATTCCGCCACCGTGCCTTCACCGATCGACAAAGTTTTCGCGCTCATCTCCGACCCGTTGCGGATGCCCGAGTGGCTGCCGCGCTGCATCGCGGTCAAGGCCACGACCGGCGAACGCGCCGGTAAAGGGGCGCGCTTCAAGCTCACGTTCCAGCGCGACGCCCACCAGCACGAGTCGGTCATCGAGATCATCGATTTCCAGGCGCCCCATACGTTCGGCTGGGTCGAGATCTACCATCGCGCGGGATCGAAGACGTTTTTCGGCCTGAGCTTCGCGGGAGGATCGACCAAGGTCACGTTCAAGCACGTGTGGGTCCCGACGGGATTCCGCTCGTGGCTCAACGGGCAGTTTTACCGCCGGCGCAACTCGCGCCGGATGTTCGACGGGCTGATCAACAACTTGAGGAAGGCGCTGGGCCGCTAGGCCGCCTTCCGTAATAGTGAAGCCAGGCCGTAGCGCGCCATCAAGATCAACCAGAGCGTCGCGCGTGAACGCAGATACCACTGGCCCCACCTCACGGAGAGACGGAGCGTCGAGAGTAGGAGTGAAGTCACGGGGTTAATCCTCCGTTAGACGTAAAGCTGCCATGAGTCCCTCGCTTACTGCTGATACCCATCACTGCAACGGACTCATAGACTGCCCGGGCTAGATCGTAGTGTGGTTGTCGCTACTTGATCGCGATGGCGACGCCCAGCCCGATCACGAAATCCACGTCGCTCGTGATCGCGTCATCGAGCGGCAAGAGGACGTGCAAGGCCGGCCGCACTTGGCCCTGCGTCAGGCCGACCGATGCGCCGAGCTGATAGAACGATCGCTCCCCGAAGTCGCCTTCCTCCGTCATGACGAGCACGCCTCCGAGCCCCAGCCCCATCCATACTTTTGACCCTCGGTGGCCTATCGATCCATGATGATTGAGGATGAGCTCAGTGTCGCCACCGTCCGTCGGAATCCAGGCTGACGGTCCACCCCCGAGCTCGACCGTCATGCCCGTACTGGTTTGATTGCGATAGGTGACAGTGCCAGCCAACGTGGCGAGATGCGGTACCCACGCCTCGAGCTGCGTGATATCGGTGAACAGGCCGACCTCGCCGGCGAACTCATCGTCGGGGGTGAGCGCGGGCCGGAAACCCAGGCCGTACTCGACACGCCCGCGTGTCGATTCCAGGCCGATGTAGGGATTGCCGAACGCCGAGCTCGAGACGCCCGATGCGCTGAGGTGCGCGAAGGGCACTTGGGCACGCACGGCAAAACCACCGCCGGTAGGGAAGCGCGCCGAGAGGTACGCTGTCCCGGTGGTCAGCGAGGTCCCGCCGACGTCGAACTTGGGACGGAGGAAGTCGAACGCGATGCCGCGTTCCGGCAGATGGGACGTCCAGGGCATCTGCGTGAGGACTAGGATAGCGAGGATCTGCATGAGACCTCCTCGAGTGAGGGTAGGTGAGAGATATCCTTGAACCAGCCCCCCAGCGAGTTTAGCTTGAACTCCCCGTTCAGGGGCTGTAGCTCAGCTGGGAGAGCGCCTGGATCGCACCCAGGAGGTCAGGGGTTCGAGCCCCCTCAGCTCCATCGAAAAACGCTGCCCCTTGGTGTAACTGGCAACACGCCTGACTCTGGATCAGGAGAGTCCTGGTTCGATCCCAGGAGGGGCAACTAGGTCCCGAACGCTCGCATAGCGAGCGTGAGGGATCTGCTTTTTTCTTGTCCTGCCCCAAGGTCTAGTAACCCAATCCTTCCGCTCCTCCTACGCTCTTCATCTGTTAAGAACCCGTCGCATTCCTTGTGGAGGAGCTATGGCTGCTTCGAACAAGACTCGGATCGAGCACGATCTGCTCGGCGACCGCGCCGTCCCCGCCGACGCGTACTACGGCGTCCAGACCGCGCGCGCGCTCGAGAACTTCCAGATCACCGGCGTTCCCATCCACCTCTATCCGAACTTCATCAAGGGCCTGGCGATGGTGAAGCTCGCCGCCGCGCGCGCCAACTTCGATACCGGCGGATTCTCACGAGAAATCCTCACCGCCATCGAAGGCGCCTGTGCGGAGGTCCTGGACGGGAAGCTGCACGACCAGTTCCCGCTCGACGTGATTCAGGGCGGCGCCGGCACGTCGACCAACATGAATGCCAACGAGGTCATCGCCAACCGCGGGCTCGAGCTGATGGGGCACCAGAAGGGCGAGTACCAGCATCTCGACCCGCTCGATCATGTGAACCGGTCGCAGTCCACCAACGATGCCTATCCCAGCTCCATTCACCTCGGCCTCGTGCTGGGCAACGGAGAATTGATCGCGGCATACAAAGAGCTGGTCGCGGCGTTCGCGGCCAAGGGCACGGAGTTCGCGAACATCCTCAAAATGGGGAGGACGCAGCTGCAGGACGCCGTGCCGATGACGTTAGGCCAGGAGTTCAAGGCGTTCGCGCGTTCGCTCGGCGACGAAGTCACAGCCCTGGAGCGCGTGCAGAACGTGCTGTACGAAGTCAACATGGGCGGCACGGCCATCGGCACCGGCCTGAATGCGCCCCGCGGCTACGCCCAGAAATGCGCCGACCACCTCGCGAAAATCTCCGGCTTCCCGATCAAGTTGGCCGAGGACTTGATTGAAGCGACGCAGGACATGCAGGCGTTCGTGCTGTACTCCTCAGTCCTGAAGAGCCTGGCGATCAAGCTCGCCAAGATCGGCAACGATCTCCGCCTGCTGTCCTCGGGTCCCCGGACTGGTCTGCGTGAAATCAACCTCCCGGCCATGCAGCCCGGCTCTTCGATCATGCCGGGCAAGGTCAATCCGGTCATTCCGGAGGTTACCAACATGGTCGCCTACCGGGTCATGGCGAACGACCTGGTCGTGACTCTGGCGTCGGAGGCGGGGCAGCTGCAATTGAATGCGTTTGAACCGGTCATCGCGGCGGTGCTGTTCGAGGGACAAACGATTCTCATCAACGCCGCCGACACGCTGCGCAAGTACTGCGTTACGGGCATCACCGCCAATGCGGCGGTGTGCCAGCACTACGTCGAATACAGTGTCGGCACGGTCACCGCCCTGAACCCCCTCCTCGGATACAGCCGTGCCACTGAGCTCGCGGCGAAGGCGCTGAAGACCGACAAGGGCATTCTCGAGCTGGTGCGCCAGGAGAAGGTGCTGACGGACAAGCAGATCGGTGAGCTGCTCAGTCCGGAGGCGATGACGGGGCAGGGACGCTGAGCGCATGATCGCAACGGCGGCGGCGGCCATCCCCCCGGGGGGGGCCGGTCCGCAGCCGAGAGTGGCGCGCGGCGTGACGCTGGCGATCGCCGTGGCTCTCTGGTTCGTGCCACACCCGGCGAATGTGACGGCTCAGGCCTGGCACCTGTTCGCGATTTTCTTCGCGACGATTCTCTCGGTGGTGATCGGCGCGTTCCCGATTCTCACCGCGTCCGTCCTCGCGCTCGCCGCGGCCGTACTGTTGGGAACGTTATCCGCGGAAGCTGCCTACGCCGGGTTCGCCAATCCGACGATCATTCTCATCATCATCGCCTTTCTCGTGGCCCGCGCGGTCGTGACCTGCGGGCTCGGCCAACGCCTGGGCTACCGCGCGATCAGTCTGTTCGGACGTTCGACGCTGGGACTCTCCTACAGCATCGTCATCGTGGATGCCCTGATCGCGCCGGCGTTCCCCAGCAACACGGCTCGCTCCGGTGTGCTCTTCCCGCTCACGGCCTCGCTCGCCCAGGCCGCCGGGGTGACACCCGATCGCGAGGATCGGCGCCGGCTGGGAAAGTTCCTGATGTTCTCGGGAATGGTGAGCCTCACGCTCTCATCCGCGCTGTGGCTGACTGCGATGGCCGCCAACCCGCTGGGGGCCGTGATTGCGCGGGAGTTCGGGGTCGAGATCGGGTTCGGATCGTGGTTGATTGCCGCCTCAGTTCCAACGGTGCTGTGCATGGCACTCTTGCCGTTCTTCTATTACAGGTTGATCAGACCCGAAGTCGCCGAGATGCCGAACGCGCCCGCCGAGGCGCGCCAGGCGCTCGCCAAGCTGGGCCCGCTGACCCGCGATCAGAAGATCGTGACGGCGACGTTCGCCGGGATGGTCGTGCTCTGGGCCGCTGGCCCCACGCTCGCGATCGATCCCACGGCGATCGCCTTCCTCGGGTTGGCCGTCCTGCTCGGTACCGGCGTGCTGACACTCGGTGACATCAGCAAACAGGGTGATGCGCTGGCGACGTTCATTTGGTTCGCCGCGCTGTTCACGATGAGCAATCAGCTCAACGAGCTGGGATTCATGGCGTTCATTGGCGAACGACTCGTCTTGCGGTTGGGCGGCTTACCCGTGGCCGCGGCAGCCACGGCGCTTGTGGTGGTGTACGTGCTGCTGCACTACCTGTTCGTCAGCCAAAACGCGCATTTGCTCGCCCTCTTCGGCGTATTCCTGGGGGTCGGCGTCAAGCTGGGTGTCCCCGCCGGGCTGCTCGCGTTCCATCTGCTGTTCGCGACGAACTATTTCGCCGCCATGACACCGCAGGCATCGAGCGCGAACCTGCTGTTTGCGGGAAGCGGCTATCTCACCCAGCAAGAGCTCTATCGCTGGGGCGCGCTGCACACCGCCCTGTGTCTCGTGATCTACCTGGTCGTAGGTACGCCGTGGCTGCTGCTCGTGATGCGCTGAAATCGAGATGATCACATCGAAGGAGGGTCAGATGCGAGTGCTCGTTTTTGTACCAATGCTGGCGATCGGCAGCTCGATCGCGTTGTCACAGACGCCTGCGCCTGCACGAAGCAGCGCTCCCGCCCTCCCCACGATCGTGGTGCTCGCGACCGGCGGGACCATTGCGGGCGCGGCCTCGAGTGACGTGCAGGCCGGCTACACCAGCGGCCAGGTCGGCGTCGAGCAGCTGCTCGCGGCCGTGCCGCAAGCGAAGAAAATCGCCAATCTGCGCGGCGAGCAGATCGCGAATATCGGCTCGCAGGATATGAACGACTCGGTCTGGATCAAGCTGGCGACGCGGACCAACGCGCTGCTGGCGCAGCCCGACGTCGCCGGCGTCGTCATCACGCACGGGACGGATACTATCGAGGAGACGGCATACTTCCTCAACCTCGTCGTGAAATCGACCAAACCGGTCGTGCTGACGGGCTCCATGCGCCCTTCTACCGCGCTCTCGGCTGACGGTCCGCTCAATTTCTACAATGCGGTGGGAGTCGCGGCCAGCCCGCAGGCCGCCGGTCGCGGTGTGCTCGTCGTCGTCAATGACTGGATTCACGGCGCGGGCTCACTCACCAAGACCAGCACGACTGCGGTGCAGACATTTCTCTCCCCGATCTCGGGCCTGATCGGCACCGTCTCGTATGGGCAGCCCGAGTTCTACCGGGGTCCGGTGGGGAAGAACACGACCACATCCGAGTTCTCCGTCGACAACAACACGGTGTTGCCCCGCGTGGACATCATCATGGCGTCGGAGAACATGGACGGCGCGATGATCAACGCGGCCGCTCTGGCCGGGGCGAAAGGAATCGTGATCGCCGGTGTCGGCAACGGCAACATGACCGCAACTGCGGTCACCGCGCTCGCGGCGCAGGCGAAAAAGGGCATCGTGTGCGTGCGTTCGTCGCGGGTCACCACGGGGAACGTCGGGCGGAACGTCGAGATCGACGATGACAAGTACGGCTTTGTCGCATCGCTCGGACTCAACCCGCAAAAAGCGCGCGTGTTGCTGCGCCTTGCGTTGACCAAGACGAGCGATCCGAAAGTGATCCAGCGGTACTTTGACGAGTATTAGGCTGCTCATGGCGTGACTCTAAGGGCGGCAGCATCTTCGAGGGTCCATGCTCGCCGTCATCCTGTGCGTCGCTGCCACGCAGGCGCCGACAGCTACCGCGCGTGCGGTCGCCAAACCTCCGGTCATCGACGGTCGCCTGACCGACACCGCGTGGCTGGACGCGAGTCCGGTGAGTGGGTTCATCCAGCGCGAGCTGCATGAGGGGCAGCCGGTCACCGAGCGCACCGAAGTCCGCATCATTACCGACGGCGAGGCAGTGTACGTGGGAGCCTGGCTCTACGACACGGACCCCTCTGCCATCGTCCCCGGCGCTCAGGTGCGCGATGGCGACATCTCCAAGAGCGACTACTTCGGCATTCTCTTCGATACCTATCACGACCGGCAGAACGGGTTCGTGTTCACGACCACACCGGCCGCAATCGAGTACGACGCGCAGGTCGTAAACGAGGGCGACGGTGGCGGAGTCCAGGTTCCCGGCCAGACGTCGGCCATGGCCGGCGCGATGGGCGGGTTCAACGTGAACTGGGACGGGACCTGGACTGTCGCGACCTCGGTGGACTCCGCCGGGTGGTATGCGGAGTTCCGAATTCCGTTCACAACGCTGCGATTCGGCCCGGGCGCGACGCAGACCTGGGGACTCAATCTCGTTCGCAGCATCCGGCGCAAGAGCGAAGAGGCGTTCTGGTCCTTCATCCCGCGCCAGTTCAGTCTCATGAAGATCTCGCACGCGGGGACGCTCGAAGGCGTGCAGGTGCCGTCGCGTCGCGTCTGGTACATCACGCCGTACGCGCTCACCGGGAGGGAACGCAACTACCTGATCGAGCCCGAGGCGCACAGTCACCATGAGGTGGGCGGTGACCTGAAGGTCGGTCTGACGCAGAGTCTCACGCTCGACTTCACCTACAACACCGACTTCGCGCAGGTCGAGGTCGACGAGCAACGGACCAACCTCACGCGGTTCCCGCTGTTCTTTCCGGAGAAGCGTCCGTTCTTTCTCGAGAACGCCGGGATCTTCTCCGCGGGTACGCCGCAGGCCGTAGATCTGTTCTTCACGCGCCGCATCGGCATCGATTCGTTCGGCCAGCCGGCGCCCATCGTGGGCGGCGGCCGCGTGACGGGCCGCCTGAGCGGGCTGACCGTGGGCGGCCTGCAGATCTTCACCGAGGATCAAGGCTATTCCGTATTCCGGGTGGGGCGCGAGCTCGCGACCAGATCGCGCATCGGCGTCATCGGCGTGCAGCGCATGGCGACGAACGCCGCCGAGGACTGGAATCGTGTCTTCGGCGTGGATGGCCGCATCGGCATGGGCGACGCGTGGACCGTGGACTGGTGGGGCGCCGGATCGGCGAAGCCCGGTCCCGCTGACGACATCGCGTACAGCGCGCGGCTCGGGTATGAAACGCAGCGCTGGAGCAACGTCGCACGGTACATCCAGGTCGGAGACGAGTTCGATCCGCAGGTGGGATTCCTCAATCGGACCGGCGGGTACCGCTACTACGAGGCCGGCCTGATGTGGAAGCAGCGATTCCCAGGCATTCCCTGGCTCAAGGAGTGGCTGCCACACGCCAACTATCGAGGCTATTACCGGCTCAACGGTTTCTGGCAGGAGGGACGGCTGCACCTCGATCTCACCGAGTTCGATCTCGCCAACGGCGGCCGGTTCGGTCCCGAGCTGAACGTCGAGCATCAGGGCCTGGAGCAGCCGTTCGAGATCTCGCCGGGGGTGACGCTCCCAGTCGGCTCGTATGACTTCACGTCATTCGCCTTTGACCTCGCCACCAACCCGAGCGCGCCGTTCTGGCTGACATTGCGCGCGGACATCGGCGGGTTCTACAACGGGACGCGAAGCGGTGGCGTTGTCTCAGTGGGCGCGCGCAGCGGCAGCTTCTTCAACACATCCCTCACCACCGAGTACAACGATGTGCGCCTGGTCGAGGGAGACTTCATCCGCAAGCTGATCAATGCCCGGGTCGCGTTCTTCTTCACCCCGCGCATCATGTTCCAGACCCTCGTGCAATACAGCAACCAGGTGCAGGCGTGGTCCGCAAACGCGCGCTTCAGCTGGCTCAGTACGGCTGGAAACGGGCTGTTCGTCGTGTTCAACGAGGGACGCTCCGCCGACAGCTTTTTCAGCTTGAACGAACCCTACGCTCGCTCGCTGATCGTGAAGTACTCGCGCCAGTTTGGAAGCGCCGGCCAATGAAAGGGTCTTCATGAAACAACGGATTCTGGGAGCGACCGGATACGAGGTCTCGGAGATCGGCTTCGGGGGCTGGGGCATCGGCGGCGAGATGTGGCGCGGCGTGGACGATTCCGAAGGCCGCAAAGCGCTGCGCGAAGCGGTGGACCAGGGGATCAGTTTCTTCGACACCGCGCTGGCGTACGGCAACGGGCACAGCGAGCGCGTCATCGGTGAGACGCTCAAGGACGACATTCGCGCAGAGCGCGTCGTCGTGGCGACGAAGATCCCGCCCATGAATCGCCAGTGGCCCGGGCGCGCCGACTACCGGCTCGGCGACGTCTTTCCCGCCAAATACATCCTGTCCAGCACCGAGAACTCGCTCACGAACCTGCGCGTCGAGGCGTTGCCCGTGCAGCAGCTGCACGTGTGGAACGACGTCTGGCTCGAGGATCCTGACTGGCCGGCGTCGTTCGAGCAGATCAAGCGCCTTAAAGAAGAAGGGAAGGTCCTGCACTGGGGGATCTCGATCAACGATCACGCGCCGGAGACGGCGCTGCGCGTGCTCGGCAATCCCATTTTCGAAACGGCGCAGGTGATCTACAACATCTACGATCGCTCGCCCGAAAAAGTCTTGTTTGATCTCGCCAGGAAGAAGCCGTTGGGCATCATCGTGCGCGTGCCGTTCGACGAGGGTGCCCTCACCGGGCAGATCAAGGCTGACACGGTGTTCCCGCCCGGCGACTGGCGCGCCGAGTATTTCGCGGGCGACCGCAAGGCCGAGGCGGAGCGACGGGGGAAGGCGTTAGCGGGCGTGCTGGACGATCAGGTGCAGACGCTGCCGGAGCTGGCCCTGCGGTTCTGCCTCACCGAGCCGGTCGTGTCCACCGTCATTCCCGGAATGCGCCGGCCCGCGCACGTGCGGCAGAACGCGATGGCATCGAAAAAAGGCGCTCTGCCGGCCGGGATGCTGAGTAAACTCAAGCCCCACGCGTGGGACAAGAACTGGTACGACTAGCGTTGGGGTCGCATCATGGAGCCCTCCGCGGATGCAGCTCCCACAGCACGTTGACGATCACCCAGCGGCCGTTCCACTTGGCGAGATGCAGGTAATCGACCCACCCTGACGCGTCGATCTTGACGCTCGCGGTGTTCTGGTAGATGTCGAAGATCGTGACGTCCTTGCGCCGTTCGGCAACCGGCGTGTCCTTGCCGCCGCCGGCGCGCGTGCCTTCCACGAGCGTCATCGCGCTCATCTGGCCGAGTCGGTAACGGCCACGCTCGTCGACGTTCACGATGCGCTTGGCCAGCTCGGGATGCACGGCGCGCGCCATGCGCTCAGCGTTCCCTTCGTAGTAGCCTTCGATGTAATCGAGCGCGGCCTGGCGAATCCCATTGGAATCGGCAGCCGACTGCGCGTGCAGCGTGCTCAATGGCATGAGGGCCAACATGAGAACTGCTAGGCGTGGCGACATAGGTGTCCTTGGTAAGAGGCTATTGGCTATCGGCGATCGGGGTTGTCTTCACCCAATAGCCATCCTACGGAGGTCACCGGATGATGGTGCCGCGCAGCCGCCGCTCCAGAAACCGGCGCTCCGGCTCTTCGACCGCCAGGTCCAACGCCCGCTCGTAGGCGGGTCGCGCCTCGGCCAAGCGTCCCAGGCGGCGCAGTAGGTCGGCACGTGCCGCGTGCGCGAGGTGGTACTCCGTGAGATCGCCGCGCACGAGAATCGCATCGATCAGCGCGAGGCCATGCTCCGGGCCGTCGCGCATCGCGATGGCGGCGGCTCGATTGAGCTCGATCACCGGCGACGGATCGGTGCGCAGCAGCACATCGTACAACCCTGCGATCTCGTTCCAATCGGTCTGGTCTGAGGACGGCGCCTCGGCATGGACCGCGGCGATCGCGGCCTGGAGCAGGTACGGCCCCACGCGCCGCGCCGCGAACGCCCGTTCGACCAGCTCCACCCCTTCCTTTATCTGCGCGCGGTTCCACTGCGTGCGGTCCTGTTCCTCGAGCGGGATCAGTTCGCCGGAACCGCTCGTGCGCGTCGCGCGCCGGGCATCGTGCAACAGCATCAGCGCCAGCAGGCCGATCGCCTCGGGCTCCGGCAGCAGCTCCCCCAGCAACCGGCCGAGGCGGATCGCTTCCGTCGCGAGATCAGGCCTGGTGAGGTAGCCCTGATTGAACACGAGATAGATCACGTGGAGCACGGCGGCGAGCCGGTCGGGCAGGTCGGCGCGCGCTGGTACTTCGTACGGAATCCGCGCGTCGCGGATCTTGGCTTTCGCGCGCACGATACGCTGGGCCAGCGTGGGCGCGGTCGTGAGAAACGCGGCGGCGACCTGCTCGGTCGTCAGACCGCACACCTCGCGCAACGTCATCCCCACCTGCGCGTCCGGATTGATGCTCGGATGGCAGCAGGTGAAGATCAGACGGAGCCGATCGTCCACCACGTCGTGCGGGTCCTCAGGCGGTTCTACCGGAAGCTCGATTTCTTCATGGACTTCGCGACGCCGTCGACGCAGCCGGTCGATGGCTTTGAACCGCCCGGTCGAGATCAGCCACGCGCGCGGGTTGGCGGGTGTGCCCTCGGTCGGCCACTGTTCGACCGCCGCGGCAAACGCATCCTGCAGCGCCTCCTCGGCGAGATCGAAGTCGCCGAGGAGGCGGATCAGGGTCGCGAGGACGCGGCGCGACTCCGCGCGATAGACCGACTCGATCGTGTCTACGGCTGGTCGAACTCCATGATCGGGCGTACTTCCACCGTCCCTTGCTGCGCGCCCGGGATCCGGGACGCGACCTGGACCGCCTCGTTCAGGTCCTTCGCCTTGATCAGGTAGTAGCCGCCGAGCTGCTCCTTCGTCTCGACGTAGGGGCCGTCCGTGGTCGAGACTTTCCCATTGCGGACCCGCACGGACGTGGCGGTCTTCGTCGGCTGCAGCGCTTCGCCGCCGATGTAGTTGCCGTTCTTCTTGATGCTGTCCGAGAACGCGGTGTAGTCCGCCATGCCCTTCTCCATGTCGGCCGGCGTGGCCTTTTCCCACCACTTCTCGTCTTCGTAAATCAGGCACAGGTATCGCATGCTTCCTCCGAGACGCGTTTGTGGACTCTGAAATGTGGACACCCGTTAGTCGTTTGGAAGGTTCGGAATTCGACAGCCTCCACGTTTCAACCCCAGACGGGCCGGACCTCGACCGATCCCCACTCGACAGTAGGTTTAGGCGCCATGCCGCGTTACGCTGCCTTCCTGAGAGGTGTGATGCCGACGAACGCCAAAATGCCGCAGCTCAAGGCGGCGTTCGAGGCCGCCGGTTTCACCGACGTGAACACGCTGCTCGCGAGCGGTAACGTCGTCTTCAGCGCGCCGGTGGCGCCGGTGGCGTCGCTCGAGCGCAGGGCCGAAAAGGCCATGCACGACCAGCTGGGCCACGCGTTTCTCACGTTCGTTCGCCCGGTCAACGGGTTGCGCAAGATTCTCGCGTCCGATCCCTACAAGGCTTTTCGCCTGGCTCCCCAGTCCAAACGGATCATCACGTTCCTGCGCGAACGGCCGTCCAAGACACTCAAGCTGCCGATCGAGTTCGAAGGCGCTCGCATTCTGGCGATGCAGGGAGGCGCGATCTTCAGTGTGTACCTCCCGAATCCCAAAGGGCCGGTCTTCATGAATCTCATCGAGAAGACGTTTGGAAAAGAAGTGACGACGCGGACCTGGGACACGGTCTCAAAAGCGGCACGGTAACAGAGGAGCATGAGCGTGCAACAACGCAAACTGGGCACTCAAGGATTGGTTGTATCCGCGCTGGGGCTCGGCTGCATGGGAATGTCGGACTTCTACGGCGTTCGCGACAGCGAGCAGGAATCATTGGCAACGATCCACCGCGCGCTCGAGCTAGGCATCAATTTCCTCGATACGGCCGATGTCTACGGACCCCACACGAACGAAGTGCTGGTCGGCAAAGCTATCAAAGGGAAGCGCGACCGGTTCATTCTGGCGACCAAGTTCGGCAACGTGCGGGGTCCGGACGGAAAGTGGCAGGGCCAGAACGGCCGTCCCGAGTACGTGCGCGCGGCGTGCGATGCGTCGCTCCAGCGGCTCAACACCGACTTCATTGACTTGTACTATCAGCATCGCGTCGATCGTGCCGTCCCGATCGAAGAGACGGTCGGCGCGATGGCCGATCTCGTGCAGGCCGGGAAGGTCCGCTTCATCGGGCTGTCCGAAGCCGGAGCCCAGACGATCCGTCGCGCGCACCGCGTCTTTCCGATCAGCGCGCTGCAGTCGGAGTACTCACTCTGGAGTCGCGACGTCGAGGACGAGATCGTGCCGGCGGTTCGCGAGCTCGGGATCGGGTTCGTGGCGTACAGTCCTGTCGGTCGGGGTTTCCTGACGGGACAGCTCAGGCGCTTGGAGGACCTGCCCGAGGGAGACTGGCGGCGGAACCATCCGCGTTTTCAAGGCGAGAACTTTCAGAAGAATCTCGAGCTCGTGGCGCGCGTGGAGCAGGTCGCGCGCGAGCGCAAATGCACGCCTGCGCAACTCGCGCTTGCCTGGCTGCTTGCGCAGGGGGAGGGGGACGACATCGTCCCGATTCCAGGGACCAAGCGCCGAAAATTCCTCGAGGAGAATGCCGCCGCGGCGCAGATCCGGCTCACACCGGACGATCTCGAGCGACTCGAGGACGTGATCCCACGGGGCGCGGCCGCCGGCGCGCGCTATGCCGAGGGCGGCATGAAGACGGTGAACGCATGATTGCCATCCTCCTGCTGCTTCAGGCTGTGCCGCAAGCACCGCCGCAGCCCAAACGCAGCGTCCCCGATTCCGGCGTCATCGCGACCACCGCGCAGGTCACCCCCGCCGGTGTGCAGAGCGTGTTCAGCGCGCGGGTGACCGGTGTGCGCTTCGGCAAGCGGCCCGGCGAGATCTGGGTCTCCGCGAACTGGGCCGCGTACCGGCTCGACTGGCGCGACAACGCGATGCTGGCGAGCGCGCGGCTGCAGGACCGCGCCGGCGTGCAGGGCGTCGCGGTGGATCCGGTGACCGGGCGCGCGATCGTGTCCGGCGTCGGCAAGACCTTCTCCTTCGACACGAGTGGTGCGGCCCGCCTCACATGGTCGCTCGGCGCGCACATGGCTGGGGGCGTCGCGGTCGCGGCGCGCGCCAACGCCTCCGGCCGGCGCGTCGCCGTCGTACCGCTGCCGGCGAATGACTCGCTGGCGGTGATCGATGCCGACAGTGGCTCGCTGATCAAGATGATCCCGCTCGGCGTGCTACCGGTCGCGGCCGCGATCAATGCGGACGGCTCGAGGGCCTGGGTCACAAACCTGGGCGGCCGGAAGCCGACCGCTCGGTCCCGCGCCGCGAAGCAGTGCTGCGATGCGTTCGCAGAGCTCGTGCGCGTCGATGCCCGCGGCATCGCCGCAGCGGGCGACGTCTCCGAAGTCGATCTGGTCGTGGGGGCCGTACGCACCGTGATCACCGTGGGCCGGCATCCGACCGGCGTCGCGTGGGATGAGAAGAACGGGCGGTTGTACGTGGCGAACGGGAACTCCGATACCGTGAGCGTCATCGATACGCGAGCCCGCACGCGGCTGCGGTCTATTGCGATCGCGCCGTTTCGCGAGCGCAAGATCGGATTCGCGCCGACGGATGTGGAGGTCTCGCCCGACGGCGCCACGCTCTACGTGACGCTCGGTGGGCTCAACGCCGTCGGCGTGTATGCCCTGCCGGGCGGGCAATTCCGCGGTTTGATTCCCACCGGCTGGTATCCGTCGAGCCTCGACGTGAGTCCCGATGGAAAGACGATTGCGGTTGGGACGCTGTTCGGCGTGGGATCGGGGACGGGGCGCACGTCGGGGATGGAGGGCAAGTACGTCCATTCCTACCGCGGATCGGTCAACGTCATCGCGGTGCCCAGCGACGCCGAGCTCGCGGCGTACACCACGTCGGTCGCGCGCAACAACCGGCTCACGCTCGGCGCGCCCCAAGCACCGCCGGCGGCCCGCAAGGTCGTTCCGCGTGCCGTGCCGGAGCGGCCGGGCGAGCCGTCGCTGATCGAGCACGTCGTGTACATCATTCGCGAGAACCGCACCTACGATCAGGTGTTCGGCGACATGGGCCGCGGCGCGAGCGACTCGACGCTGGTGCAGTATGGGCGCGACGTGACGCCCAACGCGCACGCGCTCGCTGATCAGTTCGTGCTGCTCGATCACTTCTTCGCCTCCGGCGGCAACTCCGCCGACGGCCACAACTGGCTCACGCAGGCCAACGAGACCGAGTACCCGATGTGGCCGCTGTATGAGGGCCGCAGTTATCCGTCCGAAGGCCAGGACCCGCTCGCGTACTCATCCGGCGGCTTCCTGTGGGAAGTGGCGCAACAGAAGGGCAAGACCGTGAGCGTGTTCGGCGAGTATGCGCCCGCCCCGCAGAGCGACAGCGCCTCGGTGCGCGCGTCGTTGCTGGCGCAGTACCGCGATTCTCAGCCGCACAACCCCGCCTATTTCCGCGCCTATATGGCAAAACGCTACAACACGCGTTCCGACATTCCCTCGCTCGACCGCGTGCTGGTGCGCGAGTATCCGGGTTGGACGCAGGAGAACCCGGACGTCGTGAAGGCCGACGTGTTTCTCGAGCATCTGCGGGAATGGGAAACCGCGGGGAAGATGCCGAACCTCGTGATGGTGATTCTTCCCAGCGACCACACCCAGGGCACGAGCCCTGGCTGGTGCACCCCCAAGGCGTGCGTCGCGGACAACGACCTCGCGATGGGCCGGATGGTCGAAGGACTGTCGCGCAGCTCGTTCTGGAAGAAGATGGCGATTCTGATCGTGGAGGATGACGCGCAAAACGGCGTCGATCACATCGACGGGCATCGCACCGTTGCGCTCGTGGCGAGCCCGTACGCCAAGCGGGGCGCGCTCGATCAGACCTTCTATGCCCAGCCGAGTATGGTAAAGACGATCGAGCTGATGCTGGGATTACCGGCGCTGAGCCTGTTCGACCTGGTCGCGACAGACATGCGCGCGAGCTTCATCGGCCCTGATGAATCGCCTGACTTCGCGCCCTATACGGCGCTGATTCCCACGCAGTCGCTGTACGAGGTGAATCAGCGCGTGGGCTCGATTACGGGACCCCACGCCGAGGAGCGCCGGCGGGCCGCGCTCGCGTCGGCGCGGATGAAGTTCAATGCGCCCGACGCCGCACCCTCGGATCTGCTCAACCGGATTCTGTGGCATGACGCGCGTGGGTGGGACAAGCCGTTCCCCGGCGTGAAGCGCTCGCTCTTCTTCCCGATGGCCGTGGATATCGCCGACGAAGACCGCGATGACCGTTGATCGCCGCGAGTTTCTCGCCACAACGCTCGCGGCGGCCGGAATCCGGCTCGTCGGCACAGATGCTCCTGCTCCCTTCTCCCCGCTCCCTGCTCCCAGGCAGCTAGCCTGGCACGAGCTGGAGTTCTACGGCTTCCTCCATTTCACGATCAACACATTCACGAACCGCGAGTGGGGTTATGGCGACGAATCGCCGGCCTTGTTCAATCCCACCGATTTCGACGCCGATCAGATCGTGGAAGCCGCGCAGGGCGGCGGGATGAAGGGGCTCATCCTCACGTGCAAGCACCATGACGGGTTCTGCCTTTGGCCGTCTCGCTACACCGAGCACCGCGTCAGCAATCGCGACTATGTGAAGGAAATCTCGGACGCCTGCGCGCGCGCGGGCGTGAAGTTCGGCGTCTATCTCTCGCCGTGGGACCGCAATCACAAGGACTACGGCCGGCCCGAGTACCTCACGTACTACCGGAATCAGCTCCGGGAGCTGCTGACGCAGTATGGCCCGGTGTTCGAGATCTTTTTCGACGGAGCCAATGGCGGGGACGGCTATTACGGTGGTGCCTATGAGCGGCGTGAGATCGACAACCGTACCTACTACGATTGGCCGGCGACGTGGCAGCTGGTGCGTGAGCTCCAGCCGGACACGGTGTTGTTCAGCGATGCCGGGCCGGACATCCGCTGGGTGGGGAATGAAAACGGGATCGCGGGCGAAACCTGTTGGGCCACGCAGAACAGCGCCGACTTCGCGCCCGGCCGCGCCGACGTCGCTCGGCTGAACCGCGGCGATCGCCCCGGGACGCATTGGGTTCCCGCCGAGTGCGATGTGTCGATCAGACCTGGCTGGTTCTATCACAAGCATGAGGATGACCAGGTCAAAACGTCCGAGCAGCTCATCGATCTCTACTACAAGTCAGTAGGGCGGGGCGCGTCGTTCCTGCTGAACCTGCCGCCGGATCGGCGCGGGCGGATTCCCCAGAACGATGTCGCGTCGCTACGCGGGTTCAAACGGTACGTCGACGCAACATTTGGTACCGACCTCGCGACCCGGGGGGGGGCGCGGGTGAGTGCGAGCAACGCGCGCCCCGGTTTCCCTGCGGCGAATGTGATCGACGGCAAGCGCGACACCTACTGGGCGAGCGAGGACGACGCAAAGACACCAAGTCTCACCCTCGACTTCGGTCGGGAAGTCACGTTCAATGTCGTCAGGCTGCGCGAATACCTGCCGCTCGGCCAGCGAGTCGAAGCAATCACCGTCGATGCCTGGCGCTCCGGACAGTGGCTACCCTTTGGTACGGCGACGAGTATCGGGAGCTGTCGCTTGATCCGAGGTTCGCGCGTGAAAACGGACCGGGTGCGCGTTGGAGTGTTACGAGCCGCGGTCTGCCCGGCGATCTCGGAAATGGCTTTGTTTTCCGAGGGTTAGGCACTCCCCGTCCAACAGGACATATCCATGATTTTCGATATGTCCTAACAGGACATATCCATAATTGTCGGTATGACGGATGTGGTGGCTCCTTCTCGGGTTGACACATACCGATATAGGTATATATTCAGCCATGGCTCGCGCACCCACCACAAGTGACGCGTTCAATGCGGTCGCCGAGCCTCGGCGCCGGGAGATCCTCGATCTCCTCGCTAAGGGCGAACGGCCGGTGAACGAACTGGTGCGGCAGCTCAGGCTAGGCCAACCACAGGTGTCCAAGCACCTGCGCGTCCTGCGGGAAGTCGGGCTCGTGCACGTCCGCGAAGACGGGCGCCACCGGCTGTACCGCCTCAACGGCCGGCCGCTCAAGTCGATCCACGAGTGGGTGAAGAATTACGAGCAGGCGTGGAGCGAGCGGTTCGACCGGCTGGACGACGTGCTGGACGAACTCAAACGGGAGGAAGACTCAGATGGTGGACGTCATGAGTAAAAACCGTGCCGTGGTAACGTTGCCCACGGAGACACAGATCCTGATCGAACGCGACTTCGCCGCGCCGAAGCACCTCGTCTACAAGGCGGTCACGACGCCCGAGCTCGTGAGCAAGTGGTGGGTGGGCAAGCGCGGCGAGATGAAGCTGGCGGAGATCGATCTGCGCGTCGGCGGAAAGTGGCGCTTTCTCATGATTGCGCACGGCAAGTTCGAAGTCGGCTTCCACGGCGAGTACCGCGAGATCGTCCCCAACGAGCGCCTGGTGTCGACTGAGTGCTACGAGGGCATACCAGATCCCGACGCGCATCCGACAGTGAATACGATGACGCTCAGGCAGGTTGGCGACGTCACTAAGCTTCGGGTGCTCGTGCAGTGCGAGAGCAAGGAACAACGGGATGCGATTATCAACTCGGGTATGGAGGGTGGAATGCAGGAAGCGTACGACCTGCTCGAGGAAATCGCGGTGTCGCTGCAATAACGCGGTACTGCTTACTGGCGGCGGCCGCCTCCCATTGAGCGGCCGCTGCTTCCGCTCCCGCCTCGGGAGCTACCGATCCCGCCGAGACTCCTACCACCACCGGACGGTCTCGAGATGCTCCTGCCGCTTCCACCAGACGGTTTCGAGATGCTCCGGCCGCGGGATGCCGGCGCGCGGGTTCCGATCGACGGGCGCGACTGCGTGCCACGAGGGGCGACCACCGCGCGACCGCGCGGCGCGCTGCTGCGCGGCTGCACGCTGCGTGACTCGCTGCCGAAGCCGCGTCGGCGATCGTCGAAGCCACTGGTGCTCACCGGACGCCCGCGAGGCTGCGTGGGCTCGAAGCGCGGGAGGTTGGGCTCCTTGCGGTTGAACCCGCCGAAGCTCGCCGTGTGGACCGGGGTCCGATAAATCGGATACCCATACCCATAACCCCAGCCGTACGGAGCGTAGGGATAGCCGTAGGCGAAGCCGCCATACCAGAACGGATAGTAGCCAAACCCGAAGTGGATCCCGACGTGGCTGTGGCCATACCCGTAGCCGTGATAACCATCATCCGACGCGTAATTGGCCGAGCCCACGTAATAGGTCGCCACGTCGTAGTCGAACTCATGCCCGCGGGCCATGTTGTTCATAATCTCGAGCAACCCGGCGAGCGGATCGTCCTTCACCTGATCGTCGGGCCCACCCAGCACCGCAAAGTCCCAGTGCCCGTTGCGGGTGAGCTCGTCAAACTGAAATGCATCGACGGAGAACGCGGCGAGCACAGTCCCTGACCCCTCGGCGTCGATCTGCAGCGCCTCCCGATCGGACCGGCTCCGCAGCTCGAGCTCCTTGCCGCCGCGCACGAAGTTGTCCGCGTCCGGGTCGATGGGGAACAACACACGCACCCGCCCCTGAGGGTCGGCGTGCAGTATGACCAAAAAGCCATCGCGCGCGGTCTTGATGTAGACCCGCGCGCGATCGCCCATCTCGAGCTGCTCGTGGTTCAGCCGGACTCGGACCGGGACATCATCGATCCGTGCAACAAGCGCAACAGCCAGCAACAGCGGAACCATCATAGCAACAATATACCCCGTTCTACGACTTGTGCTGCACATCCCTCCTGATCAGGGCATACCCGAGGCTGTTGAAATTGTAAACGGCCAGCTCCTTGAACATCGTCTTGGCCTTGTCTGCGTGACCGGAGCCCTCCAGCGCGACCGCGTAGTTGTACTTAATGAAGGGATCCTGGAGGTTGCCCTGTGCAAAGTGGGACGCCGCCTCCGCTGCATTCCCCTGGTAGGCTGCGATGAAGCCCTTGAGCTGGTGCACCGGCTCCATTTTGCGCGGATTGGCATCGGGCGCGACGATCGCCGCCATCCGATCCGCCTCGCGACTCGCCGCCCGGTAGTCACCCTTGCGCGCGGCCAGCCACGCACTGAAGTAGGCGTTGTTGGCGTCCTGGTTGCGACGGAATCCCGCGCTCGCCGCTTGCGTCGCCTGCTGAGCCATGATCGGCAGCCGCTGCTGCAGCGCCGCCTCGGCCGCCGCGAAATCCTTCGTCTCGATCGCGATGAGCGCGACGTTGGTGAGCGCGTTGACCTTCACCGCCAGCGGATCGGGCAGTCCCATTCCATCGGCCTGCGTCACCAGCTGATTCAGCTCTTTGATCGCGTCTATGGGATCGCCCGCGTACACGCTCACGTACGCGCGGAACGGCGCAAAGAACCCCTTTTCGTTCCCGCGTCCCAGCGCCACCGCCGAGTCATAGTCAGCGCGCGCGGCGGCGAAATCGCCCGCGAACGAATTGACGTGACCGCGTTGCTGGAGCAGCCCGGCATCGCGCGGATTGAGCTCATGCCCGCGCGTGTACTCACGCCGCGCCGACGGCATGTCGTTGAGCGCGCGATACGCGTCGCCTAAAAAGTCGTGCGTGCTCGGCTCGTTTGGTGCCAGCGCCTCGGCGTGCTGGAAATGCTCCAGCGCCTGACGGAAATCCAGCGGTTCATTGAACAGATACGTGATGCCGACGTTGATGTGGGCCGCCAGCAGCCGCGGCGCCAGGTTGATCGCCTTGCCGTACGACGCGCGTGCGTCCGCCGTGCGGTTCAGGCCCGCCTGCACACCGGCGAGCACGAGATAGGCGCGCGGGCTCTCCGGAACCTTTGCGACCAGCTCCTGCGCCAGCGCGAGCTGGCCGTTGACGTCATTCTCCAGCCCGCGGCGCGCGATCTTGATCTGGAGCTGCTCGACTTCCGACGCGCGGCTCGCGAGCTGCTCGGCGCGGTCGAGGTTCTTCTTGAAATCGGCCAGCGAGTTCGACGTGTTGGCGACGCTCAGATAGCCGAACGCAAACGTCGAATCGGCGGCGACTGCGCGCTGAAAGTGATCGAGCGCGTCAAAAGCGCGGCCCAGGTCCTGCTCGCGCTGGCCGGCAAGAAAATGCGTGCGCGCATCGGCGGAGGTCGTCGTGATCGGGTGACCGATGATGGAGCTGGTGACGCCGTCGAGCGCGGCGAGATCGCGAGTGGGAGGAGGCGGTGAAGCGGCGCAGCCTATCAACAGACCAACACCTGCTACGGCGAGCAGTCTTTGCATGGGGCGCTCCTTGGAAGGTCAACCTGAGCCTGTTGCCAGGTACCGCCCTTCACAAGAGCGAAGACTTTGCGGAGGGTGTCAGCGAGTTGTGCGGAGATCCTCGGCTCGAAACTTGAGGCCCACGGTGCCGCGGGTTCTATCGACTTGCGGCCCGAGGTCTTTGAACGTGGCCGTTGCACGGGTGCCCGGGTCTTCGGCCCGCACAGTCGAATTCTGAAACAGCTGGTAATAGCCGATCGGCATCCGCACCGCCCCGGCAGGAACGGTACAGTTACACGACACCGCGCCGGCGAGCCCGGCGTTGATCGTGATCGTGATCGGCCGCCCCGTTTCATTAGTAATGAGCGGCTCGAAGTAGGCCTGGCTGCCGGGCCGGGGCGTCGCCCGGATCGTCCCGCGCTGCATCGTGACCATCTGCCCCAGCGGCAGCCCCAGCTCACGCGAACCCGCGCGCGGGCGAATCACCCGCCACGTGATGTTCCCGGGGGTGGGGATCTTGATCTTCTGCTCTGGTCCCACGCGCCACGTCACGGACCCGGCTTGAACGGTGACACTGTCCGCGAGCAGATTTTCGAACTCGAGCTTCGGCTGCTTCAGAAAAATCGCACCCGCACCGACCCCCAACGCCGCCAACGCAATCACTGGCACCACCCATGCGAACCGTCTTGAACCGGCCGTCCGCCCGTCCGCCCGTCCGACCGTCCGCCGCTTCTCAGTCGCCCCACTCACCAACAGCTCCGTCGCCGCCTGCGCTGCCGTCGTTCTCGAGCGCATCGTACCCGGCTGTTTCTCCAGCGCACTGATCACCTCTGCCGCGGACCGATAGCGATCCTTGGGCTGCTTTGCGAGACAGCGCAAAATCACGTCCGACAGCTCGCGCGGCACGTTGGGATTCACTGCGTGCGCGGCAGGCGGCGGATCCGCGATGTGCTTGCCGACGACCTGTTGCGACGATTCGCCGTCGAACGGCGGGCTGCCGGTGACCATCTGGAAAAGCACGCAGCCCAGTGAGTACAGATCCGACGCGGGACCCAGGTTCGGGTCGCCGAGTGCCTGCTCCGGACTCATGTAATGGGGTGTCCCGATCACGAGGCCGGTCTGCGTTAGTGCGGCGCCCGCTTCGCTGTCGAGCCGGCGCGCGATGCCGAAATCGACCAGCAACGGGCGCCCGCGCGCGACGTCGAGCATGATGTTGTCGGGCTTGATGTCACGGTGCAGCAGGCCGGCTTGGTGCGCGTGATCGAGCGCATCGAGAATCGGGATGACGATCGCGAGCGCGCGCTCGTGCGGCAGCACACCGGAGCGCTTCAGCAGCTCGCCGAGCGACATGCCGTCCACGAACGGCATCGCGTAATAGGCGAGCCCCTCGCCGCCACCCACGAAGTGAATCGGCAGGATGTTGGGGTGCTCGAGCTTGGCCGCCGCACGCGTCTCGCGCTGGAAGCGCTCGATCATGCCTCTAGTCCAGGCCACGTCTGGGCGCAGCACCTTCACCGCCAGGCGGCGCTCCAGGTCCTTGTCCCAGACCTCGTAGACCTCGGCGAACCCGCCCGAGCCGACCAGGCGCTTCACCTCGTACTTGGCGCCCAAGGCGAGCGCGAGGCTGGAGAAGGTGGCGGAAACCTGGTCAGGCATCGGCGCCAATCTAAGCCACAGATCACGCAGATATGCAACGGATCAACGCAGATAGCCCCGCTGCGCGAAATCCGTTGTCGATCTGCGGGATCTGCGGCTGCGGGAACCAAAACGGTTCCAACGACCCCAGGTTGTGACATTTCTCACGGTGCAGACCCGGAAATAGTTCCATGTTGTAGCCCGGAAAGTCCCCAGCGCGCGCCACCTCAAGCCTGGAGAACGTCGAGTCATGAAGGCCGTTCGTATCCTCGCGGTCCTAGCCGCGGTTTGTCTCGTCGCGCAATCGTGCAGTGAACCTCCCGCATCGCCGGCCGTTCCTACCATCCAGGCAGATCGTGGGTCGGGCTCGCTCCTTCAGGCGACCGGACTACTGCAGTGCTCCGAACTCCCATTCGATTCTGAGACGAGATGGATTGGTCGGAACGGCGGCACAATCACCGCTGGTCCGCACACGCTGACCATTCCGCCCGGCGCGCTCGACGAGTGGACCCGGATCACGATGAGCGCGCCCTCGGGTCACGGCATCAACGCGGTGCATTTCGAGCCGGATGGGCTCGATTTCGATCGACCCGCCGCGCTGACGATGAGCTATTCGAACTGCAGTCTGCTCGGAAAGCTTCTGCCGAAGCGCATCGCGTACACCGACGACGACTACGAGAAGATCTATTACTTCCTGCGGTCGTTGGACGACATCTTCAGCAAACGGGTTACCGGCCGGATCGACCACTTCTCGGACTACGTCGTCGCGTGGTAATCCGCTCCGCACGTTCCGCTTCTGATCTCCTGCACGACGCCCGGAGCAAGGAGCGGAGCGCGTGTATCCCCGAAGCGATTCAGTTGTACGAGGCCGCGATCGCCACGTCCGAACGGATGGGAGAGACCCAGGTCCTGGCTGAAGCGCTGCGGCGCCTGGCGGTGGTCTACCATCACCGCAATGACTCCCCGCGCGCCCGCGAGCTGTGCACTCAGAGCCTCCATATTGCGAGCGACATCAATAACGACGTCCTCGCGGCCGAAGCGCTGAACACGATGGGTGGCCTGGCGCTGCGCACCGGCGCGATGGCGGAAGCGCGCACGCATTTTCTCCAGGCGCTCGACCTCGGCGGCCAGGCTCGTGAGCTGCTGGCGCGAGTCGAGCAGAACCTGGGCATTCTGGCCAACATTCACGGCGATCTGGCGACGGCCGTCGCGCACTACGAGTTGTCCGTCGATGCGCATCGCGCGACCAACAACGAGCACGGCTGCGCGACCGCGTACGTCAACCTCGGTATCGCCCACGTCGACCTGAAACAGTACGACAAGGCGGACGAGTACTTCACCAAGAGCTCCGAAATTGCTGCGCGTGCCGGCGACCAGCACTTGCAGGGGATGTGCCTCGTGAATCACGCCGAGGCGCACTATGCGCGCGCGCGTTACGAAGATGCGCGCCGCAACGCCGAAGCCGCGCTCGCGATCTTCGATCAGCTCGACTCCCGCGCCGACAAGTCCGAAGCGTACAAGATGATCGGGATGGTGTACCGCGACACGGGCCGCCCCGCGCTGGCCGAGTCGCGGTTGCGCACCGCGATCGAGCTGGCCGTCAGCGCCGGCTCGGTGCTGAACGAGGCCGAGGCGTCGCGCGAGCTGGCATTGCTGATGCAGAGCATGGGCCGGAATCAGGATGCGCTCTCCCTACTGAACAATGCGCACCGCCTGTTTCTCCGGCTCGATGCCCGCGTCGACCTGGTGCACGTCGGCGGCAAGATGTCGGAGCTCGAGACGACGTACTTCGAGCTGGTGCGCGAGTGGGGGCAATCGATCGAATCGGCGGACAGCTATACGTTCGGTCATTGCGAACGCGTCGCGCAGCGCGCCCTGGCCGTCGCGCGCGCGCTCGAGCTCGATGAGACCAACCAGACCACGATCCGGCTCGGCGCCTACCTGCACGACCTCGGCAAGGTTCGCGTGCCGCACGAAATCCTGAACAAGCCGGGCCCGCTGACGCGCGAAGAGTTCGAGATCGTGCAGATGCACCCGATCTGGGGCCTCGAGCTGCTCGCCGCCGTCGAATTCCCGTGGGACCTGAAGCCGATCATTCGCTGGCACCACGAGCGCTACGACGGCACCGGCTACCCGGATCGCCTGCGCGGGGAGGAGATTCCGGTCGCGGCGCAAATCGTCGGCATTGTGGACGTGTACGACGCGCTCACCACGACGCGCTCATATCGCGGGCCGATGACGCACGAGGCGGCGATGACCGAAATCGAACGCTGCCGGAGCCGGTGGTCGGAGCGGGTGTACGACGCGTTTATAGCAGCAGAGCTTCAACCCGATATGCAAGCACCGTCTGTGCTCGAGGAGACCATCCGAAGACTGTAAAGCGCCCGTCCTGCGAGGCGACCAGCGCGAGCGAGTCGCGCTGCTCGAACACGAACTGCGCGGCCGACAGATGCCGCGTCCCCCCCAGCTCTGATGGATCGACCTTCACCGGCGCGTTGCCCACGATCGGCTCACGCACGAGCACCTCTTCGAGCAGCCCTCCGGAGTCGGTGCGCACGATCTTCGCGCCGAACGCGAGGACGTCATACGTATCGCTGAGCACCACCGCGCCGTCCACCGCCGTTAACCCGCCTATTGCGTCCACGGCGTCTTTGAAATTCCCATCCCGAACGCCGCTCTTTACGAACTGGCCGAGCTTGGAGAACGGCGGCGCGACGGTGTAGGGGACCGGCTTGAGAATCGACTTGCGCCATTCGTCCGTGCCATGGGGCACGACCAGCAGCGAGCCCCCGTGACGGTGCGCGCGCATCGACAGCGCGAGCGCGAGCAGCACGTTGTCCGTGTTGTCGACCTCCTGGTCGAACCCGAGCAGCGAGAGCACGATGTCGGGGCAATCGGTCGACGACTTCGTGCCTTGCACGTCGATGATCTTCACCTCGTCGCCCTGCAGCACCGCGACGTTCGCGAATTTCCCGCCCGGGCCCGCGCGCCGGTGCTTGATCACCAGCAGGCCGGGCTCGATCACCTCGACCACGAACGTGAAGGGCGGGAGGTTGCGCGTGGCGCCCCAGACGACGAGATCGTTGCCGTTCGGCCACACGCCGAGGTGGATGCCGGGGCGTTCCACGGCCGGCGCCAGCTTCGTCAGGGTATGGGGATCGAGCGGCAGCGGGCGCTCCACGAACAGCGCCGTGCCGGCATCTTCGCGCGGGACGTATGCGAGCGAGATCGTCGGCTCGCGGCCCTCTTCCCGCCGCAACGATGCCCAGAACGCCGCGTTGATCAGCCGCTCGATCGTGTCGGCATCAGGCGCGCGCCCCGCCGAATGTTGCCGAAAGTGCTCGGCGACCGTCCTGGCGACCGAGGCAGCGGGCGGATAGGAGGCGCGATTCATGACATGGAAGCTAAATTCGACCAATTCTAAACCCTAGGGAGCTCTCTCGTGCTGACGATCGTGCTGCGCTTTGCTCACGTCTTCTGCGGTGCGCTATGGGTCGGAATGATGGCGTTTCAGGTGTTCTTCCTCATGCCCGCACTCGGCGAAGTGGGCCCGGATAGCGGGAAGTTGATGGGTGCGCTCGCCCGGAGACGTATTCAGGTCATCATGCCGCTGTTCGCGCTGATCACAATCGTGTCGGGAATGTGGCTGTTCCAGCGCATGTCGGGCGGCAGCATGGCGGCGCTCATGGCCACCCCGATGGGGAAGGGATTCGCCTGGGGCGGGGCGATTGCGCTGATCGCGTTCGTGGGCGGAATGATCGTCATGCGGCCGGCGATGATGCGCTCGATGAAACTGATGGAAGGACTCGCCTCGGCGCCGCCCGATCAACGCGCCGCGATGCAGGCGGAGCTGCAGAAGCTCCGGGCGCGTGGCACGATGTTGGGAAAGGTGGTCATGGTGATGTTGCTGGCTGCCTTGGGACTGATGGCAGTCGCGCGCTACCTCTAAGGGATTTCGTGAGCCTAACGTGACCCTATCCGCGTTCATCACCGTCAGCGCAGTTGTTACCTCACTCGCCGGTCAGGAGCCGAGGCCGGCTCCCGGCGCCATCGCGCGCGCCGTCGATTCCCTTGCGACCCAGATCGTCGCCTCAGGTGTTACACCTGGCCTCGGCGTAGCCGTCGTCATGGACGGCAGAACCATTCTGGCCAAGGGCTACGGTTGGGCGGATGCCGGCGCGAAGATCCCGGCGGACGAGCGCACCTATTGGTACGTCGCGTCGACCAGCAAGTCGTACACCGGCTTCGGCATCGCATTGTTGGTCAACCAGCGCGTCCTCAGCCTCGCGACGCCGATCACCACGCTGCTGCCCGGTGTGCGCTGGCCGGACGGTGTCGATGCCACTCGACTCACGCTGGCGCACTTCCTCTCGCACACGCACCACATCAACGACGACGCGGTCGTCCAAAGCGCCGCGTATACGGGTGCGTTCCCCGAATCGGAGTGGCCCAACCTGATCCGGTTCGCCCGGCCGTCGGGCAATGACGACCTCACGTACAGCAACTTCGGCTACAACGTAGCGGCGATGGTGATCGATCGCGTGCGTCCCCCCCCCGAAGGGTGGCGCCGCTATCTCGACAGCGCCGTGTACCGGCCGGCCGGCCTGCGGGACACGTATGCCCGTGTGTCCGGGCTCGACACTCGTCGGATCGCGAAACCGCACGACATCAGCGGCACGGGTGAATTCCTCACCTTGAAGTTCCAAAAGACCGACGTCACGATGAACTCGGCGGGTGGACACCTCGCGACAGTGGAGGATCTCGCGCGCTGGGTGACTGTGCACATGGATAGCGGCCGGATCGACGGCCGCCAGGTGTTTCCACGCGACGTCATCGCGCTCAGCCACCGCCTGCTCGCGCGCCACACGGTGGACTCGCGCAAACGGTTCGGCCCGTTCGACCGTGAGGGGTGGGCGGCGGGGTGGGATATCGGGGCATATCGCGGGGAGCCGATGGTGAGCCGGTTCGGCAGTTACGTCACGTTCCGGTCACATCTCTCGATGCTTCCGGCGCGCCGCATCGGCGTCGTGGCGCAGACGAATGGCGTGGGTGCGAGCAGTGTCACGGACCTCATCGCGGCATTCGCCTACGACCTGGAAGCGGGGCGTCCCGACGCGCGCGCCGCCGCGGCGGCGCGGCTCGACAGCGCCGTCGCGCGGCTGCCGAGATTGCGCGGGCAGTCCGCACGAAGCGACTCGGTGCGTGCCGGCCGCCAGGAGCCGCTGCACCGCCCGCTCGCCGACTACGCAGGCTCGTACGTCAACGAGATGTTCGGGACGCTCGAGTTCATGGTTGCCGGCGGTGCGTTACGCTATCGCTGGGGCGTGCTCGAAGGCCCGACCGAAGTCCTGGATGCCGGGAGTGACCAGCTCCGGGTCGAGATCATCGAAGATGGAAAGCAAGTGAACTTTCGCTTCGACGGCGCTGGTCCAGCGCAGTCCCTGGAGCTCGGCAACATCCGCTTTGTGCGCCGCTAGTTCACGGCGGGCAGGCGGAAGGGTCAGGCGCCCCCCTCCGTCAGGCCGAATGTCCGGCGATAGCGCTGCGGCGTCAGACCCGTGTGTCGCTTGAACACCCGCGTAAAGTGGCTCTGGTCCGCAAACCCCGCGTCGAGCGCGATGGCGCTGATCGCCTGCTCGGAGATCTCGAGCCGCGTCGCCGCCCAATCGAGCCGCAGCCGGCGCACATAGGTGCCGATAGGAACCCCAAACCGCAGCCGGAAGGCGCGCGCCAAATGATCGGGATGGACTCCAGCCGCCGCGGCCAGGTCGGCAATGCGGGGTGGATCGAAACGGCGGTCGTGCAGCTCCTCGCGCGCGCGCGTGAGCCAGCGCGGCGCCGGCGCATGGTGGGGACGCTCGGCGATTCCATAGCGGCGCGTCGACAGCGCCAGGATCTCGAGCACCAGACCTTCGACCGCGACCGGCGTGGCGCCGTCGGGGGCGCGCAGCTCGCGCGCGATGCGCCACGCGGGTGCGCAGACCGGCGTGCGGCGCGTATGGTGCACCGCGTCGAACCAGCGGCCGCACTCGCCCAGGCGCTCGAGACCGGCCGGGTCGGGCTGCACGACGACGACGTGTGCCCCCGCGCTGCCCAGCCGGTTGTCGTGCCGTTCCTCGGCCGGCTCCGTGACCGAGCTGTGCGGCTCGCACGCGTACGCGCGGTTGTTGATGCCGAGGTCGAACGAGCCCTCGAGCATGATGGCGAACGACGCGCGGTCGTGGACGTGCGGCGGCAGATAGGCGTGCGGCGGGAAGTGCGCGTCGGTGACGAGGAAATCGTCGAGCGCGAGGGTGGCGGCGCCCGAGGCCCCCATCGTGATGGGCACCACCGCGGACCGGATCATTCCCAACGTTACCCGGCGGGCCGAGAACCAGCCAACCCGGCGTCACGCGCTTGACCGGATTGACTGGTCTTCCGGCACGTTAGGGGTGCACTGTGATCCCGCCGCTCACGACCGGCCAGGTGCGGGCGTTGGCGTCCGGCCAGGGCTGTCCGGCGCAATACGCTTCCGATGTGATGAAGCCCGCCGCACCCTCGAAGCCCACGAACGTGGAGCGATCGCCGGCGGGCTCATCGAGCACGCGGAACCAGATGTCGCGGCCGTTCTTGTGGATTTCGGTGAGCAGGCCGGGATCGGTGGAGCGGTTGTCCTTCACCTTGCCGCCGATCCAGGCGCGATGATTCACGGGATCGATGGAGAGGCACGTGACTTTGGCGTCGAAATCGACGATCAGGCCGTCGCCCTCGTCGGCGTAGAGCGTGAATTCCCCTTCGCCTTTGCCGTTCTTCTCGATCGCGGCGTTGAACGAGAACGTCACGATCAAGCCGCCGATATCGTACTGGCCGGCGCCGCTGGCCGAGCCGAAGTCGACGTCATCGACTGCGGTCCGCTGCATGCGCGGGTCGGTGTTGGCAGACGGTGAGGAGGGTTCGCAGGCAATCAACGAAAGGCTGCAGACGCCAAGTAGACGAGCAAGTCGCATGACGGGCTCCGAGGAGATGGGAGCCTCAGGATAGCGACCGCATTGCCCTGAGTCTTGTGCGCGAGCGGTGTGGTCTAGTACAAATCCGACATCAGGGAGCTACTTCACCGCCGGCAAGATGTACTGCGGCACGTACACGCGCTGTCCCGTGAACAGCACCGCGTCGGCGTAGTTGCCGCCGGTGAAGGTGATGACCAGGTCGAGCTCGGGAATCCCCATCGACACCTGCCCGCCGTTCCCGCCCGCGAAGAACGCGCGAATCTTCCGGCCGTTGTAGTCGTACTCGACCGAGTTCCACAGAAAGCCGTACTGCTGGTACTGATTCAGGTTGCGCAGCGGCGCGGTGGAGCGGCGCACCCAGTCGGCGCTGACGAGCTGCTTCCCGTTCCAGCGGCCGTTGTTGACCATCAGCTGCGCCAGCTTCATGAAATCACGTGAGGTGAACTCCCACCCGCCGCCGCCGTAGGCGTCACCGTCGCGCAATCCGATGTAGTAGTTCCGCATCTGCATCGGCCGGCCGAGCAGGCGGTCGAACAGCTCGAGCTGCGATTGGCCCGCGACCTTGGCGAGCATCCCGCCCGCGAGGTGCGGCTCGGTGGAGCAGTAGAAGATCTTCTCCCCCGGCGCCGACACGAGCGGCACATTGAGTGTGTAGCCAAACCAGTCTTCGATGCCGCGGTTGTCCATGACGTCTTCGTCAGCCGAGGTCGTGTCGTCGGAGTCGCAGTTGAATCCCGCGGTCATCGTCACGAGGTGCTCGAGCGTCATCGCCTTCTTGCGCGGATCGAGATTGGCGGGAACGGTGCCGAGCATCGTTTGATAGACGGGCGTGTCGAGACGCAGCGGCACACCGGCCTGCATCCCCGCGCCGATCAGCGTCGCGGTCCAGCTCTTGGAGGCGGACCTGAGGTTGTGAGGCTGATTACGATCGAACCCGTGGAAGTATTCCTCGAGCACGAGCTTGCCGTGGCGGGCGATCAGCAGGCTGTGCAGCTGGATCGTATTGAGCGAGTCCATCTTCATATCGATGATCATCTGCATGAAGCGCTCGATCGGCGCACGCGCGATGCCGACGTCTTCGAGCGTGGCGACGGGCCAGCCGTCATCGAGCTGCACCGGCGGGCTGTAGCGATAGCGCGCCGGCGGATTGCCGCGCGGGTAGAACGGGCTGCTCGAGTCCGAGACCTTCGTGAAGTCGTACGTGCCGCCGCGCAGCGGCAGCCGGATGACGCCGTCGTCGTAGTAGCGCCCGATCGACAGCGTGGAGTCGGGGCGGCCGCCTGTGCCGACCAGTCGCACGTCTTCGCCTTTGATTTCGATCCGCCGAGCGCGGATGAAGATTCCCTGGTTGCGCTCCGGATTGCGGAGATACGTGCGCAGCGTGCCGTCGGCAGCGCGGGTGATCGGCATGTAGAAGGTGAAGCGACTCTCGAGTGGTGTGACGGTGCCGCGCCAGCGATTGGGACCATCGGCGACGAGCGTGACGGGCGTCGCGAGGCCCCGGGATTCGATCCAGTATCCGTTGCGAAATGCACCTTTCCCGTCCGGCAGCTCGAACGTGAACTGTTGCCCGCTGGCCTTCACGGGGACGGTGAAGCCGGCGATGTCGGCGCGCCACCCCTCCGGCGTCCTATAGATGAAGAGGGGGCCACGGATGTCGGGGCCGAAGCGCAGCGTCGCGCCCCAGAGGCCGGTGAAATCCGGGGCCTGGGCTTGCGCCAGGAGGACCAGCAGAGCGGATGTGATCATGGGGAGTAGAATTAAGACACTATGACACGATATACGGTTGCGGCCATGGCCGGACTCCTGTTTTGGGCGCAGGGATCGCAGAGCGATCTCCGATCCCGCGTCACGATCTACCGCGACACTTACGGCATCCCCCACGTCTTCGGCGAGACCGATGCCGCCGCGATGTTCGGCTTCGCGTACGCACAGGCCGAGGACAACTTCTGGCGCCTCGAGGACAACTACATCCGCGCCCTCGGCCGCAAAGCCGAGGTGGAGGGCGAGCGCGAGCTCGTGGGCGACAAGCGCACGCGCACGCTCGAAATCCCGCGGCTCGCGCGCGCAGAGTACCGCCGGCTGCCGAAGAAGATGCGCGCGGTGCTCGATGGATTTGCCGCCGGGCTCAACGCGTATCTCGCCGACCATCCCGACGTGAAGCCGCGCCTGCTGACGCGCTTCGAGCCCTGGTATGCGCTAGCGTTCATTCGCCTCAACTACTACCGCAACGGATTCTTCTATGGCTCCGGCATTCGCCAGGAAGATCTCCAGGTGGCGCTGGGCGATGACTTCAGCAGTAAGGATTTCGGCTCCAACGGCTGGGTCATCGGGCCGAGCAAGAGCGCGACCGGGCATGCGATGCTGTTCATCAATCCCCACCTGCCGTTTTTTGGCTCGGGACAGGTGTACGAGGGGCACGTCAACAGTAAAGAGAGCGGCTGGAACTTTACCGGCTACACTCGATTCGGGTTTCCCTTTCCTTATGTAGGGCACAACGAGTCACTCGGCTGGGTCTCGACGGATAACGCCGCGGATCAGGCGGACCTGTACGCCGAGACGTTCAGGGACTCGCTGTGGTACGTCTATGGAAAGGATCTCCGGCCGGTCACACGCTGGACCGACACGATCCGGGTCAAGACCGACAGCGGCGTAACGCGCCGCATCGTGACGTTCATGAAAACCCACCACGGGCCGATCGTCGGCCGGCGTGATGGGAAGCCCCTCGCGCTGCGCATGGCCAAGTTCGAGGGCGACGGTTGGCTCGAGGAGTGGTACAACATGACCCGCGCCCGCTCGGTCGCGGAGCTGCAGCGCGCGATGCGTCCGCTGAACATGCTGTTCGGCAACGTGATGGCGGCGGACGCGGGCGGCAACACCTGGTATCTCTACAACGGCGCCGTCCCGGTGCGCGATCCAAAGCTCGACTGGTCGGGCCTGCTCGATGGCAGTGATCCCGCCACCGAGTGGAAGGGGTTTCACACGATCGACCAGCTACCCCAGCTCTTGAATCCGGCAACCGGGTGGATGCAGAACTGCAACACGACGCCCTTCCTTCTTACGAGCAGCGGCAATCCCGATTCGACCGCGTTTCCGCGCTACATGGTGCGGGAATCGGATAATCGGCGAGGGTTAAGCTCGCGCCGCATCCTGGGCTCCACGCCGAAGTTCACGTGGGACGAATGGGTGCGGGCTGGGTTCGATACCTACGTGATCGCCGCCGATTCGCTGCTGCCCATCCTGCTGGGGCGACCCACCTCGGATTCCACGTACCGCGCCGCGATGGATACGCTCCGCCACTGGAATCGCCGCAGCGATACGGCGTCGATTGCGATGACACTTTTCGATCGCTGGCTGGACGCAATGGAGCGGGGACGAGCGGGGGGGGACGCACTCCCCGCGCTCGATAGCGCGATCGCGCAGCTGAGTCGCGACTGGGGCACGTGGCAAGTGCGCTGGGGCGATTTCAATCGCCTGCAACGCGTGGACGAGCGCATCGATCAGCAGCTATCCGACGAGCGGCCGAGTATCGCCGTGCGCGGCGCGGGGCAGCAGCACGGCGTGGTGTTCAGCTACGTCACGCGCCCGGTGCGTGGGCAGCGGCGCCGCTACGGCGTGGCGGGCGGCTCGTACGTGAGTGTCGTCGAGTTCGGCCCGACGGTGCGGCGGCTGGCGGTGCACACGATGGGTGCGAGCGGCGATCCCGCGTCACCGCACTACTTCGATCAGGCGCCGCTGTATGCGCGCGGAGAGTTCCGGCCCGCGTGGTTCACGCTCGAGGAGATCAAGGCCAACCTCGAGCGGGAGTACCACCCGGGCAGGTGAAACAGCTCGTCATTACGCGCTACGGCTCACCCGATGTCCTCACGCTGCGCGAGGCGCCGGATCCACCAGTCGTCCCGGGTAGCGTGCGCATCCGCGTCCGCGCCGCGGGGATCAACTTCTCCGACCTGCTCGCCCGGCAGGGACTCTACCCCGACGCTCCCAAGCCGCCCTTCGTGGTCGGCTATGAAGTGGCCGGCACGCTCGAGGGCGACGGCAGTCGGGTGATGGCGGCGACCAGGTTTGGAGGGCAGAGCGAGCTCGTCGTCGTGCCGCGAGCGTCCGTGTTTCCGCTGCCCGAGTCGTGGAGCTTCGAGCAGGGAGCCGCCTTCCCGGTCGTCTATCTCACCGCGCACCACGCGCTGGTGCGCGTCGCGGCGGCTCGAGCGGGCGAAACGGTGCTCGTGCACTCCGCCGCCGGTGGGGTAGGGCTCGCCGTGGCCGAGGTCGCTCGGATCCTCAAACTGCGCGTCATCGGGCTCGCGTCGCGCGCCAAGCACGACGTGCTGCGGACGTACGATGTCGAGCCGCTAGACCGCCTCGATCCCCATTGGCCCGACGCGGTCCGGCGCCTGGCGCCGCGCGGCATCGATATCGTGCTCGATCCGATCGGCGGCAAGTCGTGGCGGGAGGGATACAAGCTGCTCGCGCCCACGGGCCGGCTCGTGTGCTATGGTGGCGCCGAGCTGTTGGGTGAACGGCGCAACCTGCTGCGGGTCGCGTGGAAAGCGCTGCGCTGGCCGCGGTTTGGCGTGCTCAAACTGATGAGTGACAACCGCACGGTGGCGGGCATGAATATCGGACACCTGTGGGATGCGGAGGAGATCCTCCAGCCGCAGTTCGAAGCCTTGCTGCGCTACGCGCGCGAGGGGTTACTGCATCCGCGGGTCGATCGCGCGTTTCCGGTCAGCGAGGCGGCTGCCGCGCACCGCCACATTCACGAGCGGCGGAATATCGGGAAGGTTGTGCTGACGTTTTAGCGGCACGCCCCGAAAAGCAGGTCCTTCCTGACCTCTCTTTCCTATTTCTCTTGTCGAAGCGCCGAGCAGCATGTCATCCTGAGCGCCGCAGGCGCGAAGGACCTGCTTTCAGATGGCTCTGACAACAGCAGGTCCTTCGCTACGCGCGCGTTCCGCGCGCTCCGCTCAGGATGACAAGCGCGCGTCCACTTTTTAGAGGGAAAAAGAAGAGAGGGGAGATCAGCGCGTGATTATGCGCCGCTGTTGGGAAAAACAATGATGGTCTCTAGGCTCACATCCATGATGCTAGTAGATGATGCGCGCGTATTGGGTGCACGTCATGGCGAGTCGCTCGCGCGTGTTATACACAGGCGTGACGAACGATCTCGGGCGGCGCGTGAATGAGCACAAGCAAAGCCTCATCGGCGGCTTCACCCAGCGGTACCGGATTACACGGCTTGTCTTCTTCGAGCAACATGCGGACATCCGTGAAGCGATTGCGCGAGAGAAGCAGATCAAGGGGTGGGTGCGATCGCGGAAGATCAAGCTAATTGAAGAACGTAACCCTACTTGGGACGACTTGGCGGAGAGGTAATTTCATCTCTCCTTTTCTTTTTTCTGGAAACGCCGAGCAGCATGTCATCCTGAGCGCCGCAGGCGCGAAGGACCTGCTTCTACGGGGCTGGTAAACCTACTTAGGTGTTGCCTTCCGAATCGCGTCCTGCCCCGCTTCCGTCCAATACACACTCAGGTTGTCGAACGCGAGCTGGTTGGTCGTGAAGGGGTCGGTCAAGAACCCGTTGTGGATTGGGACCACGGTCACGCCGTCGGCCGTGACTGATCTGACATTCAGCTGATCGGTCCAGTACACCTTCCCGCCATGTGCCGCGATGCGGCGCGTCTGGTCCGGTCCGAGCGGCGTGACGGGAGTTCGCGCGCCGCCGGCGATGGGCGCTTTCGAGATGACCCCGGTGTCCCATTCCGAGATGTAGATGTTGGTGGCGTCGACGTCGAAGTCGGTGATCAGCCCCGGCACCGGTCCGACGAGCTTGACCGAAGTTCCGCCCGCCTTCGGCACGCGATGGATTTCGTCGTCGTGCCCGAGCCAATACACGTAGGTCCCGTCGATGCGGATCCGGCCCGCGGGTCCCGGGCCTGAGGCCAGCGTCGTCATCGGTCCACCAGTCACCGGTACGGATCGAACTACGGAAAACGGACCATCCTCGACCCAGTACACGTGTGCGCCGTCGGTCACGACGTCCTCGACCGTGAAACCACCGATCGCCAGGCGCTGCGGGCTGCCGCCGGCGGCCGACACTTTCTTGATCGTCCAGCCGTTCGCGAAGTAGATCGCGTTCCCGTCGGCCCCAAACGGTCCGCCGCCGGCCGCTTCGACGAGCGTGACGATGTTCGTCCCGTTGAGCGCGCTGGCGCGCAGCCCGGCGTAGCCCTCGATATCGCCGTAGGACCACCTTCGATCCACACGAGATGCGTGGCATCGGATGCGATGCTCACCGGCGTGACGATGCTGTCGTGGACCACCGCGGGCGTGCCGCCCGCCGTCGGGATGCTGTAGAGGCTGCTCTTCCCATGGGTCAAGCAGCAGTGCGCTTCGATCCAGTAGAGGTTCGAGCCGACGCGCGTGATGCTGTTGGGCTTGTGGGGGCGCGCCGCGGCGAGATCGGTCACGGAGCCGCCGGACTTGGGGAGCGAGCGGACGTCGTTCTCGTCGATCCAGTGGAGCGTCGAGTCGTCGTGCGTCATGCCGCGGACGAAATCGCTCGCCGTGTGCGTCGTGTCGGCGAGGAGAATGTCGATGGTCCCGCCGGCCACGGGGACCGCCATCACGCGATAGCTCTGGAAGAAATCGGCGTCGGAGAAGTAGACGAAATCGGTATCGGCGACGATGCCGCCGCGCGGACTCCAGCTCGCCGGGATGAACCCCGGGCTCGGCGGCGGAATGAGGCCATTCAAGCGGCCGTCGACCACCGTCGTGATCGTGCCAGTCGTGAGCGAGCGCTTCATGATCTTGCTGCCAATGGTGCCGGCGCTATCGACCGGCCCGATGCCTTCTTCTTCCCAGAAGACATGGTCGCCTGCCAGTGCGATTGCGGTGATGCCGGAGATCCCGTTCGCCGACGTCGCGACCTCTGAGCCCCCCCCGGGGCCGCCGGTTTTCGGGACGCGCCGGATCGCGAATTTGCAGTCGGGGCTACAGCCCTGCGGGATGCTGCTCACCCAGTAGACGAATGTGGCGTCCAGCGCGAGCGCCGAGCCACCGAGGGGGGCGCCGCCGCCGACATCGAGCAGCGTCGTGCTGGTGCCGCCCAAGCTCGTGCGGTACAGGCTGGCGCCCGCGACCCAATAGACGAAGCTGCCGTCGGAGATCTCGACCTCAGGGGCGGGAAGCGAGCGGAACAGGCCGACGGGACCGACGGCACCGGAGAGTGGGAGTTTCTTGAACGGCATGTCGGTGCCGTCGAGCCAGTAGAGCACGTCGGTCTGGATCGCGAGCCGCGTTGGCTCCGTGGCGTTCGTAACCAGCGCGACGGTGGGCGCTGGAGGAGGCGGCGGCGGAGGTGGTGGGGGACCGGATCCACCGTCGCTACCGCACGCGACCAGCACGAAGCTTAACAGACAACCGCTCACGAAACGCACGGACATGCACGCCCCCTAAGACTTCCAAGCAGACCTTACTGCGCCGGAGCCAGTCTGTCTAACCTGCTCAAGACACCATTGATGCCGGCGTGTGACACGCGACCGGGGATTTCGTTACACGCGGGGGCGAGGCTTTCCGCACCACTTCACACACGGAGCTCGTCCCAATGAAGCATGTCACCAGTCTCGCGGTTCTCGCCGTGCTCGTCGCCGCCTGCGACCAGACGCCGAGCCAGCCTGCGCTGGCCATCACGGCCAGCACGTTCAGCAAGTTCGACGCAATTCCCGCTTCCGCGCAGTGCGTGGCTCCGCCGGCGACGGCTGCGGGCTTCGCCAGCTACCAGCCGTTCGTCGTTCCCGCGGGGTACTCGCAGCACATTATCGCGTCGCAGCTCGATGACTTCGGGCCGGTCGCGGGCGCGGGCGCCGATCTCCCCGACATGAACACGCTGAACGAGACCGGTCCCGCGGCGGGCAAGTTGCTCTATCGCACGCACGAGGTCGGCTCGAACGGCGCCGTGACCGTGACGGACCTGCGCACGGGCGTGACGAGTCTCGTGACGCAGTCGCCGACGTACAACCGCCTCGACGGGATCGCGTGGACGCCGTGGCGGACGGTCGTGTTTGCCGAGGAAACGGGCGGCGGGCTCGTGTTCGAGGTCGATCCGGCGAGCGGTGTCGTCGCGCCGCGGCCGGCCGTGGGCTTGCGCTCGCACGAAGGGCTGCGGTTCGACACGCGAGGCAATCTCTATGGCATCTCCGAAACGGCTACTGGTGCCATCTTCAAGTTCGTGCCGGATCGCAACGGCGATCTGTCCAGCGGGCAACTGTACGCGCTCAAGGTCCTCGACGCGTCGCGCACCGGTGAGGCAGTGTGGGTGCCGCTCGACCGCGCGCTCTCCCAAATCAACTCCGATCAGGCGGCGGCGGCGGTGGGCGCGAGCGGCTGGGGACGTCCCGAGGACGTCGAGATCGGCACGAGCACCGGCAACAACGCGGGCGGCCAGCAGGTGATGTACGTAGCCGTCACGAGCGAGAATCTCGTGCTGAAAATCGACCTGAAGGGCGACGAGGCCTTCGTCACCAACTACGTGCAGAACCTGTCGGGATTCGAGAATCCCGACAACCTGGCGCTCGACGCCCAGGGCAATCTTTACATTGCCGAGGACAACGGACCGGGCGACATCTGGGTCGCGCGCGCGGGTGCAGGTGGCGCGATCGAGCGGTTTGCGAGCTTGAGCGACTGCTCGGCCGAGCCGACGGGGATCTATTTCGACAAGGGCGCGCACATTCTGTATGTGAACGTGCAGCATGCGGGTGGGCCGCTCAGCAACGATCTGGCGGTGGCGATTTCTCCGCGCTAGTCCTCACCCCCTGACCCCCTCTCCCGTTGGGAGAGGGGGAACGGAGGTCGGCCCTGGAGGGCTGCGGTCGGCGGGCTCGCGGACGTACTTCTGGATCACGTACCGCCAGGGGAGCACCAGCGGCACAATCACGACGCCCCAGAGACACGCGACGAGCGTTTCCCTCGTGTCGGCGGTCAGCTGGTGGGTGAGCCACAGCGGTAGCCCAAATGACAGCACCCAGATCGTCTTCCATACAAACTCGAAGATGAGCAGCGGCAGCATCTTCACCGGATAGCGCACGCCGAGCAGGCAGAGGAGCGTGAGCGCGCCGAGGAAGCTGCGCGTTACGCCGCGCATATGCTCGAGGTTGGCCGGGTGGTTCAGGATGAGCGGCCAGATTTGCGCGCCCATGGCGAGGGCGATCAGGAGATACACGCCGCGGAGCAGGTAGAGGCGGAGGGTGGAGATGCTTTCCATGGGCGGTCGTACGCATGGCTGGTGCGTGAGGTTTCCGATCAGGATGACACGCTCCGCTTGGCCTGGTAGATGCGGATCAGCCGGATAGAGTCGTCGTCCTCACGCGTCGGTGACCGTAGACTCCCGAGCTTGGTCGAGGGACGTAACCCCACTTGGCAGGACTTGGCGAAGGACTGGTTTCCCAGCCAAACCCTGGTCCCCTGACTCCTTTTCTTGTGCAAGCAAACGGCGCGTTGTCATCCCGAGCGGAGCGCGCGGAAACGCGCGCGCAGCGAGGGATCTGCTTTTGCTTGGGCAACGGGCGACCTGACAAGCAGATCCCTCGCTGCGCTCGGGATGACAGGCTCGCTTGCTTCGCTGAAGTAAAAAAGGAAGGATAGAATCTTGCCCATGGCGGTCGCCATGCTCGATCCCTCGACGATCCAGCGTCGCACGCTGCGATTGCTGTTCGTGACGCAGATCATCAGTGGCGTCGGCGTGGCGACCGGTTCCACAGTCGGAGCGCTGCTCGCCGCTGACCTCGCCGGCGTCGCCGTATCAGGTCTCGCCGGGAGTGCCGTCGTGGTGGGTGCCGCGCTGTTTGCGTTGCCGGCCACCGCGATCGTGCGCCGCCGCGGTCGCCGGCCGAGTCTTGCGGCTGGGTACTTGGTCGCTGCCGTAGGTGCGATGCTCGTCGTCGTGGCGGCGCTGCGCAGCTCGATTCCCCTCCTGTTCTCCGGGTTCTTTTTGTTTGGCGGAGCCACAACCGCCAATCTCCAGGCGCGCTATGCCGCCGTCGATCTGGCGCCGGCGCCGCTGCGCGGGCGCCATCTGTCGTGGATCGTGTGGGCGACGACGCTCGGCGCCGTCGCCGGTCCGCAGTTCGCCGCGTTCAGCGGCACGGCGCTCGTGGGATATGGCGTCCCGACGCTCGCGGCGCCGTTCTTCTTTTCCGCATTGCTGCTCGCCGGCGCGGGTCTTGTACTGCTGATCTTCCTGCGACCCGATCCCGCGATTGTCGCCGGCACGGGGGGGGCCGGCGGGCAGTCGACCGAGACCGGAGGTGTGGGGCGCGCGCTGAAGGTGGTGCTGGCGCACGCGCCCGCGACGCTGGGCGTCAGCGCGATGGCCATCGGACAGCTGGTGATGACCGGTGTGATGGCGATGACGCCGGTGCATATCAAGAGCGCCGGGCACGATGCGGCGCACACGCTGCGCATCGTGGGCGTGGTGCTCAGCTTTCACATCGCCGGCATGTACGCCTTCGCGCCGCTGATGGGTTGGCTGACGGATCGACTCGGCCGCCGTCCCGTGATTTTCCTCGGCGTCGTCTTGCTGCTCGGCGCGTGTGCGCTCGCCGGCACGGCCGGACACAACACCGCGCAACTCGCGGCGGGTCTGATGGTCGTCGGATTAGGCTGGTCGGCGAGCACGGTGGCGGGATCGACGCTGGTGAGCGAGTCGGTGCCTCCCGAGCTGCGCGCGTCGGCGCAGGGGCTTTCGGACCTGATCATGGGACTCGCCGGCGCGACGGCGGGCGCGCTCTCAGGCGCGATCGTGAGTGTGTGGAGCTATGCGACGCTGACGCTCGTGGCGGCGGTCGCAAGCGTGCTGATGATCGTGTGGGTTGCTCTGATAAGGCGGCGGCAATAGAGACGGCGGCGAAGGGTTACACGCGCCAGAAGATTCCCAGGACATACTCCATCCCCTCCACCACGAACAGCTCGAGGGCGACGAGCGCCCGCCGCACCTGGCCGCCGAAGGTGCGAAACGTCACGCTCGCTTCACGGATGGAATGTTGCGCGCGGAGTTGCGTGAGCAACGCCGCGTATTCATCGCTGTCGATCCAGAATCCGAATGTCTCGAGTGTTTTCCCGATGAGCTGCGCCGAGCTGCCGAGGCCGAGCATGTCGACGAACCGGGGATTGGTGTCGATGAGCTTGCGGTCCTTTGCGTCGAACATGCAGATCGCCGCCGCGCTCGCCTCGAAGATCTTGCGATAGCGGATTTCGGATTCGTGCGCGCGGCGCTGTTGTTGGCGTCGCTCGGTAATGTCCTCGAACACGAGGCCGACGCAGTCGGGCGGAATGGGGAAAGCGGTGAGCGTGAACACGCGGCTGGGGTCGTACGTGCCCGGCCCCTCGCCAAGGTTTGCCGCCACCCCCGTGCGCATGATTTCGGCGAGCTGGCCGGGGAAGGGGGTGTTGGCGATCGCGGGAAAGTCCTGATCGATGCGCTTCCCCACAGCGGCCGTGGGGACGTCGGACACGCGGTTCACGGCGGGGTTCAGCGCGAGGATGCGCAGCGACGCGGGGTTCTTCGGCTCTTCGAGGCGCAGGATGGCCATGCCGATGGGCGCGAGTGCAAAGAACTCGTTGGCGAGCTGCGTGATGTCAGCGAAGCGGTGTGGCGTCATAAGACAGCCGCCGTTCACATGGTCTTAATTGGATACCCCGGCTCGGGTGGCGATCAGGATCTAGATCGGTGGGTTGAGGTGGAGCGGCGAGCAAGGCTATCTTGGCCCCCATGACAATCTCCCGGTGGCGTTGTTTCCTGGTCGTCCTTGCTGGATCTCTCGGCTGCAGCGATTCGAGCAGTCCCTCGTTCCAGTCGTCGGGGCCATGCGATGCCGGTTTGGCGCTCGCCGCACCGAACCCGCTGGACGCGGCCAAGGCGCTCGGCATCTGTGATGGTCTGGTTTCGGCGGCCTGGGTCTATCCCGACGGCAGTGCCGATACGACGGGCGGCGGGGGATTCCACCTTGGCCACGGCTTGTCGCCCGCGTTCGGGGCGAACAACGCGGTCCGTGAGGGACAGACGCTGGTGGTGCTTTCGACCGGCGCCGCGCGCACGCCGTCGCAGTCCGGGTACTCCGCGGAGCTGGACAAAGGCTACGGCCACGCCATTCCCGCCGGCTTCCCGCATGGGGACCCGAGCTGCCCTGCCGTAAACGGCACCGGCCGTGACGGGATTGCCTTGCAGGTCGTCCTCGTGGTGCCGGCGGGCGTTCACTCGTTCGCGTTCGATTACGCGTACTTCTCGCGCGACTATCCCGATGGCGGATGTCTTGCATTCGTCGATCAGGCCGCGGCGTTGATTACGGGGTTAACCGGGACTCCGGGCGCTCACAATGCGCTGCTCGATCAATTCGGGAATCCGATGTTCGTATCCACGGGCTCGATGCGGCAATGCGTGAATGGCACGCACAACGGGCAGGCCTATAACATCTGTGAGGGCACCACGGCGCTGGCGGGGACCGGGTTCGACAACAACGGTGCTACCGGGTGGCTCAGCACGGCGGACCTGCCGGTGACGGCGGGCGACACCGTGCGGATTGGGTTCATGGTCTGGGACACGGGTGATGGAACGGTCGACAGCAGCGTGTTGCTCGACAACTTCGCGTGGAAGCCCTAAAGACAAAGGGCGGCAAGGGCGGCAAGGGCGGCAAGGGCGGCAGATAAAGCGCGGCGAAGGGCGGCGTCACGGGACCCGATTCCCTATATTGCGTCCCCCCGACTTGCCGAGCTAGCGCGTGACGACCGTCACACCCCCGACTCTCACTCCTACCGTACCACCTGACGACTCCTGGGCTATCGACGAACGGTCGCTCCAGCTGTTCACCGAGCAGCTCCAGCGCCCGCCAACGGGCCGTGCCTGGCACGAGCTGCGGCGCGACGCCGAACGCCTCGCCCTGGTCCCTGGGTTCGACCGGCTGATCACGCTCGAAGCCAATGCGATCACGGAGCTGCCGCACCAAATCGACGTGGCGCAGCGCGTGCTGCGCGACATGGGCGGCCGCGCGATCCTCGCCGACGAGGTGGGCCTCGGCAAGACGATCGAAGCGAGCATCATCTACAAGGAGCTCGCGATCCGCGGGCTCGCGCGCCGCGCGCTGATCCTCACGCCGGCCTCGCTCGTGGGCCAGTGGCAGGGCGAGCTGGAGGAGAAGTTCTTCGAGCGCTTCGAGACGCCGACCGACGCGGACGACTGGCACCACGTCACCAAGGGGATCGTGTCGCACGACCGCGCGCGGTCCAAGCGCCACGCCGAGGAAATCTTGCGACACCGCTGGGACCTGGTGATCGTGGACGAGGCGCACAAGGTGAAGAGCGAGCGCGGCGCGACTTACAAGTTCATCGAGAGGATCGAGCGCGACTTCATCCTGCTGCTCACCGCCACACCGCTGCAGAACGACCTGCGCGAGCTGTACAACCTCATCACGCTGCTGCGGCCCGGGCAGCTCGGCACCTGGCCCGAGTTTCGCGCCGCGCATCTGCTCGAAGGTGATCAACGGCAGCCCAAGGACCCCGACGCGCTGCGCGCGCTAACGCACGAGGTGATGATCCGCACGCGGCGCTCGAGTGTGGTCGACGATCTGAACCTGCCGCCGCGCCGGCCACGCCATCCCGAGGTGAAGCTGACGCGCGCCGAGGCGGATCTGTACGAGCGCACCACGGAGTTCCTGCGCCAGCTGTATCGCGAGGGGTTCATCACGCCCGCCGTAGAAGAAGAAGGCAAGCCGACCAGGAAAGGCGTGGTGCAGCTCGCGATTATCCATCTGCGCCAGCGGCTGTGTTCCTCGGCGCGGGCGCTCGCGGAGTCGCTCGCGAACCTGGCCGAGGGCGAGCGCATCAAGCCGGAGTACCGCGCGATCGCGAAGCGGCTCGCCAAGCAGGCGGCGGGCATCAAGACGCACGCCAAACTGGACGTGTTGACCAAGCTGCTCAAAGAAACGCCCGACCGCGTCGTGATTTTCAGCGATCATCGCCCGACGATTCAGCTGATCGAAGAGCGGGTCAAGAAGCTCGGCCGCCAGCCGATCGTGTATTGGGGCGCGCATTCGACGCCGGAGCGCGACAAGCGCATCGCGCAGTTCAAGGCCGACGACACGAGCGTCCTGATCGCGACCCGCGCCGGCAGCGAGGGCCGCAACCTGCAGTTCTGCAACGTGCTGGTGAACTACGATCTGCCCTGGAACCCGATGATCGTGGAGCAGCGCATCGGCCGGCTGCACCGCATCGGGCAGAAGCGCGAGGTGCACATCGTGAACCTCGCCGCGGCGGGGACGATCGAGTCCTACATCCTCCAGCTGCTCGACCGCAAGATCAAGCTGTTCGAGCTGGTGGTGGGCGAGCTGGACCTGATCCTGGGCGAATTCGGCGGCGCGAGCGAGTTCGAGGGCCGGCTGGCGAAGGAATGGCTCGCAGCCGAAAGCGAAGCAGACTTCGCGCGGCGCGTGGATGTTCTTGGAGCCGATATCGACAAGAGCGGCGCAATAGCCAAGGAGCAGGAGGCGCTGAACTCTCTCATCGCCCCGGACGACAACGCGATGCGCCTCGGCCGGCGGTTCGAGACGCTGTCGGTCCCCGGGCGACTGCGACTCGGGCTCGGCACGAGCCACGTGATCAAGGCCGCCGGCTGGGAGGCGAAGCGCCACCGGCTCGGCGTGACGGTGCCGGAGCTGCTCGAGGCGCTCGAGTCGATCGAGCCGATCGGCGAAGGCGACGTTGCGCCGTCGCAGCCGGCCGGCACTCATCCGCAATACGGCGAGCTGGTGCGGCTCACCGGTTTGACCAGCGGCGGGCGCGTGATCACGCTCGTCGCGCAGGTGGCCCGCCTGCCCCTGGTGTTGGTGGGCATTCAATTGGACGTGTTGTGAAACGCAGGACTCGCCCCAGGCCTCGTCAGACAAGCGCCGATCCGCTCGGCGACGCGCGCATCCGCGCGCTGCTCGAGCGCTACTGCAAGCTCGCCCGAGTGAAGCAGGCTGTGCGCGGCGTGGATCTCACGGAGCTGACCCTGCCCGAAGTCGAGCGCACCTTCTTCCGGGACCGCGCCGCGCTGCGAGTCGCGTTCTCGCTCGACGCGCTGGAGCGCGATCCGGACGCCGAGATCGGCGGTGTCGGCAGCCCGTTCCTCTCTCAGCTGATCGAGGCAATTCGTGCGCGCGCGGCGCGGCGATCGTTGGGGCTGATCGCGACGCCGTCCTCACCCCCTGGCCCCCTCTCCGTTCCGGAGAGGGGGAACTCGGTCCACCTGCCGATTCCCGTGAAGGACGGCACGGTCAAACGCAGCACGGCGCGGTTGGCTTTTCATCCCGTGGGGCGGCTCGTCGCGCGCGTCGTGCTGCGCGCCGGCGCCGGGGTCGA
>Ga0137428_1000044_pt1 | contig 59158 bp, 59 predicted proteins | sample EasRivERMZT718_2_FD_102305 | JGI IMG/M metagenome (GOLD analysis project Ga0137428, IMG submission 102305) | Soil microbial communities from meander-bound floodplain in the East River, Colorado, USA - East River MetaG ERMZT718_2 | ecosystem: Environmental > Terrestrial > Soil > Floodplain ...
ACAATGCCGTCATCCAGGAACTGCGCCTCGTCGACGGCGACCACTTCGGTCGTGTCGCGGAGCCGGCGCGCGATCTCCTCGGCCGAGTCGACTGGCTCGGCTTCGACGGTGACCCCGTCGTGCGAGGACACGGAAAACAGTCCGGCGTAACGCGCATCTAGATGCGATTTAAAGACTTGCACCTGCTTGCGGGCGATGACGGCGCGGCGGACTCGGCGGATGAGCTCTTCGGATTTGCCACTGAACATGACGCCCGAGATGACCTCGATCCACCCGGGTCGGTTGGCTTGTTGGAACATGGGCACTCACGTTACTCCGCAACTGATGGTCTGGGCAACGTCACCGACGAAGGGGGTCGAGGGCGGGCGAGGACGGACGAGGTGTCGAGAAAGTCCAGCAATCTTGCGGATTTTTGGGGGATACCCCATAGTTGTTCAGTATTCATGCGGGTTTTTGCGCCCCCTCTCAAGGAGATCGCAGTGAACAAGGCTGAACTCACCTCCGCGCTGGCGATGCGTACGAAGATGTCCAAGGCCGATGCAACGCGCACCGTTGAAGCACTCTTCGACGACAAGGGCATTATCGCGACAGAGTTGAAGAAGGGCGCCAAGGTGCAGATCACGGGCTTTGGCAACTTCGAAGCGCGCAAGCGTGCCGCCAGAATGGGCCGCAATCCCAAGACCGGCGGCGTCATTCAGATCAAGGCATCGATCGCGCCGGCGTTCCGGGCGGGCAAGCAGCTGAAGATGGCGGTAAATAACAGGAAGTAGCTGTCTGTCGTCAGCCATCAGCCGTCAGTGCTGATCACGGGCCATCCCGCTGGATGGCCCGTTGGCATTTCATCGACGATCGGGACGTGCCGTGACTCGCCGCCCGCGGATCGTTACTCCCGCGAGTCCCCGCACGGCCAGGTCCATGATATCCGGAGCAAGATCCACCAGGGAAAAGGTTTCACGCACATCGATCTTGCCGATCTGACCTTTTTGCAGTCCAACCTCTTTGATCAACGCTCCGACGAGATCCTTTGCGCTTGCACGATCCTTCGTCCCCACGGTGACAAACAGCTTGGCCCATGAAGTGGTGGGCGATTCAGACGCCGGCTGACTGACGGCCGATGGCTGACTGACGGCCGATGGCTGACGGCTGAGCGCCAACAGCGCCGCCGCTACCATCGCCGGATCGTGGTCCTCAAACAATGGCGCGAGTACCGCGAGCTCCGCATCGACGTCGCTTTGCGCCAACCGCGCAGCGATCTGCGCGCGCAACTCGGCATTGCGGTCCTGCGCTCGATCGGCGCGCGACGGCAAGGCGAATGCAGACAGCGAGGCGATCGACTTGAGATAGGGGATCTGCGACGCGAGCGCGATCACCAGAGGCTGCGCAATAGCCGCGAGCATGCGGAACTCGTCGCGCGTGGGCAACGTCGTGGCAACCACTGCATCGGGAAGCGCCGCCGGCGCCACGACGTCGCCACCCTTCCACACGAACGGCCGGACGGACCGCACCGCATCGAGCACATCACGCACCGCTACCGCACGGCGGGCGGCCGGCACTATTGCGTAGCGTGCCGATGCGATCGGTCCCAGCGGCTTTCCGGCCGCGTCGAGCGGAATGTCGCCGACGATCTCGGCGCGACGGGCGTGGCGTTCGATGAAATCGGCAAGGCCGTGCGGGTCCCAGCTGAGAATCACGCGCCGCGCTTCGGGCGCTTCGCCGAGCAGGGTATCGAGCTCGGCCGAGAACGATTCGGGCCAGGCGATGACGAGCGTTTCGAGGGTGTCGAGTTTGAGCGCGGAGCGCGCGACGAGAGCGCATAAATCGGCGGGTGAACCAGCGAGGATGCCGACACGCCCTTCCTTTAGAAGGGCGGCGGTGCGACCGAGGCCGGTGATGGCGTGCGCGCGCAGCTCGGGAGGGGCGGCATCGGCCCAGAGCACGGCCTGTTCATGGTCCGCGCAGACGATCACTGCACGGGGATCCATCAGCTCCCAGGCCTTTCCCGCGCGTTCCACCGCGGGAGGAGTCACCAGAACCACGTGCCGCACACGAGCCTCGATTGTCAAAGGGTGCTAATTTCTGCGCCGTGAAAGGTAATCTCCCGGTCCTGTTTCTTCTAATCACCACGTCGCTGGGGGCACAAACCCAGCGTCCCCGGGCACGCGATATCGGCATCAGCGTCGGATCCCTCCCCACCGGCCCCCTCAACGCCATTACCGACGTCGCAGGCGTGCGTGTCGGTCATACCACCATTGCCCGCGGGGACTCGATCAATACCGGCATCACCGCCGTCCTGCCACATGGCGGCAATCTGTTTCGCGAAAAGGTCCCGGCTGCCATTGTCGTTGGGAACGGATTCGGAAAGCTCGCGGGATCGACGCAGGTGAATGAGCTGGGCGAGATCGAGTCGCCGATCGTGCTCACGTGCACGCTGTGCGTTCCGCGTGCGGCCGATGCGGTGCTCACCTGGCTGCTTGGGCTGCCCGGCAACGAAGACGTGCGCTCCGCGAATCCCGTCGTGGGCGAGACGAACGACGGCTTCCTGAACAACATTCGCACGCGTCCGATTACTGAAGCGGATGTGTTGAGTGCCATTCGCACCGCCGCCGAGGGTCCCGTCGCGGAAGGTGCCGTGGGCGCGGGGCGGGGCACGGTCGCGTTCGGGTACAAGGGCGGCATTGGCACGTCGAGTCGTAGGCTCGCGGCGCAATTCGGCGGATGGACGGTCGGAGTCCTCGTCCAGTCGAATTTCGGCGGCGACCTGACGATCGCGGGTGTGCCTGTGGGGCGGGAGCTGTCACCCGGGGAAGGGGGGAGAGGGAAGGGGGATGGGTCGATCATCATGGTGGTCGCGACTGATGCACCGCTCGATCATCTGCGGCTGACGCGGCTGGCCGCTCGCGCACTGACAGGACTAGCGCGAACCGGCAGCTCGATGAGCAACGGCAGCGGTGACTACGTGATCGCGTTCTCGACGCAGGCCGTCCGGCCGTCCGGCCGTCTGGCCGACACGGTCGCAGTCGTCCGCAACGATTGGATGTCACCATTGTTTCAGGCGACCGCCGATGCCACCGAAGAGGCCATCTACAATTCATTATTGCGTGCCGAGTCCGTCCGGGGCTATCGTGGCACCGTGCGAGCCCTGCCGATCGACTCGACGCTCACCATCCTCAAGCGCCATGGAGCGATTGCGCGATGACTGAAGGTCTCTCCGCCAACCTGCAGCATCTCGAGACGTCCGCGACGATTGCGATTTCCGCCGAGGCCAAACGCCGCAAGGCGGCGGGCGAGGACGTCGTCGACCTGGGGGCGGGCGAGCCCGACTTTCCGACGCCGTCAATTCCGGCCGACGCAGGCATTCGCGCCATCAAGGATGGCAAAACACACTACTCGGCGAACGAAGGGATTCTCGAGCTGCGCGCCGCAGCGGCGACGCACCTGTCGCTGCTTTCGGGAGGCCGGCCCGTCAACGCCGATCACATCGTCGTCTCGAACGGATCGAAGCAATCGCTGTTCAACGCCTGCTTCACGCTGTTCGGGCCCGGCGATGTGGTCGCGATTCCGGCGCCCGCGTGGGTGTCCTATCCCCAGATCGTGCACTTGGCGCGTGCACGCCCCGTGATGATCGCGGGCGATCCCGAGTGGAGTCTGAAGGCGAGCGTCAAGGATCTGGAGCGGATGCTGCCCGGCGCCACAGGTCTGATTCTCTGCTCGCCCTGCAATCCCACGGGCGCTGTGTACACGCATGCCGAGATCCGCGCGATCGCGCAGTGGGCCAAGGACCGCAAGGTGTGGGTGATCGCGGATGAGATCTATCGCCGCATCCATTACGGGACCGGCCCCGCGCCGTCGTTCCTCGATCTCCCCGACGACCTGTTAGAGCGCGTGGTGCTCATCACCGGTGTCAGCAAGACGTACGCGATGACCGGGTGGCGCATCGGGTTTGCGCTTGCGCCGGCCAAGATCGCGAAAGCGATGGCGGCCTTGCAGTCGCACACGACGACCGGTGCCAATCATCCGGCCCAGTTCGCCGCCGCCGTCGCGCTCGGCGATGAGCGCGTGGAGCACGATGTGCACCGGATGGTCGGTGAATTCCGGAAGCGTCGCGACCTGGTCGTCTCGCGGTTCCGGCAGGATCTCCCCGGCGTCGAGTTCGTCGACCCGCTGGGAGCGTTCTACTTCTTTTTTAGAGTGGATTCGTTCGGAAAGATTACTGGGACCGATTTCTGCACTCGCCTCATCACCCAGACCGGGGTCGCGCTCGTTCCCGGGGCCGCTTTCGGAGACGATCGGTGGGTGCGTCTGTCCTATGCGGCTGCCACCGACTCCATCAAACAGGCACTCGATAGAATCGTCAACTTTGCGAGAAAACTGGGCGACTAGAGCTTGGACGGTCGGTGGGACAGAACCTCGATGCTACTATCGGTCACGACGCAGTCATCTTCGATACGAACGCCGAATTTGTTCAACTGGTAGATCCCCGGTTCGTCGGTAAAGACCATCCCCGGCTCTAAACGGGTTTCGTTGCCTTCCACCATGTAGGGCACTTCGTGGCCGTCCATGCCCATGCCATGGCCCAACCGGTGCGTGAAGTACTGCCCGTACCCGGCGTCGGTGATCACCTTCCGGGCCGCACGGTCGACATCCTGACACTGTGTCGTGAACGGTTTGGCATGCTCGATTGCTGCCGTCTGCGCGTCGTGCACCACGTTGAAGACCTTCTTGAACTCGTCCGAGGGCGCGTCCCCGAACCAGATCGTGCGCGTGATGTCGGACGTATAGCCTTGCACGCGCGAGCCGGCGTCGATCAGCACGACGGTTTCGCGAGCCAGCGCTCCCGCCGACGGTCCGCCGTGGGGCAGCGCGCTGGACGGACCGAACTGGACGAGCCCGCCGCCGGGCGCACCGCGCGAGGCCATCTCGCGGGACAGGAGGGTCGCGACGTCGCGTTCGGTCATCCCCACCGCCAGCTGCGAGAATGTGGCCGCGATGGAGGCCTCCGTGACACCAATGGCCTGGCGAATCAGCACGATTTCCTCGGGACTCTTGACGATCCGGAGCCGTTCGGTCACCGAGGCGCCGTTCGTGAACTTCCAGCCGCCCAGCTGGTCCTCGATGTGCAGGAAGCTTTGGTACGAGGTCGATGGCTCGACCACGGCCGAGCCATTGCGGCGCGGCGGTTTCATCTCCTGACCGGCCTTTTTCACGAGCTTCCACGGGTTCTGGTCTTCTTCCCACCCGCGCACGTCGGTGATCGCGGCGTTGCGCTTGATGCGTTCGACTTCGAACGACGGGCAGATCAGCGCCGGCGTACCGGCCATCGGGATCATCAGCAGGATGAGTCGTTCACTGCGCCCCGGATTGTAGCCCGTGAAATACTGGAAGTTCGTGCTCGGCTCGGCGATGAACAGATCGAGCTTGCGGGTCTTGAGCTCGCCTTGCAGGCGCTCGATGCGACGGGCGAACACTTCAGGGCCGAGCCTCGGCCCTTGCGCAGAAGGGCCGGGTTCGATACGCCGCGCGCCCCACGGCGCACGCCCCACGAATGGCGTTGCAATCAATCCAGCAGTCGTCAGAAACTCGCGTCGTTCCATCGTGCCGCTATATTACCCGGGCCACGCTCCCTCAGGAAGGCGCGCACCCGCATGCATTTCGAAGCACGCATTGAACCGCTGAACGGTAAGCTTCCGAAGGTGTCCTACCGCTGGGATCCTGAGACGGACATCCTGACTGTTGCCTGCAAAGGGGTCTCCAAAGGGGACGGGATGAACGGGACTGTGGATCTCGAGGGCGGTGACGGCTCCTTCGTCGTGATCGACGTCGCGGGGGGCGCGATGCGGGGCGTCGATGTCGTGACGTGGCCGGACGACATCCGCACGGTGGCCTCACTCGCGCCGCCGGCGACTTCGAAGGAAGGTCAGGTGACATTCCCCGACCGGCGCTCGCAGCCGGGCATTTCGGCGGTCGAGGTCGATACGGCGCTCACCGTCGACAAGAACGAGAAGGAATCGGTGTTTCACATTCGAGTGGGACGCCAGCGCGCGGCCAGCGTCGTGCGCGTAGCCGACCACATGCTGGTCGAAATCGATAAGCAGTCCCGCATCGCGGGGCTGTGGCTGCTCGAGGTGCCGCCCTTCCCCAACGTCGAGGCCACGGCGTAGTGGACGAGCGGCTCGAGCGCTACGTCACCGAGCTATTCGCCGCCGAAGACGAGACTCTCCAAAAAATCCGCTCCCGCCACGACGTCGAAAAGCTTCCACCGATCAATGTTTCGCCCGAAGAAGGGAAGCTGCTGTACCTGCTGCTCCTCATGGTTCAGGCAAAACGCGTCCTCGAAATCGGGTCGTTGGGCGGCTACAGTGGGGTTTGGATGGCGCGCGCCCTGCCTGCCGACGGCACGCTGATCACCATCGAAAAAGACCCGCGCCACGCCCGAATCGCGCGCGAGGGATTCCGAGCAGCGGGGCTCGAGCGGCGCGTCGAGTTGATCGAAGGCGCCGCCCTCGAGATCCTCCCGACACTGACACCGGGATTCGACGCCGTCTTCATCGACGCCGACAAGGAGCCCCTGCCCACGTACTTCGATTGGGGAATGCGGCTGCTGCGCACCGGCGGGCTGCTCCTGTGTGACAACGCGTTCTTTCACGGCGCGGCCGTCAATGAGGACGACCGCTCCGGTAACGCGCTCGGCGTGCGCGCCTTCAATAAGCTGGCGGCCAGCGATCCGCGGCTCGTCGCCACAATCATTCCCGTGCGGGACGGTCTCGTGGTCGGGCTGAAGACGAAAGACAGCGCATGACCTGGTGGCAGCAGCTCATTCGCGCCGGCGCGGTGCCCGGGAGCGGGTCGAAGAGTGACGAGCCCGAGGCCGCTGATCACGCAGACCTCGTGGAAGGGACCGAACTGCAGGCTCATCCACTCGCCGATGGGGCGCAGATTCCCGCAACGGTCTCGTTCCTCAATGGAATGGAGCGCTGGAGGATCCGTGCCTACGACGGGGTGATTCCGCTCGTCGACGCCTACATCGCCGCCGCAGTACGACGCCGCGACGAGCGAGGGGTCCTGCACACGACCGCGGTTCGCAGCCGTGCGTTCGCGGTCGCCGCCGTTGCGAGCATGCCGCCCACGCTGCGCGAGTCGTTGGAAGGCGCGGCGGGCGATATCGCGCCGGTGGACGGCGAATTCGTGGGCCAGCCGGCCAGGTATCTCGAGCAGGTGGAGTCCATCGTGCGTCGCGCGCGCGCGCATCTGGAGCGCGAGCTCGCGGAAGCAGCGACCCTTGATCTCGGCACCGACGAGTGGCTCGTCCTGGATGGACGCCTGTCCCGATCGCCCAGCGTCGCGCGGCATCCGCGCGCCCTCGGCGTGATCAAGAGCCACGGCGCGCAATTCCTCGAGGGACGCGGGCTCGAGCGGGCGTTGACGCTGCCGGCGGGGCACCGCACGAGCGTCTTTGCGGTGCGCGGCGGGCATACCCGTACCGAGACCTATTCGTGGTACCTGCGGCTGTGGCCGTGGGAGGGCAACGACTTGTTGTACGGGCTGCTGCGAGTCGAAGCCCGGGCGCATGCCGACACGGTGGCGCGGGCATCCGAGATCTCCGCGTGGCTCTGGGCGGAGCGCGCGCCGCTCGCCACGCCAGCCACACGGTGGGACCGGCTGTTGTATCCTTTACATCAGGTGGCGGAATACCTGAAGGCCCTAGCCCCGCGTGAGCTCCACGCGCAGCGCGCAGCGCGCCTGCCGAGAACGGGAACGTGATCGCACCGAGATCGGACCAGACAGCCGCACCGATTGGTCGGGTGGTCGCGACCGAGCTCCGACCCTCGACTCCTCATCAATTCCACTTCTGGACCGCCACCGAGACCAGCATCGGGATCGGGGCGATCGTGAAAGTAGGAGACGGGAGTCAGGAGTCGGGAGATCGGGTCGTGTATGGGGTCGTGACGGAAGGCTTCGCCTACTCCGATCTCGCGACGCCGCTCCACGACGTCGTGGGCGCGGAAGGCGATCCCGCGCGCGCCACCGATGCGCCCACCGCGCGTCATCAGATTCGCTACTGGACCGCCGCGGTCCTGCGGCAGACGCCGGAAGAGCCGCTCCAGCCCGTGCCGCTCGGACAGGTGTTCGTGGCCGACGATGCCGACGTCGCGCAGGCCCTGCGCATGGACGCTTTCCTGTATTCCGCGACACCCACCGCGATTCCGGTCGGCCTCTACACGGCAGCCGGTCGTGACGCGCCGGTCTATCTCGACGCCGATTTCCTGCTCGGCCCCGAGGCGGCGCACCTCAACATTTCCGGCATGTCGGGGCTCGCGACCAAGACCAGCGCCGTCGAGTTCCTGCTGGCGTCGATCTTCGCGCATTTCCCGTCGCACAAAGGACGGGTCGCGGCCGTCTGCTTCAACGTCAAAGGCCCCGATCTCTGCTTCCTCGATCAACCGGGCGATCTCACCGAGGAAGACCGGCGCCGCTACGCGCGACTTGGTGTACCGGCCGAGCCGTTCAGAAACGTCCGGCTGTTTGCGCCGCTGAAGGCGGACGGCGTCAATCTGAACACGCTGCGCACGCATCCCGACCTCGTCGATGACGTCGAGCCGCTGACCTGGGGCCTGCAGGAAGTGGTCGATTTCGCGGAAGTCCTGCTCAATCGCGACGATATCGACGCCAAAGCCGACGCCTTCATCGACTTTCTCCGAGACCGGGTCCTCGGCAGGACGTTTGACGACGGGTTTGGCACTACACACCGCGTCCAGACGTTTGCCGATCTGGCCGGCTTCTTCCGGTCGATCTTCGACGGCTTGGAGATCATCGCCGGGGGACGCAGCGACACCTGGCGTACCCATCACATCGCCACGATGCGGAAAGTTCGTAACCGGCTCCTGAACATCTCCACGCGCTGCAAGGGACTCGTGACCGACGATGGGCCGTCCAGTGACCTCCCGTGGAAGGGCTTCGAGGACCGCACGGTCTATGTGATCGACATCGCCAACGTCGATCCGTTGGGTCAGGACCTCGTGTTCGCCCGCGTTGTCTCCAAGCTGCGCGAGCAGCTCGAGCGGCGCGAGCTCGGCGTCGACGCGGTCGTGGTCTTTGTCGACGAATTGAACAAGTATGCGCCAGGCGATGGCCCGGACACCTACGTCAAGAAGATGCTGCTCGATATCTCGGAGCGCGGTCGCTACCTCGGACTCGTGCTGTTCGGCGCGGAGCAGTTCCGGTCCCAGGTGCACCGTCGCGTCGTAGGCAACGCGGGCACGCAGATTTTTGGCCGGATGGATATGGACGAGCTGGCCACTCCAGGGTACCAGGTGCTGACTCCGGCGACCAAGAGCAAACTGGCGACGCTTCCGATTGGCGAATTGATGGTACGCCACCCGCACTTTACGCAGCCGATCTTCGTGCGCTTCCCCAAGCCGCCCGTGCTGCGCGGTCGAGATGGCGTGGAGCGCTTTCCTCCCGCGGCCGACGTGCCGTTCGAGGAAGCGGTGGTCCGGCAGCTGGTGCGGCTCGACCGGCGCGTGCGTCCGAATCAGGTGAAGGATCTCATTGCCGATCGGGAGCACGACGATGTGCGCCGGGCACTCGCGGCCGCGCGCCAGAAGCGTCCGGACGATGCGTTCGCGTACTTCCGGAAAGTGCTCGGCGCGCGGGTTGAGTCCGAGACCCAGGACGCGCGCGAGCACCACGCCGTCCCGCCGCTGAATCCGATCGCGGACGAGCCGTACTGATGCGTCACCATTACTGGGTCGTCCTGCTGGCTGGGATCATCGCCTGTAGCGACAAGGGCGTTCTGCGCTATCATCCGCGTCGTGATGGAGTGCACCACTATGTGCTGACGATGCGCTCCGTTCGTGAGGATGCGGGGATCATGTCGGCGGTCCCGCGCTACAGTGAGGTGTGGACGGTCTACTATACACAGTTCGGCCGCTTCACTGACCGCCGCGGTGCGGGCAGCGAGGTGTCGTTACAGATCGATTCGGTGCAGCTCCAATCGGACCACCCCGCGCCGGACCTGTCGCCGATGAAGGGTCAGACGATCTCGGCCTTCCTGGATGGCCGTGGACAGCTGCTGCGCACGGAGCCCGCTCCCGGCGAGTTCTCGAATCTCACGCCGGACATGGTGGTCCGGCTGCACGCGATGGCGGCGGCAACCGCCCCGTCGTTTCCGCTGGAGCCGGTCGAACCGGGGGATCGGTGGACGATGACCACGCGGTCTCCACTCGAGGAGTCCGGCATCGGCGCCGATGGCCTCGCCGAGCTGCAGTTGGGCGCCACGCTCAATGCGATCCATGAATCGATGAACGACAAGGTCGCGGAAGTGGGAATCCAAGGATCCCTGCCCACCCGCGAGACGCGCGTGAACACCAGCCTGGGATCGCTCCCCGCCCGTTCCTCCGGGACCGTGATCGGCCAATACCGGTTTTCGCTGCCGCGTGGTGTGATGTTGTCCCAGGAGCTGTCCGGCAGGCTCATGCTGGTGAGCGACGCCCCGGGGCTCGGCCGGGATACGTTGTTGTCCAGGCTGGTAACGCAAACAACCATCCGCCTGCAATGAAGCTCGCGCACCTCGCCGACCTGCATCTCGGGTTCCGCCAGTTCGACCGGCAGACGGCCAAGGGCGCGAACCAGCGCGAAGTCGATATCGCAGAAGCATTCCGGCGCGCGGTCGACGATATCCTGGACCAGCAGCCCGATCTGATCGTGATCGCGGGCGACCTGTTTCACTCGGTGCGCCCTACCAACGCGGCAATTCTGTACTGTTTCCGCCAGCTCCATCGCCTGCGGACCGGCCTCCCCAACTCGCCGATCGTCATCATTGCCGGCGAGCACGACACACCTCGCTCGACCGAGACCGGCTCGATTCTCCGCCTGTACGAGGCGCTCGGCGTGGAGATCGCCGTGGAAGAGGCGCGGCGGATCGTGTTGCCCAAGCTCGACTGCGCCGTCCTCGCCGTTCCGCAGCAGGCGCTCGCGAGGGCCGATCGTCCAGCGCTGCGTCCGGAGCCGGGTGGGCCGACGCTGAACGTGCTCGTGACGCACGGTGTCTACGGCGGCCTGGGCGAAGAGCGGGGGACCATGGAGTACGGCGGCGCGGAGCTGACGCGCGAGCTGCTGGCGCCCGAAAAGTGGGACTACATCGCGCTCGGTCATTATCACACCGCGCAATCGGTGGCCACCAACGCGTGGTACGCGGGAAGTCTCGAGTACCTCCCGCCGAATCCCTGGGGGCAGCTCCAGGACGAGGCCGCCCAGCGCGCGGCGACGAAAGGAAAAAAAGAACGGAAGGGCAAAGGGTACCTGCTCGTCGACCTGCCCGGCGCGCGCGTGACGTTCCGCGCCATCGAGCCGGCACGGCGGCACATCGACTTGCCGTTCATCCAGGGCGCGGGACTCAACGCCAAGGAACTCGACGCTGGCATAGCCGAGCGCGTCAACGCCGTCCGGATCGACGATCAGATCGTGCGGCTGGTGGTGTGGGACGTGGAACGGGCGACGGCGCGCGACCTGGACCATGCGGCGATTCGCGCGTACAAGGCGCGCGCGTTGAATCTCCAGATCGACTTGCGGCGGCCGCAGGCACAGCGCGCCGGCGCCGCGAGCGCAGAACCCGGTGTGCGGCGGCAGACACTCGCCGAAACGGTGCGCGAATTCCTCGGCCGCCGGCCGCTCGATGCCGAGCTGAACCGCGAGACGTTCGTCACACTTGGCGTCGACTACCTCGAAGCCGCGGCGCGGGCGGATGAATCCGCCGGGACGCCCGCATGAAGCTGCACCGCCTCCGGCTCGTCAACTTCCGCCAGCACGCCGACACCGAAATCGCGTTCGGGGACGGGATCACCGGCATCATCGGGCCGAACGGCTCGGGCAAGACGTCGCTGCTGGAGGCGATCGCCTGGGCGATCTACGGCAATCCCGCCGCCCGCGGCGACAAGGATTCGATTCGGAACCTGCGCGCCAAAGCGCGCGCGCCGATGCGCGTGGAGCTCGAGTTCTCGCTCGGCAACCGGACCTACGTCGTCGAGCGAAAGCTGAATGAAGCGACCCTGCACGAGAACGGCATCGTGGTCGCCAACTCGATCAAGGAAGTCACGGCCCGGCTGCAGCGCGTGCTGGGCATGACGCACGACGAGTTCTTCAACACCTACTTCACGGGACAGAAAGAGCTGGCCGTTCTGGCCGACGCGACGCGCCCCGAGCGCGCAGCGTTCCTGTCGCGCGTCCTGCGGCACGAACAGCTGACGATCGCGCAGGAGCACGTCCGGGAGCGCCGCAACGCTCTGGGGCATGAAGTGGACGGTCTGGAGACCGGGTTGCCGCCGCACTCGGAGCTGGACAAGGAGCGGAAAGCCGCTGAAGCCCGGCTGGGCGACGCGCGGAAGGCCGCGACAGCGGCAACCACGGAGCGGCAAAAAGCGCAGCAGGGGCTCGCCGCGGAAGAGCCTCGCTGGCAGCAGTGGGTGGAGCGGCGCGAGCGCACGCTGTCGCTGCATGGCGATCTGCGGGTGGCGGAGCAGGGAGTGGTCGTCGCGCGGCAGGAGTTCCAGCGGCTCGACAAGGAGCTGGCCGAGGCGTTGGGCGCCCGGGAAGAGCTGCGCAAGCTCGACGCCGACGTCGCCCCGATCACCAGGCTGAAGGCGGAGCTGGTCGAGCTGGACCGTCTGCATCGCGAAGATGCCGCGCGGCGGGAGGACCAGGCCAAGATCACGGAGCAGACGCGCAATCTGAACGGGCTCGACCGCCGCATCGCCCAGCTGGCGGAGGTGGACACGGAGCTCGAGCGCGTGACCGCGCAGGCTCGCGTGCTGAAGGACAAGCTCGATGCCGCCGACGAGGTCGCCCGCGAGCAGCAGGCCGTGTGGGTTCGTGAGAAGGAATACGCGAGCACCAAACGCGCCGAGTTGCTCAAGCAGCACGACGAGGTCAAGGGCCACCGCGACAAGATCCTGAAGCTCGGGCCGGACGGGGAATGTCCCACCTGCCGCCGGCCGCTCGGCGCCGAGCACGACGCGGTCCTCGGCGTGCTCGACCGCCAGCTCGAAGCGATCGTCGAAGACGGCAAGTACTTCAAGCAGCGCATCGAGCAGCTCAGCCAGCCACCGCCGGCCGTCACGGACGCCGAGGCGGCGCGCGACGCGCTGCGCGAGGAGGTCCGGTTCGCGAGCGAGCGCGACGGGACCCTGCGCGAGCAGTCGCGCGAGCGCGCGCGGCTGCAGAAAGAGCGCGCCGGCCTCGCCAAGCGGACGGAAGAGATGGAACGCCAGGTCGCCGCGCGCGACGGTGGCTACAATGCGGAGCGGCACAACGAAGTCCGTGCCGAGCTGGCCCGGCTGGAGCCGGTGGCGCTGCAGGCGGCCGCGCTGAAGGCGCGGGCCGACCGGGCCGAAGCGCTCGTCAGCGAAGCAGAGCTCGCGGAAAAGTCGCTGTCGGCCCGCGAGGAGCAGGTCAAGCAGCTGGGCGCGGCGGTGGAGGAGCAGGGGTTCTCGGAGCCGAAGTTCCAGGCCGCGCGCGAGCGTCACGACCGCGCCGCGCACGCGCTCCGTGCCGCCGAGCTGGCCGTGGCCGAGAGCCGGGGCGAGCTCGTCGCGGCCGAGACGGCGGTCCGCGAGACCGAGCGGCGCGTCGCCGAGCGCGCCGCCCGCGAGCGCACGATCGCCGCACGGAAAATCGAGCTGCGGTTGCACACCGAGCTCGATCGCGCATTCTCCGAGCTTCGGGCCTCCTTGAACGCGCAGATGCGGCCGGAAATCGGCACATTGGCGTCGGGATTCCTGTCCGATCTGACCGATGCGCGCTACGATGAAGTGGATTTGGACGAGAACTATCAGGTCGTCGTACTCGACGAAGGTGTTCCAAAGCCGGTGATCTCGGGCGGAGAAGAGGACATCGCCAATCTGGTGCTGCGGCTCGCCATTTCGCAGATGATCGCCGAGCGCGCGGGGCAGCCGCTCTCGCTGCTCGTGCTCGACGAGATCTTCGGCTCGCTCGACGAGTCGCGCCGCCAGCACGTGCTCGCCCTGCTCCGCCGCCTGGGCGATCGCTTTCCGCAGGTCATTCTCATCACGCACATCGAACAGGTGCGGGACGGCCTCGATCGCGTGATCCGGGTGACTTACGACGCCACGACGGGTACAAGCGTCGTGCGCGACGACACGGCTACACTGGGACCGCCCGATGCGAGCGTGGCTGCCTGATACGCGGGTCATCGGACCCGAGCGCGCCACCGAGCGCGATATCGATGGGTTGAATCGCGTCTTTGCGGAGGCGTTCACCGACCGCTATCGCCGCGACGGCCTGATCGGTGTGCGCGTCCCGCAGCTCAATCCGCTCGTGTGGCGGTACGCGCTGCTCGACGCGGGCGAGGGCGCCATGGTGTGGCGCGACGAGCACGGCGATGTCGCCGCGTTCAACGTCGCGCATCAGGCCGGCGCCGAAGGGTGGATGGGGCCGCTCGCGGTGCGGCCGGATCGCCAGGGCACCGGGGTCGGCAAGACGATCGTCCGCACGGCCGCCGACTGGCTCATCGAGCGCGGCGTCGGCACGCTGGGCCTCGAAACGATGCCTCGCACGCCGGAGAATATCGGATTCTACGCGCGCCTCGGGTTCACGCCCGGCTTTCTGACCATCACGCTCACGAACGAAATCGCGACGCGCGGCCAGCCGGTCCCCGTGCTGTTGTCCCGCCGGTCGAGGGACGAGAAGGAAGCCGCCATGCAGGCCGCGCGCCGGCTCGTGGGCGATCTCGTCCCCGGCATCGATTTCTCTCGCGAGATCCTGCTCACCGCCGAGCTGGGGCTCGGCGACACCTCGCTGGTCGAGGGCGATCACGGGCTGGACGCCCTCGCGCTGTGGCATTCGGCGCCGCTCGCTGACAGCCGCACCCGCGACGAGGTCCGGGTCCTGAAGCTTGCGGCGCGCGACGATGCGGCGTTCGACGCCGCCATCGCCGGCGTGGAAGCCGCGGCGGCCAAGGCGGGCATTCGCCGCATCGCCGTGCGATGCCAGAGCCGCTATGACGACGCGTTCCAGCGCCTCATCGCCCGAGGCTACCGCGTGCGCTGGACTGATTTACGGATGACGTTCGAAGGCTATCCGGAGCAGCACGTTCCGCGCGGGGTCGTGTTCTCGAACTGGGAGATCTGACCCGGGGTCAGGACACGAACCGCGGCGCGCCGACCAGGATGCGCCGCGCGAACAGGATGATCGAGGCGGCGTACAGCAGATGCACCGCGCCGCTCGGCACGTGGCTCACGAACACGAGCACGAACCACGCCAGCAGCATCACGACAGCGCCAACCAAAGTGAGATTCAGGGTGATTGACCTTTGCGGGACCGAACATATTCTAGTACGCAGGGGCGGGGAGATCAAACTATTGAGCCAACAAGCTCGATTGTGGACCCGCATACCGCGGCCCATGTCATGCCCCCTCGATTGGGGAAGACAGAATTCGTGGTGAGGGACCCGTCATTACTTTCGGGCTTCAATAACCCTCTTCGTTCCTGCTGTAGCCGGTCGGCCGGTCCGCGTTATGCGGTCCCGGCCGATCGTTTTTTCGTGATCGCCTCCCAGAAGTATTTCGGCGCGAGCAGCGCCTGTCCGCGGACAATGAATCCCACCACGAGGACGACGATCCACAACGCGTAGGCGATGGTGACCTCCTCGCGCAGGTGCGGCGCGAGGAACTGCACCACCCACAGCACGAACAACGCCGTGGCGTCGAACCAGTCGAACTCCATGTTCGCCAGCACGACCATGCCCAGCGCCGTCTGCAGCAGCGTCAGAATGATTTCGACGCGCTGCTCGGCATCGAAATGAAAGTCCGCCCAGACGCCCGTGTGATGGTAGTGCGAGTAGCCGAACACGAGCGGGATCATGGCCGCGAGCACCGTCCACTGATTGATGTTGCTCGAGACCATGTTCATCAACGCCATCGGTGCGTGCGTCACCCGGCGTGCCCACAGGAACGCCGAGACCTTTTCGGGGAACTCCGACAGGAACGGAGCCACCCACTGCACCAGCACGAACTGGCTCACGCCGAGCAGTGCCGCCAGCGCCAGCATCGACTCGAGAAAAGGGTGGGCCGTGACGTAGAGGAGAAAGCCGCCGGCGGCGAGCAGGCCGCCGATCGCCGCCTTCTGGCGCCAGCCGCGCTGGCGCATCGCCCACTGCGACACGCGCGGCGCGTCACTCAGCTGCTCCACATCGTGGGGCGGGTTGCGCAGCAGCGCCCAGAGGTACAGCACGTACAGCGCGAGCAGCACGACCGCGTCCACCCAGCTGATCGTCTGCTTGATCAGGATCACGACGAAGTACAGGAGCGGCGGCACGAGTCCCACGACTTCGACGGCGTGCTCGGGTTGCAGCTTGATCGCGGGGAGTCCGGCCTCGCCGCGCTTGCGTCCGAAGAACGCGAACACGTAGTAGATCATCGGCCAGCCCAGGCCGAGCAGCAGGCGAATCGCGCCGGTGAGATTCGCGATGGCCAAATGCGAGCGCGACGGATCCGCCCCGGCCTCCCACGCAATCACCGCCTCGACCGCGAACTCGGGGAGGGTTTGCAGCCAGGCGAGAATGGCGAGCGCCAGGCCCTGCGAAATGAGGAACTGCGCGGCCTCGGCGCCCCACGCCACGAGAAAGGCGGAAAATAGGATGCTGGGGAAGGTCCACAGCGCCGAGAGCGCCGAGCCTCCCGCCTGCGTCGCCTGAACGAGTAGCTTTAGGAATCGCACGGGGGTCCAAACTTACCATGGCACGAGACAAAATGAAGTCGGCGAGCCTCCACAGCTTCCACGAGGGCCACACGGAGCCCACGGAGATTCGTATCCCCTTCCAGACGCTCGTCCACGAAATGCTCGAACAGCTGGGCGAGGACCCGAAACGCGAGGGGCTGCGCCAGACGCCGGCGCGCGTCGAAGCGTCCCTCAAATGGCTCACGCGCGGCTATGGCATGAAGGTCGATGAGGTCATCGGCGATGCCCTGTTCGAAGAGGAGCACGAAAGCATGATCTGCGTGCGCGACATCGAGATCTACTCGATGTGCGAGCACCACCTGCTGCCGTTCTTCGGGCGCGCCCACGTGGCGTACCTGCCCAGCGGGCGGATCGTGGGGCTGTCGAAGATCCCGCGCGTGGTCGAAGTGTTCGCGCGGCGGCTGCAGGTCCAGGAGCGGCTCACCGATCAGGTCGCCGAGGCGCTGTGCCAGGTGCTGAAACCGATGGGCGTCGGCGTCGTAATCGAGGCCTATCACCTCTGCATGATGATGCGCGGCGTCGAGAAGCAGAACTCCAAGACGGTGACCAGCTCGCTGCGCGGGGCGTTTCGGGACGACGCCAAGACGCGTGACGAGTTTCTGAGACTGGTGCACGGCGGCAGCTTCGCGCTGTGAAGATCGCGCTCGTGACGGGCGCGTCCCGCGGCATCGGGCTCGCGGTGGCGATCGCGCTACGCGCGCGAGGGATGCACGTGGTCAGGCTGGCGCGCAGCCTGAAAAACGCCACCGCCGAGCGCCGCACCGATATCCAGTGCGATGTCACGAAGCCGGATGAGGTCGAGGGCGCGATCGACCGGATCGACGCCGAGCTCGGCGTGCCCGATGTGCTCGTCAACAACGCCGGTATTTTCTTCATCAAGTCGCTGGGCGAAACCACCCTCGACGACTTCACGAAAACCCTCGCCGCCAATCTCACCGCGCCGTTTCTGTTTGCGCGCCGGATTGTGCCGAAGATGGTGAAGCGGGGAAGTGGCCACCTGATCACCGTCGGATCGATCTCGGACTACATCGGCTTCTCCGGATCCACCGCGTACGCGGCGTCGAAGTTCGGCCTGCGTGGCATGCACGAGGTGATCCGCCAGGAGACCGCCAAGAGCGGCGTCCGTACGACGCTCGTGTCGCCCGGACCGGTGGACACCGACATTTGGGATGCGGTCGATCCCGATTCGAAGCCGGGCTTCACGAAGCGCAAGGACATGATGCGCGCCGAGGATGTCGCCGCGGCGGTCGTGTATGCCGTCACGCAACCCGAGCACCTCGCCGTCACGGAAATCAGACTGCTCCCGACCGTGTACTCGGTACGGGGATAGGAACGTGCGGCGTGTGGCGTGCGGCGTGGTATCGCTGTTTGCCGCGGCTCAGCTGGCCGCCCAGCGGATCCCACCGCTCCCGGATTCGTCAGGCTGGGGCGTGCACGTGCTCGCGATCGCGCGGGCGCCGGACAGCGCGATCTGGGTGGGCACGTACGGACAGGGAATCTTCGTCCTGAGAAAGGGAGCAGGGAGCTGGGAGCAAATTCGATCGTCGAGTGACACAGCGGCCCATGCGATTTCCTGGGACTTCGTGCACGCGTTCGGGTTCGGCCCGGGCGGCCAGATCTGGTACGGCACGGTCGGCAACGGCTGGGGACTGTCGACGGACGGCGGCAAGACGTGGAAGAATTGGGAGTTCGGTCAATTGGGGCCCGAGTGGCAGTACGTCACGCCAGACGGCATCCTCACACAAGGAGACACGACCTACATCGCCACCGCCGACGGCATCAAGGTGACGTGGGATGATGGGCAAACGTGGTGCGTGATCACGGATTCGATCGGATCGACGACGGCGCGAGACTCGGTGCTGGGCCGGATCGGCAACCAGTACGTCCTGTGGCTGCGGCGCTTCCCAGTCGATACCAACCTGATTCTGATCGACTATCCGAGCGGCTCCGCCGGTTCGAACGACGGCGGGAGAACCTGGCGTAACGTATCGGAGCCGCCTCGTCTGGAGCTCGAGCGCCTGGAGTCCGGAGGCTTGCGCCTGTGCTCCGATTCCCACGTGCCCGTACCCACGCGCGTGCTCATGCCCGACTTCCTTCTGGGCACGCCTTGGGGACTGGTGCGTCGCGGAGACTCGTCCAGCTGCGTCACCGTGCCGCGTCACGAAACGTCGGTCTCAGGTGCGCTCGCGCGCGCGCGAACCCCGCACCACACCTGGTTCAAGCGGCCGATCGCGCTCCGCGATCAGCCCTACATCGACCAGACCTATCGCTTCGGCTCGACCATGGGCGGCAACTTCCAACCGCATCAGGGCGTCGAGTTCAGCAACGCCGACGGGACGCCGGTCCATGCGATCGGTGACGGAGTGGTCGTTTACGCCGGACCCGCGGAGCGCGGGGCCTTGACGGTGGCGGTCAAGCACGACCGACAACTGAAGACCGACGACCGACGACTGTTTGTATTCTCCGTCTACTACCACAATTCGAAGCTGCTTGCGCATGTCGGTGACCGCGTCAAAACGGGAGACGTCATCGCCCTCGTCGGCAATACGGGCCGAGCCACGAACGACCACGTGCACCTCGAAGTGCACGCCTCACCGTTCGATTCGACGCGCCTGATCGTCGACCCGGAAGTCCGCTACCCGCCATACAACACGAATCCCGAGCTCTGGATCGAGCCGCTTCCGGGCTCCGGGATGATCGCCGGCCAGGTCTGGGACTCTGCCGGAAAGCCTGTCCAACAGGCGCGGATCTACGGTCTCGTGAAGCCGGAACCGCGCGAGACGCCGTTCTCGTTCATCGAGACCTACGGCCCGCGCAATCACTCAGACCCGGTCTACAAAGAGCACTTCGGGATCTCGGATGTACCCCCAGGCGAGTATGTTCTGGGGGTCGAGATCGGAGGAACGCGTGTGTTTCGCCAAGTGAAAGTCGAATCCGGCAAGTTGACATGGGTGGTCTTCTCCCCAGGCCCTAAGCCCTAGTCCCCAGTCCCAGAATGCATATCGAGCTCACCGAGATGCTACGCTGTCCGGAGGCCCATCGAGAGGAAATGCTCGTCCTCTCGACGGGCGAAGTGCGCGACCGCATGGTGCGCTCGGGGCTGCTCGGCTGTCCCGTGTGCCATAAGGAGTATCCCATCGCGCGCGGTGTCGTGAACTTCCGGCGCAGCAAAGAGCGCGTGCTGCACGACACCTACGTGCCGCCCTCGCCGCTGCCCACCGCCGACGCCGACAATCTCCAGGCGTTGCTCGAGCTCTCGGGCCCGGGGGGATACGTGGTCCTGATCGGATCCGCCGTGCGCCAGGCCGCGCGGCTCGCCGAGCTGATGCAGGGCGTCCATTTCGTTGGTGTGAACGCGCCGGTCGAGCTGGAAGAGCAGCCCATTCTCTCACTGCTGTTCGCCAGCGAGAAGGTGCCGCTGCGCTCCGCGGTGGCCCGCGGGGTGGTGGTTGGAGCCGATCTAGCGACCTCCCCGTGGCTGGTCGAGGCGCACCGAGTGCTGCTGCGCGGGCGGCGATTCGTGGTGGAAAACGAAGAGCCCGAGCTTCCGATCGGGCTCCTCAAGCTCGCGTCCGAGCGCGGGCTCTGGGTGGGCGAGAAACGCTAGCGGCTCACCCCTCGATTGCCGCAGCCAGCGCGTCGCCGGCCGCGTACGTCGCATCGATCACGTCCTTGTACCGCTTCTCCACGACCCGGCGCTTCACCTTGAGCGTCGGCGTCAGCTCGCCGGACTCGATCGTAAAGTCGTTCTCGAGCAGCACCACCTTCTTCGGCGTCTCGAACTTCGCGAGCTCCTTGAGCTGACTCATGACTTCGCGTTCCACCTTGGCCTGCACGTCCGCCAACTGGATCAGCTCGCCGCGTGAGCCGTAGCTCAGGTTCCGCTCGCGCGCCCAGCGTTCGAGGGTGTCGAAGTTTGGGACGACCAGCACGATCGGGTATTTGCGGCGGTCGCCGTACAACACCGCGTTCGCGACGAACTTGTTGCGCTTGACCATCCCTTCGATCGGCTGCGGCGCGATGTATTTGCCCCCGGCCGTCTTGATCAGCTCCTTCTTGCGGTCCGTGATCTTGAGGTAGCCGTCGGAGTCGATCTCACCGATGTCGCCCGTAAGCAGCCAGCCTTCCGCGTTGAGCACTTCGCGCGTGGCGTCGGGTTGCTTGTAATAGCCGTGCATGATGTTGGGCCCGCGCGCCAGAATCTCTCCGTCCGACGCGATCTTCAGCTCGACGCCCGGAATCGCGCGGCCCACCGTCCCCAGCTTGATCCGGTGGAGCGGGTTCAGCGTGAGCACCGGCGACGACTCGGTCAGCCCATAGCCCTCGATGACCGGCAGTCCCGCGCTGAAGAAGAATTTCGCGATATCGGCCGACAACGGAGCCGCGCCCGACACAAAGAACCGGATGCGTCCCCCGGTCCGCGCCTGCAGCTTGGAGAAGACCAGCTTGTCGGCCAGCTTCTTCTTGAACCCGAGCCCGCCGGGAATCGGCAGTCCGGCGAGCGCGAGCGTCGCCCATTGCTCTCCGGCCCGCTTCGCCCAGAAAAAAATCGCCCGCTTGATACGGCTCCCCGACAGCGCGTTCTCGAGCACGCGCGCGTACACCTTCTCGTACAGGCGGGGCACCGACAGCACGACCGTCGGCTTCACCTCTCCGAGATTCGCGGCCACGGTGTCGAACGACTCGGCGTAGTTGATGATCACACCGGCCTGGAACAGCGTGTAATCCACCATCCGCTCGTAACTGTGCGACAGCGGCAGCATGGACAGACACTCATCGCCGCCGCCGATCGGAATCATCTGGAGCACCGCCTGGACGTTCGACCAGATGTTGTAATGCGACAGCATCACGCCCTTGGGATCGCCCGTCGTGCCGGACGTGTAGATCAGCGTCGCGAGGTCGTCCGGACCGGCCGCGAGCGCTTCCTGCTTCCAGTTCGGGTGCTTCGACACCGCGGCGCGTCCTTTTGCCTCGAGCGCGGCCAGCGTGGTGACGCCCGGCCGCTGCGAGGCTGAGCCGCCGTCGAAGACGATGATGTGCTTCAAGACCGGGAGCGTGTCCCTCGCCTCGAGCACCTTGTCCACCTGCTCGGCCGTCGAGCAGAACACGGCGACCGATTCCGAGTCGCGCAGGATGTATTCGGTCTGCTTGGCGGTGAGCGTAGGATAGATCGGCACGTCGGTGGCGCGCGCCGTGAGACACGCGTAATCGGCGAGCGCCCACTCGGGACGGTTTTCGGAAACCAGCGAGACTTTGTCCCCCGGCTGGATCCCGAGCTCGCGCAGGCCGAGACTGATCGCCTGGACCCGCTCGAGGGTCTCGCGGTGCGTGATGGCTACCCAGGCTCCGGCGACTTTCGAGCGAAAGGCGGCCGGCAGTCCGGCATGCCGATCGACGGTCGTGAAGAACAGCTGATTGAGCGTGCCTCGGTTCATGGTCGAAACTCCACGACGAAAGTCACTGGGCTACCGGGGATTGTGGTACCGTCCAGCCGCCGCATCGTGGCAGTCACCACGACCGAGTCGGGCGGGGTCCCGGTCACGAACTTGACCTGAACGCTGGCGACGCCGACCGAGCTGGTAGAAACGGTGTCGTTCGGAAGAAATGTGACTGTCGAAACGCCGGCGGGATAGGTCGTCGCCGCGTATACCACCCGCCTGCCGCTGGCCTGGCCGCCCGTCGCGGTCGCCTGGACCACGAGGCTGTCGGAGGTCGAATCGGGAGCCGCAACCGTATCGACGTTCGGCCCGCTGGCGAACATGGAATCGAGTCTGGCCAGGACGGTGACCGGCTGGGGGCTCGAACGTATTTGCTCCACGCGCGCCTGCAGCCGCCCCGTCCCCACGGAATCAGCGAGCGACACACCGGTCGTGCTGTCGAGGACCTGGATGATCGCGGGATCGAGCGAGCTCCAGAACACCGGCGCGGCGACCGAGTCCCCGGCGCCGTTCAGCGCGCGCGCATGCGGAAAAAATGAGTCGGTGACTTCCACTCGCCCCGAATCGGGCAGGATCACTTCGATCGCGACCACCACATCTGGATCGGGATTGAGTTTGCAGGCGAACATGGCGAGCGCAAGCAGTCCTCCGGCGAGGGTCCGGCTCAGGGTCAGGAGCTCCCCCTTCCGGTCCGCTCTTCCGGAGCGGGGGCGGGCGCGGGCACGGCGCCCCCCGCACGCAAATCGTGCAGTGCCTGACTGGCGTGCTCGATCCACTTCTGCGCGTCTGGGCCCCGCGGCGGATGCGCGAGGAATGTCTTCAGGTGCTGCGCCGCGCCGTCCGGGTCGCCGCGTTGCAGCAGCAGGAACGCCAGCCCGTAGTGCGCGCCCGCGAGCGAGTTGTCGAGCTCGAGCGCGCGCCGGTAATGCCGGATCGCTTCGTCAAAACGGCGCGTCTTGGTGAACGCGATCGCCATGTTCTGGAGAATGCGGGCGTCGTTGGGATGATCGCGCAGCGCCAGCCGGTAGGAGGTGAGCGCGGCGTCATAATCCCCCTGGCGTTCGAGGGCTAACGCCTCATTGAGATAATCGAGCCGTTGAGGTTTGAGATCGTCGCTCCCGGATGAGCCTCCGCCGAACAAGCGCCGCCAGAAACCCATGCCGCGAAAATAGCTTGCGGCTGCAGACGTTGGCAATGTAGAATCCCGAACCATGCCCTTCCGCCCGCGCCCTCCCAATCCCCCTCGTCCGACACCGCGGTCGCCGGGTGTCAGACCGCCCAGTAAGGCCCAGCGCGGCGTCCTGCAAGTGGATTGGGCGCTGTTCGGCGAGCTGTGTCGCGTCCTGGCGCTCAAGGTGTTCCGGGACTACGACCCGCAGGTGGTCATTGGGATCGCGAAGGCAGGCGTGATCCCCGGTGCCGTGGTCGCCAGCATCCTGCAGCGCGACTTTGCGTCGATCGCCATCACGCGCAACACCCCGGGCGCCGCGCCGGCCGTCATTGCCGGGCCGCCGCGCCTGGTGACGGGCAAACGCGTCCTGCTCGTCGATGAAACCTGTGAATCGGGCGACACCATGAAGCTCGCGCTCGCCGCGGTGCGTGAGCTGAAGCCGGCCGAGCTGAAAACGGCGGTGTCGTTCAAGACCGGATCGTACAAGCCCGATTTCTACGCGCTCGAGAACGAGAACTTCATCATTCTCCCCTGGGACCTCGAAGTGATCGTCGACGGCGAAATCGTCGTGCGCCCCGATTACCGCGACAAGCTGAAGGATCTGCGTTGAAGGATCGTCTCGCCGCCGCCGTCCAACAGTCTCGCGCCGATTACACCGAAGTCCGCGTTGAACGTACCTGGAGCTCCGCCGTCGCGTTTCGCGGCCGGCGCCTCGAGACGGCAACGGTCAGCGAGGATCAGGGCGGGTTCGTCCGCGTCTTGAACAACGGATTCGGGTGGGGCATCGCGTCGTTCACGTCCCTCGACGAGCTGCCGGCGATGGTGACGCGCGCCAACGAGCTGTCGCGCGCGGTGCGGCTCGAGGAACCGATCCGGCTCGCCGACATCGCGCCGCAGACCGCCGATGCCGTACTCGATCTCGATGGCGACGTGCGCGGCATCGCGCTCGCCGACAAGAAAAAGCTGCTCGATCGCTACAACACGGCGATGCTCGGCGTCTCGGACCTGATCGTGGACACCCAGGCGAGCTACCGCGACGAAGTGTCGGAAGTCTGGTACGTGAATTCCGAGGGTACCTCGCTCTACCAGCTCCGGCCCGAGGTCGTCGTCTCGGGCACCGCGATCGGCCGGCGCAACGGCAGCATCGAGAAGGGCCTCGAGTCGATCGGGCTGCGCAAGGGCTGGAACAGCGTGCAGACCTTCGAGAACCAGTTCCGCGTCGTGGCGCAGCGCGCCGTCGATCTGCTCGCCGCCCCGCGCGTGCGCGGCGGCGCCTATCCCGTCGTTCTCGACAACGAGCTCGCCGGCGTCTTCATCCACGAGGCGTTCGGCCATCTGTCCGAGGCCGACTTCGTCTACGAGAACCCGCAGGCGCGCGAGATGATGACGCTGGGCCGGCGCTTCGGGAAACCGGTGCTGAACGTGGGCGACAACGGCGCGGCGAGCGGTCTGCGCGGGACCCTGCCGTACGACGACGAGGGCACGCCGACCCAGGACACCGCCTTGATTCGCGAAGGCATTCTGGTGGGGCGTCTGCACTCGCGGGAAACCGCCGCGAAGCTGGGCGAGCGCCCCACCGGGAATGCGCGCGCGATCTCGTTCCGCCATCCACCGATCGTGCGGATGACCAACACCTACATCGCCCCCGGAAAGAAGGGCGCCGGATTCAAGGACCTGATCGGCGACATCAAGCTCGGCGTGTACGCCTGCGGCGCGTTCGGCGGGCAGACGATGCTCGAGAACTTCTCGTTCACGGCCGGCTGGGGCTACATGATTCGCGACGGGCAGCTCGCCGAGCTCGTCAAAGACGTGGTGCTGGCCGGCAATCTGTTCCAGACGCTCGATCGCATCGACACAATAGCCGGCGATTTTACCTGGAACCAGATGGGCGGAGGCTGCGGCAAGGGCGGCCAGTTCCCGCTGCCCGTGACGGAAGGCGCTCCGCACGTGCGCATTGAAGAAGCGCTGATCGGCGGGGATGTATGATCGATCGCGTGCTCGCGCGCGCGCGCGGCACCGTCGACAACGCCGACGCGCTGTGGCGGCGGGAGGAGCAGACCGCCGTCGCGTTCGAGTCGGGGCGCCTCAAAGCCGCCGGCATTTCCGAAGAGGCTGGGCTCAACCTGCGCGTCGTGTCCAACGGACGCATGGGCGTGGCCGGCACCACCGCCGCCAAGCCCGATCCTGAGGCCCTCCTCGAGCGCGCCCGTGCTTCGGCGGAGCTCGGCGAGATGGTGGAGCTCGCATTTCCAAAGTCGAGCCCCGAGTCCCTACCCCCGATCCCCACGTATTTCGACCGCACCGCCAACGCATCGCTCGCCGAGCTGATCCGCATGGGCAAGCTGCTCGTCGAGCGGCTGGCCCGGCCTGACTGCCAGATCAACGTCGCCGTCGAGCGCGAGATCGCGGAAACGGCGGTCGGCAACACCGCCGGTGCGCGCGGGGAGTACCGGGCGACGGGCATCGCCGTGGTGGTCGACATCACGCGCATCGCGGGCGACGACGTGCTCATGGTCTACGACCAGTACGTCGGTGCCGACATGCCCGGCGACGCCGATCTGGAAACGCTCGTCCGCTCGGTCGAGACTCGGCTCACCGCGGCGCTCAAGGTGGTCACGCCGCCAGAGGGGGCGCTGCCGGTGGTATTCACGCCGGCCGGTCTCTCCGCCATCGTGCTGCCGCTCGAGCAGGCGCTTTCAGGGAAGACCGTATTGCAGGGAAGCTCGCCGCTGGCGGGGAAGGTGGGCGAAACGATGTTCGACGAACGGCTGTCGATCATCGACGACCCGCTGACGCCCGGACGGCCGTTGTCGCGCCCGGTGGATGACGAATGCGTGCCGTCCCGCGCGACCGGGCTCGTGGAGCGCGGGAAGGTGGGACGGTTCGTGTACGATCTCGAGACCGCGGCGCGGGCTAAGACCCAGAGTACCGGCAACGGCCGGCGCGGGATCTTCGGCAAGCCACACATCGGATACACGAACATCCTGTTCCGCGGAACGGACGGCGTCGGAACGCGGCACCCCCCGCTTCCATATGCGCTGGGCGGCGGCCTGATCGGCGATATCGACGACGGCCTGATCGTGGACGATTTGATCGGTGTGGGGCAGGGCAACGTGATCAGCGGTGGGTTCAGCCACCCGGTCGGTCTCGCCTATCGCGTGCAGCGCGGCGAGATCACGGGCAGAGTGAAAGACGCGGCGGTGGCGGGGAACGCCTACGAGCTGCTCAAGAAGATCGGGGGATTTGGATCTGACGGACGCTGGCTGGGGGCGCGCTGGTCGCCGTCGTTGCTGCTGGAAGGGGTCAGCGTCGCTCGTCGCTAGGCGAGCGCTTCTTCGTAACTCCGTCCCTGCGTCATCTCGTTGTAGACCTTTTCCAACACGTCCGGCGTCGCCGACAGAAACCGGCAGCGCGCGTCTCCTTTGCTGCGGCATTCGACTTCCATCACGGCAACCGTTTCTTCCGACAGCCGCCCCAGAAAATCGGCGAGCATCCCTGCGGAAAAGAAGCACATGGGCGCTTGCGAGGTGCCGGGCTGGGCCTCCGCCCAGTCATTCGAGTCGAGCGCGAGCGCGCCTGTCCCCACCGGCGCCACCGACACCGCGCCCCAGCCGCCGCTGGTAAAGAACTCCGACAGCGTCGGTCCAAGCAGGTCCGCGTCGAGATCGGCCGGATTGTTCACGGCCGTAAACGCCTGGTAGAGGCCCGCACCGGCCGCGTAGCCCGCTTCCTGAAGAATCGTGACGGCCTGATCAGGCGCGTGCGTCGCGAGGCTCGCGTGCAGTTGGCGCAGGATTCCCAGCAGGGGGGGCAGGGGGGCGGGGGCGGTCATATGGGAAGGCAACTTATGGTTTGCGGTTTGCGAGGCGCAAGAGTTCGGCCTCGTCGATTTGCTCCACGCCGAGCGCTTTGGCCTTCTCGAGCTTCGACCCCGGATCGGCCCCCACGACCAGCGCGGTCGTTTTCTTCGACAAGCTGTCGGAGACATGACCGCCCGCGGCTTCGATCACGTCGCGGGCCTGCTGGCGCGACAGGGTCGGCAGGGTCCCCGTGACGACGAAGGTCTGGTCGGCGAGCGGGCGCGGTCCCGTGGCGGTCGCGGTCTCCTTCAGCGTTAGCCCGAGTATTTCGAGACGTTCGATCAACGTGCGATTGCGCGGCTCGGCAAAGAACCCGGCGACGGCCTCGGCAACGACCGGACCGATCCCGCGCACCTCGGCGATTTCTTCGGCCGAGGCGGTTGCCAGGGTGCGCATGGTCCCGAAATGGCGCGCGAGCAATTTCGCGCCCTGTGCACCGACGTGCCGGAGCCCGAGCCCAAACAGCAGCGCCGAGAGGGGCTGCTCCTTGGAGGCTGCAATCGCGTCCACGAGCTGCTGCGCCGATTTCTCGGCGAACCCTTCGAGGCTGAGCAGCTGCCGCGGCGTCAGCTCGTACAGGTCCGCGACGTCTTCGATCAACCTGGCGTCGAGCACCGCGCGCACGCGCTCGTAGCCGAGCCCGCGGATGTCCATCGCGCTGCGGCCGGCGAAGTGTACGATGCTTTCGAGGATGCGCGCCGGACAGGAGATGTTCGGACAGAACGTCATCACCTCGTCGTGCGGGTGCTCCACCTGCGAGCCGCAGGACGGGCACTGCTCCGGCAGCTGGAATTTGCTCTTGCCCCTGGGCTTGTCTTTCACCGGTCCGAGGATCTGCGGGATCACTTCACCGGCCCGGGTGACCTCGACCCAGTCGCCCACCCGGATGTCCTTCGTCGCGATCAGCTCGCCGTTGTGGAGTGTCGCATTGGAGACCGTCACGCCACCGATCTCGACGGGCTCGAGCACCGCGTACGGATTCAGCGCTCCCGTTCGGCCGACGTTGATCCGGATCTCGAGCAACTTCGTGACCCGCACCTCGGGCGCGAATTTGCGCGCGATCGCCCAGCGCGGCTCGCGGGTCCCGATCGTGCCGAGCTCGGCGTGCAGGGAGCGGAGGTCGACTTTCACCGCCACGCCATCGGCGCCGTAGTCGAGCTCCGGAAGCCGCTGCTCGAGCTTCACGATCGCGGCGTGTGCGGCGGCCAGATCGGCCACGCGCGCATGGTTTGGCTCGACCGGCAGGCCCCAGGCGACGAGCGTGTTCAGCAGCTCGTGTTGCGAATCGATACTCAGCTTCTGCCCCGGCGCTTCGACCTGAAAGGCGAAGACCCGCAGACCGCGGGCGCGGGTCTTCTTGGGGTCGAGCTGGCGCAGGGCGCCCGCAGCGGCATTGCGTGGATTGGCGTAGGTCGGCTCGCCGGCCTTCTCACGCTGCCGGTTGGTTTCCGCGAAACGGCTCTTGGGCAAATAGACCTCGCCCCGCACTTCCATTTTATTGGGCCAGCCTTTTCCCTTGAGGCGCAGCGGCAGATCGAGGATCGTGCGCAGATTGGCGGTGACGTCCTCGCCCTCGATGCCGTTGCCGCGCGTGACCCCGGTGATCAACACGCCGTCTGCGTACGTGAGACTGACCGCGGCGCCGTCGATTTTCACCTCGAGCGCGTAGCCGGCTTCTTTCACCTCGGGAACGAGGCGCGCATTGCGCTCCTCCCACTCCTGGAGCTCGGCTTCGCTGAACGCGTTGGCGAGTGACAGCATCGGGACGATGTGGCGGTGCTTGCTGAACGCGGCGGCGGGCTCTCCGCCCACGCGCAGCGTCGGGGAGTCGGGAGTCTGCAGTTCGGGGTGTTGGGCTTCGAGCGCCTGGAGCTCGCGGAACAGCGTGTCGTACTCCGCGTCCGACATCTCCGGCGTGTCGGCCACGTAATACGCGTGCGCCGCGCGTTCCAGAATCCGCCGCAGCTCGGCGGCTCGTGCCGCCGCTTTCTTCACCGGCCCTTGGCTTCTTCCTGGATGACCGCCATGGCCACGCTCACCAGCCGATCCAGCTCCTCGGCGCTGGCTTTCGGGAGCTGTGCCTCGCCCCACGCGCCCTCGCGCTGCTGGCCAAAGGCATCGAGCAGGCGCCGCATGAACGAGAGCAGGGCGACGCGCTCCAGCTCCATGCGCTTGAGCTGTTCGCCGGTCTCGTGCGTGCGCTGGGCCAGGCGCTCGTAGCGGTGCGCGTTGCGCAGGGCCTGCGCGGTGAGCGACGCGACGACCTGCACGAACCGCACGTCCGCGTCGGAGAACGTGGGGCCGTCGCGAAAGGTGCGGAGGAAAATCGCGCCGATCGCGACCGATCGCCACGTGATCGGGACGACGGTGATCGACTTCACCCGGCGGTTGATCAGCTCGCCTTTCACGTGCCGCAGCGACGGGTCGTTGGCGGCGTCGGGGATGAACACCGTTTGACCGCTTTGCATGGCGCGCTTCAACTCCGGGTAGCGCTCGAGATCGACCACGTAGTTGCGGATCGTGGGATCTTCGTACGACGCCACCAGCCGCACCTGTCGCCCGTCCTTTTCGCCGAGGAAGATCGAGCAGCGATCCAGCCCGAACGACTCGCCCAGCTTGCGCGCGATTGACTGGAGAATGTCAATGAAATGCAAGGAACTCGACGCTTCCTTGAGGATTTCGATCACGGCGAGGAGATGCTTGCGCTCGTGTTCGAGCTCGGCGATCCGGGCGGCGAGGCGTTCCGCTTCCGCGTGTGTGAGAGCCCCGTGGATCGTCATGGGTGCATAGTCTCGCTCGGAGACGCGAGTGGCGTCAAGCAGGTGTACATTTCTGCATGCGAATCATCACACTCACATCGCTCGTTCTCGTTGGCGCGCTCGAGACCGTTGGCGCACAGGCCGCACCGGTTGGGGCCCACCAGGTCGTGCCGCAGCTCCCCGGCATGGGACGCGCGGTCGACACGGCTGCCGTGGCCGCGCGGCGTCGTGCGCTATTGCGCCGGCTCGGGCGCGCCACCGTGCTGATTCCCGCGGCGCACGAGCGCGACATCGAAGTCGAGTACGTCCAGGACAACGATTTCCGCCAGGACAACACGTTCTTCTATCTCACGCAGCTCGAGACGCAGGATGCCTGGCTGCTGATGACCGCGCGCGGGCCCGACTCGGTCGAGACGGTGTTGTTCCTGCCCGCCCGCACGCCCTCGCGCGAGCGCTGGACCGGCCTCCGGCTCGGTCCCGACAGCGTCGCCGTGCGATTGTCGGGCATCAAGACGATCCTGCCGATCGATTCGCTCGAGAGCCGGCTGGGGCGCGCGCGATTCGCGGGTCCGCGGCCGATCTACACGGTGCTCAATTCGAAGACCAAGGACGACAGCCGGATCTCGGAGCTGGTCTTTTCAGGCGCGGACGTCCGCAACGTGTTGCCGATCGTGGACTCGATGCGCTACGTCAAAGACGCCGATGAAGTCGCGCGGCTGCGGCGGGCCGTCGACATCAGCGTGGCTGGACACATCGCCGCGATGCGCGCCACGCGCCCCGGCATGCACGAGTACGAGATCGAAGCGGCGCTGGAGCAAGGGTTCCGCAGCAACGGCGCCGACCGCCTGGGCTATCCGTCGATTGTGGGCAGCGGCCCCAACTCGACCACGCTCCACTATGACGTGAACCGGCGACGGACGGAAAATGGCGACCTGGTCGTGATCGACGCGGCCGCCGAATGGGGACAGTACACGGCCGACGTGACCCGCACCTTTCCCGTGAACGGCCGGTTTACGCCGCGGCAGAAAGCGATTTACGACCTGGTGCTCGGCGCCCAACAGGCCGCGTTCGATTCGGTGCGCCCCGGCATCACCCTGTTCCAGCTCGACGCCATCGCGCGCCGCTACATGCGGGAGCACTCGGGGACGTTGTGCGGCGACAAGACCTGCGACGACCGCGAGTTCTTCAACCACGGCCTCGGTCATCCGATCGGTATGGACGTGCACGATGTGGGGTTTGCCCGTCCGCTCGAGGTGGGGGCGGTGTTCACGATCGAGCCCGGGATCTACATCCAGGCGGAGAACCTCGGCGTGCGAATCGAGGATGACGTGCTCGTGACTGCGGCGGGCGCCGAATGGTTATCGGCTGGCGCCCCGCGCACCACCGAAGCCATTGAACGACTGATGCGCCGCTAGGTCTCGTCTTTTTCGCCCTTGATATCCTCGAGCAACGCGGCCGCCTCTACCTTGTTCTCGGCGTCCTGCACGTCCGTGTTGGGGAGCGTCGGAATCACCAGCAGCTGCTCCCGCGCCTTCGAGTAACGTCCCAGGTCGACGTAGACCTCCGCAAGCTCCAGGCGATGATAGACGTGCTGGGGATCGATCGACACGGCGCGCTCCAGGTGCTGCACCGCATCGTCCCAGTTTGCTTTCCCCATGAAGCCGCCACCGTACAACGTCTTGGCGAAGAAGCGCTGGATCCCCGAAAGGCGTTTGACTTCGGCGTTCCAGGCGCCGAGCACGTGATGGGCGTTGTCGTGGTTGGGATTCAGCTCGACGGCGCGCATGGCTTCGTCGTAAATGATCTTGGCGTAGCGCACCCGTTCTTTACTGCTCTTGGTACGCGACAGGCGACCCAGGACCATGGCGAGTACGTAGTGGCCATCGGCGCCCGTGGAATCCGCCCGAATCGCGCGCTCGGCGTAAACGCGGCCCACCGCGTATAGGCTATCCCGGCGGTTCTTGAGAGAATCGGCATTGCCCTGTATTTGTTTGGCGACGTTGGCGATTGCTTGCGCCGCCTTCCAGTTGGCGTCGTAGCGCGTCGAGTCTTCGGCGAGTGCGGCCTGGTAGTGACGCAGCTGCACGTCCGGATGCATCAGGCCGACGCTGTCGCCCACCGCGAGATGGCCGGCGGGGCCCTGAACAACGAGGCGGAGAGCCAGAACGATGGAGATCATGCGCGTATGATCGTTGTGCCCTTAATCGAACGCAAGCGTGACGGCGGAAGCCTCAGTCCCGAAGAGTGGTCGGCGCTCGTTGCCGAGTACACCGCCGGCCGCATTCCCGACTATCAGATTGCGGCGTTGTTGATGGCCGTCTTCATGCGCGGTCTCGAGCGCCAGGAGCTTGCCGCGCTCACCGATGCGATGCTGGCCTCGGGGGATCGCCTGTCCTTCGAGGGCTTCAACACCCCGCGCATCGACAAGCACTCGACGGGTGGGGTCGGCGACAAGGTGTCGCTCGTGCTCGGGCCCCTGGTCGCGGCCTGCGGGGTCGCGGTGCCGATGATGTCGGGCCGCGGGCTGGGGCATACCGGCGGAACGCTCGACAAGCTGGAGGCCATCCCCGGCTTTCGCACCAATCTGTCGCTCGCGGAAGCCAAGGCGCAGGTGCAGAAGCTCGGCTGCGTGCTGATCGGGCAGACGGGAGAAATCGCACCCGCCGACCGGAAGCTGTACGCGCTGCGCGACGTGACGGGCACCATCGAGTCGATTCCACTCATCTCGGCGAGCATCATGTCCAAAAAGCTGGCTGAGGGCCTGAACGGCCTCGTGCTCGACGTCAAAAACGGGAGCGGCGCGTTTCTGCCGGAGGTCGACCGCGGGCTCGAGCTGGCCAAGACGATGATCGCCCTGGGCGAGGATCGCGGGTGCCCTACGATCGCGCTGATCACCGCCATGGACCGCCCGCTGGGCCGCGCGTGCGGCAACGTGCTCGAGACCGAGGAGGCGATTCTTGCGCTGCGTGGTGAAGGACCGCCCGACTTGCTCGAGGTGACCTACGCGCTCGGCGTGGAGATGCTGCTCCAGGGCGGGATCGAGAAAAACACGAAAAAGGCGCGTAAGAAGCTGGAGACGGCGATCGAGTCTGGTCTGGCCGCCGAAAAGTTCGAGCAGATCATCGAGGCGCAGGGCGGCAACCCCAAATGCATCGAAGACCCCTCCGTGCTCCCGCAGGCGCTGGCGGTGGAGGTGTTCTTGGCGCCTCGGACCGGCGTGGTCCAACGCGTCGAGCCACGCACGATTGGCCGCGCGATCGTCGCGCTGGGCGGCGGCCGCCGCACCGTCGACGACACGGTCGACCCGACCGTGGGATTCGTGATCACGGCCAAGCCCGGCGACAAGGTTTTGGAAGGAGAGCCGATCGCCTCAGTCTTTGCGAAAGATGCGGACGGCATCCAGACCGGCTTTGAAGCCCTCGGTCAGGCGATCGTGATCGGAGACAGGCTGACGCAGAAACCGCTGAAGCTGGTGTCGCACCGGGTGACCCGGGCCGGTGTGGAGGTCCTGGGCTAGAGCAGCGGCGGTTTCTGCCCGGTTCCCGGGCCCCAGTCGCGTACGGTTTCGTCGTTCGACGCTTCCTGTACCTCGCGCTCGGCGCGCTCCAGCTCGATCTCATCCACGTCTGTCCGCTCCTTCCGAACCACGCCAGGCACCGAGGTGCTCGGCCAGAAGAACCACGCCAGCGCGATGAGCAGGACGGCGATCACGACGATGGTTCCCATCAGACGTCGAGATTCTTGACGAACTTGGCGTTTTCTTCGATGAACTTCCGGCGCGGCTCCACTTCGTCGCCCATGAGGGTCTCGAACAGCTGCGAGGCTTCGAGGGCGTCCTCCATGGTCACCTTGAGCAGCGTGCGCTTGGCGGGGTCCATGGTCGTGTCGCGCAGCTGATCGGGGTTCATTTCCCCGAGTCCTTTGTAGCGACTGACGTTGACATTGGATTTCGACTCCGCGCCGTTGGTGAGCCGTTTGATGTAGGTATCGCGCTCTTTTTCGTCGTACGCGTAAAACTCCTCTTTGCCTTTGGAGACGCGGAACAGCGGTGGCTGGGCGATGTAGATGTAGCCCGCGTCGATGAGCTGTTTCATCTCCTTATAGAAGAAGGTGAGCAGCAGCGTCCGAATGTGAGCGCCGTCCACGTCGGCGTCGGTCATGATAATGATCTTGTGATAGCGCGCTTCTTCGACTTTGAAGTCCTCGCCCACTCCCGTGCCGATCGCCGTGATCATCGTACGGATTTCTTCGTTCGATAGGATCTTGTCGATGCGCGCTTTCTGGACGTTGAGGATCTTGCCGCGCAGCGGCAGGATCGCCTGATAGCTGCGGTCGCGTCCCATCTTGGCGGAGCCACCCGCCGAGTCACCCTCGACCAGGTAGATCTCGCACAGCTTGGGATCGGTGAGCGAGCAGTCGGCCAGCTTGCCGGGCAACAGCCCGGCGTCGAGTCCGCTCTTCTTGCGCACCAGCTCGCGCGCCTTGCGGGCGGCTTCGCGCGCGCGCGCCGCGCTCACCGCTTTGGCGATGATCGATCGCGCGACGCTCGGGTTCTTGTCGAAAAACGCGCCGAGGGCCTCGTTCACCACCGTCTTCACGATGCCTTCGACTTCCGAGTTGCCCAGCTTGGTCTTGGTCTGACCCTCGAATTGCGGCTGTTTGACTTTGACGCTGAGGACGCAGTTGAGGCCTTCGCGGACATCGTCGCCCGACAGCGTGAAATCTTCCTTCTTCAGGGCGCCATCCTGCTTCGCCCACTCGTTGATCGTGCGCGTCAGCGCCGACTTGAAGCCGGTGAGGTGGGTGCCGCCTTCGTGCGTGTTGATGTTGTTCACGAACGTGAACGTGTTCTCACTGTACTGATCGTCGTACTGCACCGCGCCCTCGACCTCGACGTCGTCGCGGCTCGCTTCGAAGTTGATCGGCTTGGGATGGAGCGTCTTGCGGTTGCCGATGATCCACTTCACGAATTCGGCGAGGCCGCCCTTGTAGACGAAGGTCTCTTCCTTCGTGCTGCCCTTGCGCTCGTCCTTGAGGACGATCGTGAGACCCTTGTTCAGGAACGCGAGCTCCCGCAGCCGGTTGGCGATCGTGGCGTAGTCGAAGCGGGTCTCGGTGAAGATCTCCGTATCGGGCTTGAACGACACCGTCGTTCCGGTGCCCTTCGCCTTGCCGACGACTTCGAGCTTCTTCTTGGTATCGCCGCGCTCGAACGCCATGTGATGACGCTTGCCGTCGCGATCGACCCATACCTCGAGCTTCTCGGAGAGTGCATTCACGACGGACACGCCGACGCCGTGCAAGCCGCCCGAGACCTTGTAGCTGCTCTTGTCGAATTTGCCGCCGGCGTGCAGCACGGTCAGCGCGACTTCGACGCCGGGCTTCTTCTCGGTCTTGTGAAGATCGACCGGAATGCCGCGGCCGTTGTCGACGACGGTGATCGCGTTATCGGCGTGAATCGCCACGGAGATGTTGGTGCAGTAGCCCGCGAGCGCCTCGTCGACGGAGTTGTCCACCACCTCGTAGACGAGGTGGTGCAGCCCGCGCGAGGAGACCGATCCGATGTACATCGCGGGCCGACGGCGTACAGCTTCGAGGCCCTTGAGAACTTGAATCGAATCGGCTTGGTAGTTCCCGTTGCCTTTTTCTTTCTTCTTAGGCATCAAGTTCCTAACGTGAAAGAAGCCAACGAATGGTCGCGATCCGACCGGCACCGCGTCCCGCGTTCACCCGCGCCATGATGTCGGGCGTCATCAACTGCAGCTCATTCATCCAGGAGCTCGTCGCGACACGCACGAACAACACGCCGTCCGGTGTGATGCTCTCGGGAGTGGCGACTGCGGCGATCTGCGGACCCACCAGGCGCGGCCAATCGGGAATGATCTGCGCCTGCCCCACCCGACGCGCCAAACCAGCCCGTTTCAGGTAGCCCTCGAGCGCCTCGGAGACTGCGACGGGACGGCTTTTTGGGGGGCGGGAAGAACGGTCAGTCACAGCCCTTAAAATACACGGAAGTCATTGTCCTGTCAACAGTTAAGGCAGTCGCGGAAGTTACGGTATGACCACTACGTACGTGTCGCGCTGCACCACAAATCCGGCCACATCGCGCGCCCGAAACGTGAGGGGAATGTGCTCGGAGGGCTGGAAGCCCTGAACCACGAACCGGTAGCCGGAGCTGAAGACTTGATCGAACCCGCCGTTTTCGCCCTTCACGACCGTTTCCAGGGTCACCCAGACGGAGTCGATGCCATCCGGGTCATCGACCCGGACGGTGCCGGCGACGGTGTCCTGCCGGCTCGACACGACCAACGGGTCGGTGATGGTGAACGTCAGCGACGGAGGCCCGGGGCGCTCGCGTTCGCCCAGACACGCGGCCCAGAGCAGGAGACTCAGCGTCCCTGAAACTTGGCGGAGCGCTTTTCGAGAAATGCGGTCAGTCCTTCCTTCATGTCCTGCGTGGCAGCCAACAGGCCGAAGTGATTCGCCTCGAGCAGCAGCCCTTCATCGAGACTCATCTCGAGACCTTGATCCACCGCCTCCATTGCCAGGCGAACGGCCAGCGGTCCCATTGTGAGGATACCCCGCATCATCGTCTCGGATTCTGCGAGGAGATCCGCGGCGGGCACGACCTTGTTCACCAGCCCGATGCGATAGGCCTCCTGGGCGTCGATCATCTCACCGGTGAGAATCAGCTGCATGGCCACGCCCTTGCCGACGAGCCGCGGCAGCCGCTGCGTGCCGCCGTAACCGGGCGCGATTCCGAGCTTCACTTCGGGCTGGCCGAACTTTGCATGCTCGCTCGCGAGACGGATGTGACATGCCATCGCGAGCTCACAACCGCCGCCGAGTGCGAAGCCGTTGACGGCCGCGATCACCGGTTTCCCGCAGGTCTCGAGGCGCCGCAGCACGCCCTGACCGCGCTGCGCGCGTGCCTTACCGTCGAACGGCCCTTGGCGCGACAGGTCACCGATGTCGGCGCCGGCGACGAACGATTTGGGTCCCGCACCCGTGAGAATCGCGCCCTTGATCTCGCCCTCGGCGGTGATGCGGTCGACCGCCGAGCCGAGGTCGAGCATCACCTGGTCGTTCAGCGCGTTGAGCTTATCGGGACGGTTGATGGTCACGAATGCGATACCGTCTTTGACTTCGAACAGTAGGGTTTGGTAGCTCATGCGGTGGAATCCTAAAGCTAGGACAGGCAAAAGCTAGACGCGCAGACGCACAGCGGTGAACAGTGTATAGGCATCAGGACGTTCCTGTTCACTCAAGACTGATCCCCGCTGCGCGTCTGTGCGTCTAGTCTTTGCATGTCCCAGCATTAGGTTCACGCCGTGCCTATCCAAGCGATATCGTGGTCGCCCTCGGGCGCGGTTCGGATCATTGACCAACGCGCGCTCCCTGAAGCGGAGATCACCCGTGATCTGGAAACCGCCGACTCGGTCGCTGAGGCGATTCGCACACTTCAGGTCCGGGGCGCGCCGCTCATCGGGATTGCCGCTGCGATGGGGGTGGTGGCCGCCACGCGTGATCAGCGCGCCGCCCCGCGGGCGGAATTCCTACAAACCGTCCAGCAGCTCGCCGGACTGCTGGGAAACGCGCGGCCCACCGCGGTGAACCTGCGCTGGGCCCTGGACCGCATGGTGCGCGTCGCGGAGGCCACAGCGGGCGACAGTGAGGCGCTGTGGGAGCGGCTGCGCGCCGAGGCCACCGCGATCTGGGACGAGGACCGCGACATGTGCCGGCGCATCGGCGAGCATGGCCTGCGCGTGCTCGAGGATGGCGCCAACGTGCTCACGCACTGCAACACCGGTGCACTCGCGACGGGTGGGATTGGAACGGCACTAGCGCCGATTTATCTCGCGCACGAGCAGGGGCGCCAGGTGCATGTCTATGTCGATGAAACGCGGCCGCTGTTACAGGGCTCACGCCTCACCGCCTGGGAGTTGATGCAGGCCGGCGTGTCCTGCACCCTGATCACCGACGCCACGGCGGCCACGCTCATGCACCAGGAAAAAGTGGATGTCGTGCTGGTCGGCGCGGACCGGATCTGCGCGAACGGCGACTTCGCCAACAAGATCGGGACGTACGGACTCGCCGTGCTCGCGCAGCATCACGGCGTGCCGTTCTACTGCGCGGCGCCCTGGTCGACCGTCGACGCGACGCTCGCGCGCGGCCAGATGATTCCGATTGAGCAGCGGGCGGCGACTGAGGTGACGGTGTTCGCCGGCCGGCCCATCGCCCCGGATGGAATGGCCGCGCTCAATCCAGCCTTCGATGTCACACCAGCGCAGTTGGTCCGCGGCTTTATCACCGATCGCGGGATCGTGCAGCCTCCGTTCGGCGCATGAGGGCGTCAAAGCAAACGGTGGCACGACCGTCGGCATCTTACTGGCGCATTGGCGGGTTCTTCACGATTCTTTCAGGACCATGGCCCCATGACGACACGGACGGCGGTATAATACGGGTATGAAGGCAGGCACGAAGTTCGCGCTGGGCGCGGTCCTCATCGTCGGAGCCGTCGGTTACCTGATGGCGTCCGGCATCAAGCAGACCGGCCAATACTTCCTCACGCCGAGCGAGCTGGCGCAGCGCGTCTCCATCGATCCTTCCTTCTACGATCTCGGTTTGAAGGTCGGCGCCCGCGTCGTCCCGGGCAGCGTGCAAAAGGAGACCGCCACGCAGACGCTGCGGTTTCACATCACCGATGGCTCGGTGAACTATCCCGTCGTCTTCCGCGGCCTCGCTCCCGACACGTTCACCGATTCCGTTGAAGTTGTCGTCGAAGGACGACTGCAACGAGATGGGATCATCCACGCGACCGACGTGCTGGCCAAGTGCGGGTCGCGCTACGAAGCAGTTCCCAAAGCCTAAATGACGCTGCTCGGCCATCTCTCGCTCTGGCTCGCGTTCCTCGTGGGCCTGTGGGGAGCGATTACCGGGTTCGTGGGCGGCGCGCAGCGGCGCGTGGATCTCCAGCAGAGCGCGCGCCACGCCACCTTCGCGCTGTGTGTCGCGTTGCTCGTCGCGGTGATCGCGCTCGAAGTCGCCATCTTCCGCCACGATTTCAGCGTCGCCTACGTCGCCGGCCGCACCAGCCGCAATCTGCCGACGTTCTATCTGTGGTCGTCGCTGTATTCGGGGCAGGAGGGCAGCCTGCTGTTCTGGGCCGCGGTGCTCAGCCTCTTCGGCGTGCTGGTGCAGATCCTCACGAGCCGGCGCCATCGCGTGTACCTCCCGTACGTTGCCGCCGTCACGAGCCTGGTCGCCACGTTCTTCGTGAGCGTGATGCTGTTCTCGGCGAACCCGTTCCAACGGCTCCCGTTCACGCCGCTCGACGGCAACGGCATGAACCCGCAGCTGCAGAATCCCGGAATGGTCTTCCACCCGCCGATGCTGTACCTCGGCTACATCTCGATCACCATTCCATTTGCCTTCGCGATCGCCGCGCTGCTCTCCAAGAAGCTCGACGCTGAGTGGCTGGTCGCGGTCCGCAAATGGGCCATCGTATCGTGGCTGTTCCTGAGCGTCGGCCTGCTCATCGGGATGTGGTGGGCCTACGTCGAGCTGGGCTGGGGCGGCTACTGGGCCTGGGATCCGGTCGAGAACGTCGCGCTGCTGCCGTGGCTCGTCCTCACGGCGTTCCTGCACTCCGTCATGGTGCAGGAGAAGCGCGGGATGCTGAAGAAGTGGAATCTCGCGCTGATTCTCGGGGCGTTCGTGCTGTCGATCTTCGGAACGTTCATTACGCGCTCGGGGGTCATCGCAAGCGTGCATTCGTTCACGCAATCGAACGTGGGCTACTTCTTCCTCGGGTTCCTCGTCCTGATCACGGTCGCCAGCGCGACCCTGTACGTGACACGGCTGCCGCTCCTCGAAGCGGAGGCCCGGCTCGAGTCGATGGTGAGTCGCGAGGCGAGCTTTCTGTTCAATAATCTGCTGTTCATCGGGCTCGCCTTCTCGGTGCTCTGGGGAACGCTGTTCCCGATTCTGTCCGAAGCGATTCGCGGGACGAAGATCACGGTGGGTCCGCCCTTCTTCAATCAGGTCAACATTCCGCTCGGCCTCGCGCTGCTGCTGCTGACGGGGATTGGCCCGCTGATCGCGTGGCGCCGGGCATCGGTGCCGAACCTGCGGCGCCAGTTCGCCGTGCCGGTGACCACCGGCGTGTTCGTGCTGTTGATCCTGCTCGTCGCCGGGATGCGCGACACCGGCGCGCTGCTCGCGTTCGGCATCGGCGGGTTCGTGTTGGCAACCGTGACGCAGGAATTCGCGCGCGGGGCTCGCGCGCGCCATCGCCAATACCAAGAGTCGTTGCCGCTCGCGCTCGTGAACCTGTTGTCCCGGAACCGGCGTCGCTACGGCGGCTACATCGTCCACGTCGCGATGGTGCTGCTGTTCGGGGCGTTCGCGGGTATGGCGTTCAAAACGGAGACCCAGGCCACCCTTCGGCCGGGCGAGACGGCGACCCTGACGGGCCCTGATGGTCACGTGTATGCGTTCACCCATCTTGGGGTATCGCAATACAACGCGCTGAATCGCCAGGTCACCGCGGCGCTGATTGACGTCCGGCGCGACGGCAAACCGCTCGGACGCCTGCGAACCGAGAAACGCCAGCACGTCGACGCGATCGGCCGTCCCACATTCGAGCCATCCACCGAGGTCGGGATCATGAGCGGGCTCCGGGTCGATCTCTATGTGGTGCTCGCCGGCCTCGTGAATGGGACCGAGCAGGCGGTGTTCCGTTTCACCATCAATCCGCTCGTGTGGTGGGTGTGGTTTGGCGGTTTCGTGCTGGTGCTCGGCGGCCTCATCGTGCTCTGGCCGGGCGGCGCACCGGTCGCGGTGAAGTCGCGCGGGGGGGGGCCACGGCCGCAAGGTGGCTACGCGGTCAAGTTGGAGCCGGCGGAACGATGACGGACGGTCGGACGGTCGGACGGCCGGACGGCCGGACAAATCCCACGCGCCGAGAATTTTTTGGCGCGGTGGGAATGACGTTGCTGTCCGTCAGTCAGACTGTCCAACAGTCCGACAGTGTGGGGCGCGTCTACGACCCGAGTCGTGCGGGGCGACCGCGTGAGGTCACCACCGCTGCCGACACTGACGCCGCGATCCAGGCCATCGAAAAGCGCCTGAAGTGCAGCTGCGGTTGCGGCCTCGACATCTATACCTGCCGCACGACGGACTTCACCTGCACCTACAGCCCCACGCTGCACAAGGAAGTCGTGCGCCTCGCCGAGCAGGGAAAGACGGATCAGCAGATCATCGATGCGTTCGTCGCGCAGTACGGGGAAGCGGCCTTGATGGCACCGCCGCGGCGCGGTTTCAACCTCGCCGGCTATTTCGTGCCGTCGCTCGCGATCATTGTCGCCGCGGTCGTCCTAGTCCGTGTGCTGCGCCGCTGGACCCGGGAAGCACAGGTCGCGCACGTCAGCCCCGACGAGCGTACGCCGATCGTGACGCCGGACGCGTCACCGGGCGAGCTCCAGCGGTTGCGCGACGAGCTCGACCGCCTCCGCGGCTAGTCCCATTCTACAGATCCTCGAGCTGATCCTCGGAATCCTGTTGGCAGCGGGAGTGGTCTACTTCGTGCTGCTGCCGATCCTGCGCCCGCCGCTCGAGCAGGCGACGGATCTTGGCGCGGATGAAGGGGACGATCCTGACGACGATATGAGCCCGCAGGCAGTCGCGCTGCGCGCGCTGAAGGAGATCGAGTTCGATCGGGCGACGGGGAAGTTGTCCGATGCGGACTACGATCACCTGAAGGCGAAGTATACGGCCGAAGCGCTCGCGGCGATGCGAGGGGAGTCGGGAGTTAGGAGTCAGGAGCCGGCAAAACCAACTCCTATCTCCACAATCCCAACTCCAGCATGTCCAGAGCACGGTCCCCGCCCGGAGTCCGATGCGGCCTTCTGCTCCGACTGCGGCCGGCGGCTCGGAACCGCCCCTGGTTTCTGCGCGCGCTGCGGCACCGCGCTCGAAAGTGACGCCCGTTACTGCAATTCCTGCGGAGCCCGCGTCGCTGCCTGACTTGCATTTTTCAGCCCCGTTTCCTATCAGTCTGCTTCCCTGAACTGGAGCCGTCCGTGAACCGATGGGCCTCGCGAGTCCTCTTCGCGTTGTTGCTGCTCGTGTTGGTCGCTTCGAGCGCAGACGCACAACGGCGCTCACGGCGGCGCGGCGGCGCGGCCGTCAACTCCGGACCGACCTACGGCGCGCACCTCGGCTACAACTTCGACGTCGATGGCATGTTGCTCGGCGCGCAGCTGTCGTGGCCGTTCACGCCGGACCTCGCGTTCTATCCGCAGTTCGACTACTACTTCGTCAACGACAACTCGCTCTGGGCGCTGAACTTCGACTTGAAATGGCGCCCGCCCACGCGCAATCGCGTGTGGTACGTGGCCGGCGGATTGAACTGGGCGCACGGGAGCTCCGGCGGCAACAGCGCCAGCGACACCAACCTCAATCTCGCGACCGGTTTCGAAGGGCGGCGCGGCCAGACCCGGCCGTACGTCGAGGGCAGGTTCATCCTGGGCGATGAGACTTCGTTTCAGATCGTCGGCGGCGTGAGCTGGCGGTAGCCTAGAACTCGAAGCTCTCCATCTTTCGGAGCGCCAGCCGAAGCGGAATGAACGTGGCCGCCGCGCACAACGCGGCGGCCACGGCAAACAAGACCAGCATTTCAGGCGTCACCCCCACCGACTGCCCCTCCCACGTGCCGCGCACGTAGGTGTACACGGCGCGCGACAAGACCATCAGCACCGCGGCAAGCAGCGCGATCGTGGCCATCATGAAGACGAGCCCCCCGAAGGATGTCGGGATCTGCGCCGCGTTCTCGGTTTCGAACTGCGGGTACAGGGTGCCGAATGTCAGCGCCAGGGCGGAGATCGCGAGCGTCAGCCCAGTCATGGCGGCGAGGCTCAGAATCATCATGAATGGTGAGACTTCCAGCAGCGTGTTGGTCAGGCCCGTGAGAATCAGGCCGAGCACGAGCAGGGGCAGCGTACCCACCCAGTACTTCGACCAGAGCAGCGCGCGCAAGTCGAGCGGCGAAGAGCGCAGCAGCCACATCTGCCGGCCTTCGAGCGAGACGGCGGGAAAGATGAAGCGCGCCGCGATCGAGGCGAGCACGAAACCCGCCAGACCCAGATTCAGGAACGAGACGAGATTGACGTAGAAGAACCCGACCGGTTCGCCGCGATGCAGCGGCAGTGCCTGGATGTTGAACAGGTACACCACCACCAGCACGGCCAGCAGGATCAGCTGGCTCCATTGCGTGGTGTCGCGGAAAAACAGCTTGATGTCCTTCAGCACGAACTCCCGCTTTGCCACCGGCAGCCAACCGAGCAGCGATCCGACCGTCCAGCGCCACAGCCCTCCACGAATGAACCGCTCGGCCCCCTCTTGGGCCTTCGTGTACCCCTGCGCATAGAGCGCGCGATGCAGCAACGCGCCGAAGGTCACGAACGCGGCGGCGGTGGACCACAGCATGACGAGCGGGAACGGATCGAACTCGCCGCGCAGATAGCCCATGATCGCCTGCGACGCCCACTCGCTCGGCAGGAACGGGGAGGTGGGCCCGCGCAGCAGGACCACGAAGTCGAGGAGGTTCCGGAATCCCTCAGGCCTGGCGAGCTGCTCCGGCCGGATGACGCGAAACAGCAGGATGACCCCGCCCGCCGCACCGAGTGCGATGATCGACAGCAAGTCGCGCGTGCGACGGGCCGGAAAGATGTTGACCAGGATCAGCGTGACGGCAGAGCCCACGACTGCCGGCAGGATCAGCATCGGCACGATCGCGAGCACCGCAAATGGTGCGAACAACACGCCGCCCTTGAAGACCACGCCGTAGGCCGTCAGGATCGGCATCGCCATCAGCGCCACCATCCACGACGAGTGCAACAGCGTCTCGCCGAGCTTCGCCAGATACAGCCGCAGCCAATCGACAGGCGTGGACACGAGCAAGTCGAGGTCTTTCGCCAGGAAAAAGCTCGAGAGCGCCGTGATGACGTTGGACAGAATCAGAATCGAGATAAACGAAAGCAGAATCAGCCCCAACATCTTCCCGGGAATCAGGGGGCCGAGCTCCTGGACCGCGCGCAAGGCGCTCAGGATCCGAAAGAGGATCCAGAACACGCCGGCCCAGAACGCGCCGCCGACCAGCACGAGCACGACGAGCTTGCCGGTGCCGCCGTTGACGCGCTCCTCGCGCATCCGTTGCAGGGCGGTGCGCCACTTGGGCTGCAGGACGTGCGCCAGCGACGGCTGCTTCATGCGCCGAGGACCTCGACCAGGTCACGGACCTGCGCCCCGCCGGTGAGCTTGAGGAATAGCTCCTCCAGGCTGGCGTCGCCGGCCTTGTGCTGGCGCCGCACGTCGCTGACCGTCCCCGCGGCGATGATCTTGCCGTGCTGGATGATCGCGATCTGATCGCACATCGCCTCGGCGATCTCGAGCGTATGCGTGCTCATCAGGACCGTGCCGCCCTTTTCGACGAACTGCCGGAAGATGTCCTTCAGGAGTCGCGCGGCTTTGGGGTCGAGGCCGACCATCGGCTCGTCCACGACGATGCACTCGGGTCGATGAATGAGCGCGCTCGAGATGATGAGCTTCTGCCGCATGCCGTGGCTGTACGCCTCCACCAGCTCGTCCTGCCAGCTCGTCAGCTCGAACACCTCGAGCAGCTCGGCGATGCGCCGGTCGACCGTGTCGCCCTCCTGCCCGTACAGGCCCGCGACGAAGCGCAGGAATTCCGCGCCGGTGAGCTTGTCGTATACGAACGGCCGGTCGGGAATGAATCCCAATCGCATTTTGGCCGCGAGTGGACTCACGTGGACGTCATCGCCGCCCAACAGCACCCGCCCCTGGGTCGGCCGCAGAATGCCGGCGATCATCCGCAGCGTCGTCGTCTTGCCGGCGCCGTTGGGACCGAGGCAGCCGTAGAGCACGCCGCGCGGCACGTGCAGCGAGATATCGTCGACGGCGACGAAGCTGCCGTAGAGTTTGGTCAGATTCTCCAGGCGGATCATAGAACCTCGAGCTTCAGCCGGCCGATGAGCGGAACGAGCTCGGCCTGGCGTGCCAACCCGCCGGTCGCAATGCGCAACCGCGCCGCGTCGGCGGGGAATTGATCGAACGTGGGATCGACGGCGATCCAGTCGGCGAGGTAGACCTCGGCCCACGCATGGTAGTAGAACCGGTCGTTCAGGTAAATCAGCCCGGACACCGTTCGCGCCGGCAATCCGGTGGAACGCGCGAGCGCGACGAACAGCGTCGTCGCTTCGTTGCAATCGCCGCGGCGCGCCGTCAACACTTTGACGGCGCTCGGGACGCTCACGGCGCTCGCGGGGGCGCGGTGCACCGAGCGCGCCACCCAGTGCGTGAGCAATTCCGCGACGCGCGCCGGGCTGCGCTCGCGGCCGATGATTTGTCGCGCCTGCGCCCCGATCCGCGGGTCCCGGCTCTGAATCAGCGGCTCGGGAGCAAGCCAACGCGCCAGCGCGGTATCGCGCGACGGGAGCCGATACGGTGCGGCGTGCGACGCGAGTGTACCTGCCTGGAGGATCTGGACGCTGTCGCGGCCATTCACGCGCAGCACCATGCGCGCGCGCGCTGCAGGGGCCGCCGTCACGCCGGCGGCGAGCGCCGTGAGCGGCACGATGTCGCCTGGTCTCGGTGCTGCGCTGCTCCGCGCCACCCGCGCGGTATCGCGCTTTTTGAAGTTCTCGTACACGATCTCGAAGGCGGCGCGCTCCATCGCGAATCCCACCGTGTCACTGGCCAACACGAGCCGGCCCTGCGCGTCGATCCAGCTGCTCATCGGCATGCCGTTCGCGTCATGCTCGATGCGGAACGCCCGCACCGTGTCGAAGTGCTCGGGCACCCACGTCATCGTGGTCGAATCGAGGTCGGCGCTGTCGGAGACGACCAGCGTGGATTCGGCCGCGACACGCACGCTGACGTCGCGGCTGGTCACGAGCACCGGATCGAACAGCCGGGCGGTGTACGAGCGTCCCGATTGCAGCTCGCCCCCGAAGGCGAGCCGCAGCGGCAGCAGCGCCGGGAGCGTGATGGGCCCCTCGAGCGGGATCCGCGTCATCTGCGAGTCGCCTTCCGAGAGGATCGAAATGGCGAGCACCGTATCGCCCACCACGCGCCCGTGCGTCGTGAACTCTCCCATGTCGCCATCGAACGTGGCATCGACGGTTTGCAGGCGGAGGGCGCGCGAGAGGATGGCGACGCTGCGCGCGCTCGTGCGATGCAGCTTCCCGAGCGCGGACACGTCGAGCACGAACACGGTCTCGACACGCAACGTGTTCGACAGCGTGTCGATGGTGGTGGACGAATACCCGGTTTGCTGGCCACCCACGTCGAGTCGATAGAACAATCCGCCGGGCGCCACCGCGAGCGCGGCCGCGGCGAGGCGCGCGCCGGTCGGGCGAAACACTTCTCGTTTGACGAGCCAGCCCAGCGACAACACCCAGGCCAGGAGAATCGCCATCACCCAGTGGCGGCGGCTCATGCGATCGCCCGCTGCAACGCCGCCTCAAACACCTGCTGATCCTCCGGGCGCTCGACGACGAACGACACGTCAGCGGGGAACTGCGCCGTACCGTGATGGGCGTGGAGCACGGTCGCCATGATCTCGGCCGCATCCTCGAGCGGGAGATTGCCGGCGCCGGTGCCGAGCGGTGGGGCGCTGAGGTGCGCGAACTGCCACTCCTGCGCCTGGTGCAGGGTCGAGAGCCAGGCGCGCGCGACGTTGCCGCGCGTCACGGGCTCGGTGTCGCTGCGGATCACGGCGTGGATGACGAACTCCGCCGGTAAATCGCCGCCTGCGGCCGTGACGACGGCCGCACCGACGCCAAGCTCGCGATTCAGGCGAATGCGGTTCTGGAATTCCTCGCCGCCGACGATTTCCAGGCGGCGCAACGCGGCAGCCGTGGGATCGAGGCGAGTGGTGGCGGGACGGACGAGGACGTCTGCGGCGAACGATGCGAGATCGTCCACGACTACTCGAATCACCTCCCGGTCATTTCCCGGGAGCGGCGGTACATGGCGGTCGCCTCGTCGGGGCGATTCAAGCGATCGAGCACCTTGCCGATGCCATAGAGCGCCTTCGGATTGGCCGGCTGGAGCTCGACGGCCCGCTCATACGCCGCCAGCGCACCGTGCAAGTCATCCATGTGATTCAGCGCTTCGCCGAGGTAGTACCAGGCCGCGACGCGGCCCGGCTCGAGCTCGGCGGCCCGTTTGAGCTGGTCGATGCCGTCACGCCACATCCCGCGCCGCGTGAGCACGATGCCGAGGTTGAACAGCGCCTCGACGTTGGAGGGCTCGGCGCGGAGCACGCGCTGCAGATCGCGTTGCGCGGCCGCGTAGCGCACCGTGGCCGCCAGCACGGCGGCGCGATTCAGCAGCAGCGCCGGATTGTCCGGCTCAGTCTCGAGCGCCCGGTCCAGCTCGGCCAGTGCGCCATCCCGATCGCCCCGCGCGTCGAGGATCAGCGCGAGGTTGTTCCGGGCCTTCACATGGTTCGGATCGCGCACGAGCAAGTCACGATACGAGGCAGCCGCGCGGTCGATTTCTCCACGCTCACTGGCCTCGCGCGCGGCGAGGTACAGCGGATCGTCCGGCGCCGGACCCTTCGGCTCGGAGGCACTCGCGAGTGGCGCAGGTGGTGGCGGTGGAAGTGACTCATCCGTCGGCTTCGGCTGGTCGTCCTGATCGAGCTTCGCCGTAGGCGCAGGAGTCGTCGGTGGTTGCGCGATGCGGATGGGGGGAGGGAGCTCGGCACGCGCTACGTCTTGAGGCGTTGCGATCGCGCCGGTTTGCGTGAGCGACTCAGCTTCCTCGATCAGCTCCGCCGCGACGCGGGCGCGTTCTTGCGACGTTTGCCAACGCCGCTCTCGCTTGGGACCACGGTCCTTCGGGTTGTTCATCATGGGGGAGCTAACCTAGGAAACGGGCGTGGCATAGGCAATGGGGCTTTTCGCCGCCCTTCGCCGCCCTTCGCCGCCCCTTCGCCTTCGCCGCCAGACACCTAGAGTTGACCCGTCCACCGTAACCCCTCTAAGCTCCGAGTCTATGTCCGGCGACGCCCTGATCGTCCGCGGAGCACGCGAACACAATCTCAAAAACATCGACGTTGAGCTCCCCCGGAACGCCCTGGTGGTGCTTACGGGGCTGTCCGGCTCCGGGAAGTCGTCGCTCGCGTTCGACACGATCTACGCCGAGGGCCAGCGCCGCTACGTCGAGTCGCTCTCCGCCTACGCCCGGCAGTTCCTCGGGCTCATGGACAAGCCGGACGTCGACGCGATCGAGGGACTATCCCCCGCGATTTCGATCGAGCAGAAGACCGCCGGTGCCAACCCGCGCTCGACCGTCGGCACGATCACCGAGGTCTACGACTACCTCCGCCTGCTGTGGGCTCGCACCGGTACGCCGCATTGTCCCAACGATGGGACGCCGGTCGAACGCCAGTCCGCGTCGCAGATCACCGACCTCGTGCTCGCATGGCCGGAGGGGACCAAGCTCGAGGTCCTCGCTCCGCTGGTGCGTGGGCGTAAAGGGGAATTCCGCGACGTGTTCGAGGCGATGCAGAAGCAGGGATTCGTGCGGGTGCGCGTGAACGGCGAGACGTACGATCTCTCGCAGGTCCCCAAACTCAACCGGCGCCAGAATCACGACATCGCGGTCGTCGTCGACCGGCTGGTGGTGCGCGCGGCCGATCGCGGCCGGCTCGCCGACTCGATCGAAACCGCGCTCAAGGCCGCCGATGGTGTGGTCGAGGTGGTGCGTCAGACCGGAAGCCCCCGGTCACGGCTGTTCTCGGAGCGCTACGCCTGCCCCAAGTGCGGGCTCTCCATGCCGGAGCTCGAGCCGCGGCAATTCTCGTTCAACTCACCCTACGGCGCCTGCGCTGATTGCTCCGGGCTTGGTACCAGGCGCGAGGTGAATGCCGATCTCGTGCTCGGTGATCACAGCCTGTCGATTCTCGAAGGCGTCGTGCTGCCCTGGGGTGAGCCAAGCGGCTATCTGAAGAAGGTGGTGCTCCCGGCGCTCGCGAAGACGTACAAGTTCGATCTGAACGCGCCGTGGAAAGACCTCGGGCCGGCGATCCAGAAGATTCTGCTCAAGGGCGCGCCGGGGAAAACGATCACGTACCAATACGACAGCGAGCGCTGGCACGGCTCGTATGAATCGGGCTGGAAAGGCGTGCTCGATCACGTCGAGAAGCGCTACCGCGAGACCTCCTCGGACGCGGTGCGTGAGCAGCTCGAGCAGTACATGGTCGAGCAACCGTGTCCCACCTGCGGCGGGCGCAGGCTCAAGCCCGAAAGTCTCTCGGTCCTGGTGGCGGGGCAGAGCATCGGCGACGTGGTGGCGCTGCCGGTGCGCGAGGCGCTCGCCTTCTTCTCAAATGTGCGGGGGCTCAATCCGGACGTCGCCGGGCCGATTCTCAAGGAAGTCACCGACCGGCTGCGGTTTCTGGTCGACGTCGGGCTCGACTATCTCACGCTCAATCGCTCCGCCGCGACGCTGTCGGGCGGCGAAGCGCAGCGCATCCGGCTCGCGACGCAGATCGGCAGCCGGCTCGTCGGCGTGTTGTACATCCTGGATGAACCGTCGATCGGCCTGCATCAGCGCGACAACGCCCGGTTGCTCGCCACCTTGAAGGAGCTGCGGGACCTGGGCAATACGGTGCTGGTCGTGGAGCACGACGAGGAAACGATTCGCAGCGCCGACTACGTCGTGGACCTCGGCCCGCGCGCGGGGCGGCACGGCGGGGAAGTGGTCGCATCCGGCGGGCTCCAGGACGTCCTGCAGCACCGCGATTCACTCACCGCGCGCTATCTCCGTGGCGAGCTGCGGATCCCGATGCCTCCGCGGCGACGCATTGTGAGTGAGGATCGCATGCTGCGGGTCGTGGGGGCGCGACACCACAATCTGCAAGACCTCACCGTCGAGATTCCGCTCGCGACCTTCGTTGCGGTGACGGGTGTGTCGGGGTCCGGGAAATCGACGCTGGTCACCGACATCCTGTACCAGGCGCTCGCGCGCCACTTCTATCGGGCCAAAGTCGTCCCCGGCGCGCACGATCGGATCGAAGGTCTCGACCACATCGACAAGGTGATCGACATCGACCAGAGCCCGATCGGCAGGACGCCGCGGTCCAATCCGGCGACGTACACGGGACTGTTCACGCCGATCCGCGAGTTGTTCACGTATCTGCCGGAGTCGAAGCTCCGCGGCTACGGGCCGGGGCGGTTCTCGTTCAACGTGAAGGGTGGGCGCTGTGAGGCCTGTCAGGGCGACGGCCTGGTCAAAGTCGAAATGCACTTTCTGCCCGACGTCTACGTTCCGTGCGAAGTCTGTAAGGGCCGGCGGTACAACCGCGAGACACTCGAGGTCCGATATAAAGGAAAGTCGATCGCCGATGTGCTGGACCTGACCGTGGCCGACGCGCTCGATTTCTTCGAGCATCAGCCTCGTATCAAGACGAAACTCGAGTTACTCAATGACGTAGGACTGGGATACATCCACCTCGGACAATCGGCGACGACCCTCTCGGGCGGCGAGGCCCAGCGCGTGAAGCTCGCCACCGAGCTCGCCAAACGCGACACGGGCCGCACGCTGTATATCCTCGACGAGCCGACGACGGGACTGCACTTCGAAGACGTACGCTTGCTGCTGGAGGTGCTGCACCGGCTGGTGGACAAGGGCAATACGGTCGTCGTTATCGAGCACAACCTCGACGTCGTGAAAACGGCGGACTGGGTGATCGATCTCGGCCCCGAAGGTGGAGCGCTCGGCGGCCGGGTGGTGGCAGCGGGACCGCCCGAGCGCGTGGCGCAGTCGAAAGCCTCGTATACGGGGCAGTATTTGAAGAAGGTGTTGCAGGCCGGGGACTAGGCGGTAGGTTGAAAAGCGAGGAGGATGCGTAATGGGTGAAGACGTCGTCGGTCTGGTTGCCGTCATCCTGTTGTTCGGCGGAGGGACGCTGTTTCTCCTCGCCATTTCCCCAATCGGGAAGGCGCTCGCCGCCCGCATCCTCGGGAAAAAGGGACCGATCGCCGACGATGAGGAAACGGCGGAAGAGGTCAAGGAGCTGCGTCGCGAGGTCGAAGAAATGCGGCACCTTCCCGAGCAACTGAGCGAGCTGGGTGAGCGCGTCGATTTCCTCGAGCGGCTCGTGGCGAAGCAGCGGGAAGCCGAGCGGCTTCCTCCGGCGAGGTAGGGAGTGCCGGAAGAAGTAGTCGTCCTGTTTCTCTCGGTGTTCGCCATGGCGGGTGCCACCGTGCTGCTGTTTCCGGTGATGCGGGCGCTGGCCGAACGCATCCGGCCGCGGCTCACCGACGCGGGTGTGAAAGAGGAGTTGCAATTGCTGCGCGAGGATTTCCTCAACGAGATCCAGCAGACGCGCCGAGAGATCGGTGATCTCGGCGAGCGCGTCGACTTCACCGAGCGGCTCTTGGCCAAGAAGACAGAGCGATGAATCCGGGGGAGGTACTTGCGCTGGTCGCCGTCGTGGGCGGGTTGGTATTCGTGTTTCGGCCGGTCGTGTTGGCGATCTCCAAGCGAATCGCGGGCGAGCATCGCAAGCCGGGTCTCGAGCTTGCCGAGCGCGACGAGATCTTGAGCGAGCTGCAGCAGGTGCGCGAGGAAGTCGCGGAGCTGGCGGAGCGAATGGATTTCGCCGAGCGGTTGCTTGCCAAACAAAGCGATACCGGACGGCTGCCCTGATGGATCCGGGCTTGATCGGCGTCTTCATTCCCATTATTGCGGTCGGGGGCTTTTTCGCGTGGATGATCTCCCTTTCGCCCCTCGGCAAGGCGATCGCGGAGCGTCTGCGGCATGGGCCGCTCCCGCGGGGCGGGGCCGGAAGGGCCGAGGACCAGGCGGAGTTGGTCGAAAGTGTGGATCAACTGCGACGGGAGGTGGCGGAACTGGCGGAGCGAGTAGATTTTACCGAGCGGTTGCTGGGCCAGCAGAAGGCGGAGCAGTCGGGGAAATTGCGGCCGTGATGTTGCCTGCTGAAACGGGCGAGCGGGACGCGGCGTAGGAGAAACACGTGATCCTAGCCCAAGGCCCGCCGCTGCCGCCGATGATTCCGTTCGACCCGAATCAGCTGATTCCGCTGGTCGGGATGGTCGGCGGCATGGTGATCGCCGGGATCGTGCTGTGGTCGTTCTTCAAATCCGATCTCGCGGGAGCACTCGCCGAGCGGATTCGCGGTCGTAAAAAAACGGACCCGCTCGAATTCGACGCGAGGCACGTGGCGGACTTGGAGCAGCGGGTCGTCGATATGCAGGGTCAGATCGCCGAGATGGCCGAGCGGCTGGATTTCGCGGAGCGGCTGCTCGCGCAAAAGCGCGAGCGCTCATTGCCAGGAGCATAGATGGGGATCATCGATCGTCTGTCCACGCTGATCAAGTCGAACATCAACGACCTGATCTCCCGCGCCGAGAACCCGCAAAAGGTTCTCGAGCAGCTCATCGTCGACATGCGGAGCCAGCTCGCGAAAGCGAAGCAGCAGGTGGCCTCCGCGATCGCCGACGAGAAGCGCCTCTCGGCCCAGGCCGAGCAGGAGAAGAAGCTCTCCGAAGACTGGGAGAAGCGGGCCGTACTGGCGGTGCAGGAAGGCCGCGACGATCTCGCCAAGCAGGCGCTGCTGCGCTACAACGAGCACGTGCAGAACGCGGTGCAGCTCCACGAGACGTGGATCAAGCACCGCGAAGAGACGGACAAGCTCAAGAATTCGCTGCGCGCGCTCAACGACAAGATCGAAGAGGCCAAGCGCAAGAAGAATATCCTGATCGCGCGCCAGAAACGGGCCGAGGCGCACAAGCGCATTCAGGAGACGCTGGGCTCGATCTCCGACAAGAGTGCGTTCGAGACGTTCGAGCGCATGGCCGAGCAGATCGAGCACGAGGAGCGCAAGCTCATCGCGGCGGCCGAGGTCAGCGAAGAGCTCTCGGGCGATTCGCTCGTCAAGCAGTTCCAGGGGCTCGAGGTGAAGGCCGACGCCGATCAGCAGTTGATCGCGCTGAAGCAGAAAATGGGGCTCTTGCCGGGCGGGACGCAGGCGCAGGGCGCGCTGGGCAAGGGCGCCAAAGACGCCGAGCTGCTCGAAGATGATGACGCGGAGCAGAAAAGCTGAACGGATCCGAGTCGAATACCTCCAGCAGGTTGTCGAGCGCCACGTTTGTGGCGCTCTTTGTTGCGGCCCTGATCGTCTGGTTCATCGTTCGGGTCGTCGAAGTCCTGCTGCTCGTCTTCCTCGCGATTCTGCTCGGCGTCTATCTCTCCGCCATCACCGATTGGCTGGAGCGGCGCTTCGGATTGCGGCGCTGGCTCGGCCTCACGATCGCGGTGGTCGTCACGCTCGCCGGTGTGGTCGGCATCGGGGTGCTCCTGGTTCCTCCGGTCGTCGATCAGACCCAGGCGCTGGTCGGCGGCTTACCCCAGACGCTCACCAACATTCAGGACGTGCTCGCGCGCTGGGCCCGGCAGTATCCCGCGCTCGCCCGCACGGAGCTGGCCAATCCTTCGTCCGGTCTGGTCGCAGGTCTGATCGCGGATGCGATGGGCTTCGTCCGGGGATCCTTCATTGGGTATGTCCGCGGCGGCGGCAAGGTCTTCATCGAGGGTGCGTCGGTGCTGGTGATGGCGCTGTATCTCGCGCGTCAGCCCCGGCTCTACAGCACCGGGCTGATCTCATTGTTCTCCCCGCGCTATCGCGCCATTGCCGCGCGCATCTCGCAGGATGCGAGCGTGACCCTGAAAGCGTGGGTCGTTGGGCAGCTCCTCGCGATGGCGGTGCTGGCGCTGCTCACCGCCCTGGGACTCTGGATCCTCGGCGTCCCGTACTGGCTGGCGTTCGGCATTTTCACCGGGCTTGTGGCGATCGTGCCGTTCTTCGGCACCCTGGTGTCGACGCTGCTGCCGGCGTTGTTCGTCGTCGCGACGGGCGACTGGGTCAAAGTGCTGCTCGTGATTATCCTGGGGATCCTCGTGCACGTGTTCGAAGCGAATGTCGTCGTGCCGCGCATCATGCAGCACAAGGTCGATCTGCCGCCTGTGCTCACGATCTCGAGCGTGCTCATCATGGGGACGCTGCTCGGGCCGATCGGCCTGATCGTCGCCGTGCCGTTCCTGTGCGTCGTGATGGTGTTGGTGCGCCATATCGTCCATCGCGAGCTCTACGGCGAGGTCACGGCCGAGCTGGCCGTGCTGCGTCCGACTGAATCCTGGACCGGCGTCGAGCGCCGGAAGGTGGCCACTCCCGTTTGATGACTACGTCTCAACATCGGTTTCTGATCATCGCGGACGGCGAGTTTGGTCCGCTCAGCTCTAAAACCGCCAACTCCTGCATTCGCTATTTCCCAGAGCGCATTGTGGCCGTGCTCGATCGCACGCAGGCCGGAAAGACCGTCCAGGATGTGCTCGGATTCGGCGGGAAGATTCCGGTCGTGGGCGATTTCGAGCGGGGCATCGCGCAGGGAAAGGGCGCGACAGCGGTCTTGATTGGCATTGCGCCGGCCGGCGGCAAGCTGCCGGACGAGTGGAAGGGGTGGCTGCGCTCAGCGATCGAGAAGAAACTCGAGATCTGGAGCGGGTTGCACACGTTCATCGGGGATGACCCGGAGCTGGGCCCGCTCGCCAAAGCCCGTGGTGTACGGATTCTCGATGCGCGCCGGCCCCCTCCGATCTTGCCGATCGCCGACGGCCGCGCTGCCGAAGTCGATGCGCTCGTCATCCTCGCCGTGGGATCCGACTGTAACGTCGGCAAGATGACGGCACAGCTGCAGCTGCGGGATCAGCTCGTGAAGCGCGGCCACCGCACCAGCTTCGTGGCGACCGGTCAGACCGGGATTTTCATCGAAGGCTGGGGCATCGCCGTCGATGCGGTCGTCGCCGATTTCATCGCGGGGGCCGCCGAGCAGCTCGTGCTGCAGGGCGCGAAGGACCATGACATCGTGCTGGTGGAGGGGCAGGGCAGCCTCATTCATCCGGGATACTCGGGTGTGACGCTCGGCCTGTTGCACGGTTCCTGTCCCGATGCGCTGATTCTCTGTCATCAGGTGACACGAACGCACATCGGCGATTATCACGGCCGAGAGCCGTGGGTGCCGATCCCGTCCTACACGGAGATGATCGAGATCTATGAGCGCGCGGCCGCGCCCGTACATCCGACGAAGACGATCGGGATTTGTCTCAACACCTACGACATGGATGAAGCGGCGGCGCGGGACGCGTGCGCGCAGGCGGCCGAAGAAACGGGATTACCCGCGACCGATCCGGTGCGGTTCGACTCGACACCGTTGGTCGATGCGATCATTCGCGAGGCGACGGTGGCGCGGTAGGCAACGATTTGATGTGTACGGCGGCGATTGGATCCCAATCGCCGCCTGTTCATTTTGTATCCTGCCGCCATGCAATTCCTCCAGTGCGTGCTCGCCGAGTGGGCGCTCGTCGCTCCCCGTTTCACCCGCACGCGACTCGGCATCTCACTCCTCGCGCTCGGCGCCACGCTTGTCTGGCTCGGCTCACGCGGTCTCGATCACGTGACCGTCGCGCTGCTGGCTGGTTCGCTGGGCGCAATTCTCGGCGCGGCTGGAGTCGCGGGGAGCGATAACGAACGTCGAGCACTGGCGACAGCGCTCAGCCATCCCACCACGCCGCTGGCGATTGCCACCGGTCGCTGGGTTGCGCTCACAGGTCCCGCCGCACTCCTCGTCATCGTTTGCACCGCGACAGTCGACTGGAGGCCCAGCATTGTCGCGGCCGGGATCGTTGCCGCGGCAGCGGTCGGGAGCTGCGCACTGAGCTTGGTCATTCCCCTGGGTAACGCCACCGCGCTTGGCCTCTTCCTTCTTATGGCCTTGGCTGGTGCGGTCGCGCCGGAGCGCCTCGTGGCGCTCGCGCATCCCGGCTTTGTGCGGCTTGCCGCCGCAAGCGCGCTCGAGCTGGGGCCCGCGCTCTGGCACTATCGCGACGTCGCGACAGGACACTGGGGGGCGATCGCACACGCGCTGGCCTGGACAGGCCTCGGGATCCTGCTGGCGAGTGCGTTCATCGGCCGGCGCCGAGCACTCAACGGATGACCGACCACCGATGACTGATTACGCGCTCACCCTCTCCGACGTCGCCGTGCGCGGGCTCCGGGGCGTGTCGCTCGCGCTCCTGCCCGGCGAGATCGCGGGAGTGGTTGGTCCGGCTGGCGCGGGAAAAACCACGCTGCTGCAGGTCGCGGCGGGATGTGTGCACCCCACCCGGGGTGAAGCGTGGGTCTGGGGCTGCCGCATCACGGATGCCAACGCCCGGAAATTCATCGGCTATGCCGCGGACCATGCGGCGTTCCCACGCGCGCTGCGCGTCCGCGAGGTCTTGCTCTATTACGCGCGACTCCACGCCGCGGCCGACCCCGAGCGCGCGCCCCAGGGCCTGGTTCGAGAGGCGCTCGAAATGGCTGGGCTGGGCGCGGCTGCCAACCTGCTGGTTGGGGCGCTTGGGCATGCCGACATGCAGCGCCTCGCCCTGGCCCAGGCCGTACTGGGCGGGCGGGGCGGGCGGCGCGTGCTGGTGCTGGATGAGTTTTTCACCAACCTCGATGCAATCGCGCGCCGAGATCTCCGGGGCCGCATTGCGCGCCTTGCCGCGGAGGGTGTGGCGGTGCTGATCGCCGCGCGCGATCCCGCCGCGCTCGAACGCCTCGCCGCGCGGGCGCTGGTGCTCCGGCAGGGACGGGTGGTTCGCGCCGGTCCGTTGCCGGCCCTGCTCGGCGAACGGGTGCTCGAGGTCATCCTCGATGCGCCGCCGCCCGAGCCGCCCCCGGGGTTCAAGATCACCGATGCCGGTATTGAGGCACCACTGGCAGGTCGGACCGCGGAATCGGCGCTGGCCATGTGCCGGGCGCACCGACTCGCGGTTAGGGGCTCACGGGTTCGTGTGAAATCGCTCGAAGAAATCGTGCTGGAAACCCACGACACCCACTAGTACGTTTCGCCGCTCATGGCGGCGCTTCCTCAGGTTTCGCTTTTCAATACGCTGACACGCCGGATCGAGCCGCTCCAGCCGCTCGCGCCGCCGCGCGTCACGCTCTACACCTGCGGTCCCACGGTCTGGAACTTCGCGCACATCGGCAACTTCCGGACATTCCTGTTCGAGGATCTGCTGCGGCGCTGGCTCGAGCACGCGGGGTACGACGTCTTTCACATCATGAACCTGACCGACGTCGATGATCGCACGATCAAGGCCGCGCGCGAGGCGGGCAAAGCGCTGGTCGAGCACACCGCGCCGTTCACCAGGGCGTTCTTCGAAGACCGCGATTACCTGCGCATCAAGCCGGCGCATGTGTACACGCCGGCGACCGAGTACATGCCCCAGATGATCGATCTTGTGTCGCGGCTGCTGGAGCGCGGCGTCGCATATAAAGGAGAGGACGGCTCCGTTTACTTCGCGATTCAAAAGTTTCCGGGCTACGGCCGCCTGTCTCAGCTCGACAAGCGCGAGATCAAGGTGGGTGCGCGCGTGGCCAGCGACGAATACGCCAAAGGCGATCCGAGCGACTTTGCGCTGTGGAAAAAAGCGGATGCCGAGGACGAGGCGGTCGGCGCGGCGTGGGACGCGCCGTTCGGTCGGGGACGTCCGGGCTGGCATCTCGAATGCTCCGCGATGTCGCTCGCGGAAATCGCGAGGTGCTGCGGCGTGCAGACGCTCGACATTCACGCGGGCGGCATCGATCTGATTTTCCCGCATCACGAAAATGAAATCGCCCAATCCGAAGGCGCGACGGGAAAACAATTCTCGCGGCACTGGGTGCATGGCGAGTTCCTGAACGTGCGCGGCACCAAGATGTCGAAGCGCCATGGAAATTTTCTCACCGCGCGCGATCTGCGAGAGCAGGGCGTCGATGCAGCCGCCGTGCGACTCTTGTTTTTCCAAACGCACTACCGGCAATCGGTCGACTTCACCGATGAAGCGCTCGAGGCGGCGAAAGAGGGGGTGCGGAGGCTGGGCGAGTTTCACCAACGGCTGCAGGGAGCAGGGAGCGGAGAGCAGGGAGCAGGAGACCTGTCGAAGATTGCAGAGAGTTTTGAGAAGGATGTGGCCGCGGCATTGAACGATGATCTCAACGCGCCGCGTGCGGTCGCCGCGCTGTTCGAGTTCGTGCGGGGCGCGAATCGCGAGCTCGATAAGCCGACGCCGGGCGCCGGAGCGGGCGCCGCCCTCGCCGCGTTCGAGCGGGTGGCCGGGGTGCTCGACGTGCTGCCGACGTCCAGGCGCGTCGATCCGGCGCTGGCGAGCTGGGTGGAGGAGCGGATTGCCGCTCGGGCCCAAGCCCGTAAGTCCAAGGATTTCAAGGCCGCCGACGCGTCCCGCGCCGAGCTCCGGGCCCGGGGCATCGAGATCGAAGACACGCCGACCGGGACCAAGTGGCGCATCGTCTGACAGGGCCTAAGTCGTTCGAAGTCCGTCCCTTGCCATAGGCCCGTACCCCCTCTAAGATACGAGTCTGTTGGATTCAGGCCTTGACCAGCTGACGTAGCTCAATGGTAGAGCAGCTGATTTGTAATCAGCAGGTTAAGGGTTCGAGTCCCTTCGTCAGCTCACTGCCGAAGAAAAGAAGATCGAGGACCCAACAAACCCCGCGCCCGGCGACACGCGGGGTCTGTTGTCAGTGGAAGCGTCGTCCTGAGGGCCCGCAGGGCCCGAAGGATCTCAGAAAGTGGGCGGGGGCGGTTTGGGCGCGGTGGGGTGCCCGAGTGGCCAAAGGGAGCAGACTGTAAATCTGCCGCGCTTAGCGCTACGAAGGTTCGAATCCTTCCCCCACCACTGTGTGTGGCGCCGCGGGCGTAGCTCAGTTGGTAGAGCATCAGCCTTCCAAGCTGAGGGTCACGGGTTCGAGCCCCGTCGCCCGCTCTGAAGAACGCTCGCGTAGCTCAGTCGGTAGAGCGCGTCCTTGGTAAGGACGAGGTCACCGGTTCAATCCCGGTCGCGAGCTCTCGGAACTACGAATTGTTATTGAAGCGAACACTCATCAAGGAATCAGACAGCAATGGCAAAAGCCAAATTTGAGCGCAATAAGCCCCACGTGAACGTCGGGACGATCGGCCACGTGGACCACGGCAAGACCACGCTGACCGCCGCTCTCACCAAAGTCTCGGCCGACAAAGG
>Ga0137428_1000045_pt1 | contig 57402 bp, 55 predicted proteins | sample EasRivERMZT718_2_FD_102305 | JGI IMG/M metagenome (GOLD analysis project Ga0137428, IMG submission 102305) | Soil microbial communities from meander-bound floodplain in the East River, Colorado, USA - East River MetaG ERMZT718_2 | ecosystem: Environmental > Terrestrial > Soil > Floodplain ...
GCGTCAGCTGGCGGATCGCTTCCTGCCGAGGCGTCCCGTACCCGCGGTACACGGCGTTCACGTTCGTCAGAATCAACAGCACTTGAGCACCGATCTCCCGGCCCAGGATCGCCGCGACCCGGTCCTTGTCGGCGACGGCATCGATGCCCTCGAGTCCCAGCTTGGCGTCCCGGTACACCGGCGGCCCCCCGCCACCGCCCGCGATCACGATGTAACCGGCCACGGTCAGATCGTGCACCATCTGGCTCTCCACGATCCCGATCGGGCGCGGGCTCGGCGCCAGCCGCCGCCCATCGCGCACCGGGATGCCGCGCGCCACGAGCCGGGCCTCGCGCGCGCCATCGAGCTTGTGCCCCACCGGCTTCGAAGGCGTGCGCAGGTCGGGATCGTCCGCGTGACACAGCGTCTGCGTGATCATCGTGACGACCGAGCGCTGCACGCCGGCGCGCTCGAGCGCATTCTGGAGCGACTGCTGGATCATGTAACCCATCCAGCCCGCGGTTCCCGCCACCAGCACGCCCAGCGGCAACGCCTCGATCTGATCGCCCGCGATCTCGTTGCGCGCGAGCTCATCACCCACCTGCGGCCCGTTGCCGTGCACCAGCACGATGTTCCAGCCCGCCGCGGCCAGATCCACGATCGGCGCGAGACTCGCGCGCGTATGGCGGAACTGATTGCTGATCGTGGGGCGCTCGTTGGGAGGCGCGACGGCGTTCCCTCCGAGCGCGATGACGATGGTTCCCGGGTCGGGGGAGGACACGGCGGCGCAACCTAGCGGGGCCGCTGAATGGGAGCAAGCTCGCTCATCAGCGCCCGCCACAAGCGGCCGAACAGCTCGAGATCTCCGACGCCGAGCGCCGAATCGGCGCGCGCGGCCAGCCGGCGCGCGCGTTCCCAGCGCGCGGCGAGCGTCGTATCAGCAACGAGCTGTTCGCCCCCGCGCAGCGCGGCCCGGGCGGTGCGACCCCGGCCGCTCCGGCTGTCGAGCGTGACGTACACCTCGGCAACGCGTGGCACGGAGGCGGGTGGGCGGCTTCCCAGCGGATCGAGCAGCTGCGCCTGCACCGTGATCAACGAGTTACCGACCGGCCAGATGTGCAGCTGGCCCGGACGAAGTGTGCTCGAACCCATCAGCTCACCGGGCAGGCGCTCGGGCACCGAGGGGGGGGGCTGCCACAGGTGCACGACGGGACCGGACGGCGTGAGCGCCGCCGCGAACAGTCCCGCGAGCTGCTTGGGCGCCAGCACCCCCGCTTCCAGCGCGACGCCGGTCCAGATACGCCCATCCGGGGCGCTGAGCTGATACGGTTCGCGCGGGCGCATGAACCACCCAGCGTCCGGCGGACCGGAGTCGGCGCTGGCGCGGAGCAATTGCTGTGCGGCGATGCGAAACATGTCCTGGGGATAGACCAGCTGGGCGCGCAGATCGGGAGGCAGCTGGTCCGACGGCTCGATCAGCGGCTCGAACCGGCGCGCCCACGACGCCGTGAGCGAGTCATGGCCCGGCGCGAGCCAGAGGTGCGTCTCTCCCGTCGCGGCCCGCACCGCACCGAGCACGCCGGCGCGCAGGTAGCGCACGTCTTCGCCTTGCCAGGTGAGCGGGCGCACGAGCGGAAACGCCGCATGCGACACGTAACCCCAGCTCACCCACCAAAGCGATCCATCGCGAATGGCCGGTGCGGGAACGCCGAACCGGGCGAACGGCGCGAGCCGCTCCAGCCGGTCGGTGACGTCGCGGCGCCACAGCAGCCGGCGGCCGCTCGAGTCGCCCCGCACCAGCCCCCACGTCTGGATCGTCCACGCGATCGCGAAGCGCCGCCACAGGCCGGTGATCGGTACGCCCGCGATGCTGTCATGGGTGATGAGCGGGGGATCGGCACCCGGTCCGAACAGCACATGGCCGTCCCGGGTCGGCAGCGCGGTGATCGCGAGTCCGCTGTCCATCTCGAGCGCGAGTCGCACCGGCTGCCCTCCCCCGGTGGTCGCCGTAGCACCGGGAGTGGGCACCGGTGCGACCAGCCAAGCCGCCCCCCTGTCGTCCGGGCGCGCCGGGCGCAGGGCGACCGCGAACGCCGGGACCTGGGCCGCGGCCGCGACATGGGCGGGATCCCACAGCGGGATCGCGCGCACCGCCTCCTCGCCGGAGGGGAATGCGGGCGGGACCCGCTCGTCGAGCCCGTTCAGCCCGAACGCGAAGCGCTCCAGGGTCTCACGGCGCCGGGCCAGCTCCGCGCTCGCACGTCCCTGCCCGGCGCCGGTCGAGGTGCGCACCACACCCGGAATCACGAAGTAGCCGGCCATGATCGAAATCATCAGCGCCGCCCAGCCGGCGATGATGAGCGTGGGCCGATCGCGGATCGCCCAGACGATCGAAATCACCGCCGTCACCACCGCCACCGCGACGACGAGTCGCGACCCAAGCGTGCGGACCGTGAGCGCCGCCTGGTCCACCGCGCCATGGAATCCGGCGATCACTTCCGCCGGATCGAACGCGGCACCCCAGGCGATCACGAGCGCGAGACAGGCGAGCAGGAAGCCGACGTGCGCGCGCGCGTAATCGCTCGCGCGGATGCGGCCGTGCCGGATCCGGAGCGTGCCGATCACCGCGTACAGCAGCGTGACCACGCCCAGCGCTCCCACGGCGAGAATCAGGGCGCGATTCTGGAGTACGGCGATCCACGGAAGCACACTGACGTAGTAACCCACGTCGCGGGCGTGCTCGGTGCCATCCGGGATCCCGAAGTGGGGTGGCGCCGCCGCCAGCACCGCATGCCGCCACCAATCGTTGGTGCCGAGCGCGAACAGCGTCCCGATCACCACGCCAAGCAGCACGGTCACGCCCAGCAGCGTTTTCTGTGGAATCGCTTCGACGATTTCGAGATCGCCCAGGCGGCGGGGCATCTGGACGGAGCCAATCGCCCGATAGACGATCAGCAGGTTGCCTGTAAACCAGGTACTGGAGATGACGAGCACCAGCGCTTGCAGCATGCGGGCCAGGTCGCGGGCCTGAATGACCGCCTCACCACCGGCGAACGTCCGGTCCCACGCGCGTTCCGCCGTTTCCACCGCCAGCCAGCGGCCGCCGACCAGCGCGGCGACTAGTAACCCGGCGCCGATCAGGTACAGCCTGCGCCGGCCGTGGCGCGTCACGCCGTTACGCCATGCGCCGCCAGCCAACTCTCGACCTCGGCGCGATAGGCGTCGAGGGCCTTCGGACTCGTCGCCTCGAACCGCATGACGAGCACGGGCTGGGTATTGGAAGCGCGCAGCAATCCCCACCCGTCCGGGAACGTGATGCGGACGCCGTCGAGCGTGAACACGGGATACTTCTGCTTGAAGTCCTGCGCGGCCCGCTGGACGATGTCGAACTTCTGTTCGTCGGGGCAGTCGACGCGCAGCTCCGGCGTCGCGTAGGTCGTGGGCAGATCGGCGAGGAGGCGGGAGAGCGGGCCGCCTTCCTTCGCGACGTAGGCGAGCAGCCGCGCCGCGGCGAACAGCGCGTCGTCGAACCCGTACCAGTCACCGCCGAAAAACATGTGGCCGCTCATCTCGCCGGCGAGCGGCGCGCCGATCTCTTTCATCTTCATCTTGATGAACGAGTGGCCCGTCTTCCACATGACCGGCTCGAGACCGGCCTTCTTGAGCATCTGCGGCAGGATCTCCGAGCACTTCACGTCGAAGATCACCGGATGGCCCTTGCCCATCCGCTGGACGAGGTCCCGGCCGAACAGCACGAGCAGCTGGTCACCGAGCACCGGCTCGCCCGTCTCGTCCACCGCGCCGATGCGGTCGCCGTCGCCGTCGAACGCGATCCCGAGCTCGGCCTTTTCCTGCTTCACGGCCTGTTGCAGGTCGTGGAGGTTCTCGATCACGGTCGGATCGGGATGGTGGTGCGGGAACGTGCCGTCCGATTCGGCAAACAGCGGCACGACGTCGGCGCCGAGCTGGCGCAGCGTCTCGATGGCGATGAGACTCGTCACGCCGTTGCCGCAGTCCACGACGACCCTCGGCCGGCGCGCGAGCGGCGCGTTACGGTTGACAATGGCGTCTTTGTACGCGGTGAGCAGATCGCGGTGCGTCGTGCTGCTGCCACCGGGTTTGGTCACCAGCTTGCCGTCCGCGATCAGCCGGTACAGAACCTGAATGTCGTCGCCGAACACGGCGTCGTGCGCCAGCACCATCTTGAAGCCGTTGAACTCGGGCGGATTGTGCGATCCGGTGACCTGAATGCCGCCGTCCACCGGCAGCGTCTTGGTGCCGAAATAGAGCGCGGGCGTGGGCAGCTCGCCCACATCCACGGCGGATCCGCCCGCGGCGACGATCCCTTCACGGATGCCCCGCGACAGCTCGCCGCCCGATGGGCGATTGTCGCGTCCCACCGCGACGCGCGGCGCCTTCTTCAGCCGCTCCCATGCGAACGTGGTGTAGGCCTGGCCGACGAGCCGCGCGGTCTCGAGCGTGAGCTGCTCATCCACGAGGCCGCGGATGTCATACTGGCGGAAGATTGTGGCGGGAAGCTTCACACGAGGCTCGGGATTACTACTGACCGGTGGTCGTTGTCGTCACCGTCGGACGCACGCTCTCTCCGGCGGAGCGAGCGAGGTCGAACAGGCGGTTCGGCCACACCCCGAACAGCAGCAAACCGGCGACCGCGGCGGCCACCGCGGCGCGGCCCCAGCGATCGAGTACGACGTCGACGTGCGCGGCGGCGATCGGCTCGGGCTTCATGTACATCGCCATGATGACGGGAAGATAGTACCCCGCCGATACAACGCTGGTCAGGACCAGAATCGCGGCCAGGACGTTCTGGCCCGAGCTCGTGGCCGCGATGAGGATGTACCACTTCCCGATGAATCCGGCTGTGCCCGGAAAGCCGAGCAGGGAGAGCATGCAGACGGCCAGCGCAAAGGCGAGCCAGGGACGGCTGGAAGCGAGCCCGGCGAGGTCGTCGATCATCACGTCGCTCTCGCCGTTACGGCCCTTGGCGCTGAGCACGGCGAACGCGCCGACCGACATCAGCGTGTAGGCCACGACGTAGACGAGGAACGCACTCGTCCCCGACGACGTCCCGGACGTGACCGCCACGAGCAGATAGCCGGCGTGCGCCACCGACGAATACGCGAGCATGCGCTTGAGCGAGCGCTGCGCGAGCGCGAACAGGTTGCCCCCGACCATCGTGATCACCGCGAGCCACCACAGCATGTCGTGCCAGGCCGGCACCGCGGCAAAGCCCTGGATCATGACCCGGAACAACGCGGCAAAGGCCGCCGCTTTCACTCCCGTCGCCATGAATGCCGTCACCGGCGTGGGCGCGCCGTCGTACACGTCGGGGGCCCACATGTGGAATGGCACGGCCGCGATCTTGAATCCGAACCCGACGATCAGCAGCGCCAGGCCCACGAGCAGCATCACGCTCGGCGCACCCATCATGGCGGCCTGCGCGCCGATCAGCCCGACATTGGTCGTCCCCGTCGCGCCATAGATCAAGGCGATACCGTACAGCAGGAATCCGGAGGCGAACGCGCCGAGCAGAAAGTACTTGAGTGCGGCTTCGGCCGAGCGCGCGCGGCGCCGGTCGAAGCCCGCGAGCACGTAGACCGCGACCGACATCAGCTCGAGCCCGAGGAAGATCACCATCAGGTCGGCGCCGGCGGCCATAACCATCATCCCGATGGTCCCGAAGAGGAGCAGCACGTAGTACTCGGGTGCGAGCAGCTGTTCACGCTCCACGTACCCAAACGAGATCAGCACCGTGAGCGCCGCGGCCCCCAGGAAGATCCAGTCGCTGACCCAGCGGAAATCGTCCGCCGCAACCATCCCGGCGATCCCCGCGACGCCGGTGCGGTTCCACCACAGCCACCAGGTCACCACCGCGGTCGAGGCGAGCGCGGCAAGCGTGAGCCAGCCGGCGATCCGCAGATCGCGGATGGTCTTGTGACGCCACGCCACGAACAGCAGCAGGACGAGCGCCCAGCCGGTGAGCACGAGCTCGGGCAGCAGGGACAGCATCAGATCCCGATAGGACGACAGATCGAGGCTCATGGCTGGTTTTGGGTCGAACCCGGTTTGACCAGCTCGATGAACTGGCGCGCGGACGGCTCCATCCGGCGCAGGAACGGCTTCGGATAGATCCCGACCCAGAGAATGCAGGCCAGGAGCGGCGCGAGCACGATCAGCTCACGCGGCGTGAGATCGGTGAGCTTCTTGTTCTCGTCCTGCGTGAGCGGATTGAAAATCACCCGCTGCAGCGCGGTGAGCAGATACGCCGCCGCGACGATCACACCGGTCGTGGCCAGGGCGGTCGCGATCGGATAGGTGCGGAACGAACCAAGCAGCACGAGGAACTCGCCCACGAACCCGTTCGTGCCCGGGAGCGCGATCGACGAGAGCGAGACGAGCGTCAGAATGGCTGCGAACAGCGGCACCACCCGCGCAATCCCGCCGTACGCATCGATCAGCCGGCTGTGGCGCCGCTCGTACATCATGCCGGCGAGGAAGAACAGCGCGCCCGTCGAAATGCCGTGGTTGATCATGATCAGGAGGGCGCCCTGCACGCTCTGCAGCGTCAGCGCCCAGATGCCGAGCATCACGAAGCCGAGGTGGGCCACCGAGGAGTAGGCGATCAGCTTCTTGAAATCGGGCTGCACCATCGCCACGAGGCCGCCGTAGATGATGCCGATGAGCGAGAGCGCCACGATGACGAGCTGCACCGTCGGATCCAGCGCGACCGTCGGGAAGAACGGCACCGCGAACCGCAGGAATCCGTACGTCCCCATCTTCAGCAGAATCCCGGCCAGGATCACCGAACCGGCGGTCGGCGCCTCGACGTGCGCGTCCGGGAGCCAGGTGTGCAGCGGGAACATCGGGACCTTGATCGCGAACGCCAGGAAGAAGGCGCCGAACAGCCACCAGGCGCCGGACCCGAGCAGGCCGACCTGGCCCAGCAGGTGCATGTAACTGAACGAGTACTGCCCCGTCACCCGGCCCGCGTGCAGGTACAGCACGATGATCGCGACGAGCATGAGCAGCGAGCCGAGGAACGTATAGATGAAGAACTTGATCGCCGCGTACAGCCGGTTCTCCCCGCCCCAGATCCCGATGATGAAGTACATCGGGATCAGCATCACTTCCCACATCACATAGAAGAGGAAGAGATCGAGTGCCACGAATACGCCGATCATCCCCGTCGTCAGCACGAGCAGCAGGGAGTAGAACCCACCCTCGCGTTTCGTGATGTAGCTCCAGCTGCCCAGAATGGAGAGCGGCATCAGCAACGTGGTGAGCAGGACCATGAACAGCGAGATACCGTCCAGGCCGACCGTGTAGTGAATGCCCCACGACTGGATCCACGGCTGGCTGACGATGAACTGCATGCCGGTGGAGGGCTCGAACGTCCACCACAGCGGCACCGAAATCGCGAATTCGACGAGGCTCACCGCCAGCGAGACGTATTTCGCGAGCCTGGCCGGCACGAACAGCACGATCAGCGCCGCGATCACCGGCCAAACGAGCAGCGCGGTCAGGACCCAGCGGGCGTACATCAGGATCCTCCCCTGCCGATCGCTCGCCACAACAGCAACAGGACGCCGACCACGAACGCCGCCACGTACACGCCCACTTGCCCCGTCTGCAGCCAGCGATTGGCCCAGCCGAGCGCGCGTGCTCCGCGCGCCGCGCCGTTCACCGCGCCGCTATCGATCGCGCGCTGATCGACCTGCTTCCAGAGGACCTCGCGCGAGAACCACACCAGGGGCCGCACGATCAGGGCGTCGTAGATCTCATCCACATACCACTTGCTGCGCAGGATGCGCGCAAACCCGTGCTCTTCTGGGGCCCGGGATGCCGGGACCAGGGCCTCGGGCTTGAGCAGGCGCCACGCGCCCACGATGCCGGTGAGCGCGACCGCCACCGCCACGCCGACCAGCACCCACTCGGTGCCGTGCGAGAGATGGGTCTGCGGGAGCAGCGCCGCGCCCCGCGCCGTCACCGGCTCGAGCCAGTGGTGCAGCCACGCGTTGCCGTGATAGAGCTCGGGAATGTTGATCACCCCGCCGGCGGCCGACAGCACCCCGAGCAGCAGCAACGGACCGGTCATGATCCACGGCGCTTCATGCAGATGCTCGCGCGCGTGATCGCCGGTGCGGTTCGGCCCGTGGAAGGTGTAGAGCATGAGCCGCGTCATGTAGAACGCGGTCAGCAGCGCGGCGACGAGCCCGAGCCCCCAGAAAACGAGCCACAGCGGTTGCGCCGTGCCGCGCCCAAACGCGGCCGCGAGAATCTCGTCCTTGGAGAAAAAGCCGGAGAGCGGTGGAATGCCGGCGATCGCGAGCGTGGCGATCCACATCAACGCCCACGTCCACGGCAAGTGGCGCCGCAAGCCGCCCATATTCCTCATGTCCTGCGCGTCTTCGTGGATGTGGGTGTGATGATACGCCCGGTGCATCGCGACGATCACGCTGCCCGAGCCGAGGAACAGCAGCGCCTTGAAGAACGCGTGCGTCACCAGGTGAAAGACGCCGGCCGTGATCGCGCCGGTTCCGACGCCCACGAACATGTACCCGAGCTGCGAGATCGTGGAGTACGCGAGCACGCGCTTGATGTCCCACTGCTTCAGCGCGATCGAGGCGGCAAACAGCGCCGTCAACGCGCCCACACCCGCCACGACCGCGCTCGAGATCGGCGCCATCGCGAACAGCAGGTTGCAGCGCGCGACGAGGTAGACGCCGGCCGTCACCATCGTCGCCGCGTGGATCAGCGCCGAGACCGGCGTCGGACCGGCCATCGCGTCCGGGAGCCAGGTGTACAGCGGGATTTGCGCGGATTTGCCGGTGCAGCCGAGGAACAGAAACAGCGTGATCGCGGTGATCGCCCCGCCGCCCGCCAGCAGCGCCGTCGGCGCGGTGGAGAACACCGTCTCGAAATCGAGCGAGCCCGTGGACCAGAAGATGAGGAACATCGCGACCATGAACCCGAAGTCGCCGATGCGGTTCATGATGAACGCCTTGCGGCCCGCGTCGGCGTTCGCCTGCTCGCTGAACCAGAACCCGATCAACAGGTAACTGCACAGCCCGACGCCCTCCCAGCCGACGAACATCACCGGGAAATTGGCGCCCAGCACGAGCACCAGCATGAAAAACACGAACAGGTTGAGATACGCGAAGTAGCGCGCGTATCCCGGATCCTCTTTCATGTAGCCGATGCTGAACAGGTGAATCAGCGAGCCGACGCCGGTGACGACCATGAGCATGACGAGCGCGAGCTGATCGACTTGGAACGCGAAGTCGAGCTGCAGCGTCCCGACCGGAATCCAGGACCAGTAGCGGAACACGAGCGGCGCGTCCGGATGCAGGCCGGCGAACGCGCTGAAGATCGCGACCGAGACGCCGAACGCCGCCAGCAGCACGCCGGCGCCGATGATCGAGACCAGCGTTTTGGCGGTGGGCCGCACGAAGGCGAGCGTGCCGTTGAGGACGAAGCCGAGCAGCGCGAGCGCCGGCGGCAGCCAGATCAGCTGGACGGTCGTGTCCACGCGGCTAGCCGTCCTTCAGCAGGTTCATGTTCTGGAGGCTCACCGACTGCTTGTGGCGGTACACCGCGAGAATGATCGCAAGACCGACCGCCGCTTCCGCTGCGGCAACCGCCATCACGAAAAACACGAACACCTGCCCCCCAACTCCCAGCTGCTGCGCGAGGGCCACGAACGTCAGGTTCACGGCGTTCAGCATCAGCTCGACGCACATGAAGATCACGATCGCATTGCGCCGGAACAGCACGCCGGCCACACCGAGCGTGAACAGCACCGCGGAAATGGCGAGCGCCGGAGTGAGCAGCATCTAGAGTTTCCGTTTCGCCAGGACGACGGCGCCCACGATCGCGGCGAGCAGCAGCACGCTCGCGATCTCGAACGGAATGAGGTAGGTCTCGAACAGCGGGCTGGCGACCGATCCCACGATGCCCTGCTGCTGCTGGATGGCGGCGAGCGTGCCGGCCGGCAGCCGCACGGCCTCGGGCAGCGGTGAGTCGCTCACGGTGCGGAGCTGCAGCAGCATCGCCCCCGCGAGCACCACGGCGATGAGGAGTCCCACCGGTCCTTTGATGTCGCTCGGCCCGGGCCGTCCCAGGTTCAGCAGCATGATCACGAACAGGAACAGCACCATGATCGCCCCCGCGTACACCAACACCTGCAGCACCGCGATGAACTGGGCGTCCAGCAGCACGAACATCGCGGCGAGCGCAAACAGGGTGACGACGAGCCACAGCGCGCTCGCGACGGGATTCTTGCGCGTGATGCAGAGCAACGCGCTGCCCATGGCAATCACGCCGAAGATCCAGAAAAAGGTGAGAATCAAGGGGCTGGGCTATTCACCTTTAGGATCCGATGGATCCCAAAGCGTGGATACGGGGTGCGTTTGCGCCGTCAACCGTTCGAGGTCGTACACGAAGCGGTCGCGCGAGTACTCCGAGTTCTCGTAGTGCACGCCCACGTGGATCGCTTCCTCGGGGCACACCTCCTGGCAGTAGCCGCAGAAGATGCAGCGGAACTCGTCGATCTCGTAAATCAGCGGATAACGATGGCCCTCTTCGTCTTCGCCCGGGACGAGCTTGATGCAGTTGGCGGGGCAGATCTGCGGGCACAGTCCGCACGCCACGCACGTCGCCCGCCCCTGCTCGTCGGTGAGCATCCGGTGCGTGCCGCGCCAGCGCGAGGAGAGCGTCCAGTCCTTGGAGGACTTCTCCTCGGGGTACTGCATCGTGACCTTGGGGCGCAGCAGATGGCTGAAGGTGAGCGCCATCCCCTTGAGCGTCGCGCGCAGGTACGACGTCTGCTGCGTCGGCCGCTTCATGACTTTCACGCCGATGGCCATTACGCGGCCTCCTCTTGAACCGAACCCGACACGATGCGGCCGCGGTCGAGCCACAACACCAGCACGAGCAGCAGCACGAAGTTGAGGCCGCCGAGCGCCCAGGCCATGCCAGGACCATAGGCCCAGCCCAGCTGCGCCCGGAAGAACCAGATCGCGACCGCCTCGATCGTGATATAGATGAGGGCGAGCGGCAATAGCACCTTCCAGCCCAGCGCCATCAGCTGGTCGTAGCGGAACCGCGGCAGCGTCCAGCGCACCCAGACGAAGGTGAACAGGAAGAAGAATGTCTTGATGCTGAAGAAGGCCAGCGTGGCCAGCGTCTTGAACACGCTCGGATCGCCGGTCGAATCCCAGGTGGTGAACGGAATGTCCCACCCGCCGAAGAACAGCGTCGCCATCAGCGCCGATGCGGTCACCATGTTCGAATACTCGGCGATGTAAAACATCGAGAACTTCATCGCGCTGTATTCGGTGTGATAACCGGCGATGAGCTCCCCTTCCGCCTCCGGCAGATCGAATGGCAGCCGGTTCGTCTCCGCAAACGCGCTGATGAAGAAAATCAGGAACGCCACCGTCAGCGGGACGATGAACCAGGCGTGCGCGACCTGCTGTTGGGCGATGACCTGCGACAGCGTGACGTTGCCGGCGAGCAGCAGCACGGCGACGGTGCTCATCCCCAGCGCGATCTCGTACGAGATCATCTGCGCCGAGGCACGCAGCCCGCCCAGCAGCGCGTACTTGTTGTTCGACGCCCAGCCCGCCAGCACGATGCCGTACACGCCGAGCGAGCTGATCGCGAGGATATAGAGGAAGCCGACGGGCAGATCGGCGACGACCATCGGGACGACGCCCCACTTGGTCGGCAGCGGCGACGCGAACGGGATCACACCGAACGTCAGCATCGCGGGAATGAACGACACGATGGGCGCGAGCGTGAACAGCGCTTTGTCGGCCATCGCCGGCGCCGTCTCTTCTTTCAGGAAGTTCTTGAGTCCGTCGGCCGCCGGTTGCAGCAGGCCCTGCGGCCCCACGCGGTTCGGCCCGAGCCGGTCCTGCATCCAGGCGCACACGCGGCGCTCGAACAGCGTGAGCAGCGCAACCCCGACCAGGATCAGGTTGAGGACGAGAAAGACCTTGATTGCCGAGGCGACGAGGAAGAAGGTCATGAGCCCCCCCCCACCCGCGCCGTGGCCTTGGCCTTCGCCATCTGCTCCAATACCCAGGCTGCCGGCTGCGCCATCCCCGGCGCGGGCTTCGCCTGGAAGAAGCGTTGCTCGCGCCCGTCGCGGTTCGTGAACGTGCCTTCTTCTTCGGCGACGTTGGCGATTGGCAGCACCACGTCGGCACGTCGGCACGGGGCATCAGCGCCGAGCACGGTGCCGAGATAGATCAAGGCGCCATTGGTTTCGACCGAACAGTCGGGATCGTCGAGCACCAGCACGACCGCCGCGCCCTTCGCCGCCTCGAGCGCCTGCTGGTAGTCCCGCGTGTAGCCGAGGTTCTCCGCGCCTTTCGCGTTGGGAGCCCGCTCGGCGCGCAGCGCGAGATTGGGGACGCCGGGGAGCGGTGCTTCTTCACCCATCACGACCTGGAACGCCCCGGTCCACTGGAAGCCGGAGAGCAGCTGTTTGGCGGCGGCGAGCGCCTCGTTCGAGGCTCCGGGCGAGACCAGCGCCACCGCTTTCCCGGACGCGCCGCGCAGGATCGAGAGCACCTTCTCGAACGCCTCGTCCCAATCGGTGGCCTTGAGCTCGCCGCCCGAGCGGACGAGCGGCGCTTCGATGCGGTCGCCGCGGTTCATCCAGCGGTAATGCATGCGGCCGTGATCGCAGATGAAATAGCGATTGACCTCGAGGTTGGTCCGCGGCCGCACCCGCACGACGACCTCATCGCGCGTGTCGAGCGTGATGCTGCACCCCTGCGAGCACCCGGTGCAGATCGACGCCGTCTTGTCGAGCTCCCAGGCGCGCGCCTTGTGCAGGAAATCCTTGGAGAGCAGCGAGCCCACCGGACAGAGATCCACCACGTTGCCGGCCCAGGGATGGTCGAGCCGCGCGTCGGGGTGAACGCCGATGAACGCGCGGTCGCCGCGCTCGGAGACGTTCAGCACCGGCTCCTGCGCCACGTCTTCCATGTAGCGCACGCAGCGTGTGCAGAGAATGCAGCGATTCGGGACGTACAGGACGTCGGGGCCGAAGTCCTCGACCGGATTGAAGCGCTTGGCGAACTCGGTGTAGCGCGACCCCGCCTGCCCTTCCTGGAAAACGAAGTCCTGCAGCTCGCACTCGCCCGCCTGATCGCAGATCGGGCAATCGAGCGGGTGATTGATGAGCAGGAGCTCGAGCACGCCCTTCCGCGCGTCCTTGGCGGGAGCCGTTTGCGTCTTGACGACCATGCCCTCGGTCACCGTCGTCGCGCACGCGATCGCCAGCTTGGGTGCCTTCTCGATCTCCACGAGGCACATGCGGCACACGCCCGCCACCGGCAATCCGGGGTGATAGCAGTAGTGCGGCACGAGGACGCCCGCCTGCTTGGCGGCTTCGATGACGAGCGTGCCGGCTGGAACGCTCACCGGTGCGCCATCAATGGTCAGGGTGATCATGCCGTCAGCCATCAGCCGTCTGCCCTCAGCTCACCATGACAGGTTGGCGTTTGCCTGCGAGATAGGCCTCGAATTCGCCGCGGAATTTCTTGATGCCGCTCACGATCGGAGCGGCGCAGGAGTCGGAGAGCACACAGATCGTTTTGCCCGTCATGTTTTCCGAGAGATCGAGCAGCAAGTCGAGGTCCTTGGTCTTGCCCTGCCCCGCGAGGATCCGCTCCATGATCTTCGTGGTCCACGCGGTGCCCTCGCGGCATTGGGTGCACTGCGCGCACGACTCGTGCGCGTAGAAGCGCGCGAGCCGCATGATCTGATAGACCATGTCGGCGGAGTCGTCGAACACGATCACGCCGCCCGAGCCGAGCATCGAGCCTTTTTCGACCACGCCCTCGTAATCGAGCAGCGTCGCTTCGGTCTCTTCGCGTGTCAGAATCGGCACCGAGGACCCGCCGGGGATGCACGCCTTGAGGGTGCGGCCCGCGGGCGGTCCCCCGCACATGTCGTAGATCAAACTTTTGAGCGGGTAGCCCATCGTCACTTCGTAGTTGCCGGGGCGCTGCACATTGCCGCACACCGAGAACAGCTTGGTGCCGGTGCTCTTCGGATTCGACAGGCACAGACCCTTGTACCACGCGGCGCCGCGCTTGAGGATGTGTGGGACCGCGGCCAGCGTCTCGACGTTGTTGATCGTGGTCGGCAGGCCGAACAACCCCGCGGCCGCCGGGAACGGCGGCTTGATGCGGGGGTTGCCCCGCTTGCCTTCGATCGAGTTCATCATCGCGGTTTCTTCACCGCAGATGTAGGCCCCCGCGCCGCGGTGCAGGTAAACCTTGATGCTCCCGAACACACCGGCCGCGTTCGCTTCTTCGAGCGCGGTCGCCATGATCGTCCACGGCTCCGTGAATTCGCCGCGGATGTAGATGTAGGCGACCTCGGCGCGGATCGCGTGCGCCGCGATCGCCGTCCCCTCGAGCAGGGCGTGCGGCGTCCAGCGCATGATCTCGCGGTCTTTGAATGTGCCCGGCTCCGATTCGTCGGCGTTCACGCACAGGTAGTGCGGCTTTTTCTTTTCTTTCGGCATGAACGACCACTTGAGCCCCGTGGGGAACCCCGCCCCGCCACGGCCGCGCAGTCCCGATTCTTTGACGGTCTCGGTGACCGCCAACGGATCCGTCTTCAGCGCCTGGGTGAGCGCCTCGTACCCGCCGCGCTTGGTCCAGCCCTTGTAGCTGCGCGCCTCGACGTCGCCGAAGTATTGCGAGAGGACGACCGTCTCTTTGGGATGCGGTTTGTGTGGGAAGCCCATCAAGACCTCACGTGCGGCGTGGCGCGTGCGGCGCAGAATGGGAGGTCCCGAAGCGCACGAGCTGCCCCAGCGGCGCCACACGCCGCACGCCGCACGCCCGTCACCGGTACTTCCTCACCAGTTCCGGCACCTTCTCCGGCGTGACGTTCTCAATGAAATCATCGTTGATCAAGACGGGCGTCGCGAAACCGCACGCGCCGAGGCATTCAACTTCCACGATCGTCCATTTTCCATCGGGGCTGGTGGCGCCGGCATCTCCAGCGCCGGTTTCCTTGAGCAGAGCCTTCACCACACCCTCGGCGCCGCAGATGTTGCAGGGTGATGTCGTGCAGACCTGGACGAAGTTCTTCCCGACCGGGTGTTGGTGATACATCGTGTAGAACGTCACGACGCCCTTCACGTACGCCGGCGTCAGACCGAGCACCTCGGCAACCTCGGCCATGATGCGGTCGGAGATCCAGCCGTGCTCGCGCTGCGCGATCCACAACGCCGGCAGCAGCGCCGCCTGCTTGTTGGGATAGCGTTGCAGCACGGTCTGCAGCTCGTCCATCACCTTGCCGACGAACACCGCCTGATAGTCGTCGCCGTGATTCGTGCGGTGGGTCTGGCTCGCCTCTCGTGGGGTGGTCATCGATCGACCTCGCCCATCACGATATCAACCGATGCATTGATGGCGATCAGGTCCGAGAGCAGATGGCCCTCGGCCATTTTGGGCAGCGCAGACAGGTTGATGAACGAGGGTGGCCGGATCCGCCAGCGCACCGGCTTGGCGGTCCCGTCGGACACGAGGTAGGTCCCCAGCTCACCCTTGGGATTCTCGATGCCGACGTACGCCTCGCCCACGGGTGCCTTCACGCCTTCCATCACCTGCTTGAAATGAAAGATCATCGCTTCCATGTCGGTCATCGCGCGGGTCTTGGACGGCAGGATCACGCGTGGATCGTCCACGTTGATCGGTCCGTCGGGCAGCCGGTCGAGCGCCTGCTTGAGAATGTGGTTCGACTGGTGGCACTCCTCGAGGCGCACGAGGTAGCGGTCGAACACGTCGCCGTGCTCGCCGACGATCACGTCGAAATCGTAGGTCTCGTAGCCGAGGTACGGCTTGTCCTTGCGGAGGTCGTAGGCCACGCCGCTCGCGCGCAGCATCGGGCCCGAGAGCGATTGATTGATGGCCTGCTCGGCCGTCAGCACGCCCACGCCCTGCGTCCGGCCGGCCCACACGGCGTTGCGGGTCAGGACGCGATCGATCTCACCCAATGTCTTCGGGAATGTCCTGGTAAAGTCGCGCAGCTTTTCGACAAATCCATCGGGGATGTCGGCGAGCAGGCCGCCCACGCGCGTGAGACTGGTCGTGAGCCGGGCGCCGGTCCACATCTCCTGCAGGTCGTAGATCTTCTCGCGCTCCTGGAAGGCCCAGAGAAACGGGGTGAACGCGCCGAGGTCGATCGAGGTCGTCCCGAGCCACACCATGTGCGAGATGATGCGGCTCATCTCGCACGCGATCACCCGCAGCACGGTGCAGCGCGGCGTGCTCTCGATGCCCATCAGCTTCTCGGCCGCGAGTGCGAAGCCGACGTTGTTCGACATCGGCGACAGGTAGTCGGTGCGATCGGTCAGCGGAATGATCTGATTGTAGTGCCGGTATTCGCCCAGCTTCTCGAAGCCCGAGTGCAGATAGCCGAGGTGCGGAATGCAGCGCACGACCGTCTCACCGTCCAATTCCACGACCAGGCGCAGCACGCCGTGGGTGGCCGGGTGCTGTGGACCCATGTTGACGAGCATGTGCTCTTCGCCCAGGTCGGGCTCCCCTGCGGCGGTCAGCGGCACGCGAGCAGGACGCCCTTCGGCGTCCAGGCCGGGCGTGGCCAGTTCGAGCTCGAGCGTGCGTTTGCTCATGGGTTGGGCGGTTCCGGAATCACGCCGCGCTCCCCGCGGCGCAGCCGGTCGCGCATGTCGTCGGGCAGGTCGCCGCCCGCTTCGGCGATCGACAGCTCTTCCATGGAGTAGTGCGCTTCGGGATTGGCGTTCAACGCCTGCCGCACCTGCTCGGCCCGCGAGAACCGGCCCCGCAGCGGGAAGCTCTTCCGGAGCGGATATCCCTCGGCGTAGGTCTCCCACATGAGGATCCGGCGCAGATCGGGATGCCCCCGAAAGGTGATGCCGAACATGTCGAAGACCTCACGCTCCAGCCAATCGGCGCCGCGCCACAGGCTGTACACGGAGTCCACGACCAGCTCCTCGGCGGGGTTCAGCTCGACCTTGATCCTGATATCGGCGCGCCGCTCGAGTGAGCGCAGGAAGTACACGACTTCGAGCGGCCGCTCGCGGTCACGGTATTCGACCGCGGTGACATCCACGAGATAGTTGAACTGCTGCCCCGGGGTGTCCTTCAGCCACCGCATCGCTTCGAGGAGCCGCTCGCGGGCGACGTACACGACGGTCTCGCCGTCGCGCGCGACCGCCGTGCGCAGCGCTCCCGGAATGGGGGGAAGACCGGTCACGACGAGCGGAACTGGTGGACGGAGTTGCCGAACGGCTCGGAGATCTCGTCGATCGTCTCGGGCGAAAGCCGCAGCCCCTTCTCGTCCAGCGGCTGCTCGTCGCGGCGCCGCACGGCGTCGAACAGCGACTCCCCCTTGATCTTCTTGTGGAGGAGCAGAATGCCGTACAGCAGCCCTTCGGGACGCGGCGGGCAGCCGGGCACATAGACGTCGACGGGCACGATCGTGTCGATGCCCTGCACCATCGCGTAATTGTCGAACACGCCGCCGGTGGATGCGCACGCGCCCATCGAGATCACCCACTTGGGCTGCGGCATCTGATCGTAGATGCGGCGAATCACGGGCGCGAGCTTGAACGGCAACCGGCCGGCGCAGATCAGCACGTCGGCCTGGCGGGGCGAAAACGCCTGGCGCTCCATCCCGAAGCGCGCGAAATCGTAGCGGCTGGCGGCCGTGGCCATGAACTCGATGGCGCAGCAGGCCGTCCCGAACGGCATCGGCCACAGGGAATTGGCGCGCGACGAGTTCACCGCCCAGTCCACGAGGTTCTGGAACTTGGCGAGGAGATAATTCGAGCTTTGGACTTCGCCGACTCGCTTCATGTCGTCAATCCCATTGGAATGCGCCGCGTTTCCAGACGTAGATGTAACCCACGAACAGGATCACGAGGAATACCAGCATTTCAACCAACAGGAACCCGGTCGTGAGCGTGCCATTCCCCATATAGATCACGGCCCACGGGATGAGAAAGACCGTCTCGATGTCGAAGAGGATGAACAGCACGGCGACCAGGTAGAACTTGACCGAGAACCGTTCGTGCGCGGTGCCCAGGGGCGGCATGCCGCTTTCGTACGGCCGTTCCTTGACGTCGGTGGGCCGCCGGGGCCCGAGAAAATGCGACCCCACGATCATCGAGGCCGCAACGACGACGGCGAAACCGAGCAACATCAGGAACGGGATGTAGGGCTGCATCGCTCGTGAAAAAATTCACTAAGGGTGCATGGGAAGCTATCGGCGGTGTGGCGTAAGTCAAGTTGGCGCCATTACATTGCGCCCCCATGTCCATCAAATCTGATCGCTGGATTACGCGGATGTCAAAAGAGTTTGCGATGATCGAGCCGTTCGCGCCCCGGCAGGTGCGCGAAGGCGTGATCTCTTACGGCGTTTCCTCGTACGGGTACGACATGCGGGTGGCGCCCGAGTTCAAGATTTTCACCAACGCGCTCTCGGCCGTGGTCGATCCTAAGCGTTTCGACCCCAAATCATTCGTCGAATTCGCGGGCGACATCTGCATCGTCCCGCCGAACTCGTTCGCGCTCGCCAGCTCGGTCGAGTATTTCCGCATCCCGCGCAACGTGCTGACGGTCTGCGTGGGGAAGAGCACGTACGCGCGCTGCGGCATCATCGTGAACGTGACGCCGTTCGAGCCCGAGTGGGAGGGATTCGTCACCCTCGAAATCAGCAACACCACACCCCTGCCCGCCCGCATCTACGCGAACGAAGGGATCGCGCAGGTGCTGTTCTTTACGGCGGACGAGGGTGACGAGTGCGAGGTGAGCTACAAGGACAAGAAGGGCAAATACCAGGCGCAGCGCGGCATCACGCTGCCGAAGCTCTAGCCTTGCGGTTGTACGCGTAGGCCACGGCCAACGCGATGATCGCCAGGGCGAAGAATGATCCCACGCGGTACAAGGCGTTCAGGTTCGACAGGTCGTAGAACACGATCTTGAGCCCTGCGAGCGCGGCCACCGACAGTCCCGCCGAGCGTACCTGTTTGCGGTCCAGCTGGAATCCCACGAACACGAGTGCGCCTGCGTAGAGCAGCCACCACACGCTGAGGGCGAGATCGCCCGCCAGCGACGTGATGGCGCCGAAATGGCGGTTGAACTCGATCGATCCGCCGAGGAATACGGCGGACCCGCACAGAATCCACATCCACTCCGCATCGCCGCGCGTCCACAGCGGGCGGCGCGTTTCAGTGCCCCACCACCGCGCTGCAGTCGCGGTGCCGGCGATGAAGACATACAGCGCCAGCGCCCACGTATCGGTGAATGCCGGACCGTCGCCGCGGTCGAACAGCGCCGCGGTGAACAGGCACAGGCCCGCCATCGTCGCAAGACCGGCCGCCGCGTGTCGGCCCCCCGGCCGGCCCGCGTCGCGCTCGGTGGCGAGAGCGAGCAGGGCGAGGAGCATCCAGGAAATCACAACCGGCACGCCGTCCCAGGCCGCTGCGGTCGCCGCGGCGGCGAGCGCGAATCCCATGATGACCCAGGGAGCCCACCGGCGCTGCCAGCCCGCCGCGAGATACACAAGCGCGAGGACGCTCGGCACGATCTGGGGAGAACGCTCGAGCACGGGGATCTCAAGCGCGGCGGCGAGCACCAACAGCGTGAGCGGGTTCGCGATGAACAGAAACCGCTCGATTGGAGCCGTCTCCGTGACGAGATCGGTGTCGAAGGGATTGCGTGTCAGGTGCTGATACCACAGCAGGGTGAACAGCGTTGCCAGAGCGCCGAGCGCAATCCAGCGCGCAGATACTCCGTCGAGGCCATTCACCGCTCCCACACCGAACGCCGCCCACGCAAGCAGGAGTACGCCGAGCCGTGCTTCAACCCACGTCCGGCGGTAGGTGACGTGGAGGGCGAGCACACCGCCGGCCGCGATCAGCCAGGCGCCGCTCGCGGTGCCGAGCGCGGGACCGGCGCCCGCGATCGCGAGCAGCAGATAGCCGAACAGCGCGAGATTGAATGTGGCCCGCCACGCCATGGTGTAGGCGAGAATCCCCGTCCCGAGACCGATCACCTCGAGGTAGGCGAGGAAGCCTTGGGGATTGGGGGTCGTGGCCAGGATGATGGGCGCGAGGTACGCGCCGCCCAGTGCCCAGATCGCGAGCCCTTCGATCTCATGATGCAGCGCGAGCATCGTGACCGCGACCGTGGTCGCCGCGAGCAGCAGGATTCCGAGTCGCCGGTCGAACAGCGCATACGGGCCGGCGGCCGCCCACAGCCCGAGATACATCAGGCCGCCACCCGCCCCGATCAGCGCGGCGCCATAGGTGCGCATGCCGCGCAGGATGCGCTCATGTCCCCACGCCGCGACGGCGATGCCGGCGACGATCGCGCCGAGCGCCCGAACCAGCGGCGCGATCCAGCCCCGCTCGAACGCGTATTTCAGGAAAAACGCGGCCGCCGCGAGCAGCGCGAGCACGCCCACCGCCAGCAGGCCGCGCTGGCCAAACCATTGCTCGAGATCGGTTGCCGGCTTCGCGACGGCAGTGACGGTCGGTATGGGCGGGCGCGCAACCGTCGCGGCGGGCCGAGTCAGCCGCTGCGGAGGCGCGGCCACCGGTGACCGTTCGGCGGGGTTGGCGACGAATGTGAGACGGCGGACGATGTTTTCGAGCGTCGCCACTCGGCGCTCGAGCGCTTCGATGGTTTCCTTCTGCTCGTCGCTCACACGGTCGCGGCCACGCGCCGGGACCCGGCGGCCGTGATTGCGATGGTGATGCCGAGCAGGATGGCCAGATCGGGGATCCAGCCCAGCTCGGTAACGGGCACCACCATCTGCACGAAATACATCACGAAGTCGAACAGGCCGATGACCAGGCCGAGCAGCACCGTGTACAGTAGGGTGCGGCCCATGTGCGCGAGCACGCTGCCGGTCACGAGCGCCACGGCACCCTGGGCTGCGGCGATGGCGACGGCGGCCACCGAGCCGCTGAACAGCGTCTCGATGACGGCGGAGCGGCCGGGATTGAAGCTGAAGAACGCGGTATGAATCAGCGCGACCGCCAGGCCGGCGATGCTCGCGCAGATGGTGGCCCAGATTGCGTAGGCGATGACGACGCGGGTACGGCTGTCGGCCATGGGACCTCCTGCCTCATGATAGGAAATCACCCCAGCTACCGCAACGCTGCCGCTGCCTCCACGAGTGCCGCCCGTGCCTGATCGACACGCGTCACCAGATCGGCAAGCTCCTTGTTCGCCGTTGCGGCATCGGCGTAGCGAATCGCCTCATTCACAGTCGGGAATGCCATCGTGGCGTAGCCGTTGTCGATGTCGGACGCAAACTGGAGACTGCGGAACCAGGGGCGGCTCACGAGACCTTCCGCTCGGGTGAGTCGCCGCTCGACCTGCATCAGCGCGCGATTGACGCGCGTGCCCCGATCGTCGTTCGCTTTCGCGGTATCACGAGCGGCGTTGAATGCGCGCGCGACGGCGGTAAACCGGTCGAGCGCGTCCGTGAGCGCCTGCGTACTCACGCCGGTCCATTTCTTGGCCGCGAGTCCCGAATCGAGCTGCGCCACGAGCGCGTTCATCTCGACGCCGAAATTCGCGTAATCGAGCGGCAGGATCTCGCTGTTGGCGAGCCGGCCGAGGATGACGGAAACGAGCTGCGCGCCCGCGCGGTGCGATCTGTAGCCGGGATCGCCGAAGCGCGTCATCCAGTCATACGAGTCGTACATCGAGTGATAGATCCCGTCGGGCCCGTCGAACCCGATGCCGCCGGAGGGGATGCCGAGATGGTGATAGAAGCCGGCGAAGTCGGAGCCGCCGCCCAAATTGCCGAACGTCAGCGCGGTGGTGTCGCCGTTTTTGCTCTTGAGCCACACGTCGTAGACGGAGCCCGGCCCCACCGGATCGGGGACCGCGCGCGCCGCGGCGCGAAACAGCGGCTTGAGCGAGGGCGAGCCCGCGCCGTTGAAGCTCGTACCCGAGAACGTTCCATCCTCATTGATGTACGCGACCGCCTTGCTGCGGAGCGAGTCTTCGAGCTCTTCCACCCACTCCGTCGAGCCGATCAGCCCCCACTCCTCGGCGTCCCAGGTCGCGAACACCACGGTGCGCGCGGGCCGCTGCCCCTCGCGCGCCAGCGTCGCAAACGCCCGCGCCGCTTCGAGCACGGAGACCGTGCCACTCACATTGTCGCGCGCACCGGGACTCCAGGAGTCGCGATGCCCGCCGACGACGACCCATTCGTCGGGCCACTTCTCGCCGCGGATCATCCCGATCGTGTTCCAGATCTTGTGATACGCGCGCTCGCCCCGCTCGGTCTTCACGTGCAAGCGCGCGCGCACGGGACCGGGGCCGACGTGATAGCGGAACGGCAGGGCCCCCTGCCAGCTCTGTGGCACCGAGGGACCCACGAGCGGCTCGAGCAGCCGCCGCGCGTTGCCGTAGCTCATCGGGATGATCGGAATCCTCGGGATGGGCAGCGAATCCTCGGGCACGCGGCGCGCGCCTTCCACCGACGGCCAGCTCGGCGTGGTCGGATCGCCGTTGCCGTTCATCATGCTGCCGCGCTGGATCCCGTCGGCGTTGCGCATCGGCCCCTTGGGATAGACGTCGCCCTGGAAGTAGCCGTCCTGCTGCGGATCCGAATACACGATCAGGCCGACGGCGCCGCGCTTCTGCGCTTCGCGCGCCTTGATGCCCCGGAACGAGCGGCCGTAGCGCGCGATCGCGATCTTGCCGCGCACGCTGATGCCGAGTGAGTCGAGCGTCGTGTAGTCTTCGATCAGCCCGAAGTTGACGTAGACGACGTCGGCCGTGACGTTGCCGTCGCCGCTATAGCCGTTGAACGGCGGGACCTGCGGCCCGGCCCCGGGCTCGGCCAGCGAAAGCCGCTCGGTGCGCCTGCCATTGATGATCCACGCCGCCACGGTGTCGGGCTGGGGCAAGTAGATCGTGTATTCCTTGCTCCACGCGTCGATCCCCCACGATTTCATCTTGTCGATCACGTAATCGCGCGTCGTCGCCTGCGCCGGCGTCCCCGCCATGTGCGGCACGGCGGACAGATCGCGGGACATTTGCCTGACACTTGCAGTATCGGGAATCGCGATAAGCCGTTGCTCGAACGTTTGGGCGGACAGTCGGACTGTCGGACTCACTGACAGGACTGCCACCACAAGCCACAGGAATGGTGTTACCGTCAGACCGTCCGACTGTCCAACCGTCCGACCAATCACGCGTCCCTCCCAGCAAGTAATAGGGGTCTCGGCGTCCGCAACTTCCGCATAAGCGCGGTGAGCAGCATACACAGTAACGCTCCCAGCGCGGCCAGGCCCATGTCCTTCTGCGGGTCCCAGACATCGCCTTGGGTGCCGAGCCACGCGTCGCCCGTGCCCGGGGCCACCATGGTGGCGACCACCATCTCGATGATCTCGTACAGCGCGCTGAAGGCCAGCGTGACATCGAGCGGGAGATAGTACGCCCAGAAGCCGCGCGCATTCGCGACGCGCAGGAAGACCTCGCGGATCGGATAGGCCATGAGCAGGCCGAACGAGAAATGCACCACGCGGTCGAAGTGGTTCCGCGTGAAGCCGAACGTGTTCTGGATCCAGAAACCGAGCGGCACGTTGGCGTAGGTGTAATGCGCACCGACCGCGTGGAGGGTCATGAACGCGGTGAGCAGCAGGTACGAGAGATCCGAGAGCGGGAACGCGCGATAGGTCCCCACCAGAATCGCGACCAAGGCGACGACCAGGAGGTTCTCCAGGAACCAGTCGTGTCGGTCCAGCGGCCTGATGGCTGCGACGATCCACACGAGCGCGTACGCGCCCGCGAGCACCTGGAGGAGTCGATGGTCACGGAAGCGCGTTCGCTTGTGCGTGGTGGATGTGGAGATCATCGACCAGGCCGCCTCACCGCGGATTCAGGATTCTATCGATCCGAGCTTCCAGGTCTCCGTAGTGCGCGCGGGTCGTGCGATCGGCTGGCCGAGCGGCCCTGAGCGCTGAGAGCAACCCCTGCAGCTCGAAGCGCGCGAGCGCGCGCGCGTCGGCAGGCCGCACCGTCGTCGTGAAGCCGGGGAACGCCTGGAACTGTGGCGGCACCGGCGTCACCAGCGGCGTCGTAATCAGCCGCTCCATCTGGTCGACGAACGCCTGTTGCAGGTTACGGCGGTACGGGTCCACTGTCCGGTTCGCCGCCACCTCCGCGAACACGCCCCGGCGCACGTCGGCAAACAAATCGGCCAGGGTGTAGGCCGCCGGTTGCGTGGCAGCTTGCTCAGCGAGCCGCGCCAGGCGAGCATCGCCGAACAGTGTGGTCAGCAGCGCGTTCTGGCGCACACGAATGCGATCCACGAATCCGGTTGGCTCGATGCGACGCAGTACCTCAGGATCGAGGAAGTATGACGGTGTCGTGAAGGCGTTTTCGTTCAGGAAGCGAACCGCCTCCAGCTGTCGCGCGCGCGGCACGGCGGTGTGGATGACGCCGGGCTGGTTGGGATACTTCTCGTGCCGGTACACGCCGCCCACGACGACGGCAACGTGATTCATCTCGAGGCCCCACTGCCCGATCAGCCGGTCGTACAGGTCGTCCAGCAGGTCGTAGTCGTCCAGCGGATTCGTCGTGGACGCCGGGATCAGCATTGGCATCAGCCGCTTGATGTTGGCGAGCCCGTAGCGCGTCGCCTTCACGGGATCGTCGCCCAGCGCTTCGGTCTGCGTGCGCGGATCGATGCCGTCGGGATTGCCGAACCGCAGCCAGGGCTGGTTGTCTTGCAGCCGCGCCAACGAGTCGAGGTAGGGGCGCTCGTCCTCGGGACGGCGCGCCCCCGGAACTCGGCCGTACCCCCATTTGATGATGTAGTAGTCCCACGGTCCGATCTTCGGCATCAATTGGACGTCGTCACCCGGCTGCGCCACGTAGTTGTTGCGCGCGTAGTCCATGATCGAGTACGACGTGCCGTTGGCGCGCGTGTACGTTGAGCTGCGCAGCGAGTCCACGGGGTAGTAGCCGGAGGACAGCTGGTTGTGCGGCAACCCCAGCGTGTGGCCGACCTCGTGCGCCGCCACGTACGCGACCATCTCCCCCATCATCGAGTCGGGGAATGGCAGCGTCCGGGCGCGCGGATCGACGGCGCCCGCCTGCACCCAGTACCAGGCCTGGAGCAGGCTCGTGATGTTCGCGAACCAGCCGATGTTCGACTGCAGGATCTCGCCGCTGCGCGGATCGTTGACGTGCGGGCCGTAGGCGTTTTCGATCGTGGACGGCAGCCAGCGGATCGCCGAATAACGCGCGTCATCCAGATCGAACTCGGGGTCCTCCTGCTCCGTCGGTGCGCGGCGCGCCGTGATCGCATTGGAGAACCCGGCGGCGCGGAACACCGGCTCCCACATCTCGACGCCCCTGATGATCCAGGACACCCACTTCTCGGGAGTGGCGGGATCCACATAGAACACGATCGGCTTCACCGGATCGCTGACGGCCACCGTGGAGTCCTTCGGCTCGAGGCGCCAGCGGGTGATGAAGCAGCGTGTCGGCACACGCGGCTCATCGGCGCCATAGTCCTCGAAGCCCAGCGAGAAATACCCGAGGCGATTGTCGCACAGCCGGGGTTGCATCCGGCGGTCCGGCAACAACACCATCGAGAAATTCGTGGGAATCGTCATCGAGTTGAGCGACCGGTCGAAGCCCGATCCGGGAGCGCCGGGGATCGAGTCAACCTCGAACGTCTGCAGCGCTGACACTTCGACGTTGATCGGGAAGGAGCGGGCGCGCTCCACGAGCGAGCGCGCCGGATCGAAGCGCCGCACGCGCACGCCCAGCTGGCGCACATTGAGTTCCGATACATCCGTCGTGAAGAGGCTCGTGACCTCGACGACGACGTTGGAGTCGCGCGGGCTCCACGCCGCGACGTCGAAGCTTTTGAGGATCGGGGCCGTGTTGGACAGATCGACCGAGCGTGCCACGGGCAGGGACGAGTCGGCGCGCATCGCATAGCTGACCATGCGCAGCAGCACGCGATTGCCGATGCGGTCCCACCGCACGATGCGGGCGGCGATCTGCTCCCCGGCGTACCCGACACCGCGCATCGTTCCGCGGCGGTCGACCACCATGCGGAAGTGCCGCCCCAGCGTCGCGCGCGGAATCTCGTAGTAGAGCTTTTCCCCGATCCGGTGGACGATGAAGACCCCTGAATCCGTCACCGCGCCGGCGGTGATAACCTGGTTGTATGGCTTCGGGCCTTCCGCGGGGGTCTGACGAGCCCCTTGCCCCCCGCTCGCCGTGCGTGTCGTATCTTGACGGGTAGGTGCCGGGACCGGCTGCGGGCGGGCCGCGGAGCTACCGGACGAGCACGCGAGGACACCGAAACCGAGTAGGACGCTGAATGCACGCATCGGACTGCCTAATTGTGTTGAGGAACGGGGAGATTAGACCGCGCGGAGAGCTTCGTCAATGAAGAGTCTGCGGGTATTGATCATCGTTGTCGCGCTCGCGGCCATGGTGTTCGGCGCCGCGGTGACGCTGGCCGTGACCGGAGGCGGCGACCTCGGCTCCATCGCGGCGATCGTTGTCGTCATCGCGGGTGCTGCCTTGCTCCCCGTCATGTGGCTGCTGGTGCGCCGCCGGATGTGGGAGCCGCTGACGGCCCTGCGGCGCGGTATCCAGCAAGTCTCCGACGGCGATCTCACCACGCAGATCGTTGTGAAGCGCGACGACGAGCTCGGCCACGTGACGACCCACTTCAATCATATGACGCGGGTCCTGCGCGATCGCGCCGAGGAACAGGGACGCTTCGCGGCGGCGGGGGAGCTCCTGGACGGCGTGGCGCACGAGGTCAACAACCCCCTGATGGCGATCGCCAGCCACGCCGAGCTGCGCCTGGCCGACGCCGGCCTCCCGGCCGAGCAGCGCAATGAGATGCAGAGCATCCTGCGCCAGGCGCAGCGCGCGGCCAAGCTGCTGCGGGGCCTGCTGCGCTTCGTCCGCGCCGGAGAAAAGCGCACCGCCGCCGTGAACCTGAACGACATCGTGCGCAGCGCGATCGACCTCGTGTCCTACCGCTTTCTGATCGACGAAATCACGATCGAAGGAAGGCTCGATCCGGCGCTACCGGCGGTGATCGGGGATGCCAACCGCCTGGAGCAGGTGCTCGTGAATCTGTTGGGCAATGCGTTGGACGCCCTGCGCACCGTCAAGCCGCCGCGCCGCCTGATCGTCGATTCATTCATCGACGACACCGACGGGCGCGTCTGCGTGACGGTGACCGACAACGGTCCGGGCGTCGCGCCCGAAATCGCCCAGCGGCTGTTCCGGCCGTTCGCGAGCACCAAGGGGGCCCGCGGGACCGGCCTGGGGCTCTACATCTCTCGCCAGATCGTGCGCGAGGCCGAGGGCGAGCTCGACCTCGTGAAGCGTGTCGAGGGAGGAACGCAGTTCCTGATGTGGCTGCCGACCACGCGCCAACCGGTCCCGTCAGCGCCCTCCATGGTGCCTCAGGCAGCGCCAAGCGAAGCTGGGAACAAGGGGAGTTTGGCGGGGATTCGAGTGCTGCTGGTGGACGATGAGGAGCTAGTCCGACGGCCGATGAGCCGCTTTCTCACCCGGGTCGGCGCCGAGATCAGTGAGGCAGGCGACGGGGAGGCGGCGCTCGCGCGCCTCCATGATGGCTTCGATCCCCACGTCATTCTCGCCGACCTGCGCATGCCTCGGTTGGACGGCGCGGCATTCTATCTGATCCTGCAGCAGCAGCGCCCTGCGCTTGCCGAGCGCGTGATCTTTCTCTCGGGCGACATCACCCAGCTTGCGGGCCCGGACCTCGCCGAGGTGCCGCGTGATCGGATCCTGGTCAAGCCGGTTGAATTGGCCGAGCTGGAGCAGCGCATTGTGGCATTCGTGCGCGAGAAAGCCGCCTGATGCTCATCGTGGTTGTGTTGTTCGCGACTGTGCTGCTGCGCGCCGGAATCGTGTTGGGCGTCGTGTACCTGGTCCTGCCGAAAAGTTTCTCCTGTCCCCGTTGTGGCGATCGCTTGACGCTGATCCGGCATCCGGTTTTGCGCCGCCTCCTGCCGCCGGTCGAGCATCGCTGGTGCCTGGGCTGCGGCTGGAGCGGCCTCGTGCGGCGCGTGCAGGACCGGCGCCGGATTCTGCGTCAGTCGCGCGTGATCAACCGCGCGGCGCGCTCGTAGAAGAAGTAGTCCCAGGCCCAGTTCAGCAGCACAAATAGTTTGTTGCGAAAGCCGATGAGCTGGATGATGTGGATACCGAGCCACATCACCCACGCGAGGAACCCCTTCGCCTGGATGCCATAGACATTCGCGACCGCGGCATTCCGGCCGATCGTCGCCAGCGTTCCCTGATCGCGGTAATGGAAAGGCTCGAGCGGCTTGCCCTGCAGGGCGCGGGCGATGTTGCGCGCGACGCTCTGCCCCATCTGAATCGCGACGGGTGCAACCATCGGCAGCGGCTCGCCGTTTGCTTCGAGGTACGCCGCGTCGCCGATGATGTAGACCTCGGGGTGGCCCTGGACCTGGAGCGTCGGCTCGACGGGGATGCGACCCTGGCGCCCAGCCGACAGGCCGAGACGGCCGTTGAGCGGTGCAGCCTTCACGCCCGCGGCCCAGATGGCGGTGCGCGCGGGGATGACCTCCCCGCTCTTGAGCCGCACGCGCTCGCCATCGAAATCGGCGACAACGGCGCTGAATCGGACCTCGATCCACTTGCGCCACAGCGTCTTCACGGCTGCCTCCCGCAGCCGCTCCGGCAGTGCCGCAAGGATCTTGTCCGTGGCCTCGAGTAGCAGAATGCGCACGTCCTTGATGTTGAGCAGCGGATAGTCTTTCACAAGGACGAGACGGATCAGCTCGGACAGCGCCCCCGCCATTTCGACGCCCGTCGGCCCACCACCCACGACGATGAAGGTGAGCAGCTGGCGGCGCAGCTCGGGGTCGCTCACGATCATCGCCTGCTCGAAGCACGTGAGGACGTGGTTACGGATCCGCACCGCGTCCGGGATGTCCTTCAGTCCTAGCCCGTTTTTCATCATGGAGTCGAGCCCAAAGAAGTTCGTCTCGCCCCCGTGCGACAGCACCAAAAAGTCGTAGGAAATCGGTCCGGCACTGGTATCGAGGCGACGCTGCGCGAAGTCTACGCCGGCGACCTCCACCATCCGAAAATCGAAATTCTTCTGGCCGCGGAGAATGGCGCGCACCGGTTTGGCGATCTGTTCAGGCTCGAGGCCCGCAGTGGCAACCTGATAGAGCAGCGGCTGAAACAGATGGTAGTTGTTGCGATCGAGCAGCACGACGTTGACGGGCGCGCGGCGCAGCGCGCGGGCGGCGTTCAAGCCACCGAACCCGCCCCCGACGATGACGACCGTTGGTGAAGCGTCTAACCCGTGAGCTTTCGCCATAGCGCCGCGAGCGGATCGTAGCTCGCGTCCACGACGCGCTCCTTGAGCGGAATGATGGCGTTATCCGTGATCGTGATCGATTCGGGACACACTTCGGTGCAGCACTTCGTGATGTTGCAGTACCCGATCCCGCCCTCGTGGCGCAGGTGATCGCGCCGGTCCGCTTCATCGAGCGGATGCATCTCGTACACCGCCGCGCGCACCAGCATCGCGGGGCCCATGAACACCTCGTGCTTCTCGTGCGTGCGCAGCACGTGGCACACGTCCTGGCACAGAAAGCACTCGATGCATTTGCGGAATTCCTGCGGGCGCTCGACCTCGTACTGATACATCCGCCACGTGCCATCGGGCGCATCCGGCTTGCGCGGCCGGAACTCGGGAATGCGCTTGCTCACTTCGTAATTCCACGACACGTCCGTCACGAGATCCTTGATGACCGGGAAGGCGCGCATCGGCGTGACGGTGATCGTCTCGTCCGGCGCGTAGTCCGACATCCGCGTCATGCACAGCAGCCGGGGCTTGCCGTTGATCTCCGCCGAGCATGAGCCGCATTTCCCGGCCTTGCAGTTCCACCGCACCGCCAGATCGGGGGCCTGCTCGGCCTGAATGGCGTGCACCGCGTCCAGGACGACCATGCCCTCGCCGGCGGTGACCTGATACTCCTTCAGCTCGCCATGCTCGCGGGTGCCGCGGAACAGCCGAAGTTTCCGCTGCTCAGCCACGGTCACGTCCCTTCCTTAATGAGGGTCATCAGGTCGGCCGGGATCGGCGGCTGCGGCTCCCGCCGCACCACCATCCGATCGCCGTCCTTCTTGATCACGATCTGCTCGCGCGCCTGTTTCTCGTCTGAATCGGGATAGTCGCTGCGGGTATGGCCGCCGCGGCTCTCGGTGCGCTCGAGCGCGGCGCGGGCCGTGGCCTCCGACACGATCAGCAAGGAGCGCAGATCGATCGCGGTATGCCAGCCGGGGTTGTACTCGCGGCTGCCGGTGACGCCCACGGTCCGGGCGCGTGCGTTCAGTTTGTCGAGCTCGGCGAGCGCGGTCTCGAGACCGGCCTTGTCGCGAATGATCCCGGCGTTGAGCTGCATCACGGCCTGAAGCGCCGACTGAACAGCGAAGGGGTTCTCCCCGTCGCGCTCGAACGGCTGCAGCGCTTCACGCATCGCGTTCTCGACGTCGTGATCGGGAATCCCGCCCGGCGTGTTGCGTTTGGACGCGGCGTATTGTCCGGCCCGGCGGCCGAACACCAGCAGATCGCTCAGCGAATTGCCGCCCAGCCGGTTGGCGCCATGCATCCCCCCGCCGACTTCCCCCGCCGCGTACAGGCCGGGGACCGTGGACTCCTGCGTGTCGGCTTCGACCTTGACCCCGCCCATCACGTAGTGCGTGGTCGGGCCGATCTCCATCGGATCCTTCGTGATGTCGACGTGCGCCAGCTCTTTGAACTGGTGATACATGCTGGGCAGCTTCTTCCTGATGTAGTCGGGACTCTGCTTGGAGGCGATATCGAGCAGCACGCCTCCGTGCTCTGTGCCCCGCCCTTCCGCGATCTCCTTGGTGATGGCCTTGGCGACGACGTCCCGGGTCAGCAGCTCCGGCGGCCGCCGGTTCTTCTTGCGATCGCCTTTGACCCAGGCGTCCGACTCGGCTTCGGTTTCGGCGAAATCGCCCTTGAACATGTCCGGCATGTACCGGAACATGAACCGCTCGCCGGTCGAGTTCTTGAGCACGCCGCCCTCACCGCGCACGCCTTCGGTCACGAGAATGCCGCGCACGCTGGGCGGCCAGACCATGCCGGTGGGATGGAATTGCACGAACTCCATGTCGATCAGCTCGGCGCCTGCGTCATAGGCCAGCGCGTGGCCGTCGCCCGTGTATTCCCACGAGTTGCTCGTGATCTGCCAGGCCTTCCCGATGCCGCCGGTCGCGATCACGATCGCGCCGGTCTTGAACAGCACGAACCGGCCGGTTTCGCGGAAGTAGCCGAGCGCGCCCGCGACGCGTCCGCCGACGACGAAGAGCCGCGTGATGGTGCACTCCATGTGCACGTCGATTCCTGAGTGCACGCCTCTGTCCTGGAGCACGCGGATCATCTCGAGACCCGTGCGATCACCTACGTGAGCGAGCCGGCTGTAGGTGTGCCCGCCGAATGGGCGCTGGTTGATGCGGCCGTCCACCGTGCGGTCGAACAGCGCGCCCCACGCTTCGAGCTCGTTGATGCGATCGGGCGCTTCCTGGGCGTGGATCTGCGCCATGCGCCAGTTGTTGTGCATCTTGCCGCCGCGCATCGTGTCCCGGAAATGCACGCGCCAGTTGTCTTCGGGAAAGACGTTGCCGAGCGCCGCGGCCGCGCCACCCTCGGCCATGACGGTGTGCGCCTTACCGAGCAGCGATTTGCAGACGAGCGCGACCTTGGCCTTCTGCGCGCTCGCCTCGATCGCGGCGCGGAGCCCGGCGCCGCCCGCGCCGATCACCACGACGTCATACTCGTGGCTGCGGAGATCGGTAGCGGCCATCAGAACAGCCGGACGTCGTGAATGACGCTCATCGCGCAGAGCCGGATGTAGACGTCAGTCAGGGCGACCGAGACTAGGGAGCACCAGGCCCAGAGCTGATGATTGCGGTTCAGCCTGCTCACACCCTGCCACAGCTTGAAGCGGGCTTTGCCGCCGCGCGCGCACGAGAAGCAGTCCACGCTGCCACCGATCAGATGCCGGAGCGAGTGACAGCCGAACGTGTAGTTCGAGAGCAGGATCACGTTGAGCGCCATGACGAGCGTGCCGATGCCGACGCCGAACTGGCGCGGTCCATCGGCCATTGCGCCATCGGCGAGCACGCCATTCACCGGCCACCGAGTGGCAAGCCACACGTCGTAGGCCAGAATGAAGATGAAGATCACGGCGGCATACAGGAAAAAGCGGTGCACGTTCTGGAGGATGAACGGGAACTTCGTTTCGCCCCTGTAGCCGTGGCGCGGTTCGCCGACCGCGCAGGCCACCGGATCGAGGAAAAACGCCCGGTAGTATGCCTTGCGGTAGTAGTAGCAGCTGGCGCGGAAGCCGAGCGGGAAGACCAGGACCAGGAATGCGGGTGACAGTGGCCACCAGGACGTCTGGATCAGCGGCGAGTAAAACGGCGACAGGTAGGGTCCCCACTCGAAGTTCGTGCCGATCCACGCGACCCACGTCGAGTAAATGCCGAAGCTGCCGAGGACGAGCGCGGTGAGCGCGGGGGCAATCCACCAGGCGTCACGGCGCAGCGTGGCCCCGAGCCCGCGCTCTTGGAGATCTCGCAGCGATGTAGTCACCCTTCCCCCGTCCCCCTTCCCTCTTCCCGTTAGAGCGTCACCGCTGCCATCGTCTGTTTCACCGCATCGGCCGATTTCTTGAGCGCAGCCTTCTCATCAGCGGTGAGCTCCACTTCGATGATTTGTTCGAGCCCAGTCTCGCCGAGCTTGCACGGCACGCCGCAGTACATGCCCGAGAGTCCGTATTCGCCGTCGAGCCAGGCGGCGCACGGCAGCACCCGCTTCTGATCGCGCACGATCGACTCCACCATCTGCACGGTCGCCGACGACGGCGCGTAGTACGCTGAGCCCGTCTTCAGGTAAGCAACGATCTCGGCGCCGCCGTTCCTGGTGCGGTCGACGATCCGGTCGAGCTTGGCTTTATCGAGCAGCTGGGTGATGGGGATGCCGGAGACCGTGGTGTAGGAGATGAGCGGGACCATCGTGTCGCCGTGCCCGCCGAGCACCATCGCCTGGATATCCTGGAGCGAGACGTTCAGCGCTTCAGACAGGAACGTGCGGTAGCGAGCCGTGTCGAGCACGCCCGCCATCCCGATCACGCGCTCGCGCGGAAAGCCGGTCACCTGCTTGGCGACCCAGCACATCACGTCGAGCGGGTTCGAGACCACCACGACGATCGCCTTCGGGCAGTGCTGCTTGATCTGCTGCGAGACCTGTTTGACGATGTCGGCGTTCGTCCGCACGAGATCGTCCCGGCTCATCCCCGGCTTGCGCGCGATCCCGGCCGTGACGACGACCAATTCGGACCCCGCGGCGGGGCCGTAGTCGTTCGCGCCGATGACGCGCGTGTCGAAGCCCTCGATAGGCGCCGACTCGTACTGGTCGAGGGCCTTTCCTTGCGGGACGCCTTCGATCACGTCGACGAGGACGACGGTGCGGGCGAGTTCTTTTTCGGCGAGGCGCTGCGCGGTGGTGGCGCCGACATTTCCGGCGCCGACAACGGTGATCTTGGTGAGCATGGTGCGGGGGAAGTTAACGGCCTGAGTGCGTCAGGCAAACGGCGGATTAACCACCTCGCGTATGCATTTCTCGATGCGGATCGGCCCGCAGCCCTTCTACCTGATACAGTGGGGTGCGCTCGGCCAAGCCGAGCCGTTGCTCGGCGCCGCGATCGGTTCGTCCACGCCAGGTCTCGCGCACCAGCTCCGCCAATTCCCGATCATCCGCTCCGGCGCGCACACGCTCACGCAGATCGACGCCGCGCTCCGCGTACAAACACAGGAACCACGTGCCGTCAGCGGTCAGCCGGCTGCGATCGCACGAGCGGCAAAACGGCGCCGTCGTCGATGCGATGATCCCGAATGTCGTCCCATCCGGCAACTGGAACCGCTCGGCTGGAGCAGTGCCCCCCGCCGGAATCGCGGAGATTGGGCCGTACTGTCTGGTGAGCGTCTCGAGCATTGCACGCTGCGAAACCACCTGCTCCGCCGACCACTCGGTCGCTCCGCCGACGTCCATGTACTCGATGAAACGGACCTCGGCCTCGTGCTTGCGGCCGAACTCGACGAGATCGACCAGCTCATCGTCGTTCACGCCGCGAATCACGACGGTATTGAGCTTGAGGCCCCCCCCCGGGAAGCCCGCCGCGCGGGCCGCGGCGATTCCGGCCAGGACATCCGCATGCCGGTCACTGCGCGCCAGCTCGCGCATCCGCTCGGGCCGGAGCGTGTCCAAACTGACCGTGATTCGGCCCAATCCGGCCTCGCGCAGTGCGGCCGCCTGCTTGCCGAGCAAGAGGCCGTTGGTCGTCATCGCGAGATCGCGGATTCCCGGAATGCGGGAAATCATGCCCGTGAGGGCGGGCAAATCGTGGCGCAACAGCGGCTCGCCCCCGGTCAATCGAACCTTGTCCACCCCTAATGACGCGAAGACCCTGACCAGGCGGGTGATTTCCTCGAACGTGAGGATCGACTGCTTGGGAAGCCAGACGTAGTCCTGCTCCGGCATGCAGTAGCGACACCGCAGGTTGCAGCGATCGGTGACCGATACCCGCAGGCTGCCCAGGGGCCGCTGGAGACGGTCAGCGATCACGTATTCCCTCGGCGACCGGCTTCCCCGAAGGATCGACCCACGTGGCTGTGCCGTCTGCATGCATCTCTTTCTTCCATATCGGGAGCCGTTTCTTCACTTCCTCGATGACATAGCGGCATGCGGCGAACGCGTCATCGCGGTGCGCCGCGGCCGCCGCGATCACAATGCTGGCTTCACCCACCGGAACGACTCCCAGGCGGTGCTGCAGCATCACCCGCGATCCCGGCCAACGCCCGTGCGCCTCCGACAGGATGCGCTCGATCTCCTCGAACGCCATCGGTTCGTACGCGGAGTAGTCAATGCCGGTCACGTCGCCGTCATCGCGCACCGTGCCGAGAAACACCGATGTGCCGCCACGCTCCGGACCGTGAACCTGGGCCAGCAGTTCAGCAACGTCGAGCGGGTGACGGGTGAGGTGCATCATTAGCCGCCCGAGAGTGGCGGCAGCAATGCCACTTCGTCTCCCTCGGTGACGGTCGCATCGAGCTTTACCTGACGCAGGTTCAACGCCGTGAGGGGCTGCGGTGGCATCGCCTCGGTGCCGGGAAAGACTTCGCGGACGCGAGCGATGACGTCGGCGACCGTCGTGGGCGTGTCCAGATTCACGTGCGACCACGTGCAGCCGGCCAGCTCGGCGTAGCGCGCGAAGAACCGCACCGAAATCTTGCCCATGAGCCGATTATAGTCCCGTCGCGATGCCCTGCCAGATCCTCGACTGCTTGGGACCAGGGCTCGGGACTCGGGACAAGGTTACGCGAGAGTTCGTGCGCTCCCGCACCGTCGTATTCAGTGTCAGGTCTCGGCCGCCACGCCGTACCGTGATCGTGATCGGCTGGCCGGCCTTCCCGCGATAGCGCGTCCGGAACGTCGCGCCCCAATCCTGATCCGCCGTCACTTTCAGGTCCCCGATGCTGACGAGCACATCCCCGGGCTCCACGCCCGCCTCGTCGGCGGAGCTTCCTGGCGTGATCGACTGGACGAGCAGCTCGCCGCCGGGTGTCGCGCCACTCGAGACACCGACGAACGGCACCGTCACAACCTGACGCGTGAACGCGAGCCCAGCCTTGGCGAACACCGTCTCGTACGGCAGCGAATCGCGGCCATCGATGTAGCGGCTGTAGAACCCGTCCACGTCGGGCATGCCTGCCGTCCGCAGCTCCCGCAGCAGATCGGCCGTCGTGAACCCCTTGTTCTGGCGATAGTAGCGCGTGTACAGCCCCCGAATCACCTCGTCCAGATTGTGCGCGTTGTCGGTGGCGTCCCGGATCGAAATGTCGAGTAGCAGTCCGAGCAGCGATCCCTTGGGATAGTACAGCTGCGAGCTGTTGACATGGACCTCGTGGATCCACGTCGCCTCGCTGCCGTCCTCGGCGCTCCACGGCTCGGGGATCTGTTCGATCTGATCGATGTTCGAGCGCGTGTTGTCGAGGAACTGATCGACCGACCAGAGTCCGGAGCGCAGGTTGGTGATATCGGCGTAGTAGTCGGTGACGCCCTCGGACCACCAGAGCAATGGGGTGTACTGCTCTTCGCGATAGTCGTACGGCCACATCTCGGCGGGGCGCAGCCGCTTCACGTTCCAGAGGTGGAAGAACTCGTGCGAGAGCAACGGATACATGAAATCGCCCAGCGTCCCCGAGGGATCGGCAAACGCGAGCGCAGGCAGGATGTCGTATTGCGAAGCGCTGTGCTCGAGCCCGCCGCCGAAGTCGATCGGCTCGTGAATGACGTTGTAGAACACCGTGTAGACGTCGTACGGCGCCTCGCCCATGATCCGGTTCTGCACCGGCGCCATCTTGGCAATGCCGTTGCGAATGTTGCGGGCGACTGCCGGCGTGTAGTCCGCGGCCGGCCAGACTGCGACGCGAATCCATTTTCCGCCTGCCTGGATCGAATCGAGGCTGTAGCGTCCCAGAAACGTCATCGCGTCCGCGAGCTCGTGATAATCGGCGGCGCGATACACGCCGTTCACCGGGCCCTTCAGCGCGGTGGTGATCTGCCAACCCGCCGGCACGCGGAACCGCACCTCGGCGGCCCGGCCGAGCTGCCCTTCTTCAAACAGGAACAGATTGGTGCCGAGGAATTGCGCGAAGTTCTCGACGCTGCGCGCAATCGAGAGGTCGATCGTGTCCGCCGCGAAGTTGAACTCGGTGGTGACGCGGTCCGCGCCTCCCGTGACGATGCGCCAGGTGTCTTTATCCCCGCGATCCCATCGCAGCGCCTGCCCGGCGGCGTTCTTCGCCGTGAATCCGAACACATAGCGCGCGTAGTTCTGAATTTCGTAGCTCCCGGGACTCCACGCTGGGAGCGAGACGAACAGCGTGTCTTTCCCCGCAGCCGGGAATTCGGCGGACACGTGGAACTGTCGCCCGGCAGCGGTGAGCGAGACTTCATACCGAACGGTCTGCGCGCGAGCTGAAACGGAGACGACCAGCGCGAGGACGAGAGAGGCGAACAACCGACGCATCATCACTCCAGACAAGAAGTTGGGCCTCGGCGTCACGCCGAGGCCCAAGTTCAAGTTACCCTATTGCAGCAGTTTAGGACGATTTACGAGGGAACCTTCGCGCTCGCGTCGGCCACCATCGCGCGCAACTCCTTGCTGGGCTTGAAGACAGGAACAGGCCGGGCCGCGACTTCCACGGGATCACCAGTTCTCGGGTTACGCGCCATGCGCGTCTTCCGCTGGCGGATCTTGAACGTCCCAAACCCGCGTACCTCAATGTTATGCTGCTCAGCTAGCGCGGCTTTGACGGCGTCGAGAAACGAATCCACAACGCGCGCACAGTCCTTTTTGGAAATGAGGGGACCGGCGGTGCGAGCGATTTGTGCGGTGACTTTTTCGACTAGATCGGCCTTCGTCATTGGGCCCCCCGTAACTGCTGGTACGTCGCCGGGTTGCAAAGTCGGGGGCTATGATAGGGGCTTACTTATTTGGCGTCAAGGGCTTGTAGGAATTGTTGAAAGTGTCCTTGAGCGTCATGGGGGCCCGGAGAGGCCTCCGGGTGGTATTGGACCGCGAAAATCGGGTATTCGCGGTGCTTGATGCCCTCGACCGTTTGGTCGTTGAGGTTGAGGTGGGTCACCTCGAGTGACTTCGCACCCGGGACACCGCCTGTCTCCCCGCGCACCGCGAATCCGTGGTTCTGAGACGTGATAAGTACTTGTCCCGTCTCAAGATCGCGTACGGGATGGTTTCCGCCGCGATGCCCATACGGGAGCTTGACCGTCTCGCCCCCCATTGCCAGGCCGAGCAACTGGTGGCCCAGGCAGATCCCAAAGATCGGCAGCGAGCCGTCGGCGAGGTCCCGGATCGTGTCGATCGCGTACCCAACGGCGGCGGGGTCCCCCGGACCGTTGGACAGGAACACCCCGTCGGGCTTCAGCGCGCGAACCTGACCGGCGGTCGTTGCGGCCGGCACCACCGTGACCCGGCAGCCATGCTGGACGAACAGCCGCAGGATGTTGCGCTTCATGCCGAAGTCGAATGCCACCACGTGGTGTTTCGCGCCGGCCGGTCCCTCCGTGTACGCTGAGGGAATCGTCGCGACACTCGCCAAGTCCAGCCCATTCATCGAAGGCGAGGCCGCGAGTGCCGCCTTGATCGCGTCGGTGGGCGTTTCACCCAGGGCGACCACGCCCCGCATTGCGCCGCGCGAGCGGATGTGGCGGGTGACCTGGCGCGTATCGACGTCCGCCACGAGGGGGACCTTAGCGCTCGCGAGCCATTCGAGCAGCGGCCCGGTCGAGCGCCAGTTCGACGGCGTGCGCGACAGTTCGCGCACGACGACCCCGGCGACGCGCGGGCGATCGGATTCGACGTCCTCGGGATTGATTCCGTAGTTGCCGATCATCGGCGCCGTCATCACCACGATCTGGCCGAGATAGGAGGGATCGGTGAAGACCTCCTGGTACCCGCTCAGATTCGTGGTGAAGACGACTTCTGCGTACGCCGGCTCGAACGGAAGTGGTGCGGTTCCCGGGAACCAGGCACCGTCCTCTAGAAGGACGTAAGCGGGCGCTGGATTACGGCCGGCGATTGGGCTGAGGCGGCGGAGGAGGAGGCGCCGTCGGTTGAGTTTCGATCGGCAGCGGCGTCTGCTGTACGGGCACGGGCGCCTGTCCCTGACCCTCGAGGACCGAACGCACCTGCCCGCCGGACTGCGACATGAACGTCAGGACCAGCGCGAGGAACATGAAAACCCCGGCGGTCCACCACGTGACTTTAGTCAGCAGCGTCGTCGCCTGCCGGCCGCCCATGATCGTGTCGGTGCCGGCGCCGCCACCCAGCGTGGCGAGCCCGCCGCCCTGCCCCGCCTGCAGCAGCACGGCGGTCGCGAGGATCAGCGAGTCGAGAATCAGAATGACGACGAGGATGGTGTACATGCGGGGCGCAAGATACCTAGGCCACGCCGGTGCGCACAAGTTCGGCCCAGCCGTGCGGATCGAGCGACGCACCACCAACCAGCACGCCATCCAGCTCGCGCTCGGCGAGCAGCTCGGGGGCGTTTTTCAGATTGACGCTGCCGCCGTACAGGATCCGGGTTTGTCCCGCCGCCCGGTCGTTGAGCCAGCTGCGAATCGCGCGGTGCACTTCAGCCGCATCCTTGGGCGTCGCGTTTCGGCCTGTGCCAATCGCCCAGACGGGCTCGTACGCGATCGTCAGACGGGGATCGACGCGCGCGGGGAGCGCCGCTTCGAGCTGTCGCGTGACGACCTTGAGCGTATCCCCCGCGTCCCGCTGTGACAACGTCTCTCCGACGCACAGCACCGGATAGAGATCGGCGCTGAGCGCCGCCGCCACCTTGCGCGCGGTGTCGGCATCGGTCTCGCCGAACACATGCCGGCGCTCGGAGTGTCCGACGAGCGCGGCCCGCGCGCCGGCCTGGGCCGCGAGTGGACCCGAGATTGCGCCGGTGAAGGCGCCCTTGGGCTCCCAGTAGATGTCCTGCGCTCCGGCGAGCATGGACTCACGGCCGCGAACCGCCGTCGAGACCGTCTCGAGTGAGACCGCGGGCGGGAAGAACCACACCTGCCGGTCCGGCCGCTCCTGATACTCGGCGAGGAAGGTGCTCATGTAGGCCCGTGTGTCGGCGGGCCCGAGATGCATCTTCCAGTTGGCCGCAAACAGCAGCGATCTCATTTGTCTTCCAGCGCCGCCACGCCGGGCAGCTCCTTCCCTTCCAGGAACTCGAGTGACGCGCCCCCACCGGTCGAGACGTGGGTGAGCTTGTCTTCCATGGGGGCGACCGCCGCCACCGAGTCGCCTCCACCCACGACTGTCACCGCGCCCTTCTGTCCCGCATCGACTAGCCCGTTTGCGATCGCGCGGGTGCCCGCATCGAACGGCGGCGTCTCGAACACGCCCATCGGCCCGTTCCAGAAGATCGTCCTGCCTCGCAGCAGCCTCGCCCGGAAGTCGTGCTGCGTGGTTTCGTCGATGTCGAACACCGCCCAGCCTTTTGGAATGCCGTCGACCGGGACCGACTTGCTCTCTGTGGCGCGCTCGAGCGTCGGTGCGATCACCGCCCCGCGGGGAAGAATCAGCTTCTTGCCGCTGTCCTTGAGCAACTCTTTGGCCAACGCTATGCGATCGGGCTCGACCAACGAGTTCCCAACCTCGAGTCCCATGGCCGCAAAAAACGTGCACGCCATCGCCCCGCCGATGAGGAGCTCGTCCACCTTCGGGAGCAAGGATCGGATGACATCGATCTTTCCCGAGATCTTCGCTCCGCCCAGCACGGCGATGAAGGGCCGCTTGGGATTCTCGAGCAGCTGACCGAGATACTGGAGCTCCTTTTCCATGAGGAAGCCGGCGACCGCGGGTTTGAGCAGGTGCGCGACCGCTTCCGTCGACGAGTGGGCGCGATGGGCCGAGCCGAACGCGTCGTTCACGTAGAGATCGCCGAGTGCCGCGAACGTCTTGGCGAGCTCCGGATCGTTTTTCTCCTCACCGGGCCAGAACCGCGTGTTCTCGACGAGCGCGACGCCGCCGCGGGGCAGCCGCCGGCTCGTCGCGGCGCCGTTCGCCGGATCGGGGATGAACTCGACGGGCGCGCCAAGCAGGTTCTCGAGCGCGGGCAGGATCTGTCGCAGCGAGTACTGTGGATCGGGAGGGGGGCCGCCCTTGGGCCGGCCTAAATGCGAGAGCAGCACGACGCGCGCGCCCTTATCTCGCAGATACTTGATGGTCGGCAACGACGCGCGCAGGCGCGTATCGTCCGTGACCTGCCCGTGCTTCAGGGGAACGTTGAAGTCGACCCGGGTGAGCGCGCGCTTCCCGTCCAGCGCCTGCGGGGGAAGATCCCGCAGGCTTCTCTTCTTCAACGCCGGCGTCCGAGGTAGGCCAGCAGGTCGACGCAGCGCGACGAGTAGCCCATCTCGTTGTCATACCACGACGACACGTGGACCAGCGTTCCGTCGATCACCGCGGTCGACATCGTGTCGATGACGCTCGAGTACAGGTTGCCGATGTAGTCGTGCGAGACGAGCGGCTCATCGCTCGTTTCGAGGATGCCCTTGAGCGGCCCCGACGCGGCGGCCTGTTTGAACGCGGCGTTCACGGCCTCGACGGTCGTGGACTTCTCCACGTCCGCGACGAGCTCGACGATCGAGACGTCGGGCGTCGGCACGCGCAGCGAGATGCCGTCGATCTTGCCTTTGACCTCGGGAATGACGAGCCCGGTCGCCTTGGCGGCCCCGGTCGTCGTGGGGATGATGCTGAGCGCCGCCGCGCGCGCCCGGCGCAGGTCTTTGTGCGGCAAATCGAGGATCTGCTGGTCGTTGGTATAGCTGTGCACGGTCGTCATGAACCCGTGCGTGAACCCGAAGTTGTCCATCACGACCTTCACCATCGGCACGAGACAGTTCGTGGTGCAGGATGCGTTCGAGATGATGTGGTGCTTGGCGGGATCGTATTTGTCGTGGTTCACGCCCATGCAGATCGTGATGTCTTCGTCCTTGGCGGGCGCCGAGATCACGACCTTCTTGGCGCCGGCCGTGAGATGCTTGGCGGCGTTCTCGCGATCGGTGAAACGCCCGGTGCTCTCCAGGACGTATTCCACGCCCAGGTCCTTCCAGGGCAGCTTCTCGGGCTCCTTGATCGCCGAGACCTTGATCGTCTTGCCGTTGACCACCAGCGTGTCGCCCTTGGCTTCGACGGTCCCCGGAAAACGGCCGTGCACCGAGTCGTACTTGAGCAGGTGGGCCAGCGTCTTCGTATCGGTGATGTCGTTGACGCCGACGAATTCCACGTCTGCCTGCTTGGCCATCGTGGCGGCGCGAACCACGTTGCGCCCGATGCGGCCGAACCCGTTGATCCCTACCCGCACTGCCATCTCCGCTCCTTAGGTGAAGTCGGGAATCGCGGCGCGTGCGAACGTCACCGCGTGAATCGTTGTCGCACCGGCTTGTTCCAGCGCTCGTGCTGCTTCGGCGAGTGTGGCGCCCGTCGTGAACACGTCATCTATCAACACATAAGTGACGTGGGGCGTGAGGCGTGCGGCGTGTGGCGCAGGCGCTTGCCGGTCCGCGCCGCACGCCACACGCCACACGCCAAATGCCCCAGCGACGTTCGCCAGACGCGTCCCCGGTGTCAACGCCGTTTGCGTCGGCGTTTCACGCGTGCGAATCAGCAGATCGAGAAGCACGGGAATCCGCCACCTTCTGGCCAGGGCGCGCGCCAGCAGCTCACTCTGATTGTAGCCGCGCTGCCGCAACCGCTTCGGCGCCAGCGGGATGGGGATGAGCGCCGTCGCTTCGTCGGGCCGAGGGCGCAGCGGCGCCATCACGAGCGCCAGATCGTCGGCGATCCGAGAAAGGCCGCCGTACTTCAGCGCGTACACCGCCTGCTGCGCCTCCTCCACGAGCCAGACGGCGGATCGCGCGGTCTTGAGGGCCGCGGGCCACTCGGCACAGAGACGGCACGGCCCGAAGTGTGGCTCGGGCTGCCCGCAGCGGTCACACCACGGCGGGCGCACAGTCCGGAATCGGGTCCGGCAGACGGCGCAGGTGAGATGGGCCGCATCGCGTTCGCCGAGCAAGCCATGGCACAGGGCACACTCGGCGGGCAGGAGGAGCTGCTCGAATGCGAATGTCGAATGTCCAATGTTCAATGACGCAGTGCCCGTTGAACGGCGGCGCGCATGACCTCGCTCGGCGCGGTAGTGCCTGGGAAGAACCGCTCGAACGCCGCGGCACCCTGCTGCACCAGCATCTCGCGCCCGTCGGTAGCGTCGATGCCGCGCTCGCGCAGCGCGTGCACCCAGCGCGTTTCCCCGGGCGCGTACACCAGATCGAGCGCTTTCTGCACGCCGGGAAGGTGGTTCACATCGACCGGCAGCGGATCGTGACCGGCGAGCCCCAGGGGTGTGGCGTTGATGGCGACGTCGACCTCGACGGCACCGTTCGCGACCTGCGTCGCGACGCCGATCTGATTGGACCAGGCCGCGAACTCCTTGGCGCGAGTGCTGTCGCGCGAACGCACGAACAGCGTGGCACCCAAATCAGCCGCGGCGACCGCGGTCGCGCGCGCCGACCCGCCGGTTCCGATGACCAGCCACCGAGCTCCCTTCCCCGGCGCCCCAAGCTCTGCCAGCGCGGCGGTCACGCCGAACACGTCGGTGTTGTCGCCAGCGAGCGCGCCGTCCTCGATCCAAAAAGTATTGCAGGCTCCCACGCGCGCGCACACATCCGTTTTGCGCGTGACGGATCGTTCGACTGCCTCTTTGTGAGGAACTGTCACGTTGCCCGCGCCGTGCGTGGCCGCTTGCATCGCCAGCACCTGCGCGAGCGACTCGGCGGGGACGCACAGCGCGACGTACACGGCATCGAGGCCCAGCGCGTGGAAGGCCGCGTTGTGCATCGCGGGAGACAGCGAGTGGGCCACCGGGTCGCCGATGACCGTGAGCAGGCGAGTCTTAGCGCTGATCTCCACGCTTGCTCTCAGCGGAGAGACGGTCAGCGACAGCCTCCGCGAGTGCTTCGAGTTCCTGGGCTGTGTCGCGGTAGACGGTGAGCTCACCGCCGAACGGGTCGCTGACTTCGTCGCCGCCCTTGCCCGCGTATTCGCCGAGCACGAACACCTTCCCCTCGCCGCCCAACTCGTCTACGCGGGCGCGATGGTGGCGTGCCATCGTCAGAATCAGATCGGCCTCTTCCACGAGCTCGCGCGTGAGCAGCCGGGCGCGGTGCCCCGACAGATCGAGCCCCCGTTCGAGCCCGACGAGGTAGGCGCCCTCCGATGCCGGAGCACCATCCCAGGCGCCTGTGCCGGCGGACGTCACCTCGACTTCGAGACCGTGGCTTTTCAGGGCGCGCTCGAGCAGCGACGCCGCGAGCGGACTGCGGCAGATATTTCCGGTGCAGACGAACAGGACGTGCTGGATCATGGCGCGAGCCGTCCGACGGCGCGGCGCAATTCGGCCACGCTGAGCGTTCCTTCACGCACGATCTGCGCCTGGGGCCGAGTGCAGTCAACCACGGTGGATGGCGGCCGGTTGCCCAGCACTCCCCCATCGAGCACCAGCAAGCGCCCCGCGTCTACGGCGGGCGCGAAGTCCCGCGCGATCGCGGCGGCTCCAGGGCCGGGCGGCTGCCCCGGCAGATTTGCGGAGGTGGAGGTCAGCGGCACGCCCAGCGCGGCGACGAGCTGCGCGATGCCCTGATGGGACGTCCAGCGCACCGCGATCCCGCCGTCCGGGCCGCGCAACAGATCGGGCAGGCGTCCGGAGCCGCCCGGCAGCACGAGCGTGAGCGGACCGGGCCAGAACGCGCGCGCCAGCGCGTCGGCGGAGGCGTTGAACGCGAGTCCGTGGGACTCGGCCATGCCACGGTCGCTGATCAGCAGCAGGAACGGCTTGGACGCCGCGCGGCCCTTCAACGCGGCAAGCGCGGCGACGTCGGTTTGCACGGCGCGCGAGCCGAGGCCGTACACCGTCTCGGTGGGGTACGCGAGCAGGCCGCCACCCTGGAGATGCGTGACCACACGCGGGATCGCGGCGGCAACCTCGGCCGCCGTTTGAAACGGGAGCGGAATCACCGGAGCTCACGAGCGAGAGCCTCGGCGATCCGGAAGTCGTCGGCGGTGGTCACCTTGAAGTTGTACGGCGAATCGGGAATCAGCTCCACCGGATATCCTGCCCGCTCGCAGACTTCGGCATCGTCACTCGGCGATGCTCCGCCATTCGCGCGCAGCTGCGAGTATGCGGACACCAGCATCGGCCGCGGGAATCCTTGCGGGGTTTGCGCGCGCCAAATGCGGTCGCGATCCACGGTGCGCGCGACGCGCGGCGTGAGCTGCTCCGATGTGCCCACTTCTTTCAGCGTGTCGGAGGACGGGACCGCGGCCACGGCACCGACACCCGCCCGCGCCCGCGCGATCACGGCATCGATCGTTCCCCGGCTCACGAATGGCCGCGCGGCATCGTGGACCAGAATCACGGTGGCATCCGGGGACAGCGCCGCGACGCCCGCGCGAACCGAATCGGCGCGCTGGGCCCCGCCGGGCACGAACCCGAGCCGCTCGCCGCGGATTTTGCCGAGCCACTCGGGCGGCCGCTCGGCATATCCGGGCGGCAGGACCACCATCACCTGGCGCACGTCGGGATGCCCGATGAAGGCGCGCAACGCGCGCAGCAACATCGGGACGCCGAGAATCGGGCGGAACTGTTTCGGCTCGCCGGGTCCGGCGCGCACGCCGGCTCCCGCCGCCACGACGACGACGCCGACGTCAGGCTGCGAGGCGCCGGGCGAGCTCACCGATTCCCTCCAGGCCAATCACTTCGAGATCCTTGCTCCCCTTGGAACGATTCGACAGAAACACGCGGCGGAAGCCCTGGCGCGCCGCTTCGGCGAGGCGTCGTTCGACCCCGGCGACCGGGCGAATCTCGCCACCAAGGCCGACCTCTCCGAGGAACAAGACGTCCGCGGGGACCGGGCGGTCGTGGACGGTGGAGACAAGGGCGGCGAGGACGGCGAGGTCCGTCGAGGGCTCGATCAGGCGCACACCTCCTGTGACGTTCACGAACACGTCCAGGTTCCCGAATGGCAGGCCGCCGCGCCGCTCCAGCACGGCGAGGAGCAGTGCGAGCCGGCGGTGATCGAGCCCCGTCGCGACGCGCTGCGGCGTGCCGAAGCCGGCCTTCGAGGCGAGCGCCTGGATTTCGACGAGCATCGGCCGCGTGCCTTCCATCAGCGCGGTCACGGCCGAGCCGGACGCGCCGGTGCTCCGGCCCGCAAGGAACGCGGCCGCGGGATTTGCGACGGGCTCGAGGCCCGCTCCGGTCATGCGAAAGACGCCGATTTCATCAACCGATCCGAACCGGTTCTTCACCGCGCGCAGGATTCGGGTGTCGAGCGTCGCTTCGCCTTCGAAGTAGAGCACGGTGTCGACGATGTGTTCGAGCGTCTTCGGCCCCGCGATCCCGCCGCCCTTGGTGACGTGCCCGACCAGCACCACGGCGGGACCGGACTCCTTGGCGAAGCGCATCAGGCGGGCGGCGCACTCGCGCACCTGGCCCACGTTGCCGGGCGCGCCTTCCAGCTCTTCGGTGTAGGTGGTTTGCACCGAGTCGAGCAGCACGACGCTCGACTTCAGCTGGGCGGCGTGATGCAGGATCGATTCGAGTCTCGTCTCACCGAGCACATGAATGTTGCCGGCGTCTTCCTCGAGGCGATCGGCGCGCAGACGCAGCTGATCGGGCGACTCTTCGCCCGAGACGTAGAGCGTCGAGACGCCCTGGTTCTCGAGCCGCGCGGCGCATTGCATGAGCAGCGTCGATTTCCCGATGCCTGGCTCACCGCCGACGAGGGTGACCGATCCCGGGACGATTCCCCCGCCGAGCACGAAATCGAATTCGGCGAGTCCGGTTTTCCAGCGTGCCACGGCATCGCTTTTCAGGTCGGTGAGGCGGATCGGCGGTTTGCCGGTTGGAAGATCTCTCACCGACGAACCGCTTAACCGCCCAACCGGCTCTTCGATCAAAGCATTCCAAGCACCGCAACTATCACAGCGCCCGCCCCACTTCGGCTGGTCCGCTCCGCACTCGGTGCAGCGAAACACCGACTTGCCCTTAGGCACCGACTGTGGCCTCGCGGGCCGAGTAGTTGTCGAAGCGCGTGTATTCTTTCTTGAAGTGCAGCTTCAAGTTTCCGGTCGGCCCGTTGCGCTGCTTGCCGACGAGCACTTCGGCGATTCCCTCGATGCTCTCGTTCGTCTTGGGATCGAACGGCCCGTCGTAGAACTCCTGGCGGTAAATGAACAACACGACGTCGGCGTCCTGCTCGATCGCGCCCGACTCGCGCAGGTCGGAGAGCTGCGGCCGCCGGTGCTCGCCGCCGCGCTGCTCGGGCGCGCGCGAGAGCTGCGACAGCGCCACCACGGGCACATCCAGCTCCTTGGCGAGCGCTTTGAGCGACCGAGAGATATAGGAAATCTCCTGCTGGCGGTTTTCGACGTCACCCGGACCCTGCATGAGCTGGAGATAGTCCACGATCACGAGCGCAATGTCATGCTCCGCTTTCAACCGCCGTGCCTTTGAGCGCATGGCCAACGGCGTCAGCGCCGCGGAATCGTCGATCCAGATCGGGGCCGTGCCGAGCAGTCCCGCGGCGCGCGCCAGCTTGGGATAGTCGTCATCGCGGAGCTGGCCGCGGCGCAGTCGCTGCGCGTCTACGAGTCCCTCGGAGCAGAGCAACCGCTGCACCAGCTGATCCTTCGACATTTCGAGCGAGAAGATGGCGATCGGCGTGTTGAACTCGATCGCGGCATGCTGAACGATGTTGAGCGCCAGCGCCGTTTTCCCCATCGAGGGGCGCGCGGCGATGATCACGAGATCGGAGCGCTGGAACCCGGCGGTGAGGCGATCGAGATCGACGAACCCGCTGGGCACGCCGGTGACGGACCCGGCGCCGGACTGGAGCTGCTCGATGCGCTCCATCGTGGGCCAGATCAGCTCCTTGATGCGGATGAATTCTTCGGCCCGGCGGAACTGCGCGACCTGGAAGATGCGATGCTCGGCGTTGTCGAGGACCTCGCCCGCGGTCCCGTGTCCCTCGTAGATGTCCTGAATGATGCCCGTCGACGCCTCGACCAGGCGGCGCAGCACGGCCTTGTCCCGGACGATCTTCGCGTGGTAGTCGATGTTGGCGGCCGTGGGCACGACGTCGATGAGCGTCGCGAGGTACTCCATGCCCCCGGAGCGATCCAGATCGCCACGCCGGCTCAGCTCGTCGCGCAGCGTGACCGGATCGATGACGTCGCCGCGCTCGGTCAAGGACAGCATCGACCGGAACAGCAGCCGATGGCCTTCCTTGTAGAACATCGTGTCGTCCAGGATCTCGGCCGCCTTGAGCGCGGCGTCCTGGTCCAGCAGCATCGCGCCTAAGACCGCCTGTTCCGCCTCGTTACTCCACGGCGTCTGGCGGCTGGCGTATTCTGACGAACGCTCAGCCTTCGAGGAGGCGAGCGGCGATACGGACGTCATCCCAGGTTGGTCTCTTCCAGTTGGGGTTGCGCAGCAGCGCGGCCGGGTGGTACGTCACGACCAGCGGAATGCCGCGGAAGCGGTGGATGTGATCGCGCAGCGCGCCCAGCGACTGCTTGGAGCTCAACAGCGACTGGGCCGCGGTGCTGCCCATCGCGAGAATGACTTTGGGGTTCACCAGCTCGATCTGCCGGTACAGATACGGCAGGCAGGCCGCGATCTCATCGAACTGCGGCTGCCGGTTCTCGGGCGGCCGGCACTTCACGATGTTGCAAATGAACACCTGCTCGCGCGGCAGGTCGATCGCCGCGAGGATCTTCGTGAGCAGCTCCCCTGCCCGGCCGACGAACGGCCGCCCGGTCTCGTCCTCGGTCCGGCCCGGTCCCTCGCCCACGACGACCAGTCTGGCGGTCGCCGGGCCTTCTCCTGGCACGGTCTTCGTTCTCGTGTCGCACAAGCCGCACTTGCGGCAGTCGGCGATCAACTGCGCCAATTCGGTGAGACTGCCGGCCCGCTGGATCGGATCCGTGGCAAAGAGGTCTGCGGATGGTGGATCGAAAGAGACGCCGGGAGTCGGGAGTTGGGATTTAGGAGCTGGAACGGTGGCCGGTTCCGGAGCGGGCAGATCCCCAACTCCAAGCTCCTGGCTCCCAACGCCTGCGGACTCGGCAAGAATCACCGAGTCTCCGCCCAGAAGCCGCTGCTGTTTCAGATATTCCGCAACTAGAGCCCGAGGGTCGGTCAAAGCGCCTCTTCGACGACGTCGAGAATCCGTTCGGCCACGTCGCGTTTGGGCAGCACCGGCAAGTCGACTTGCGTACCGTTGCGTCCCAGAATCGTCACGCGATTGGTAGTGACCTCGAATCCGGCGCCGGGCTCAGTGGCGTCATTCAGGATCACGTAGTCAAGCGCCTTATTCTGCATCTTGGCCCGCGCGTTGGCGAGTCCGTTCCCGGTCTCGAGGGCGAAGCCGACGACGAGCATCCCCTTGCGCCGCTGCAGCGAGCCGAGTATGTCGGGCGTCGCTTCCAATTCGACCGTGAGCGGGCCGCTCGAGCGCGGACGCTTCGTGTCCGATTGGTCCTTAGGACGATAATCCGCCGGCGCCGCGCTCATGATCAAGGCATCGGCACTCGGGACGAGGGCCGCGAGGGCGCGCTGCATGTCCGCTGTCGTCTCGACGCGCTTCGTCGCAAGCCCGGCGGGCGGAGAGAGCTCGGTCGGTCCCGAGACGAGCACCACGTCCGCGCCGCGCGCTCGGGCCGCTTCCGCGAGCGCGTACCCCATGCGACCACTCGAGGGATTGGTGATCACGCGCACCGGATCGAGATGCTCCCGCGTCGGTCCAGCCGACACGATGACTCTCTTCCCAGCCCACTTACTTTTTTTTTGAGCCCCCGCCTGTGCGCTTCCGCCCCCGAGCACCTGTTGCGCGGCGGCGACAATGGCCTCGGGCTCGCTCATCCGGCCCGGCCGCTCACTCGGCCCTTCGGCGAGCGCGCCGATCTCGGGGCCGATGAATTGCCAGCCGCGCTGCGTGAGCGTTTGGATGTTGGCTCCCGTCGCGGGATTTGCGTACATGTCGTCATTCATCGCCGGCGCCGCGAGAATCGGACGCGAGCCGCGCGCCAGCAGCAGCGCGGTGAGCAGATCATCGGCCATCCCCATCGCGGCGCGGGCGAGGATATTCGCCGTCGCCGGAGCGACGATCACCAGATCGGGATCCTTGGCGAGATCGATGTGCGCGAGCGCGCGTCCCCGCTCCCATAGTGAAGTGAGCACGGGACGGCCGGTGAGCGCTTCGAATGTCAGGGGACGGATGAATTCGGCGGCCGCGGCGGTCAGCACGACGTCCACCGTGGCGCCCGCTTCGGTGAGCCGTCGCGCCAGGATGCAACTCTTGTAGCAGGCGATTCCGCCCGACACGCCCAAAACGACGTGACGGCCGGCGAACGGCATCAGGCTTCCTGCTGGCCGCGCCGCCGCCGCACGAGGCGGTACTTGAGGCCGCCGCGCACGAGCTCGTCGAACGCGCGCGTGGTGAGCTTCTCCTCCCAGTCGACCGAACGGTCCCGGGGGAAATCATTCACGTAGCGCGCGAACTTAGCGGCCACGAGGACCCCCAGGTACTTGTTCTGCGTCTGTCCTGCGACTTCTGCCGGTGTCACGATCCGCATTGCTCAGCCTTTCTGTTGATGCAACTCGTCCCATAACTGCTGGGCCTGTAACTGGAGATCAGAACCGTATTTGTCCAACCACTTTTGATCCTCTTTGCTGCGACGAAAACTTCCGTTTTCATCCACTGCTGTCGCAACTTCATGCACCGCGTCATCCAAGACGTCATTCCGGATCCAGCGATCAAACAGAGTTGCTTGTTTCAGCTCGTACTTCGCTCGGTCTATTCGTTGTCTCAGTTGATCCGCGTTTTCACTCTTCCGGGCCATCAAGCGTTCAATCAATACTCGGGGTTCCGTGGGGAGTATGAAAATCGAGAGTGACCTGGGCGGACCGTACTGGGTCCTTATTTGTCGAGCCCCCTCCACTTCGATATCCAGTACCACATGGCGCCCTGATTGCAGCACCTTGTCCACGTCGTCCTTGAGCGTGCCGTACAACTCCCCTGCGTATTCAGCATGCTCGAGGAACTTCCCCTCCTTCACGCCTGTCTCGAACCTGTCTCGACCCCAGAAATAATAGTCAACGCCATTCTGCTCCCCGGCCCTGGGCTTTCGCGTCGTCGCGGATACCGAGAACCCAAAGCGGTCCGGGAATCGTGCGCGGAGAGCCTTCGCGATCGTCGTCTTGCCGCCGCCCGATGGTGCCGACAAAACGACTATGCGCGGCGTCACTCCAAATTCTCCAGCTGCTCCCGGAACTTCTCGAGATCCCCCTTCATCGCGATCACGGTCTGCGTGATGCGTGCGTCGTTCGCCTTCGAGCCCATCGTGTTCGTCTCGCGCAACAGCTCCTGCGCGAGAAACCCGAGCTGTTTGCCCACCGCCTGATTCGAGGCCAGTGCCGCGCGCGCGGCGGCGGTATGCGAGCGAAAGCGGACCAGCTCCTCGGTGATGTCCACCTTGTCGGCCAACAGCGCGACCTCGAGCGCGAGACGCTGTTCGTCCACCCGCGCATTTGCCGTCAGCTCCTGCACCGCCTGCTTGAGCCGCTCGTGCTCGGCCTTAAGACGCGCCGGCGCCTGCTCCTCGATGACCCGCGCCGCCGCTTCGAGCGCTTCCAGCCGCTCGCTCAGCTCCACCGCGAGCGCCGCTCCTTCTTTCTCGCGCATCGCGATCACGTCCCGCGCCGCGCGCTCGACGATCGGCTGCACGTCCGGCCACCGCACCGGCTCGCCCTGGACGTCGCCGTTCGCGGACGTGAGCACCTCGGGGTGCCGCGCCACGAACGCCAGGTCCACCGCGCCTTTCAGCTTCAGCTTCTTCTTGAGCTGCTGCGCCGCGGCCAGCACCTGCTTCGCCCGGGCCAAATCGACCGTCACAGCGCGTTCCGCGGGCGCATCGACCCAGCGGGCGGTGACCGCTACATGCCCGCGCTCCAGGAGCTGCCGCAGCCGCTCGCGGATCTCGATCTCCACCCCCGCGAGCTCCACCGGCAGCTTCAGCTGTGGATTGAAATAGCGGTGATTGACGGTGCGGATTTCGACTCGCAAACGCCCGCGTCCGCCCGTCCGCCCGTCTCCGCTCGAGACCCGATCTTCGGCCGAGCCGAAGCCTGTCATGCTGCGCGGCACAGGGTCCTAAATGTACTCGCGGCCGGGCTAATTAGTGAAATACCAGCGCGCGCCCCACGACTGGACGGCTTTAGGGTAGCCCAGGCCCTCGACGTAGCTCGCCCGCATCAGGTTGGCGTTGCGCATCATCCAGAACAGGGTCACGCCGGAGAGCTGCATCTGGATATTCGTGTCCACGAAGCTCGAGCCGTTCATCGCCCGGGCGACGCCGAGTGAGTCGAGACCGCCCAGCCCCCAGCGGCTCCACGACTCCATGGCGACCTCACCCCGGAGCGTGAAAATGCCGCTCTTGAACACCCGCCAGAACTTCGATTGGAACGTCGCCGAAACACGGGCGTGATGGGGTGGCTCAAAGTCGGACCCACCCACGATCGGATCGAAGTACCAGCCCGACAGTCGCAGCCCGGAGACGACCTGCACACTGCCGCGCACGGCGAGGAACTCCGTGAACGGGCTGGGATGGAGTGAATCGACGGTGATGATGCCCCCCCCGAATCCGAGCGGCGCAAAGGGATCGCGCCGGCCTCGCCCGACTTCAAAGGAGAGCCGTGAATGATCGAAGCCGAGCCAGCCGGCCATGTCGAGCGTCTCCTGCAGGTCGTCGGTCGTGACGAGCGGCGCCTGCACGTCTTTCTGCCAGGTCGCTTCGGCGCGCGCCGAGAAGCCCAGAGGCAGACGCAGCCCCGCCGTGCCGTAGGTGCGTACTCCCTGCCGTCCGTCGGCGTAGAGCGATTGGCGGAACCAGCCAGCCAGCGTGAGCGGCACAAACGAAGCAGTCCACCCCGCGCGCGCTTCGAACTGGCTCGGCATGCCTCCCGCACCGCCGCGCGCCATGGCGGCAACGCTCGCGCGGCGCCCGGTGAGGCTCGCTTCCAGCGCGCCGCTGGACACGGTGCGGTTTTCCCCGAGCAGCGTGTCGTGGCTCAACCCGCTCGAGGTGAGTGTCGTGGTAACCCGCCAGCCCAGACCGTCGCCGCGCTGTGCGATGAAGAAGCGCAGCACGCGATCGAGCCGATTCTGCCGCCAGCCCACCACGCGATTCGAGTTGTCCGGTGTCGCGCTGCGCTTCCAGCTCGACGTGAACAGCGCGAAGGAGGCGCCCACACGGCCGCCGGGCGGGACGTACTCCGCTTTCAGCAGGAAATCGCTGGTGCCGAAGGACGTCGTGGTGCTCGAAAGCGGGCCCGGCCCCATCGAATTCCAGTCAGCGACGAGCGAGAAGCCGAACCCAGACCGTGTGCGCCTGGAATACCCGGCGCGATAGCCCGCGATGTTCTGCCGTCCCGTCATGATGCCGATCTGGGTGCGCGGATTCGTGGATCGGTACGTGAGACTGACGAGAAAGACCTGCAACGCCCCCGGCATGACGAGCACGTCGACCCGCTCGTACGCCGCGAGCGAGATCCGGGCGGGATCGACGTAGATCGAGTCGCGACCGAGCGGCAGATAGGGGACGCCGTCCACAAAGATCTCGAAGCTCGCCGGCCCGCGCCCGCCGTACAGCGCGATTTCGGGCTGCCCGTACCAGCCGCCGCGGACGATGTACACACCGGGAATGTGGTTGAGCAGGTCGCTCAACGTCTGCGAGCTCAGGAGCAGCAACGAGTCGTCGGTGAAGGTGTAACGAGCGCCGCGCGGCAGCGGGCCCGGCGCAATGACGGGCGTGAACGTGGGGAGCAGCATTTCGGTCGTGTCGGGCCGTGGCGGCGCCGAGTCACCGACCTGCTGACCGGCGGCCGTGGTATCGCGCTGGGTCGTATCCGCCTGCGCGGCGACGCTCGTCGCCACGGCTGCGAGCGCGAGCGTCGCGAAGAGAACTGCCCGAATCAAGCGCCCGCGCGTTTGAGCAGGAACTCCGTGAACAGCCGCACGCCGATGGCCGTCGGTCCCTTGGCATGGCTCGGGCCTTCGCTCTCGAGGTACGCGGTGCCGGCAATGTCGAGGTGGACCCACGGGAAGCCGTCCACGAACTCGCGCAGGAACCACGCGCCGGCGATCGTGCCCGCGGCGCGCCCGCCCGAGTTCTTCACGTCGGCGACGTCCGATTTGAGCAGATCGCGGTACTCCTCCCACAGGGGCAGCGGCCAGCAGCGCTCGCCGGCGCGCTCGCCGGCATCACGCACTTCGGCGAGCAGCGCCTCGTCGTTGCCGAGCATGCCGATCGCATAATGGCCGAGCGCGATCACCACCGCCCCCGTGAGCGTGGCAGCGTCGATCGCCGCGGCCGGCTTGAACCGCCGCGCATACGAGAGCGCGTCGCACAAAATCAGACGGCCTTCCGCGTCGGTGTTGATGATCTCGATCGTCTTTCCGTAGTGGCTCTTGACGACGTCGCCCGGCTTGACGGCGGTGCCCGAGGGCAGGTTTTCGGTCGCGGGGATCAGGCCCACCACATTGATCTTCGGCTTCAGACGCCCGATCACCTCGAACGTGCCCAGGACGGCAGTCGCCCCCGACTTATCGAACTTCATGTCTTCCATGTTCGCGGCGGGCTTGATGGAGATCCCGCCTGAGTCGAACGTCACCCCTTTACCCACGAGCACCACCGGTGCTCCACTGCCGCCCTGGTACTCGAGCACGATGAACCGGGGCTCCTCGGCGCTTCCCTGCGCGACCGCCAGGAGCGCGCCCATCCCTTCCTTCTTTATCTGTGCTTTGTCGAGCACCGTCACGTTGAAGCCGTAGGTCGTCCCGAGCTTGCGGGCCAGCTCCCCCAGGTAAGTCGGGGTCGCGATGTTGCCGGGCTGCATTTGCAGATTGCGTGTGTACACATAGCCCGCCGCGATCGCGTCCCCGATGCGTCGCCCCGCCTCGGCCTCATCCTTGTCCGAGGCGTCGCACACCAGCTCGACCGACTCGAGATCGGGCTTGGGGTCTTCCGGCTGCTTCTTCAGCTCCATGAACTGCCAGGCGCCCTGCGCCACCCCTTCGATCGCGACCTGCGCCAACTCTGCTGCGCCGAGACCACCGCGAGCCTGTTTTGCAATGGCCAGCGCGAAGCTGTGAGTCCCGAGTCCCCGTACCCGTCTTGCGGCGATGGCCGCCGCGCGGCGCACCGAGCTGCGGGTGATCTCGGAGGGCTTGCCGACGCCCACGAGCAGAATGCGCTGGGCCTTCCCTGCGCCGTACACCAGCAGCGTCTCGTCTTTCTTTCCTTTGTAATCGCCGCTGGCGACCGCACGCTCGAGCGTGGCATCGAGCGACGGCATGGAGCCTTGCGCGACGATCAGGGCGAGCAGCGGGGTCTCGACGCTATTCAGCGCCTTGGCCGAGATGGATGACTTCATGGCAGATGCTCGATGATGGCGTCCGCAAAGGCGGAGGTGGACACTTCGGTGGCGCCAGGCAGCTGCCGCGCGAGATCGTACGTCACGCGCTGCGACGCGATCGCTCCTTCGAGCCCCCGTACGATCGCGCGCGCCACGTCGTCCCACCCCAGTTCTTCGAACATCATCACCCCCGACAGGATCACGCTGCTCGGATTCACCTTGTCCTGGCCCGCGTACTTGGGCGCGGTGCCGTGCGTTGCCTCATACACTGCATACCCGTCGCCGACGTTCCCGCCGGGCGCGAGACCCAGGCCGCCCACCTGCGCGGCCGCGGCATCGGAGAGGTAGTCTCCATTGAGGTTGGGCGCGGCGATCACGGAGTACTCATCGGGCCGGAGCACGAGCTGCTGGAACATCGCATCCGCGATCCGGTCCTTGATCACGATCTTGGCCGCGTCCTCTTTGCGTTTGCCGCCTTCCGCCTCCGTCACCGTCTGCTCGCTGAAGCGCTCCTTCGCGACCTCGTAGCCCCAGTCGCGGAAGCCGCCTTCGGTGAACTTCATGATGTTGCCTTTGTGGACCAGCGTCACCGACGGTTTCTTGCGCTTGATCGCGTACTGAATCGCTTTGACGATGAGGCGCTGCGACCCGAACTTCGACATCGGCTTTATGCCGATCGCGCTGCCCGGGCGGATCTTGGCGTTGAAGCGCTTGCCCAGGAATTCGATCAGGGCGTCCGCTTCGGCGCTGCCGGCCTTGTATTCGATCCCGGCGTACACGTCTTCGATGTTTTCGCGGAAGATCACGACGTCGAGCTTGCGTGGCTCTTTGACCGGCGCGGGCACGCCGGCGAAGTAGCGCACCGGACGAATACAGGCGTACAGATCGAGGATCTGGCGCAGCGCGACGTTGAGCGAGCGAATCCCCCCGCCGACGGGTGTCGTCAGCGGGCCCTTGATCGCCATGCGGTGTTCGCGAATGACCGCGAGTGTGTCTTCCGGCAGCCAGTCGCCCGACTGATTGAACGCCTTTTCCCCCGCGAGCACTTCACGCCACACGATGCTGCGCTTGCCGCTGGAGGTTTTCTGGATGGCGGCATCGAAGACTTTGGCCGAGGCGCGCCAGATGTCGGGCCCGGTGCCGTCGCCTTCGATGAATGGAATGATGGGATGATCGGGGACGATCCAGTGTCCATCCCGGAAGTCGATTTTTGCGCCGACGGCCCCGCCGCGGCGACCCTCAACCTGTGTTGGCATGGCCCACAGTTTACATCAAAAAGGCCCGCCTTTGGAGGCGAGCCTTTTTGTCTATCCGTTAGGGCTTTACCGCTTTACCAACCGATGGCGAGCCCGGCGCCCAACACGAGGTCATGTTGAAACTTGCGGCTGCCGTCGAAATCGCCGCCGTAGAAGTAGTCTTCAGCTTCGAGTCGGAGACCGACCGAGGCCGAGAACGGGATGCGGAAGCCGAGTCCGACCACGCCGCCCCAGTCCGTGGTGCTTTCGCCTGCATGCGCAACGTTCTTACCGACGCGAATGAGCGAGGCTCCGCCGCTCAGGAAAACGCCCACACGAGACGTCGCAGGCGAAAGGCCCAGCATGAGCTTGGCGGCGCCCAGGAACACCTGCGTGCTGCGCTCTTCGTTGATGGTGGTGCCGGAGACCTTCACGTTTGCCGGTGCAAAGCCACCGGCGAGCTCGAATCCGATCGGACTCTTGCCCCAGAAGGTAAAGCGCGCGCCCATAATGAAGCTGTTGTCGCGCTTGATGTCGGTGCCGAGGGTGCTGAACGAATTCTGGGTCGGGACATAGGCGCCCGCCCACGGGGTGAAGGAGCCGCGCTGCGCGGCCGCGGGCGTAACGCCCACCGCCCCGATCAACGCGACTAACGCGATGCCTCGAAACATAGGATACCTCCACAGGGGTTCGCCGCCGCATGGATGAGACCGCGACGGTCTACACCGGACGTTCGCCCAAGACATCGCGTGCAACAATCATCCAGGAGGGCCGATAACGGGCTAGACAACGGAAGGACAGGCGATCTAATCGCGCGTGGACGATGAATTAATCCCGAGGTGGAGTGACGCGCCGGAACGCCATCACGGGTCCCTACCGGCGCAACTGACCTGTGATGGTGACGCTATAGA
>Ga0137428_1000046_pt1 | contig 57096 bp, 45 predicted proteins | sample EasRivERMZT718_2_FD_102305 | JGI IMG/M metagenome (GOLD analysis project Ga0137428, IMG submission 102305) | Soil microbial communities from meander-bound floodplain in the East River, Colorado, USA - East River MetaG ERMZT718_2 | ecosystem: Environmental > Terrestrial > Soil > Floodplain ...
GCCGGTCGCTCGTACACAGGTGAGGATGTCATTGAGCTGACATGTCACGGCAACCCGGTCCTCGTCGAGAGGATCCTGGGCGAGGTGATCGGCCTGGGGGCGAAGCCGGCCGAGCGCGGTGAGTTCACCTACAGGGCGGTCCTGAACGGCCGGCTGGATCTCGCGCAGGCCGAAGCCGTCGCCGATTTGATCGCCGCGCCCACCCAGAGGGCCGCAATCGCGGCGCGAGAGCAGGTGCGCGGCGAGCTGTCACGCCGGATCGATTCGATGCGCGAAGCTCTCCTTGATGCGATCGGCCGGGCCGAGGCGGCGATCGAGTTCGGCGAGGAGCCCGATGTGGCTTCCGCGGACTGCGCCCTGGATGCCCGCATTGCGGCGCTCGCCGGTCAGGTGGAGGCCTTCGTGGCGACCTATCGCCGCGGCAGGCTGCTGCGGGAGGGGGCGTCGGTGGTTCTGGCCGGACGCCCGAACGCCGGGAAGTCCAGCCTCTTCAACAGGCTCCTGCGCACGGAGAGAGCCATCGTCGATGCCGACCCTGGAACGACGCGGGATTTCCTCTCAGAGCGGATCGACCTGGACGGTGTCCCGGTCACGCTGATCGACACCGCCGGGCTGACCGAGCAGGCAACGGGGGTCGAGCGCGAGGGGGTCGAGCGTTCGCATCGTCAGATCGAGAGCGCCGATCTCGTCCTGCTGCTCTGTCCGCATGGCGAGGCTCTCAGCGAAGCGGATCATCGCCTGCTCTCCGGCACCGGGTCGAAGGTGCTGCTCCTGGCGAGCAAGTGGGATCTGCACGCCGGCAATGGCAACGGCTCTCAGTCGGAAGGTGACGCACTTTCGATCTCGGCGAAGACCGGGGCGGGGCTGGATGAGCTGCGGCGTTCGATCCTCGATGCGCTGACCAAAGCTCCCGCACCGGCCCAGGGCGAGCTGCTCCTGACGAACGCGCGTCATCACGAGGCGCTCGTTGCGTGCCGCGAGCGTCTGCGCGGCGCGCGCGCCGCGCTCGCCGCGGGCGCCACCGAGGAGATCGCGCTGGTGGATCTCTACGCGGGGCTGAAGCATCTGGAGGAAATCACCGGCGCGGTGTCGATGGACGCGATCTACGAGAGGATCTTCTCCACCTTCTGCGTGGGCAAGTGATGCGATACGACGTCGTTGTGATCGGGGGTGGGCACGCGGGGTGCGAGGCGGCGCACGCGGCGGCGCGGATGGGGCTGACGACCGCTCTGGTGACGCCAAGCGTCGGCGGCATCGCGCGGATGTCGTGCAACCCGGCGATTGGCGGTCTCGCGAAGGGGCATCTGGTCCGGGAGATCGACGCCCTCGGCGGCCTGATGGGGCGCGTCACCGACGAAGCGGGGATCCAGTTCCGGCTGCTGAACCGCAGCCGCGGTCCCGCGGTGCAGGCGCCGAGAGCGCAGTGCGACAAGGCTCTCTACCACGAGGTCATGCTGCGGCATCTGCGCGCGACACCAGGACTCGAGATCGTCGAGGGGATGGTGGGAGCGCTGCGGATCGATGCGTCGCGCATCGCGGGGGTGGACCTCGTCGATGGCCGCAGCCTCATGGCGCGCGCGGTGGTCGTCACCACGGGGACCTTCCTTCGCGGCACGATCCACATCGGTCTCGAGAGCTTCCCTGCGGGGCGCCTGGGCGAAGCCCCCGCGATCGATCTTGCGGTCTTTCTCGAGTCGCGCGGGTTCGAGATCGCCCGTCTCAAGACGGGCACTCCCCCGCGTCTCGAGCGATCCACCATCGACTTCTCGGTCTTCGGCGTGCAGGAAGGAGACCGCGAGCCGGTGTCGTTCTCCTTCGCAACGGAAAAGATCGATACGCACCAGGTTCCATGTCACATCACGTGGACCACGGAGCTGACGCACGAGATCATCCGCGCGAGTCTGCACGAGTCACCGATGTTCACCGGCCGCATCGCGTCGGTGGGGCCGCGCTACTGTCCGTCGGTGGAAGACAAGGTCGTGCGCTTTGCGGATCGCGCGCGTCATCAGATCTTCATCGAGCCGGAGGGGCGCGACAGCGACGAGATCTATCTGAACGGATTGTCGACGAGCCTGCCGCGCGCAACGCAGCGGCGGATGATCGATTCGATCCCCGGTCTCGCCGGCGCGTCGATCCTGCGCCCCGGCTACGCGATCGAGTACGACTTCGTGCAGCCCACCGAGCTGCGGCCGTCGCTGGAGACGTGGCGCATCGAGGGGCTGTTTCTCGCGGGACAGATTGATGGGACCACCGGCTATGAGGAGGCAGGTGCGCTCGGGATCATGGGAGGCGTCAACGCCGCGCTGTTCGCGCGCGGCGAGGAGCCGCTGATCCTGAAGCGTCACGAGGCCTACACCGGTGTCCTGATCGACGATCTGATCGCGCGCGGCACGCGAGAGCCGTACAGGATGTTCACGTCCCGCGCGGAGCACCGCCTCATGCTGGACGCCGACAGCGCCGATGCGCGTCTGACTCCGCATGGCAGGCGCGTGGGGCTCGTCGGTGACGCGCATTGGGAGCGATTCATCCGCAAGCGAGAGCGCATGGAGCGGTACCTGGCGTGGCTGCGGGGGGAGTCTGCACGTAAATCATTGAAACTAAACAGTTTAACTCTTGAGTCTCTTCTTTCTCGCCCCGGTGTGACCATCGATTCGGCAGAGCGCGCGGCCGAAGCTCCACCCCCCGAGCGCCTCACGGCGATGGAAAAGTCCGCGATCGAAGCGAGGGTCAAGTATCGAGGCTACGTCGCGCAGCAGCATCGCGAGGTGGAGCGCATCTCGCGCGATGCGAACCGGGGGATCCCGCAGGGGTTCGATTTCTCGGCCATCCCTGGTCTTTCGCGCGAGATCGTGGAGAAACTGTCCCGTGTCCGGCCAAGAACTTTGGGTCATGCGGGGCGCATCAGCGGCGTCACGCCGGCGGCCGTCTCCATTCTGAGGGTCTATGTCAGTCGAGCCGGAACGGGCCGGGAAGTTGTTCCGGTCAATCCTCAAGGCTGAGGTCTCGGCAAGCGACCTCAGCTTCTCGGAGGATTGCCTGGAGAAACTGGCCAGGCACTACGACCTGCTCGTCAAGTGGAACCCGGCGGTGCGCCTCGTCGGCTCCACCGATCCCCGCATCGTTGCGCGCCGCCATACCTTGGAATCGCTCGTTCTCGCGAGCCATGTGCCGCGACCGGATGGCACGTTACTCGACATCGGCTCTGGGAACGGATTCCCGGCCATCCCGCTGAAATGCGCCCTTCCTTCACTCGCCGTCACCATGATGGAGCCGATGCTGAAGAAGAGCGTCTTTCTGGAGACTGCCATCAGCGAGATGGGGCTCACGGGCACGAGGGTCCTTCGTGAGCGGGTCGACAGCGCCGGTGATCTGACCAGCCACGGGCGATGGGACGCAATCACGATGCGCGCCGTGGCGGTCGTCCCTCTCGTCATGGCCACCGCGCCTGAGACGCTGGCGCCGGGGGGTCGCATCCTGTTCATGGTCGGCCAGGCCGGACTCGACCAGGTGCGTACGCTGACCCTCCCACCTCTCAGAATTGTCGAGCTCGTCCAGCTCCCCCGCCGCAGCGCCTCCTGGTTGGTGAGCGTCGGACTTTCCTGATCGTCGGCAATGTTCCACGTGGAACATTTGTCGACACCCTCCGCTCCCCCTGGGCTCCCCCGGTCTCGCGGTGAGATGTCTGGCCCCTCGGGGACGCGGTTGCGCGTCGCCCCGGGCGACGCGCCCCGCTTGACTCTCCCTCGCCCTGCCGCCCCCGGGGCGGCAACCGGGCTCAGTCCGAGACACCCCTCGGGTCCAGCACTCACCGCGAGACCTGGAACGAAGAGCGAGTGGACCCAGCGGCGGGCTTGAGCGCCTTGTGCAGGTCTGGCGGTGAGGCGTGGACGTTCGTGGCTCGTGGCGTGATAACGGATGGCGCGAGTGGCCCGCAGGAAGGGCCCGAGCGCCTTGAAATCGTTCGCGCGCGCGGAGTGTGCGCGCTTCGCGAACGCGGCGAGCCGCTGTGTGGCTCGCCGTGGGCGAGGGCCATTGCCTGCGGGCCGCTCGCGCGGGGTGATCACGCGTAGCCTCACGGACTGAATGGGCTCACCGCCAGACCGATCCTCGGATGTGCACGAGCCCTCGCTGGGGCCGCGAGCGATGTTCCACGTGGAACATTCGGGATCCTCTTCGGCGTCGGATATCGCCTGCGGAGACGGTTCGATGAAAACTATTTCCCGCCGAAAGATCCCTGTGCTAATCTGCTCCCGCTTCGCTCCAGCCTGTTTATCCCCGCGGGAATCAACGTGTCCAGGATCATCGCAATCACCAATCAAAAGGGCGGTGTCGGCAAGACCACCACCGCCATCAACCTGGCTGCCGCATTGGCCGTGGCCGAGCGCCGAACGCTCCTGGTGGACATCGATCCCCAGAGCAACGCGACCCGGGGGCTTGGATTCGGCCCCGACGAGGACCGCCTCAGCCTCTACGACGTGCTGACCGACGGCGCCCCGATCCGATCGGCGCTGCTCGACACGGAGCTCCAGTATCTCAAGCTGCTCCCGGCCGACCGGGACCTCATAGGAGCGGAGCTGGAGCTGGCCGGAGTCCAGGACCGGGAGTTCAAGCTGCGCGAGGCGATCAGATCCCTCGAGAACGATTTCGACTTCATCATTTTCGACTGCCCGCCGGCGCTGGGCCTCCTGACCCTCAACGCCTTGTGCGCGTCGCGCGCGGTGATGGTCCCCGTGCAGTGCGAGTACCTGGCGCTCGAGGGGCTCACGTCGCTGATGGAGACTCTCCGGCGAATCCGCGAAGGGCTGAACCCGGAGCTGGCGCTGGAGGGGATCCTCCTGACGATGTTCGACGACCGCACGAACTTGGCCCGCCAGGTTGTCCAGGAAGTGCGGGAGTATTTCAAAGGGAACGTCTTCACGGCGATCGTGCCGCGGAACGTCCGGCTGGGAGAGGCGCCAAGTTTCGGTAAACCTATTATTCTCTATGACATACGCTCAAAGGGGGCCGAGGCCTACTTGAGCCTTGCACGGGAGGTCATGGTGCAACATGAAAAGGCGCGCGCTTGGTAAGGGACTTGGGTCGCTCCTTCCTGGGCGGCCGCCAGTAACACAAGAGCCTTCAGAGGGTTACATCGAGGTCAGCGTCGACGAGGTGGTCCCGAACCCGAGCCAGCCTCGAAGTCACTTCGACGACGAAGATATGGCAGATCTCGCCGATTCGATTCGCGGCGCTGGCGTCCTCAACCCGATCCTCGTCCGCGACACGGGGTCCGGCTACGAGCTGATCGCCGGCGAGCGGCGGCTGCGCGCGGCGCGCCTGGCAGGGCTCACGCACGTTCCTGCCAGGGTCCAGCGCGTCGGGCGGGGAAGATCGCTCGAGCTTGCGATCATCGAGAACATCCAGCGACAGCAGCTCAACCCGATCGAGGAAGCCAGGGCGTTCTCATCGCTGATGGTGGAGTTCGGCCTCACGCAGGAAGAAGTCGCCAGCCAGGTGGGCCGCAAGCGCACCAGCGTCACCAACACGCTGCGACTCCTGAAGCTCCCCGAGAAGGTTCAGCTCTACCTCGAGGACGGGAAGCTCACCGCGGGACATGCGAAGGCGCTCCTCGCGCTGGAATCGGACGAGGAGATCCTGAACATGGCAGAGGCCTTCGTCACCGGCGCAGTCACCGTGCGCAGTGCCGAGGAGATGACGCACTCGAGGGCCGGTCGCACTGCGCGCAAGACTCCGGTCGGAACCGATCCGAATGTTGCCGATGCCGAGCAGCGTCTCCAGCGAGCCCTGGGGACGAAGGTCCGCATCCGTCGATCCTCCGAGGGGAAGGGAAGGATCGAGATCGAGTTCTACAGCGACGAAGAGCTGCAGCGCCTCTTCGAAATGTTCGAAGGGCATACACACTAGTTTTTAGTCCAGTACGGTAATTAGTGTGTATAAGCTAACTGGACCGATAGCCGCAAAGGCGCCTCAATCCTTTGACGCTGCAAGGGATCGAGTGATAGAGTGCGCCTCTTTTCAGTTCGGTGGCGGGACCTCGGCGGGACCGCTGAGGGATGCGAGGCAGTTCCGCGGCAATTGCGGGCCCTGCCGGATCGATGGGGGTGTGCGGGGTGTCCGGGAACGAAGTGGGACTGAGCTACGCGACGGCGCTGATTGACTCGCTCGAGTCGGCGGCTGACATCCAGCACGCTGCGCGCGACCTCGAGACCTTCCGCGATCTCCTGGCGAAGCTCCCGGCGCTCGGGCGCGTTCTCCAGTACCCCGGCTTCACGATCGAGAAGCGCACGAAGATCCTCGGGGAGGTGCTCGCCAAGACCAATCCCCACCCGGTTGCGCGCAGGTTCCTGAACGTGGTCCTGTCCAAGGAGCGCATCGGGGATCTCGGCGCGATGATCGATGCATTCCATCGCCTCGCCGACGCGCGCCAGAAGATCGCCAGCGCGGAGGTGGTCTCGGCGGTCCCGCTGGACAAGGCCGCGCGCGCCTCGATGGAGAAAACGCTCGCCGCGCGCACGGGGGGCGAGGTGCGCGTCAGCTACCGCACCGACCCCGCGCTGCTGGGAGGCGTGCAGACCAGGATCGGCTCCACGGTGTACGACGGGAGCCTTCGCAAACAACTCGAGAGGATCCGCGGGGTCCTCCTTCACGAGACCTGACGGGGGTGATGGGTTCATGAGCACGACGATTCGGGCGGACGAGATCGCGACGGTCCTCCGCCAGCAGATCCAGGCCTACGAGAAAGAGATCGACGTCGCAGAGGTGGGCACCGTCGTCTCCGTCGGAGACGGCATCGCCCGCATCCACGGTCTCGAGAAATGCATGATGGGCGAGCTGCTGGAGCTGCCGCACGAGGTGATGGGCCTGGCGCTGAACCTGGAGGAGGGGAGCGTCAGGGCCGTGCTGCTCGGCGAGACGACGCTCATCCGCGAGGGAGACGAAGTCCGGCGCACCGGGCGCATCATGGAAGTGCCGATCGGCAAAGAGCTGGTCGGCCGCGTCGTGAACGCTCTCGGCCAGCCGCTGGATGGCAAGGGGCCCATCGAGACCAAGGAGTTCGGTCCGATCGAGCGGCTCGCGCCGGGGGTCATCGAGCGCACTCCCGTGAAGGAGCCGCTTCAGACCGGGCTGAAGGCCATCGACGGGATGATCCCCATCGGCCGCGGCCAGCGCGAGTTGATCATCGGCGACCGGCAGACCGGCAAGACCGCCGTCGCCCTCGACACGATCATCAACCAGAAGGGAACCGGCGTCATCTGCATCTACGTCGCCATCGGGCAGAAGAAGTCCACCGTGGCGCAGGTGGTGCGGACGCTGGAGGAGTTCGGCGCGATGGAGCACACGATCATCGTGTCGGCCTCCGCCTCGGAGCCGCCGCCGTTGCAGTACATCGCGCCCTACTCCGGATGCGCGATGGGGGAGTACTTCCGCGATCGCAAGGGACACGCGCTGTGCATCTACGACGACCTGTCGAAGCATGCGGCGGCGTACCGCGAGATCTCCCTGTTGCTGCGCCGCCCGCCGGGACGCGAGGCGTATCCCGGAGATGTGTTCTATCTCCACTCGCGCCTGCTGGAGCGCGCCGCGAAGCTCAACGAGGAGAACGGCGGGGGTTCGCTCACGGCGCTGCCGGTCATCGAAACGCAGGCCGGGGACATCTCGACCTACATCCCCACCAACGTGATCTCGATCACCGACGGACAGATCTATCTCGAGTCGAACCTGTTCTACTCGGGGATCCGCCCCGCGGTGAACGTCGGCCTGTCGGTCTCCCGCGTCGGCGGCAGCGCACAGATCAAGGCCATGAAGTCGGTGGCCGGCACGCTCAGGCTCGAGCTCGCGCAGTTCCGCGAGCTGGCGGCCTTCGCGCAGTTCGGCAGCGACCTGGACAAGGCGACGCAGGCACAGCTCGCACGCGGGGCGCGGCTCGTCGAGATCCTCAAGCAGCCGCAGTACCAGCCGATCCCCGTCGAGAAGCAGGTCGCCATCATCTTCGCGGCGACCAACAAATACCTCGACGACGTCGACCCCAAGGACGCGCAGCGGTTCGAGAAGGAGCTGTTCCGCTATCTCGACACGTCGCATGGCGAGGTGCTCGAGGCGATCAGGACGAAGAAGGTGCTCGACGACGAGGTCAAGAAGGCCCTCGATGGCGCGCTGCGGGAGTTCAAGGATCAGTTCGTGGCCACCGCCAAGGACGCCGGGAAAGCCGACGCGGGGAGCGGCCAGGGCAAGGATGCGAAAGCGTCCGCGGCGGCGGTGCCTGCGGAGCCCTCCAAGAGCGCCGGCGCAGCCCACTGAGGATCGAGCATGGCCAACGTCAGGGACATCAGGACCCGCATCCGCAGCGTGCGCAACACGCAGCAGGTGACCAAGGCGATGAAGATGGTCGCCGCGGCCAAGCTGCGCCGCGCGCAGGAGCGCATCCTCGCCGCCCGGCCCTACGCGGACCAGATCCTCGGCGTGCTCAACAGTCTCGCCGCGCGCGCCAACCCCGACACCCATCCGCTGCTGGCCGTGCGGGGCGCCGAGCGCCTCGAGCTGGTCATCATCACCGCCGACAAGGGACTCTGCGGCGGCTTCAACACCAACATCCTCAAGAAGGCGACCGCCTTCATCCAGCAACAGGGCGCCAGGGTCCTGACGACGCACCTGATCGGCCGCAAAGGGCGTGACTACTTCAAGAAGCGCGGCTACGAGATCACCGGCGAATACATCGATCTCTTCAGGAACCTCTCGTACGACGACGGCGCGCGGATCGCGCAGGACATCATGAAGCGCTACATCGAGTGCGACCTGGACGCCGTCTACCTCGTCTACAACGAGTTCAAATCGGTCATCCGCCAGGAGGTGGTGATCGAACGGCTCCTGCCGCTGCCCCGCCTCGAGCCGCCCGAAACCGGGATCATGCAGGACTACATCTACGAGCCGTCGGCGCAGGCCCTGTTCGACGTGCTTCTGCCCAAACACCTGGAGTTCCAGGTGCTGCGGGCGCTGTACGAATCGGCCGCAGCGGAGTTCGGCGCGCGGATGTCGGCCATGGACGCGGCCACGAGAAACGCCGACGAGATGATCCATTCGCTGACTCTGAACATGAACCGTGTCCGGCAGGCTTCCATCACCAAGGAGATCATCGAGGTGGTGAGCGGCGCCGAAGCATCGTGAACGCAAAGGAGATCCGATGGGAGCGGTAGGTCGAGTGATTCAGGTGATCGGGCCCGTGGTGGACGTCGAGTTCGACGAAGGCCAACTCCCGTCCATCCACAACGCCGTCGTGATCCGCAGCGCCAAGGGCGAGAGCGTCGTGGAGATGGACGTCACTGCCGAGGTGGCGCAGCATCTTGGAGAGTCGCGCGCGCGGTGCGTCGCCATGGAGCCGACCGACGGGATGGTCCGCGGCATGAAGGCGGAGGACACCGGCGGCCCGATCATGGTGCCGGTCGGCCCCGAGGTGCTGGGCCGCGTCCTCAATGTCCTTGGAAGGCCCGTGGACAAGATGGGGGAGGTGAAAACCAAGAAGACCCTCGGGATCCACCGCCCGGCTCCCAGCTTCGAAGAACAGAGCACCGAGATCGAGATGTTCGAGACGGGGTTGAAGGTCGTCGATCTGCTCCAGCCCTTCATGAAGGGGGGCAAGATCGGTCTGTTCGGCGGCGCTGGCGTGGGCAAGACAGTCCTCATCATGGAGCTGATCCACAACGTCGCCAAGCAGCACGAAGGGGTGTCGGTCTTCTGCGGCGTAGGAGAGCGAACCCGCGAAGGCAACGACCTGCTGCTCGAGATGAAGGAGTCGGGGGTCATCAAGAACGCCGCGCTGATCTACGGTCAGATGACCGAGCCCCCCGGCGCGCGTCTGCGCGTGGGGCTGACGGGTCTGACGGTGGCGGAGTACTTCCGCGACGAAGAGAAGCGCGACGTGCTGCTGTTCATCGACAACATCTTCCGCTTCACGCAGGCTGGCTCCGAAGTCTCGGCGCTGCTCGGGCGCATGCCCTCGGCGGTCGGATACCAGCCCACGCTGGCCACCGAGATGGGGGAGCTCCAGGAGAGGATCACGTCCACGAAGAAAGGGTCGATCACGTCGGTGCAGGCCATCTACGTGCCGGCGGACGACTATACCGACCCGGCACCAGCAACCACGTTCGCGCACCTGGACGCCAACACGAACCTGTCGCGCCAGATCGCCGAGCTGGGCATCTACCCGGCCGTCGATCCGCTCGCGTCCACGTCCCGCATCATGGATCCGCGCATCGTCGGCGAGGATCACTACAACACGGCGCAGTCGGTCAAGCTGGTCCTGCAGCGCTACAAGGAGCTTCAGGACATCATCGCGATCCTCGGGATGGACGAGCTGTCCGAGGAGGACAAGATCACCGTGTCGCGGGCGCGCAAGCTCCAGCGGTTCCTGTCCCAGCCCTTCAACGTCGCCGAGCAGTTCACGGGGATCCCCGGCCGCTACGTGAAGCTCGCCGACACGATCAAGGGCTTCCAGGAGATCGTGGACGGCAAGCACGACACGATCCCCGAGCAGGCCTTCTACATGAGGGGAACGATCGAGGAGGTCCTGGAGCACGCCGAGAAGATGCGTGCGGAAGAAGGGGCCTCGGCCAAGGGGAAGAAGAGCGACGAGACCGCGCCGTCAGGTGAGGCGAAGACGGCGGATCCCAAACCCCCGGCCAAGAAGGAGGCCGCGAGCGCCGCGAGCGCCAGGAAGGGCGTGGCGTGATCAACCTCACGGTGGTCACACCGGAGCGCAAGCTGGTCGATCAGGAGGTCGACGAGGTCGTGCTGCCGGGCACCGAGGGGTATTTCGGCGTGATGGAAGGGCACGCGCCTTTCCTCACGACGCTGCGGGTGGGGCGCATCGAATACCGTCGCGGCGGCGAGACATCGTATCTGTCGGTCGCGTGGGGCTTCGCCGAGGTCCTGCCCAAGTCCGTCCGGGTGCTCGCCGACATCGCCGAGCGCGCCGAGGATATCGACGTGGGGCGGGCGAAGGAAGCGCACGGTCGCGCGGAGGGGCGTATGCGCGAGGGCGGTGACATCGACTGGGATCGGGCTCGCGCGGCGCTCGAAAAGGCGCTCGTGCGCCTCCAGGTCGCCGAGATGAATCGATAGTCGGCGATCGGGAAGACATGCTGGCCGCCGGCAACGAACGCGACCGCCGCGATGGCCGCGGACCCTACCTGACGGTCGTCATCCCCGCCTACAATGAGGAGCGGAGGATCGGCCCCTCGCTCGAGGCGATCCTGGCGCACGCGCGAAGCGCTCCGTACCGCACGGAGATCCTGGTGGTGGACGACGGCTCCACCGACCGCACCATCGAAGTGTCGCGCGCAGCGCTGAAGGGCGTGCCCGACGCGCGCGTCGTCGAGAACGTCGCCAACCGCGGCAAGGGGTACAGCGTGCGGCACGGCGTGCTGGAGGCTGCGGGGGACGTCGTGCTCCTCACCGACGCCGATCTCTCGACACCGATCCAGGAGGTGGACAGCCTGCTGCGGCACCTCGGGGAGATTGGCCACGGCATCGTGATCGGATCGAGAGCCCTGAAGGAGTCACGGATCGAGGTGCACCAGAATCCCGCCCGCGAGATGATGGGAAAGACATTCAACCGGCTGGTGAGAGCGTTCACCGGCCTGCCGTTCAACGACACACAGTGCGGCTTCAAGCTGATGACCCTTCGCGACACGCTGCCGATCTTCCGCAAGGCGAGGGTCGACGGCTTTTCGTGGGACGTGGAGATCCTCTACATCGCGGTGAGACGCGGCGTGCCCGTGAAGGAAGTGGGGGTCACGTGGCGCAATGCCGCCGGATCGAAAGTGGGTGTGCTGACGGAGCCCTGGCGCATGTTCCGCGACATCATCAAGATACGCTCCGCGTACCGTCGAGGGCTCTACGATGCCTGATCGTCATGCGCCCCGGGACCCACGCCGCAAGATCCTTTCGCAGGCGCGGATAGGCCCGACACTGCGGCGCGCGCGCGGCAGAAGGCGCGTGGTGTTCACCAACGGCGTCTTCGACCTGCTGCACCCGGGGCACGTGCGGCTCCTGGCGGCGGCCCGCGCCATGGGCGATCTCCTGGTCGTGGGCATCAACACCGATGCTTCGGTGCGCAGGCTCAAGGGGCCGGAGCGCCCATTCATCGGACAGAAGGATCGCGCTTTCATGCTGGCGGCGCTGGAATCCGTCGACTACGTTGTGACGTTCGCGCAGGACACTCCGGCCCGGCTCATAGCTACGGTTGCGCCCGACGTTCTGGTGAAGGGGGGAGACTGGTCGCCGGACGCGATCGTCGGGCGCGAGGTTGTCGAGGCGCGCGGAGGGCGCGTGGTGAGAGTGCCGCTCGCGAAGGGACACTCAACCACACGGATCGCGAGCAAAGTGCGCGGGAAACGGTAGAGTAGAGTGGCGCGCGAAGGACGCGCGATATCGGCACGAAGGAGGCGATGACCCGTCAGGAGACGGTCGCATTCGAACCCCTCCCCGAAATCGAGGGGAGAGGGGAGCCTCCGTCTCCCGAGCGCCCCATCGCCCTCGCGGGGCTCCCCCCCGCGGCACGCGCCCTCGCCCTGCTGTCGCTGGCCCGGCGCCACGATCGGCTGATCGTCGTCGTCACACGAACCGATGCTGACGCCGACGCGCTCGCCCGCGACCTGAGCTGTCTCGGCGCCCTGACCGGGAGCCTCGCCCCCGACGCCATCGCGCTCTTCCCCCCTCTGGACGCTGACCCGTTCGACGGTCTCTCGCCGCACCTGGCCACGGTCTGCTCGCGCCTGCGCGGGTTGCACGGCATCTTCTCGGGCGTCACGAGAATCGCCCTGGTCCCGGCGCGCGCGCTCCTGCTGCCGCTCCCCCCCGCCAGTCTCCTCGGGTCCTATTTCACGACCATCGCGGAGCATGCGCGCTTCGCCCTCGCCGACGATGCGGACTGGTTCCGCGCCGCGGGATACCGGCGCGTCGATCTGGTGAGCGAGCCGGGCGAGTCCTCGCGCCGCGGCGGGATCCTGGATCTCTTCGCCCCCATCCACGACGAGCCGATCCGCATCGAGCTCGAGGGGAACACGATCGTGTCGCTGCGGCACTTCTCCACCGCCGACCAGCGCTCCACCAGGCGTCTGACGCAGGTGATGGTGTCGCCCGCCAGCGAGACGATCCTGAGGATTGAAGACGTCATCAGGCTGAAAGCGGCGCTGCCGTCCAGCGTCGATGGCCGGCATCTGGCGGATCAGCTCGACACCCGGGGCTCCTTCGAAGGCATCTCAGCCTGCGCGCGACTGCTCTACCCCGAAACGCAGAGCCTCCTCGCCGCGCTCGCCGCCATCGGCCCCTCGCGCCATCCGCCGCTGCTCGTCGTGGACGAGCCCGAGATGACGCTGGAGCAGGTGCGTCAGGAGCGGGCGGCGTTCCTGCGCGCCGGGGAATCCAGCGACGCGCCCGCCGAGGCGGAGCGGCTGCTGGAGAGCGCGGAGTCCATCGCCGCGCGGCTGGAGGATGCCGCCGTGCACCTGCGCCAGCTCGACATCAGGGATGATACGAGCGCCGCCCGCGCCTCCCTGACGTTCCAGGCGACGGGGATGCCTTCGTATCGCGGGCGCCTCGAGAGCCTGATGACCGACATCGCCGCATGGCGGCGTCTCGACCACACCGTCTGGCTCGTCATGAAGAGCGAGGGGCGCGCGCACCGGATGATCAGCCTGCTGCGCGACGCGGAGCTGGAGGCGACCGAGTGGAAGCCGGGCTCCGGACGGGGCCTCTATGTCGCGGCCTCGCCCGTGGGCGGGGGGCCGGGAGTGAGCGAGGCCGGGATCACAGGCGGCTTCGCGCTTCCCGAGGTGAATCTCGTGCTGGTGGCCGAGCAGGAGATCTTCGGCGAGGAGCGGCAGGCCAGAAGAAAGAGCCACCTTCCCGCCTTCACCTCCGACTTCCGCGATCTCAACCCGGGGGATCTCGTCGTTCACGTGGACCACGGCGTGGGGTGCTACGAAGGCCTCACACGCGTTCCGGGGGACGGGCAGGAGGTGGACGTGATGGTCGTCTCCTATCAGGGGCGCGACAAGCTCTTCGTCCCGATCACGCGCCTCGATCTGGTGCAGAAGTACAGCGGCGTGGGAGGGCACGCGCCGCAGCTCGACCGTCTGGGAGGAACGGGATGGACGAAAACCAGGCAGAAAGTCAAGAAGGCCATGCAGGAGATGGCCGTCGGGCTGCTGAACCTCTACGCCGCCCGCCGCACCGTGAAGGGCTTCGCCTGCGGCCCCGACACGCAATGGCAGCACGACTTTGAGGCGGCGTTCCCGTGGGAGCTGACGATCGACCAGCAGACGGCCGTGGCGGACATCAAGCGGGACATGCAGGCGGAGATGCCCATGGACCGGCTCCTGTGCGGGGACGTCGGGTTCGGCAAGACCGAGGTCGCCATGCGGGCGGCGTTCAAGATGGTGATGGAGGGAAAGCAGGTCGCCATCCTCGCTCCGACGACGGTGCTGGTTTTCCAGCACCTCAACACCATCCGCGCGCGGTTCGCCGCGTTCCCGGCGCGCATCGAGAGTCTGTCGCGGTTCAGAAGCCCGAAAGAGCAGAAGACGGTGGTCGCGGCCGCCCGGACCGGCGAGGTGGACATCCTCGTCGGCACGCACCGCCTGCTCTCGAAGGACATCGAGTTCAAGGACCTGGGACTGCTGATCGTGGACGAGGAGCAGCGCTTCGGCGTGGCGCACAAGGAGCGCATCAAGTCGCTGCGCCGCAACGTGCACGTCCTCACGCTCACCGCCACGCCGATCCCGCGCACGCTCCAGATGTCCCTCATGGGAGTGAGGGATCTGTCGGTGATCGAGACACCCCCCGAGAACCGCCTCGCCATCCAGACGCACCTGGTCCCCTTCAAGGAGCCGGTCATCGCCTCGGCGATCCGGCACGAGCTGGAGCGCGACGGGCAGGTCTACTTCGTGCACAACCGCATCGACAGCGTCTTCGCCATGGCGCGGCTGCTGACGAATCTCGTGCCCGAGATCCGCATCGGCGTCGCGCACGGCCAGATGCCCGAGCGGGAGCTGGAGCAGACGATGACGCGCTTCCTGCGCGGGGAGTTCAACACCCTGCTGTCCACGACCATCATCGAGAACGGCCTCGACATTCCGCGCGTCAACACCCTGGTCGTGAACCGGGCCGATACGTTCGGCCTGGCGCAGCTCTATCAGCTCCGCGGGCGCATCGGCCGCTCCGACCGGCAGGCCTACGCGTACCTGCTCGTCCCGCCGGAGCGCGTGCTCAACGAGGTGGCGCGCAAACGTCTCAAGGCGCTCCAGGAGTTCTCGGATCTCGGCTCGGGGTTCCGCATCGCGGCGATGGATCTCGAGATCCGCGGCGCCGGGAACCTGCTGGGAGCGCAGCAGCACGGGCACATCGCGGCGCTGGGATTCGAGCTCTACTGCCGGATGCTGGAGAGGGCCGTGCAGGATCTCAAGGAAGGCGCGGCGGAGGTCCCCGAAGTCCGCACGACGATCACTCTCGGCGTCGATCTGATGATCCCCGGCGACTATGTCGCAGACGAGCACCACCGCCTCATGGTCTACAGGCGCATCGCCACGGCAACATCGCGCGAGGACCTCGACCGTATCCGCGACGAGATGGAGGATCGCTACGGGAAGCTCCCCCGGCAGGGACACAACCTCCTGGCGACCGCCGAGCTGCGCCTCCTGTGCGAGACGCTGCGCATCCAGCAGCTCGACTGCCGTTCCGGCACTCTCACGGTCCGGTTCACCGAGAGCTCTCCGGTCGAGCCGGAGCGCCTCCTGGCCTGGGTGAGCCGCCGCCGCAACGCCACGTTCGCTCCCCCGGGCATCCTGCGCATCCGCATGGACAAGGGTGACCACGCGGAGTCCGCGCGCCTCGCCCTCGCCGGCGAGGTGCTGACGTCTCTGGCGTGAGCCGGACGATGAGGTAGCACCATCGGATGGGGCGGATTGGTCGTATACTCACCATGGTCCGCCCCAGTGGGATGGCTGATGGACCATGAACCCCCGTATCGTCGCCTGTTTCCTGCTCGCGCTCGTCTCTACGGCCGCCTGGCCGGACGAGAAAGCCGCGTCCAAAGCAACCCTTGCCGGACGGGTGGTCGACTCCCAGGGGGAGGGGATTCCGGGCGTCCTCCTGACGCTGACGAATCCCGCGCTGTCGGTCGCACCCACGACCGGCAGGACTGACGTCGAGGGGCAGTTCAGCTTCGAAGGGCTGACACCCGGCGACGGCTACGAAGTCGAGGCCAGCGTCCCCGACTACGCCAGGGTCGTCGCGGGGCCGCTGCGGCTGAACCCGGCCTCGCTCACGCGGATCGTGCTGACGCTCGAAGCCTCCTCGGCGCTGGAGGAGACGGTCCGCGTGGAGGCGCGCGGCGCGATCGTCGATCTCGACACCACGAGCACCGGCGTGACCTACAGCTCCGAGTTCATCGAAGGGCTGCCTCTCGTGGGCCGGCAGTTCGAAGACATCCTCACCCTGACGCCCGGCGTCACCGATGCGGACGGCGACGGCACGCCGAACGTGCACGGGGCGCGCGAGACCTCCTTCCAGCTGAGGCTTGATGGCACCAACGTCAACAACCCTCTCACCGGGATGATCGGTCAGAACGTCAACATCGAGTCGATCGAGGAGGTGGAGCTGGTCACGACGGGGGCATCGGCGGAATACGGTGGTGCCAGCGGTGGATTCGCCAACGTCATCACGCGATCCGGGGGGAACGATTTCAGCGGGTCGTTGAAGCTGTTCTACCGCTCCGACTTCCTGGACGGCGACGGTGCCAACGACCTGGAGCCACCCGAGTTCACCGTCAACAACGTCTTCCTCACCCTGGGGGGGCCGTTCGTGCGGGACAAGCTCTGGTACTTCGCGTCGGTCGAGGGTCTCGACGAGGAGATCCCGGTGATCTTCGCCGCGGGAGGCCACGCCATCCAGGCCGCCATCGAGGAACGTGAGGGATGGCGCGCGTTCGGCAAGCTCACGTGGCAGGCCAACCTCGAGAACCGTCTCGCCCTTCAGATCAACTACGACCCCATCGAGCTGACCGGCAACAACATCGGCCCCTTCACCAGCGAGGAGACCGACTTCCGGCTCTCCACCGGCGGACCTATCGTGCAGCTCACATGGAGCGCGGTGCTTTCTCCCCAGCTTCTCCTTCAGACCATCTTCTCCCACATGGACGGACGGCTGGTCACCCAGCCGCTCTCACCCAATTACCGTGACATCGACGTGAGCATCTTCACGATCACCAACAACGAGCGGCGCGTGGCCAACCCGTGCTCCGTAAAGAATTGCTTCGAGGACGAGAACTTCCGGCGCTTCGCCGCGGACGCGGTCTTCGGGCGCGGGCGGGAAGCCATCTTCCTCGATCTGGGTCCGTGGAACGAGCGCGGCACCGAGGACCTCGACCGTTCCACGATGAGGTCGGACCTTGCCTACACCGTCGAGGACGTCGGCGGGCAGCACACGCTCAAGACAGGCTTCGAAGCCAACGTCGAGACCTACGAGGAACAGGCGGTCTTCAACCCGATCGTCACGGATCAGACCTGCGCCTTCGATTTCTGTCCCACCCCGGGAGTCGATGTCAATGCGGTGCCCAACGACGCCAGGGTCGGGACGCTCTTGATGGACGTCTTCGACCCCGGGCAGATCGACGCATCCGCCGAAGGAACCTTCGTCGGGGCCTGGGCTCAGGACAGTTGGAAGCCGCGGCCAGGGCTGGCGATCAACGTCGGCGTTCGCTTCGACAACGAGCAGATCGACTCCTCGGGGAGGACGCACATCGAGCCCGTCGAAGAGCTGGAGGAGGCCCTGGCGATCTGGGACCTCTGGTGCGATGCGGCGGGGCACGGCTGCACCAGCACGCACAAGGCCGGCCGCTTCGACGGGGCCATGCCTTTCACCTTCGCTCCCCCCGCGGGACACCCCGCTCTTGTCTACGATCTGAATGGAGACGGCAAGCTCGAGCAGGCCGGGGCGGAGGGGGCGCAAATACGGGCCCCCTTCACGACTCATGATGAATGGCTCGACGAGCCGCTCGAGCTGAACAACTCCAACGTCGCTCCGCGGTTCAGCATCTCGTGGGACCCGTGGGAGGACGGCCGGACGAAGTTCTTCGGCAGCTACGGTGTCTTCTACGACCGAACCTATCTCGGGGCGGTCACGCAGGGCCAGCTCCCCGAGAGGGTGACGGCGAAATGGAATCTCTCGGTTTCCAATGTCTTCACCCGCTTCGGTCCGGTATTGACCGTCATTCAGGCCCCTCCGGGAGCAACGTCGGAGCGCCTCTTCGGACCGGCCATCAACCAGGTCGATCCGGACCTCCAGACCCCCTACACGGTCGAATGGACGGCGGGGTTCGAGCGGGAGATTGCCCCCGAATGGTCGGTCGGGCTGACCTACATCAAGCGGCGCGGCGAGGATCTGCTCCAGGACACCGACATCAATCACATCACTTGCGATCAGTTCGACGAGGCTCTCGGCGTCGACCCCTACGCGATCTGCGGCGACGGCGGCGGCGGGTTTCTGGAGCAGGACAAGTTCGGCGCCTTTGTCGGCAGCACGAAGGTCCCGAACGGCGCTCCGGATCTCTACGTCCACAATCCCAACTTCAACCAGATCCTCGAGGTGGGCAACGTCAACGTGTCGGACTACACCGCCTGGGAGCTGATCCTGCGCAAGAGACTGCACAGGAACTGGCAGATGCTCTTCGGCTACACGTATTCCAAGGCGCACGGTGAGGCCGAGACCTTCGACAGCCTGACGGGCAACGATGCGGCCGTCTCGGACCGCTCCAGCGGCTATCTCGACTTCGACCAGCGGCACGTCGTGAAGTGGCAGGCGCTCACCCACCTGCCGCGCGGCCTCTTGATCGGTGGGACCATCGAGTGGGCCTCGGGGCTCCCCTACAGCTTCATCGGGCTCGTGGAGGGAGACTACGATGACTTCGGGAACATCACGACGCAGCGGGTCTTCTCGGTGACCGGTGAGAAGAACGACCAGCGCAACGGCTCCGTGCTTACCGTGAACGGCCGCATCGAGAAGCGCTTCACGCTGGGCCAGGTCCAGGTTTCGGCTTTTGTCGAGGGAGAAAATCTCCTCGACGAGAACGACCTGCGTCTGCTTCAGGTCGATACCGGCGATCGCGACGTCGACGGTGGAGGCGGTGCGGCCGACCGCACCACCGCCATCATCACCGATGGCACCCGCAAGTACGGCCGCCTCTGGGAGATCGGCGCCTCGTTCTTCTTCTGAGCCGCGGGGGGGAGTGTGGCTAGGAGGGAGACGGTTGGGTCTTGAGCCGCTCGATGAGCGCCTTGTACCTGGGGTCGGCGCGCAGCGGCGCGAGCAGCTCCTCCTTCTCGATCCGGCCGACGTCCGCGGCGCCCGACGCGACGATGCACTCCAGCGCCGCGATGGCGTCGTCGAGATGTCCGAGCTGCGCCTGGGCGCGCGCCATGCCCCAGCAGACCTGCGGCGACTTGGGCTTGATGACCTCCGCCACGCGCAGCATCGCCAGGGCGCGCGCCGCATCCCCGTTGGCGAGATATTCGCGTGGCTCGTAGAACGACGCGCTGGAAGAGACCAGCTCCAGGAGACGCTGCGCGGCCAGCGCGTCCGCCGGGTCGCTCTCGTTGGCGGCGCGCTTCATGAGAGGCCTGATCTGGAGCTGGCTCATGGAGCGTGCGAGCGACGGCGGCTCTCCCTTGCTGAAGGCCGCGAGGAACTCTCCCAGGGTTCTCTCGTACGAGGCCTGCGCGCGTCCATGACGCTCGGCCTGCTTCTCTGCCGCCTGAACCTCGGGGGTCGAAGCCAGTGCCGCCGCCCGCGCGCCGGCCTCAGAGACATTCACCGTCGCGGCGGTCCCTTCGAAGTCCCGGGCGATCGCGTCGTAGAGCACATGGGCCTCGGGCATCGCCCCGGCGGATTCCTTCTCGCGTGCCCGCGCCATCCTCGCGTTGAATTCGGCGTCGAGCCATGCGGGGTCCGCCGGTCTGAGCCCACGCTTCATCGCCATCAGCTCGAGCCAGGTCATCGCCTCGGCGCAGACCTCGGGCGGGCACCACTGATGACCGCCGTCGAACGAAGTGATCCGGTGCGGGATGGAGGTCCGGTCCAGCGCGCGATCCAGCGTGCGCATCTCCTCGTAGTTGAAGTCCGTGGTCCCGGTGGCTCCGAAGAAGGCGAACGGACCGTCCTTCAGCTCGGCGAGGGGGAACGGAAGCGCGCCGCCGATGCCGATCAGGCCGGCCACACCACGGATGCGGTAACCGAAGCTCCACGCGACGCGCGCGGTCCCGGAGAATCCGGCCAGGTAGACGCGCTTCGGGTCGAGCGAAACCCTGCGCTGCAGGTCGGGCAGCATGGCGCGCATCGCCGTCTCGTTGGTCTCCCAGTCCCCGTCGCTCATGGTGTCGTAAGAGGATGCGACCACCCACCCGAGACGTTCGGCGGGCTCGCGGAACAGTTCCAGCGCCACCAGGGCGTGCCCTCTGGGATCCATGACGACGAGCGCCGGCCAGGTCTTTCCGGTGACATAGGCGGCGGGGAGGTAGAGGGCGTAGGTCTTGGAAGCGTCCGACTCGCAGGCAATCTTTTCGACGACCTGTCCGGGCTGTGGCGGGCTCGCGGCGGCCAGCCCGACCATGGCAAAGCATGTGATGAGCGCGCGTTTCATGCCTTGGACTCTATCAGGGAACCCGCGGGGCGGGCTTCTCGTCAGACAGACACGCATCCTCCCGGGTCGGTTGCGGCAGCCGGTGGAGGCTGATAGAGTTCGCGCCATGATTGCGCTCCGTGATCCTCGGCATATCTTGTTGATCCTGCTTGCTTTGTCGGCATCGGGCTGCGGGGCGGGCGCGCCGGCGAAACCCGAGGACGTCATCGCGGTGGTGGGAGGGCGCGACGTCTCACGCGGCGCGTTCGACAAGTACGTCATCTCCGCCCTGGGAGACGCATCAGGAGTGGCGGGGGCCGACCGGGAGGTCCTCTCGCGCCTGCTGGACCAATTCCTCGAGGAGGAAATGCTCGTCGGGGAGGCTCTCAATGCAGGGATCGTCGTGACCGACGACCAGATCGAGCACTTCATGCGGGATCAGGCGGGGGATCCCGACCGGGTCCGGGTTGGGCTGCTGGGGAAGCGCTATAAAGAAGAGGTCATCCTGAGAGACATCGAAGTCACCGACGAGGAGATCGCCGGCTACTTCCGCGACCACATGACCACGTTCCGGCGTCCCTCCCGTGTCGTGCTTGGGAAGATCCTGCTCGACGATGCCGAAGCCGCGCGGCTCGTCCACGAGGAGGTCGTCAGCCGTCCCGCGGACTTCGAGATGATCGCCGAGGCGCGCTCCCTGTCGCCCGACGGCGGGCGCGCGCAGGCGTACGAGGAGGAGACCCTTCCTGATTCCATCCGCCAGATACTGGCGACGCTGCAGAAAGGGGAGATCAGCCCGGTCGTCGAGGATCCGCAGGGCTTTTTCATCGTGCGCCTGCAGGATCGCCGGCCGGAGCAGACCCCTGCGCTGGATGAGGTCCGCGACGAGATCGAGCTGAAGCTGCTCCAGGAGAAGAGCGAGCAGAAGTACAAGGACGCCGTGCGCGACCTGCGCGCGCGCACGACGATCGAGATCAAAGAGGACCGCCTGTCGTTTCCCTACCATGGGAGGTCCACGTCGTGAGGGTGAGGACGAAGACTGCCGGGCTCGCGGCCTTGTCCGTGGCGCTGGTCTGGGTCACTGCCCTTCCGGCCGCCGTAGTCGAGGAGATCGCGGCCTGGGTGAACGGCGACATCATCACCCGCTCCGAGCTGCTCCAGCGCGAGCAGACCATGGTGTCGCAGCTTTCGTCGCGCCTGGTGGGAGATGAGCTCGACAAGCAGCTCGAGAGGGCCCGCGCCACGCTGCTGACCGACATGATCCGCGAGGAGATCCTCCTGCAGCGGGCCGAGGTCCTGGGGCTGGAGCTGGACAAGGTCTTCCAGCAGTCGCTCGACCAGCTCAAGGAGCAGCAGGGGATCAAGACCAACCAGGAGCTCGACGACCTTCTCAAGCAGGAAGGGATCAGCCGCGACGAGCTGCGGGACACGCTCCTGCACGTGAACGTCCCCGACATCATGGTCAACCTCGAGGTGCGCGACAAAGTGGTGGTGACCGACGAGGAGATCGAGGAGTACTACAAGAAGCACGCGGACGAATTCAAGACGCAGGAAGAGTTCATGGTCCGCGAGATCGTGATCGTCAAGGAGAAGCACCCGGGGCCGGAGCTTGAGGAGGTTGGGACGAAAGTGACCGAAGCGATCGCGAGCGGCACACCTTTCGAGGAGATCGTCAAGAAGTACTCGGAGGCCCCATCGATACTCAACGACGGCCTCATCGGCCCCCTGCACCGCGGGGATCTCCTGGAGGAGATCGAGACGGCGGCGCTGGCGCTCCAGCCGGGACAGGTGAGCGGAAAGATCTCGACGCTGCACGCATGGCACTGGGTGAAGCTGGAGTCGCTCACCGACAGCAAAGCCGGCACTCTGGAGATGGCCCGTGGAGCCATCACGTCGCGATTGAAGAAAGAGAAGTTCTCCGGCCAGATCCGCAAGTACTTCCTGATGCTCATGGAGACCAACCGCATCGAGGTGAATCCCGTCTACAAGGACTACGACCAGCGAACGATGGACGAGGGGTCGTAACGAGGCCTCCAGAGGTGGTGTGGTAACATGAGGCATCCGCGGCGTGCTCCGGCCGGACGCAGCCGCGCAAGGACGGATGAGGCGACACAAGAAATGACAAGAATGGTCCTGACGTCGGTCTTCGTGTCCCTGGCTCTCGCGCTGGTGTCCGCGCAGGTTCCTGCATTCGGTCAGGCGCAGGCAGCGCCCGCTGTCCCAGCGGCCGCCGCCGACAAGGCGTACGCCAATCTCGACCCGGCGCTGCGCGCCGTGATCCAGAAGTTCGACGCCGCGCAGGCGAACGTCACGGCGCTGTCGGCCCGGTTCGTGGAGCGCAAGGAGATCGGCCTGCTGAAGAACACGGTGGTCCAGCAGGGACAGTTCTACCACTCCAAGCCGGACAAATTCCTCTGGGAGTACACGGCCCCAGAGCCCAAGATGCTCCTGATGAACGGCAAGCTCCTGGTGGCCTACTACCCGGAGCAGAAGCAGGCCGAGGAGATCCAGACGCGCCTGTCCCGCCGCCTCGTGAAATACTTTGGGCTCGGGCAGGTCTTCGCGGACCTCCAGAACTACTACAGCCTCTCGCTCGCACCTGAGGCCGACCTTCCCGGAGCGCGCGCGATCATCATGACTCCGACGAAGAAGTCGCTGGCCAAGCGTCTCCTGGAAGTCCGTCTCTGGATCGATGAGAACCTCCAACAGGTGAGCCAGCTCGAGTACCGCGAGCAGGACGGCGATCGCACCTTGTTCACTTTCACCGACATCGCCGTGAACCCGGTCATCGCGGCTGACCGCTACGAGATCGACCTGCCGACCGACGTCGTCGTGAGCAACAGCTTCTCGGGCTTCTTCTCCGAGAAGGCCCGCTGATCGCCCCTGCAGCCGCATGACCGCCAGCGGCCTCGTCACCCATCCCGACTACACGGACCACGACACGGGCCCGGCCCACCCTGAGAAGCCCGACCGCCTCCGCGCCGTCCTCTCCCATCTCGCGGAGACGGGGCTCATGAAAGACGCAATTCCCATCGCCCCGCGTCGCGCCGAGCAGGAGTGGGTCGAGAAGCTCCATGCGCCGTCGTACATCCGGCGCGTGCGCGAGTCGTGCGAGCGGGGCGACAGGATCATCGATTCCATGGACACGGTCATCTCGCCCCATTCCTTCGACGTATCGCTGCTGGCGGCCGGCGGCATGCTGGCTGCCGTGGACGCCGTGATGGAAGGGAAAGTGGCCGACGCCTTCTGCGCCGTGCGCCCTCCCGGTCATCATGCGCTCAAGGACGTGGCGATGGGGTTCTGCCTGTTCAACAACGTCGCGATCGCGGCGCGCTACGTGCAGGAGCGGCACCATCTGAATCGCGTGCTGATCATCGACTGGGACGTGCACCACGGCAACGGCACGCAGGATCTTTTCTACGAGGACCCGAGCGTCTTTTTCTTCAGCATCCATCAGTACCCGTTCTATCCCGGCACCGGGGCCGCGGGCGAGACGGGAAGCGGCGAGGGGATCGGCTACACGCTCAATGCTCCGATGGCCGCGGGCCGGACCGACGATGACTACGTGAAGGTCTTCGAAGAGAAGCTGGGCCCCGCGGTGGAGCGGTTCCGTCCGGACTTCATCCTGGTGTCGGCGGGCTTCGATGCGCATCACGCCGATCCGCTCGGCGGCATGAACCTCACCGAGAGCGGCTATGCGCGGCTGACCGACCTGACGCGCGCGTGGGCGGCGCAGCATTGCGGCGGCCGGATCGTCTCGACGCTCGAGGGGGGTTATGACCTCGACGCGCTGGCCCGCTCGGTCGCGACGCACGTCAGCCGCCTGATGGAGTAGGCTGCGCGCGTGCCGATTGCCGTGACCGGATCCCCCGGAGTCGCATGATGCGAAAGCTCCTCATCAGGCTGGGATGGACGTTCCTGATCCTCTTCGTCGGGATCCAGTTCTTCCGCCCCAGCCGCACCAACCCGCCCGAAGCGGCCGGAGAGGCGATCGAGGCGAAGGCTCCGTTCACGCCGCAGGCAGCCGACGCTTTCGGGCGCGCCTGCAGCGACTGCCACTCGAACCGGACCGACTGGCCTTGGTACAGCGAAGTTGCCCCCGTGTCGTGGTTCGTCGCCAACCACGTCAACCACGCGCGCAGCCACATGAACGTGTCGCACTGGCACGAGTACACCGACTCCGAGGCGAGGCGCTATCTCGACAAGATGTGCCGCCTCGCCCGCGGGCACGACATGCCATTGGCCTCCTACCTCATCATGCACTCCGAGGCTCGTCTCACCGACGGGGAGATCGAGGCCATCTGCCAGTGGGCCCAGAACGCCCGAGAGGCCCTTTCCGCTGCAGTCGCGGAATAGCAAACTAGCCGGGGCCGGCGCCTGGGCATGAGGGCGCGCCGGGCTCTGACCCCTTCGCGAAGAATGCGCAGAGACCAACGGGAGTGGCCAGGCGGGCGTTCGTCTCGTGGATTCCGTTGCGGGTCATCGCGGAGCTCCAGTGGAGATTCGTTGGTGCATGCCGTTCGAGCATCGCAATGGCGCGCGCGAATGCCGCATTCATCTTCTCGTTCTCCTTCTCACCCAGGCTGAGAAAGAGAAACCCGTTGTCCAAACCATCCGACGCGAGGAAACTGTCGAGCTGCGTCACGATCAGGTCGTTCTCCCGCCACAGGGCGGGGCTGTGTGCGAAGCGCGCGTCGAAGAGCATCGGCGCCGCGAGCAGGGAGTAGGCGACGAACAGCCCCCCGCGCGACCATCCGGTGAGCATCCGCGGACGTGCGGTCCGGTAATCACGCTCCACGGCCGGAATCAGCTCATCCCGCAGGAACGCCAGGAAGCGATCGCCCGATCCCGTTTCACCGCCGGCCGTGTCGGTGTCGAGGCGCATGTCGGGGGGCGTGTAGTCCCGCTTCCGCGCATCGCCGCCCATGCTCGACACTCCCACGACGATCACCTCCGGCATCGCGCCGATGCGCGCCATCAGTGAGGCGGACTCCGCCGTATGCCCTGCCTGGGACTGCCCATCCAGCACATAGAGAACCGGGTATCGGCGCGCGCCATCTGATGAATAGCTTTCGGGCAGGTGGACGGTGTACTCCCGTGCCTCGTTCAATACGGCCGAGGCCATGGACGCACGCAGAGCGCCCTCCACAAGCTCCTCGTCCTCGAGCGCATCGCGCACGATGGTCGTTGCGACGGATGAGATGAGCGCGACGGCGCCCACGAGCAGGATAGTTCTCCAGGTCATTTGCCCGGACTCCAGGAGAGCGTGAGTGGGCGGCTCCTTCACACCCTGTACCAGCAGTACGCACCGTCAGGTGGCGTGGTTCGTGCCATTCGGTCTCGATCGCTCCTCCAGAGGCCTGTAAACAGCCGGAAGTGCTGATTTGGCAAGTCAGAAAGTGGCCGGATTCGAAATCGCAGGTATCGCGGAATACCTCTGACCCCTCCATGTAAGGGGAGTACTGGCTCAATACGCGGCCTTGAGTAGTTTCTTTCGGTGCTTCTGGAGTCTGATGTCGAGTTCTTCCGCCGTCAGCCCCAGGGCAGCAAGAATGGACTCACCGTGATGACCGTCCGCATCGGTCAGGAGCCACTTGTCGAGCCTCTCTCGATGGATCCCGTTCTCTCCGTTGATCATGAAATGGACCAGCAGCCACGAGAGCCCGTAAGCGACGTCGGCTGGAATGGACCCCACCTCACTCGAACCCGCGAGAAACGCACGGAGATCGGGCCGCTTGTTGCCGACTGCGTTCAGGTACACGGTTCCGCGGGCCCGCCATCGATAGGCACCGTCCCTTTGTTCCCCTCGCGCGAAGCAGCTGAGGGCTGAAGACTCTTCGGCGCAGAGCAGCTCCATGAATGTGGCCAGGCCTTCGTTCACCCAGAACGGTGGATAGCGGGGCTCCTTGATGAGCCGCTGATGAATGAGGTGGTGCGCGGTCTCATGAACGAGGGTCGAAACGACCATGGGTATCGGCTGGTCGCCGAGTGATGCATAGGCCGTATGCTCCTGTGGCGAGTATTGTCCTGCGATGAATCCCTTCATGCGCAGGACGTTGTCGAAGGCGGCCACCTGATTGAACTGGTCCTCGTTGCGAAACAACAGGACCACAAGCGGGGATGAGTTCGGAACAGATAGAGCGTTGGGGAAGACCGAGCCAAAGCGCCGTTGTGTTCGGTCGATCGCGCTCAGCAGCTCCTCTCTCTGATCGCTCCGGACATTAGTCCGTAACGTCCAGCCCCCCCTCGAGATTTCGGCATATTCGGGGCCGTCGAGGAGTCTGCGAGCGAGGTTGAGTTTCTCCTCACGCATGATCTCGAAATGCCGAAGTGGAATCGTCTTTCCATCCGGGAGGTCGACCAAGGGCGCGCCGTGGAAAGTCGGCTCGAAGTAGTGAAATGCCATCAACATCTGCACGGGGACAGGAATGCCGGAATACTGAGCGGGCTTGTAGTGCCAGCCCTCGAGACAGCTCCGAAGGGCCTGTGAGAAAGCATCCTTTCGGGATGGTGGAACCGAGGTGAGATAGACCTCCACCACATCCCCCACACTTCCATCGGGGCTCACGATGTAGCGGAAGAGCGCGTGGCCGGTCACGGAGCTCAGTTCCTTTGGGAGGTCACATGATGCGTCCTGCAGGGGGACCATGTTCCCTCGGACACCCCCCGCGCCGAGCAGGGGGATCGCCAGCAGGGCGATCAGCGCGGAATGCATGGCTCTCGTCACTGCGGTGATCTCCAGATTACCGCCTCATCACGCGATCGGCGATGGCGGTGTAGCTGGTCTTCAGCGCGTCGTCGTCCATACGGGCGATGAAGCGGTCGAGGCTCTCGCGGACGGTCTTCCGTTGCTTGCCGGTCGCTGTCCGCAGGCGGCGGAAGGTCAGCTCGAGGTAGCTTCGGAAGATCTCCTCGCGCACCAGCGGGTCGGTCTCGCGGTCCGACTTGCCGTGCAGTCTCGCAAAGAGGAGCTCCTGCAGGCCGGGGCGCTGCCAGCACTTGGCGGCCTCGTTGGCGGCCACGAGGCGCGTGATGGGGTCTTCGTTGAGAAGATAGCTGGACACGTAATAGCAGATGTCTCCGGATGACTCGTAGAGGGTCGGGGCCCTGAACTCCATGTCACCATTCCCGGGCCGCACGCTGACCTTCTTCCAGCGCGGCTGCTGGGCATCGTTGGCGACTTCAATCGTGATCAAGTGGGCGCTGCGCAGGTCATCGAACGTCACACGCAGCAGCTCGGCGAAGCGCTCGGGAAGATCCTCGTCGCTGAAGAGCGTCAACCCTCCCGTCGCGTCGGCCAGCTTGCGGACCCAGTCGTGCCCTCCGCCGGCCGCCCGCGCGGTCTCGACCGGGATGATGGTGTAGACGGTCGGATAGCGCCTTTCCGTATGTTGAAGGATGTTCGCAACAGGGCCCTCCTCACCGTCGCGAAACTGCGCCGCGACGGTCTCGATCGAATCCGCACCCACCTCGGGCTTTGGCGGGAGAAACGCCCGCTGGCCTCTGCCGGTGTGCGCCTCCGCTCCCCGCGGCAGCACGAGGAGGGCGCGCCGGCCCTCGAAGTAGTGCCACAGCCTCCGCATGGCATCGAGCGAAGCATCGGCGTCGGCGAAGCCGGTCGCGAGCCACGAAGCAGAGGGCTTGGTGAGGAGGAACTCGCGGAGCTTGATGCGGATGGCCTGCGTGAGACCTCTGTCCGCCCGCCAGAAGGGATCCTCGAGCCATTGCGCCGAGAGTGCGTAGCGCACGAGCCCCACTTCGACCGGCGGGACGGGAGGCGGGAGGTCCGCCACGTACCGCGAAAGAGAGTCGAGGCCGGCTATGACAACATGGTCCACGAAGTCCTCGTAATGTTCGTTGAATCGTGCCTGCGCTCCACCCTGTTCGAGGAAAGTCGAGACATCGACGGCGATCAGGAGGCGGATGGGGATCCCGGGTGATGGATGAACGAGATCGAGAATGGCCGCATCGTCGATGCGACGGTTCTCGACGATGACGGAAAGGTCCTCCCGGCCCAGGTCCGGGACGTAGCGGCCCTCCTTGTCGGTGGCGACGATGTTGAGGGTCACGCGGTCGGGCGGCCCTTGCCGGACCTCGCCGGATTCCTCGATGCGCTCGCCCACCGAGCGCCGGCGCGTGGTTTCGATCGATCCGTCCAGCGTCCAGACCTTCCTCGTGATTGTCACCGGTGTACCGGCCGCATCAGTCAGAGTGAGCGCCACTAGGTTTCCTTGCAAGGATTTTCCGACGTCCACGACGAACACGTGCGATCCGGGCTGGGGGGCGATCGGCGTGTAGTTCAAGAAGAGCGCCGCCTTGAGGACGCCCTGCCTGTCCGCGCACGAGGCGGCCGCGCGCGCCGTCGGCCAGAACTCGGTCCTCCCGTAGAGAAGACTTTCGGGGCGAAGGAGCGAAGGCTCACCGACGACCTCGTCCCTGTAGGCGATCGCCACGCTGTCCGGGTCGGGACAGCGGGGGAGCGCGCCGGATTCCGCGATGGGCTCCTGGGCGCAGAGGCTCCCCACCAAGGCCGTCGCGAGGATGGGTGCCGGTATCCAGCGTCTCGAAAGCCATGCGTGCCGCACAGGCCCATGCTACCACCCCCATCGTTGTCGAAACGTCGGTGAGCCCGGAGACTACTCAACGACCGCGTGGCCGCGCTTCACCTCGAAGTGCCATTTCCAGGATTCGTAGAGCGGTGGGTAGACGAGCAGCTCCAGGATGAAGCTCGTCACGAGCCCGCCGACCATCGGCGCGGCGATGCGCTTCATCATGTCCGACCCCGTGCCGAGGGAGACCATGATGGGCATCAGCCCCATCATGGCGGCGCAGACGGTCATCATCTTGGGACGGATGCGCCGCACGGCGCCGTGGACGATCGCCTCGCGCAGATCCTCTTTGGTGCGCATGCGTCCCTGGCGCACGGCATCGTCGTAGGAGAGATCCAGGAACAGCAGCATGAAGACCCCCGTCTCGGCGTCGAGACCGAGCAGGGCGATGATGCCGACCCAGACCGCGATCGACATGTTGTAGTCGAGCAGCCAGAGGAGCCAGATCGCGCCGATCATCGAGAAGGGGACGGCCAGCAGGACGATGGCGGTCTTCACGCCTGACTTGGTGTTCATGTAGAGGAGCACGAAGATCAGAAACACGGTGACCGGGAGCACGATCTTCAGACGCTCGGTGACCCTGGCGAGGTTCTCGTACTGACCGCTCCACACGATCGAATAGCCGGCCGGCAACGGCACCTTCGCTTCGACGGCGTCCTTGGCCTCGTCCACCCACGACCCCATGTCGCGGTCCTTCAAATCGACGTACACGTAGCCGACCTTGAAACCATTCTCGTTGCGGATCATGGCGGGGCCTTCCACGAGGCGGATGTCGGCGAGTTGCGCCATCGGGATCTGCGCGCCCGTGGCTGTCGGAACCAGCACGCGCTCCAGCTTCTCGATGCTGTCGCGCTCCTCGCGGGCGTAGCGGACGCTGACCCCGTAGCGTTCCCGTCCTTCGACCGTCGTGGTGACGGTCGCCCCGCCGATGGCCGACTCGATGATGGTCTGGGCATCCTGGATGCTCAGCCCGTAGCGGGCCAGCTCGGCGCGCTTCAGTTCGAAGTCGAGGAAGTAGCCGCCGGCCGTGCGCTCCGCGTAGCTGCTGCGGGTTCCGGGCACGTCTCTCAGCACCGCCTCGATGCGCGTGCCGAGCTGCTCGATGACGTGGAGATCGGAACCCATGACCTTGATGCCGACCGCCGTGCGCACGCCCGTGGAGAGCATGTCAATCCTGGCCTTGATCGGCATGACCCACGCGTTGGTCAGGCCCGGCAGGTGCAGCCTCTGGTCCAGCTCCTGGATCAGATCCTCGCGCGACATCCGGTCGTACCAGACGCGCCGCAGCGGCGCCTGGAGAAATGAAGGCCAGTCGGAGTAGAAGCGTTCCACGCGCCGCCACTCGGAATGAGGCTTCAGGAGGATCGTGGTCTCGATCATCGAGAAGGGGGCAGGATCGGTGGCGGTCTCGGCGCGGCCGGCCTTGCCGAACACGCGCACCACCTCCGGGGTCTCGCGGATCAGCTTGTCGGTCACCTGGAGGAGTCGCTCGGCCTCCGTCACCGAGATCCCCGGCATCGTGATGGGCATGTAGAGGAGCGTCCCCTCGTCCAGAGGAGGCATGAACTCCGAGCCCAGACTCAGGTACGCCGGGATGGTGGCGGCCACCAGAAGCAGCGCCACGCCGACCGTCGTGATGGGGAAGCGCAGGACGAGACGGCAGACCGGTTCGTAGAGATGGAACAGGATCCGGTTGATCGCGTGCTTCTCCTCCGGCGCGTAGGTGCCGACGGCGATCTTGTTGACCCCCCACGCCAGCCAGCGCGGACGGAACCGGAACGGATCCACGCGCGCGAAGAGCATCCGCAGCGCCGGGTCCAGAGTGATCGCGAGCAGCGCCGCCACGGCGATGGCGAGAGTCTTCGTGTAGGCGAGCGGCTTGAAGAGGCGCCCCTCCTGATCCACCAGCGTGAAGATGGGGAGGAAGGCCACCGCGATGACGAGCAAGGAGAAGAAGACGGAGGGGCCGACTTCCTTGAGCGCTTCGAGGCGCACGCTGTGAAAGTCCCCGACGCGCCCTCCCTGCTGCCAGATCTGGATCCTGCGATAGGCGTTCTCCACCTCGACGATGGCTCCATCCACCAGCACGCCGATGGAAATCGCGATTCCCGCGAGAGACATGATGTTGGAGGAGACTCCCATCAGATACATGGGGATGAACGAGAGCGCCACGGCGATGGGGATCGTGACGATGGGGACCGTGGCGGAGGGGATGTGCCAGAGGAAGAGCAGGATGACCGCGGAGACGATGATCATCTCCAGGATCAGCTCGCTCTTGAGGGTTTCGATGGCGCGCCGGATCAGATCCGACCGATCGTAGGTGGAGATGATTTCCACCCCCTCGGGGAGCGACGGGCGGATCTCCTGGATCCTCTCTTTCACCCTGCCGATGACGTCCAGCGCGTTCTCGCCGTGCCGCATCACGACGATCCCGCCGACCGTGTCCCCCTCGCCGTCCAGGTCCGCGACACCGCGCCGGATGTCGGGCCCCAGCACTACGCGGCCGATCTCGCGCACGCGCACCGGCGTCCCCTGGTTGTCCGCTCCGACGACGATCTCCTCGAGATCCTCGATGGAGCGCGCGTAGCCGCGGCCGCGCACCATGTACTCGGCCCCCGACAGCTCCACGAGGCGGCCGCCCACCTCCTGGTTCCCCTCGCGGATGGCCTCGATGACATCCGGGAGCGCGATGCCGTACGCCAGCAGCGTCTCGGGATTCACGGTGACCTGGTACTGCTTCTGGAAGCCGCCGATGGAAGCGACTTCAGCGACCCCCGGCACCGCCTGGAGCCAGTAGCGCAGCGACCAGTCCTGGAGGCTGCGCAGCTCCGCCAGATCGTGCCGGCCGCTGCGATCCGTAAGCGCGTACTGGTACACCCATCCCACGCCCGTGGCGTCGGGCCCAAGCTCGGTGCGGACTCCTTCGGGGAGACGCGGCAGGATCTTGCTGAGGTACTCCAGCGTCCGGCTGCGCGCCCAGTACATGTCGGTGCCGTCTTCGAAGATGATGTAGACATACGAGAATCCGAAGTCCGACAGTCCGCGGATCGCCTTGACCTTCGGCGCGCCCAGCAGCGCCGACACGATCGGATAGGTGACCTGATCCTCGATGATGTCGGGGCTGCGATCCCAGCGTGAGTAGACGATGACCTGCGTGTCCGACAGGTCGGGGATCGCGTCCAGCGGCACGTGGCGCATGGCGTAGATCGCCCCCGCGATCGCCACGGCGGTCAGCACCAGGACGATGAACCTGTTGTTCGCCGAGAACTCGATAACGCGACGTATCATGCCGGGCCCCCGTCAGTGAACATGAGCCGGCGGCTGCGCTGGCGCAGGGGACGCCTCGAGCGCGGATTTCAGGCGCGACTCGCTGTCGATCAGGAAGTTCCCCGAGGCGACGATGCGCTCGCCTTCGGCGAGGCCGGCGAGGATCTCGGTGGAGTCGGCGAAACGCGTTCCGAGCGTCACGGCTCTGGGCTCGAAGTGCCCGCCGCCGCGATCCACGAAGACGATGTCGCGGGTTCCTGTGCCGACGATGGCGCTGGTGGGCACGACGAGGGTCTCGTCCCCCGTCGCCTCGAGCGCCACTTTGGCGAACATCTCCGGCCTGAGCATGAGATCGGGGTTGTCGAATTCGAGGCGCACCTTCACGGTCCGGGTGCTCTCGGAGAGGAAGGGATGGATGAAGGTCACCTTCCCTTCGAAGGTCCGGCCGGGGACGTAGGAGAGGGTCATCGTCGCCCTCTGCCCGACCTTCACGAGCGCAAGCTCGTACTCGTAGATGTCGGCCAGCACCCAGACGTGGCTCAGGTCGGTGATGTCCAGCACCGTCGTCCCCGGGTCGATCTTCTCCCCGTGGTTGACCATCCTCTCGATGATGTGCCCCGTCGCAGGGGAGTAGAGGACCGTGGTCCTCGAGGCCACGCCGGTTCTCTCCAGCTCCGCGATCTGACCTTCGGTCATGTCGAAGAGACTCAACCGCCGGCGCGCGCTGTCGGCCAGCTCGGCTCCCGTGCGCGCCACGCTCTCGTCGGACGAGGCTTCCAGCCGCTCGCGCGCGCGCAGCGCCAGCAGGTACTCCTCCTGAGAGGCCAGCAGCTCGGGGCTGTAGATGGTCATCAGCGGCTGCCCCTTGGTGACCAGCTCGCCGGTGGTGCCCGCGTAGAGATGCTCGATCCAGCCGCTCACCTTCGTGTGCACGTGATGAAGGAGCCGCTCGTCGTACGTGACCCGCCCGATGGTATTCACGACCCGTCTCAGCGGCCGCTTCTCCACGGTCGCGAATGTGACGCCGATGAGCTGCTGTTTCTGCGCGTCGATGTGAACGCTCGCGCGGGCGTCCGCGGCGGGCGCATCGCCCGCTTCCCCCGCGGGCTGCGCCGGCGATGGTTGTCCGGCGCGGTCGGCCCGCGTTGGCACCAGGTTCATCTGGCAGATGGGGCACTGCCCGGGGTGCTCCGACACCATCGTCGGATGCATCGGACAGTGATAGAGGGGCGCCGCTTCGGCTTGCGTCGCGGCAGCGTCCCCGGCATCGCCGGTCCGGTATTGCGAGATCAGCAGCACCGTGCCGCCGCCCGCGAGAAAGGCGAACAGTCCCGTGAGAAGGAGTTTCCTCGTGGTCATCGCGATCATGGCCGCCCCTCAACGGCGGGGCGCGGCGCCCCGGCCACCGGCACGAGCACGCGTCCCGTGAGCCTCTCGAGTCCCGCGAGGGCCGCGACCTGCTCGGCGCGCTGGGTCTCGAGGTCGATCTCGTAGCGAAGCAGCGCGCCGAAGTCGTCCAGCAGCGTCTTGAAGTCGATCCTCCCGACGCCATACGAAGCCGCGGCGGAGTCCAGCGCGCTGCGCGCCTGCGGGATGACCGCGTCCTCGTACAGCTTCAGGATCGCCGTGGCGCGCGTGGCCTGGGCCGCGAGATCCCTCGTCTCGGCCGTTACGCTCAGGTGCATCGCGGCCGCGTCGAGGCGGCTCACGTCCAGCTCGGCCGCGGACTGGACGATCCCCTGCGCCTGCTTGTGCTTCTGGTAGACGGGAAGCCGCCAGCCGAAGGACCCCATGATCATGGGGTCGAGGTCCTCGCGGTATCCGAACCCGGCGCCCCACAGGAAGTCGGGCTTCGCCTGGCCGCGCGACGCCTCCAGCCGGGCTTCGCCGCGGTGCACTTCTGCCCTGGCCGCGAGGATCTCGGGCGCATGCGCGAGTGCCTCTGCCTCGAGCTGCGGCGTCTCGTCGCTTCCGATCGGGACGACCGGCGGCAGGACCAGCGCGACGTCCAGCGGAGCCGCGGAGCTGCGCCCCGTCAGCCTGTTGAGGTCCGCTTCCACCGAGCGCCTCTCCTGCGCGAGATGCGCAAGCTGAACGTCCAGCACCGACACCTCGGTCTGCGCCTTCAGGACGTTCTCCAGCAGCCCTTCGCCCGTCTCGTAGCGGATACGGGCCGTGCGCAGGAACGACTCAAGAAGCTGTCGGTTTGTGTCGAGGATCGCGGTGGCGCGGTCGATGCGATAGACCGCCGCGTACTGCTGCTTGATCCGCGACGCGAGGTCGAGCCGCACGATGTCGGCGCGCCGCGACAGGACCTCGGTCTCGGCTCTTCCGGCGTCGACGGCGAGGCGGCGCTTGCCGGAATTGGGAACCTCCTGTATCCAGGACAGCGTCAGCATGGAATCCGGGTCATCTCCCAGAGTCCACGTCGAGAGTCCGGCGTTGGTGTAGGAGACGCCGGCGATCGGATCCGGCAGCGCCTCGAGCTGAGATGGAACCGCCGCGCTGGCATCGCGCCGGCTCAAGGCCGCGGCGACGTAGGGGCTGTTGGCCTCGGCCTCCCACAGCAGCGCCGCGAGATCGAGCGACGGCGGAGCAGGAGCCGGCGGGGTCTGCGCGCGGAGATCTCCGCAGGCGCCGAGGGTGAGCGCGATCAGGCCGATGGTCCACCAACGCGCGCCCGCCTGGCCCGCAGGGACGGCAGCGCGTGCGTACCGCAATGTCATGGTCTCCTCCGTGCGCGCGCGCGGATCTACCGCGCGGAGTCGCGCACAATCGTCACGTGGAATGACTAGGGAATCGACGTGAGGAGGAGGATCAGCTCAGAAGCGAGCAGTTCAGGAGGTAGAGCGGCACGGGCTCCGGGGCGCGCATGGCGACGAAAACCGCGGCGGGAGCCGCGACGGTCGCGGCGATGAGCAGCCCATCCGCGATCATCGGCGCCGCGTCGGCGGCCGGCTTCGGGGGAAGGACTCTCTGTCCCGATTCGGTGGATGTGCGTGGCGTCTTGCAGCAGCAGGAGGCCTGCATGGAGGCCTGCATGTCATGACACCCCGGCATGTCGCACGGGGCGGATGCGACGGGACCGGGCATGCAGGGAGAGATGGCCGCGGCCAGCAACACGACCAGCATGACGTGGACCCGCAGAACCCTTGAGCGCATGGGGCAACTCTACGCCGGGCCCCTGCGCCCGTCAAGGAGGCGATTGCGCGGCGTGCGTCTGTCGGGGGAAACGGGCTAGGAGCGGCGCCTCGGGCGGGGTGCCCCGCGGCGCTCCTCATCCCAGGGGAGGCTGGCAAGCGCCCCGGACCGCGCGTTCATTGCGGCGAGCGCCTCCTCCAGCAGGGCGCGCCCCCGGCCCGGGTCCATGGCGGCCGCCCGGAACTTCGCGCGCCGGGCCCAGTGCTCCCAGGTCTCGAGCACCCTCTGATGGGCGCCGCTCTCGGTGTGCTCGCTCTCCGAGTGCACCAGCAGGCGCCGCTCGAGCTCTGCGGCGTCGCGTCCCTTCGCCCCGGCCCGGTCGGCGCGGATGCTCCCTTCAGCCGTGACGAGGTTCAGAAGCGCGCGCGCTTTCGGCGTCAGCCCGCGCGTCTGCCACGCTTCCTGCGCGCGCGCCACCGAGAGTAGGGGAGCCCAGAGCCGGCGGTGCACATAGGTCACCTTGCCGCCGACGAGCTTGGTGATGAGCGCGTCGGGGTCATCCGCAAGCAACCCGCACGCCGCGAAGATCGCGCGTCCCTTCGGGTGGCTCCACCACGATCCCTTGATGGGTGCGCCGGCCACGAGCGCGGCGATGCTCGGGAGCCGCGCATCCGATTCGAGAAGGAGGCCATGCTCCTCGAGCGCGGCGCGCAACGGTGTTTCCATGGGCCCCATCATACATAGAGACCTTCGGCTGCCGTGCTATCTTCTGGCCCGGTCGGGTGGATGCAATCAGAGGAGGCCACGATGGTCCTGACATTTCTGAGCAGGTATCGCGACCTGGGACTGCTGATCCTGCGCCTTGGTCTGGGCACGATGTTCATCGCACACGGCGGTCCGAAGTTGATGGGAGGCCCGGAAATGTGGAGGGGCCTGGGCGGCGCCATGGGCAACCTCGGCGTGACGACGGCCCCGGCCTTCTGGGGATTCATGGCGGGCTTCGCGGAGGCGGGCGGGGGAGTCTGCCTGATCCTCGGCCTCTTCGTGCGGCCGGCCTGCATGCTGCTGCTGACGACGATGCTGGTGGCGGCGAAGCATCACTTCACCAAAGGGGACGGCCTGATGGGAGCGGCGCACGCGATCGAATCCGCAGTGGTCTTCCTGAGCCTCATCCTGATCGGCCCCGGCAAGTACAGCATCGACGGAGAGTGAGGTCGCGCGGCGCAGCGCCGCCGGGGATCCGATGGAGCTTCTCGCCGGAACGAGCGGTTACTCCTACAAGCCGTGGAAGGGGGTCTTCTACCCGGAGGACCTGCGCGACGACGGGATGCTCGCCTACTACGCCAGCCAGCTCCCCGTAGTCGAGATCAACAACACCTTCTACCAGTTTCCCAAGAAGCACATCCTCGAGGCCTGGTCCGCCCAGGTGCCTGACACGTTCCGCTTCGTCATCAAGGCCCCCCGTCGCATCACCCACATCCGCAGGCTGAAGAACGCCGCCGACGATACGAGCTTTCTTCTTTCCACTCTTTCGGTACTCGGGGAGAGCCTCGGGGCCATCCTGTTCCAGCTTCCGCCGAACCTCCAGAAGGATCTGCCGCGACTGGAGGCGTTCCTGGAGCTGCTCCCCGCGGGAACGAAAGCCGCCTTCGAGTTCCGCCACGCCTCCTGGCTCGATTCGGAGGTCCGCGACCGCATCGTGGCGCGCGGGTGCGCTCTCTGCGCCGCCGACAAGGACGATGAGCTGGGCGAGCAGGCCTTCGCGCTCGCATCCAAAGGAGCCTGGGGCTACATGCGGATGAGAGGCGCGGGATACGGTCCGCAGGATCTCACCGCGTGGGCCGCGCGCATCCAAGCCACCGGATGGGAGCGGGCTTTCGTTTTCTTCAAGCACGAGGAAGGAGAGGCCCCGGGTTGGGCCACGCGGCTGCTCGAGGCAGCGTCAGTGGCCGGTGAGTGAGGATAATTTCGGTCTTGATCCGCGCGCGACAGGGCAGGTATGCTCGTCCCGGCTTACGACAGAGCGAAACCTGTGGCGATTACGGTCAGTCCCGAAAAGGGGCCCCGCCTGCCCGCCCGCCACGTTCCCCGGCACCAAAGCTCGGGAGGGCAGGATGCGTTTTCCCGTCAGATCCGCGCTGTGTCTGTGCGCGAGCGTGGCACTGTTTGTCCTGGCCGCGCAGGCCGCGGAGCCGCCGGTCCTCGTGCACGACCCGGGCGTGATCGCCGTCCCCGAGTTGGACCAGATCTACGAGCAGTACTCCCAGGCCTACAGCCAGCTCAACGCGAAGGCGGCCGCGGCCCTCTACACCCGCGATGCGCTCTACCTCCAGCCGGGCCGCGCGATCCAGCAGGGGCGCACCCCCATCCAGGAGAGCTTCGCCCGCTTCTTCCAGCACAGCCGCGTCATCGGATTGCAGCTTCACATCAGCTTCCGCATCATGGCCCGTCAGGTGTCGGGCGATCTCGCCTACGACGTGGGGGTCTTCACCCTCATCACCTCGCGCGACGGGGAGGAGGTCGGCCGCAGCTTCGGGAAGTTCGTCATCGTGTCGCGGCCGGACAGCGACGGCACGTGGCGGTTTCACGTCAGCTCGCACAGCGACCTGTCCAACAGCGACGCGGGATAAAGGGGCGTCCGGCGTGATGGCTGACGCCGATCTCGAGCGGGCGCTGTCCGCGGTGAACGAGGCGCGCCGCACCGGCGCAGGGTCGCCGGCCTCCGATGCCGAGCTGTCCCTCGAGTCGCGCTTCGGATGCAGCCGCAAGCTCGCCATCTACGGCAGCCTCGCGCCCGGCGCGTCGAACCATCACCAGATCGCCGATCTGCGCGGCACGTGGGAGTACGGGTCGGTGAAGGGACGCAAGCACGACAGGGGATGGGGCGCGGGTGCAGGCTTCCCGGGCCTGGAGCTGTTGCCGCAAGGGGGCGAGGTGGCCGTCATGCTCCTGCTGTCGGATGACCTGCCCGGCGCGTGGACGCGTCTCGATGCGTTCGAGGGGAGCGACTACCGCCGCGTCCTCGCTCCGGTGAGCCGCGATGGGACGGTGTTCGCGGTGGCCAACATCTACGAGCTGCGACTCGAGTGACCGAGCCCGATGTCGCCATCACCGACTTCCTGCTCGCGGTGGAGTGCACCGCACTCGCCGCGCTGACCTGGCGGGGGCGCGGCGCCTCCTCCGCGGCGCGCTGGTTCGCGGCCCTCTACGCGTCGGTCTCGCTTGCGTCGTTGCTCGGGGGGATCGAGCACGGCTTCATGCCCGGAACGAGGGGCATCGTCTGGAAGGGGACGCTCCTTTGCATCGGGGTCGCCGCCCTCTCCGCTTGCTTCGCCGGAACCCACATCGCGATGTCGGATGCCGCCGGCGGGCTGCTTCGAGGGGCGGTCGTTGGCCTCTTCATCACTTATGGAGCGACAGTCCTGTTCACGAGCACCGCCTTTCTCGTCGCGATTCTCGGCTACCTGCCGTCGGTGCTGTTCCTGATGGCCTCTTTGGCCGCGGCCTGGATGCGCACCAAAGACCGCCGGTTGCTGTGGGGGCTGGCCGGGCTGGCCATCACCCTCGCCGCGGTGCCGATCCAGCAGGCGGGCATCGGCCTTCACCCGCGATACTTCAATCACAACGCTCTGTACCATGTCGTGCAAGGTCTGGGATTCCTGCTGCTTTTCCCGGCCGCTGGCGCGGCAGCCCACATGAGGAGAGATGCACATGCCATCGCGACGTGAGGTCCTTGCCATGTCCGCCCGTGCCGGGGCCGCGCTCACGCTGCTTCCCTTGGCCTGCACGCTCCCCGAGAGGGAGCGCGCGACCTGGGTCAACGACATCCACTCGCGCCTGAACCGCACGCGCGTGAACCGCGTGGTGCGGCCCGCCAGCACCGAGGAGGTGCAGGAGACCGTCAAGCTCGCGCGGCAGGAGAAGCTGGCCATCAGCGTGGCCGCCGCGCGCCACGCCATGGGGGGCCAGCAGTTCGGCACCGACACGCTGCTGATCGACGCCACGGGGCTGACGCGCGTTCACGACTTCAATCCGGAGACCGGGGAGATCGAAGTCGGCGCCGGCACCGACTGGCCTTCACTGTTCGATACGCTGGCGCGGCTCCAGGACAACCAGGACGCGCGCTGGGGGATCCGCCAGAAGCAGACCGGCGCCGACCGGCTGAGCCTCGGAGGCGCCATCGCGTCGAACATCCATGGCCGCGGGCTCGTATTGAAGCCCTTCGTCAACGACGTCGCCGCGTTCACTCTCGTCAACGCGGACGGTGAGTCGGTTCGCTGCAGCCGCGAGGAGAACGCCGATCTGTTCCGTGCCGCCATCGGCGGCTACGGGATGTTCGGCGTCGTCACCGCGGTCCGCCTGCGGCTCGCGCGCCGCCGCAAGCTGGAGAGAGTCGTCGAGGTCATCCAGACCGACGGGCTCATGAAGCGCTTCCAGAGCCGGATCGACCAGGGCTTCCTCTATGGCGACTGGCAATACGCCACGGATCCCGAAACCGACGTTCTGATGCGCGGGGTTTTCTCCTGCTACCGTCCCGTCGATGACGAAGCCCCGGTCCCGCCGGAGCAGGAGAAGCTCGACGAGCGGGAGTGGCTGGGGCTGATCCTCCTGGGGCACAAGGATCGCGCCACGGCCTTCGAACGCTACGCGGCGCACTACATGACCACCACGGGGCAGCGCTACTGGTCCGACGATCAGCAGAGAAGCCTCTACATCGAGGATTATCACGCGAAGCTGCGGGAGAGCCTCGGGGACCAGGCCGAAGGAAGCGAGATGATCACCGAGATCTACGTCCCGCGACCGATCCTCGAGTCGTTTCTCGGCACCGTGCGCGGGGACGCGCACCAGCACGACATGAACATCGTGTACGGCACCGTCCGCCTGATCGAGCAGGATGACGAGACCGTTCTCGCGTGGGCCAGGCAGCCCTGGGCCTGCGTCATCTTCAACCTGCACGTGGATCACGACGAAGCCGGCCTGCGCAAGGCGCAGGACGACTTCCGCCGCCTGATCGATCGCGCCATCGAGCACCAGGGGAGCTACTACCTCACTTACCACCGCTGGGCCACGCGCGATCAGGTGATCGCCTGCCACCCGCGAATGCCGGAGTTCCTCGCTCTCAAGAAGACCCACGACCCCGACGAGGTATTCCAGAGCGACTGGTACCGCCATTACCGCGACATGTTCGCGTGACACCTGGCCGGCTGGAGCGCACGCTTCCCATTGGCAAGCGCCGCTTCCCGTTGGGCCGGAGAGCCTCAGAAGCTCATGTTGAAATCGAGCCGCGCGCGCATGCCGTCTTCCAGCTCGACGGCCGTCGGGGTCTCCAGCTCGATCCCTTCCACCATGTAGACGCGCAGCATCGCGTTGAAGGCCGAACGGAACGCGTAGGCCACGCGGAACTCGTGCCCCTCGTAGTTGGAAGAGCGCGTGTCGATGGCGGTGCTCCATCGGAGCCAGTCGTCCTGGGCAAGCCGTGCCACCACGGCGAACTTCTCGATGTGCGCGTAGTACCAGGCGATGAGCCAGTGCGCACAGCGACAACTGGATCGGACCCGCGGGGACGCCGATCCAGTTCACCGACGACCCGGCGCTGCGCAGCGCGGTTGACCGCGCGATGGAGGTGACGATCGGCGCACTGTCACTGCGCGTGAATGGATCGGCTCTGGCACTGGCTGCGAAGGGAAATGGACAGATCCAAAGAGCCGGATCTTTGAGGGACCAAAACGCTCAGGGAGCGGGACCGTCCTGTTGCGTAATGGCGGTCACCTGCCAGATCTCACTCGGGGTGGCCGCCGCCACGGGAACGGCGAAGTACCTTGTCGCTGACGATGAAACCAGCTCCCACGACCAGCCATCGATGGAACGACGCCAGATGCGATACCCCTGAATGGATGTACCCGGCGGGACCTCGGGCTCATCCCAGGTCAGGATTAGGCCCACTCCGGGCTCCATCCGGAGCCTGAGCGAATCGAACTGATGATCGAGCATGCCATCGTAGTCCTCATCCTCCCCGCCGCTTCCACCGAGCTTCACACAGGTACCCTGGATGCAGACCCGGGAGCCGTGATGGCCGTCGTCGTCATTGTTGCCATCGGAGGTACCGTCGCCACCCCACACAGCCCAGGCGTCGTTTCCTCCATGGCCGCCATCATGACCACCGTGATCATCATCGTCGTCATCATGATGGTGCCCGCGACGATGAACCCGGCAGGCGGTGCCATCAGCCTCGTGATTCGGCACGCAGGCGCCTGCCCCGTCGCACGAGTCGGGGTTGGTGCAGGCCGTGTCCATTGAATCACCGCACGGCGTGCCGGAAGCGACGAAAGTATTCCGGCATTGGCCCTCCCCATCGCATGTCGCGGCCAGAAGGCACTCGCCTGCCGGGAGGCCTTCAGGGCATGAGAATCCCTCTGTCAGTGGGGCGTTCAGGCATCCGGCCGAACCACCACATGAGTCTTCCGTGCAGTAGGCACCATCGTCGCAGAGTGCTGCGCCGCCATTGTCCGTCGCCGTGTCGCAGTCGTTGTCCTTGCCATCGCAGGTCTCCACACTACCCGGATTGGCCGCCGGATCCGAATCATCGCAATCACCACCGCAGATGCTGAATCCGTCGCCGTCCTCGTCCGAGTCATTGAATGCCACGTAGCGGGCGCCGAACCCGCCAGCTCCCCAGAGGATCATGTGCGTTCCGGTCCACACCGCCCTGTAACCGCTGAGGCTGGGGGCGCCGACGCTCGACATGGGGCGCCACGAATCACCTTCGGGCTCGTAACGAGCCCCCTGGTTCCCGGACCAGATAAGCACTTCCTCCCCCGTCCAGACACCGGTGCTCCCTGCACCTCCGGCCGGAGCCCCGGTTCCCGAAATGGGTCTCCAGGTATCGGACACGGGCTCGTACAGCGAGCCGTTTGGCGTCGAGGAGCACGTGATGCACGATGCGCCTCCCCAAAAAAACACTTCCTCACCGGGCCATTCAGCGACTGGCGCGATGCGAGGCGTGGGGGCACCATCGACGGAGATCGTTTGCCATGAATCAGCCTCCGGATCGTAAAGGGCGCCAGTATTCAATGAAGCGGCTGCTCCCCCAGTATGCAGACGTGTCCCTGCAAACACGACCATGCGGTCTCCCGTCCACGCTGCACCATGGTAGTAGCGCCCTTCAGGTGCACCCTGGAGGGACGTTGGACTCCACACATCGTTCGCCGGGTCATACAGGCCGCCCGTGTTGGTCCCACCGCCCGGGACGAATCCCCCCCAGATGATCATCTGATTGCCGGTCCACAACACCGAAGGAGCCGCACGCGGCTGTGGAACCCCATCCATCGAAATTGGCGCCCAGGAATCTGCAAGCGGATCGTAGCGAGCTCCCGAGTTCAAAACGTTGCTATTACCAAAAGTGCGGTGATCCCCGCCCCAGATCAGCATTTCGTCCCCGGTCCATACGGACGCGTGATTGCACCTCTCCTCGGGGGCTCCGGCGAGCGTAGTTTGTCTCCAGGAATCCGTGAGTGGGTCGTATCTCGCCCCTGATGAATAGACTCTGGCCCCCGTCAAATCGATCTCGCACCCTCCCCAGATCACCATCTCGTTTCCGGTCCACACCGCAGAATGCCCGGCCCTTGGTGTCGGGCCGTTTCCAGTGGAAGCAGTTGGGGTCCAGGTATCCGTCACGGGGTTGTATCTGCCACCGGTCTTGAGTGCGACCGTATCGAAGGGAAAAGCTTCTGTTCCGCCGAACACCACCATCACTTCGTCAGCCCAGATGGCTACGTGCTGGTGCCTGGACGAGGGGGCGTTGAGATTGGACATTGGAAGCCAGGTATCGGTGACAGGGTCGTAGCGTCCTCCTGATCCCAGTGTGCCGCCAACCACTTCTCCGCCCCAAAGGAGCATCATCTCTCCAGTCCAAAGAGCCGGGTGGTTGACCCGGCCATCGGGGGCGTTGACAACGGATGTGGGTCCCCAGGAGCCTGAAACCGGATCGTAACGTCCGCCTGTGTTGGCGGGTGTGAACTCCGCCTGTGGGGACCAACCTCCCCACACAATCATCTCTGTGCCCGTCCAGACTGCACTGTGTCCTCCCGCAATCTGGGGCGCATCGTCGATGTGAGTCGGCTCCCACGTATCCGTCGATGGATCGTAAAGAGCACCGAGATACCTGCCGGGAAGGAAGCCGCCCCAGACGATCATCCGACTCCCCGTCCACACAGCCGTATGGTTCGACAGGGGCTCAGGCACGTTGATGTTGGACGTTGGTTGCCATGTGTCGGTCATCGGGTCATAGATTCCCCCGGTGCTGGTACCGCCGCCCCAGATGATCATGCGACTTCCGGTCCAGACCGCCGTGTGACGTTGGCGCGCCGACGGTGCGCCAACGGTCGAAGTCGCTCTCCACACGCCTGTAATGGGGTTGTATCGTCCGCCAGTGTTGACCGCTCTTCCGCTGACCTGCCCGCCCCAGACAATCATTTCCTGGCCGGTCCAGACGAGGGAGTGTCGCACACGGGGTGAGGGTGGATCGGCCGACAGACTGCTCGACCAAGTATCGGTAAGAGACTCGTAGGCAAGCACGGGTGTCCGGAGATTGCCCCAGAACAGCACCTGGTTCCCAGTCCAAACCGCGGGGTTCGATCTTCCTTCAGGTACAGTTCCGAGTGATCCATTGTCCCATGTGTCATCCGGAGGACAGACCGTGGCTGAAGATTGTGCGCTGATAAGATTCGTCTCTGGCAACGCCTGATCCGTCTGAGCTATCGTTCTTGCTTTCCGCTCATCAAACAGACTCTCCTTCTCGTTCCACCAAGAATCCCAGGGCATTTTCGGGACGCTGTACCTAACGAGACCAGAATCCAGGGGAACTTCGACGACAAAGCTCTCCCGTTCCTCGCGAATGGGAGCAACTCGATCCAGCCGCGCTCTCGTTGCTCTCGCCTCTGGGTCAGAAGACCGCTCTCGACTCTCATTCTCGATCTTGATGATGCTTCGCAGCGGATGGTCGGCTGTTGGATCGACCGTTCTGAGACGAAGGCCCTCCCTCAGTACCTCCGCCTCTCGTTTCACGGAGCCGTGAATTCGATCATCGAACGCAAAGAAGTTGTGGCTGAGTCTCTGTACAAGTGCCGGCCGCACGAAGCACTCCATCACAAGGAATGCATCGTTCCCCAGCGCCTCGCTCACCTCCTTAAGGCGTTCCGGCAGACGTGATGCATGTTTGATTCGTGCCCATTCGGCCGCGAGCATCCTGCCCGTGACAGGCTGGTACCAGTATTCCTCGAGGGCAATGGATAGCTTCAATGAGCGGCGGACCTTTCCTTCGAGGACTTCGCGAGGTATTGCCTCCTCGAAAGTCCTCGCGGCTCCAATCTGATGCGAGTAGTGGATGCGCTCGATCGCGGCCTGACAATCAACCCGCTCCTCGTACGACAGTGTCCGCGCCGGCGCATCCGTCCCGCCGAGAGCCGGAACCAATAGGAGGAGCAGCGGCGCGGCCAGTCGTCGTGCCATTCCTTGCATACCCTCCTGTCGACGCATCAGCAATTGCATGCACTCTCGGGGCACGTATCGGGTCCGAGGCAGGACTTACTGAACTAACTCATCAGGGGTCGCCAGGCGACCATTTCCTGGGTGGGATGTGGGGGGGTCTCAGCTACTATGCCTGAAATCCTCGATCCCGGCAAACGAAAAGAGCGTGACATCCGCACTTCTTGACGGGGAGCTCAGCGTTTCTGGGGAGAGTCGTCTACCAGCAAGGTCTCGGGGGCGGGGCGGACGGGGCGCGCGAGCCACTCGCGATAGACATCCATCGATCGCTTCGTATCCACCTGGATGTCACTGTAGCGATCGTCCGGTGAGGCCTTCGCGACGGTGACCTTCTGGTGCCAGCAGTGCATGCCGGAGACAGGATCCGGATGCACGGGGAAGGTCAGGTTCTGGTGCACGCCGGCGTCGCGCCACCAGATGCGATCCGAGTCGGGGTCCGCGCTCTTGAACGGGCGGATCCCGTCGATGACGAAGGCTCCCGATCGCGGTTGAATCGCCTATACTCGAAGCCTGTGCGGGCGGCGCGGCCGTCCGCGGTGGGGCGCCGGGATAAGGGAGGCGATCATGCGCAAGTTATTGCCTTATTTGATGATCCTGATGGTGGTTGGAGTCGTCACGGGGTGCGCCGGTGAGAGCGTGCGCGCCGGTGGGTCGGCGCAGGCTGCGGATGTCCCGGAAGCCGACAAGAGCGCCAAAGCCGCCGACGGCACGGAAGTGGCCACGCTGGCGGGGGGATGCTTCTGGTGCATCGAGCACGCCTTCGACAGCCTGCCGGGAGTGATCTCGGCGGTCTCGGGCTACACCGGTGGCAGCGTCGCGAGCCCCACCTACGATACGGTGTCCACCGGCGCCACCGGGCACTACGAGGCGGTGCAGGTCACATTCGACCCGAGTGTGACCAGTTACGCCGAGATCCTGGAGGTCTTCTGGCGGCACATCGACCCGACCGATGCTGGCGGGCAGTTCGCGGATCGGGGCACGCAATACCGCACCGCCATCTTCGTCCACAACGACGCCCAGCGGAAGGTGGCCGAGGCTTCCGCGAAGTTCCTGGCCGAGAGCGGCTGGTTCGACAAGCCGATCGCCACGGCGATCCTCCCGGCGAGGGAGTTCACTCCCGCCGAGGAGTATCACCAGGACTATGGCATCAAGAAGCCCCAGGACTGCAAGCTCTACACGTGGGGATCGGGTCGCGGCCCGTTCATGGAGTCGTTCTGGAAGGACAAGCCGAAGATTCTTCCGGCTGGGGTGAAGACTGACACCACGGGGAAGGCCGAGAACGCCGCGAAGGGGAAATACCTGAAGCCTGGCGAGACGGAGCTGAAGAGCAAGCTGACTCCGCTCCAGTATCAGGTCACGCAGAACTCAGCCACCGAGCCGGCGTTCCAGAACGAGTTCTGGAACGAGCATCGACCTGGAATCTATGTGGACGTGGTCACCGGCGAGCCGCTGTTCAGCTCCACCGACAAGTACGACAGCGGCACCGGCTGGCCCAGCTTCACCAAGCCCATCGAGCCGGCCAACGTCCAGAAGGAAGGCCAGTCCATGGCGATGTTGGGCACCGAAGTTCGCAGCCGCTCGGGCGACAGCCACCTCGGCCACGTCTTTCCCGATGGGCCGGGGCCGGCTGGTCAGCGTTTCTGCATCAACAGCGCCGCGCTGCGCTTCATCCCCGCGGAGCGTCTCGAGGCGGAAGGGTACGGCGCGTACACGTACCTGTTCCCCGATAGCGAGAGCCGCGCCAGCAGCGAAGGGCGCTGAAGCGCGAATAGAGGAACCGGCGGCGTTTTTGGCCGTAAGATGAAGAGAATGCGGGCCGCCGCGTCGGTGCGGTGACAGGTCCACACGGATTGTGCGATGGAGAGGCGGGCTGAAGCATGACGGACACGACGAAGAAAGCGACGTTCGGCGCGGGATGCTTCTGGGGAGTGGAGGCCACGTTCCGCCAGCTTCCCGGTGTGGTGTCGACGCAGGTCGGGTACATGGGGGGCAAGACCGAGAGCCCCACCTACGAGGATGTCTGCACCGACACGACCGGACACGCCGAGGTCGTGGAGGTCACCTACGACCCGGATGAAGTGAGCTACGAGCAGTTGCTGGAGGTGTTCTGGTCGAATCACGACCCGACGACGCCCGATCGTCAGGGGCCCGACGAGGGGACGCAGTACCGGTCGGTGATCTTCCATCACGACAGCGAGCAGAAGGAAGCGGCGCTCGCGTCCAAGGAGGCGCTCGCCGACTGCGGCCGTTTCGCGGATCCTATCGTCACCCAGGTGGTCGCGGCAGGCCCCTTCTGGCGCGCCGAGGAGTATCACCAGCAGTACCTGGAGAAGCGCGGCCTGGCGCAGTGCCACATCCCTTCCACCCCCCGCTGACGCGGCCACCGACATGATCCTCGTCGAAGGGACGTGAGGAGAAGACGATGGCGAACGAGACCGGTGTGAACGACGCGCAGTGGCGCGAGAAGCTGACGCCCCAGCAATACCAGGTGACGCGCCAGTGCGGCACCGAGCCGCCGTTCACGGGCGCGTACTGGGACTGCAAGGACAAAGGCACCTACCGCTGCATCTGCTGCGGGAGCGACCTGTTCCGCTCCGATGCGAAGTTCGACTCGGGGACGGGATGGCCGAGCTTCTACGACGTGATCGATCAGAAGAAGGTCAAGGTCATCGAGGACCGCAGCCATGGGATGCGCCGGCTCGAGGTGCGCTGCGCGCAGTGCGACGCGCACCTGGGTCACGTCTTCGACGACGGCCCCGCGCCCACGGGCCAGCGCTACTGCATCAATTCGGCCTCCCTGGATCTGGCCCGGCAGGGGCCCGAGTAGCCCGCGGCCGGGCTCCCGTGCGATCCTGTAGGGGCCATGGAGCAACCCCGGACGGATCGGCACGAAGAGTCCCTGTTCGACACCGAGCCCTCGCCTCAGCCGGACGGGGTTGACGCGGTCGCCTCCGCGACGGGGGTCGCGGAGTCCGTTGCGCCGCGCGCGCCTGCCGATACGCCGTCAGGCGACTCCGTCGCCGACGGAGTGGAGCACCATCTCCACGAGAACTACATCGTCCTGCACCGGATCATGGGCGCCATCTTCACGGCGATCATGGCGTTCGCCAACCTGGTGGGCGCGCTCATTGTGTTCTTCTCCGCCGATCTTCCCGGCTGGCTGAATGCACTGCTCCCCGTCGCCTGGGTCGTCCTCATCGGCACGATGGGCTGGATCTCCTGGATCTGGCCTCCCTTCGAGCACCGCTACACGTCGTACCGGGTCGGCGCCCTGGGGATCGAGCTGCGCAAGGGGGTCGTCTTCCGCAGGGTCATCACCGTCCCCCGCTCGCGCATCCAGCACACCGACGTCTCGCAGGGGCCGCTCGAGCGGCAGTTCGGCCTGGCGACCCTGCACATGTTCACGGCGGGGACAGAGCACTCGGAGGTCAACCTTCCGGGGCTGGAGCATGCGCTCGCCCTGCGCATCCGCGACCATCTGGTGGTCGGAGGCGAGGACGATGCCGTCTGAGCAGCGCCTCCATCCGCTCTCGTTCGTGTTCACGATCGGCTCCAGCCTGAAGAGCTTTCTCTTCCCTGCGATCTTCGCGCTCTTCGCGGTGCGCTCGGGGAACTACGATCTGTTCTTCGCCGTCTTCATCATCCCCTACGCCATCTTCTCCGTCATCCGGTACCTCACGTACCGGTACTCCTTCGCCGAGGACGACCTCGTCATCCGCACGGGGCTGCTGTTTCACAACGAGCGGCACATTCCCTACGCGCGCATTCACAACGTCGGGGCGGTTCAGAGCGTGTTCCACCGATTGTTCGGTGTGGTAGAGGTCGTGCTGGAGACGGCCGGCGGGAAGGAACCCGAGGCGCGTCTCCAGGTCCTGTCGGTCAAGGCGATGGAGGAGATGAAGGTTCACATCCTCCGCAAGAAGCAGGCCGTCATCCCCGTCGCGGATGCCGCGTCAGCGGACCCAGTCGGGCCCGCAGCCGCTGCAGCGGCCTCCGAAGACGCGGCGCCGCGCACGCTCCTGCGGCTCCCCGTGAGCGAGCTGCTCGTGCTTGGGCTCGTGGAGAACAGAGGAGGCGTGGTCATCGCGGCCTTCTTCGGCGTGCTGTGGGAGGTCGGGTTTCTTGGCAGCACGTCGCTGTCGGGATTCCTGAGCCGTGCCTTCAGCACGGCGAGCGATCTGGCACGTCCGCTGATGTCCTTCGTGCAGACGGGGATCCTCGTCGGCGCAGCCGTGGTGCTGTTCTTCGTGGCGATGCGGGTCTTCTCGATGATCTGGGCGGTCGTGAAGCTCTGGGACTTCCATCTCCAGCGCAGCGGGCGTGATCTCACGACGACGTGCGGCCTGCTCACCAAGGTCACGGCCACGATCCCGCTGAACAGGGTCCAGGTCGTCTCGATCCGCCAGAAGCCGCTGCATCGTCTCTTCGGCCGCGCGGAGCTGCGGGTGGAGATTGCCGGCGGCGGGGAGGAATCTGACAAGCGCACCACAAGGCCCGAGCGGCTTGCGCCGATCGTCGAGCTCGAGATGCTGCCGGGGCTGCTCAAGGAGATCCAGCCGGGGGTCGACCTGGATGCCGTGCGCTGGCAGATGGTGGACCCGCGCGCGGCCGGGCGCATCTTCCGCGCGTCGCTTCTTCTGATGACGCCGCTTGCCGCGTGGGTGCCTCTGGCGCTGTGGCGCGATGACGTGCGGTTCGCGGCATTGATCCTGATCGTGGTGGCGATGCTGATCCCCGTCGCATGGCTCAACGCGCGCATGCAGACGAGCCATTACGGCTACGCGGAGGAGTCGGGGGTGCTCTTCTACAAGAGCGGATGGATCTGGCGGCGCACGAGCATGGCGCGCTGCTCGAAGATCCAGGTCATGACCCTGACCGAATCCCCGTGGGATCGCCGCACCGGGATGGCCGGGGTGAGGATCGACACGGCGGGCGCGCGGCCGGCGGGGCACCGCCTGGCCATCCCCTACCTGCCGGCCGCCACCGCCCGGACGATTTTCGATCGTCTCTCGGCACAGGCGGCGCATACCGCGTTCGGGTGGTAGCCGGCATCAGCGCCAGTCTCCGACGGCGACGAACCCTCCCCAGAAGAAGGGATGCGTGCTGCGGCCGCGCTCGCGCAGCGCGTTGAGGCGATCCAGTCCCGCCTGCCGCACCGCGTCGCTCGTCGCCAACCCGGAGAAGCGCGCCTTGTAGAGCGCGGTCATCCATTGCCGCGCGGCGTCGTCCTGCACTCTCCAAAGGCTCATGATCAGGCTGCGCACTCCCGCGACCTGGAACGCGCGGCGCAGACCCAGCACCCCCTCGCCGGCCTGGATCCTCCCGACGCCGGTCTCGCAGGCGGAGAGGACGGCCCACTCCACGCCCGTGAGATCGATGGCGCCGATCTCCTCGGCGGTGAGCAACCCGTCTTCCTCCTTCGCGGGGCGCGCCCCCGCCGCGCGCGCAGCGGCGGCCGTCCCGGGGCGGGGCTGGTTCGCGCCGGCGAGCGCCAGCCCCGTCAGCAGGAGCGGGTTCCTGCCGAGCAGGCTGCGGCTGGTGCCGGGGACCACGGGGCGCTCCTCGAGCGCGCTCTGCAGCATCGAGGGACAGAGATCGTGCAGGAAGAAGCTGTGCGTGGCGATGTGCAGGACTCTGTGTCCGGGCCCGGCACTCTTGAGCGCCGCCTCGCTGGCGCGCGCGCCCGTGAGGATCTGAATCGGCTCGGCCCCGGGGCGCGTCTGCGTCCAGAGCGAGCCGATGGCGCCAACCTCTTCGGTGGTCCCGGGGAGAGGGTCGAATCTGATCGCCTCGAGACCCTCGCACCCCGCGCCCCCCTCCGCCCCCCGATAGCCGGCGCGCGCGATCGTGTGCGGGCGCGAAGAGGCGGCGCTGATGTCGCCGCGCGCGTCGAAGTCCGCGCCGCCGACCGCGAGGATCCCCCTTCCGGGCTCTTCGGCCGCCGGGCGCGGCACCAGATCGCGCTCCGTCGACAGGTAGTGCAGCACGGGGCCCGTCTGGATCAGGTAGCCGTCGCCGTCCGGCAGCGTCCCGAAGTCCACGAGATTGATGTCACCGTCGGGGACGATGAAGACGCGGGCAGCCCCGCCCAGTGAGGCAACGAGAGGATTCCAGAGGATCTCCCTGAGCCGGAGCGCGGCGTCCCGGTAGCGTCTCTCTGCGGGGGAGCCCGGCACCTGGGGTCCTGTGGGTTGCGAAGCGATCTGCTCGCGCCACTCCAGGATCGCGCCGTCGAGACGCTCGGCCGCTCCCAGCGGGACGAACCGCAGAGGCGAGGCCGGATCCCCCATGGCGATCATCGCGGCATAGGATCGCGTGGGCGCTGGTGGCGCCACACGCGCCTGGCTCTTCACGGGATCAAGTTGGTCGTACTGGACGAAGGAGACGAGCGCGGCGCCGGCGGGAAGACCGGCGCGGACCTCGGCAAGACCGATCCGCGCGCGCGTCACTCCCTCCCGGTACAGGGCGCTGCGTTCGGCGAGCCGGCGCTCCGCCTTCTCGCGCTCCTCCAAGGCACGGGCCATGGCCGCCGGGGCGGCGCTCCCACCCGTCGCGAGCCGCGCGAGCCGATTCCTGGTCGCGGTCAGCTCATCTCCGAGCGCCGCGATCGCCGCGTCACCCGCTTCCAGCCAGGCGCGCTTGCGCGCCGCCATCTCGTCGAGGACCATGGCGCGCGAGCGCACCACCTCGTCGAAGACCCGCGCGACGGATGCCGCCGGGGCGGGGCGCGAGGCGAGGACCGAGAGCGCGAGCCCCAGTCCGAGGAGACGGTCGCCTTCGTAGGCGAGGGCCTCTCTCTCGGCGAGACCTCGGGCGGTGCGGCGGAAGTGCTCGGCGAGTGCCCTTTCGGAAGTGAGCGCGTCATCGAACGCGGGCGCCGTCTCCCCCAGCAGCAGCTCCAGGCGCGCCAGCCGGAAACGCTCGGTGGCGGTGCCAGGATGGTCCGGGCCGAGCGCTTCGTCCAGGATCGCGAGCGATTGCCGAAGCCGGTCGCGCGCGCGCGTCAGGTTCCCCACGCTGGTGTCGAGCGTGGCCATTCCGTCCAGCAGGTTGGCCGTGCTCGCGTGCCGCTCTCCGAGGAGCTGACGGTTCATGGTCAGCGCCCGCGCGTAGACCCCCTCGGCGCGTTCGGTTTCCTTCTGCACTGTCAGCACGAAGGCCAGGTTCCCGAGGACGAGCGCCACATCCGGATGCCCCTCGGGATGGGCCGCCTCCAGGATGCGCAGGGCGCGCTCGTAGTGAGCCCGGGCCTGGGCATACCTCTGCAGCTCGAACTCGATCAACGCGATGTTGTTCACCACCATCCCCGTAAGGCGATGATCGGGCCCCAGCGCCCGCTCGTAGATCCCCAGCGCCCGCTCGTGCATCGCGATGGCGCCGTCGCGGTCGTCGATGCGCCACAGGAGCGTGGCGAGATTGTTCACCGTGCTCGCGACCTGGACGTGATCGGGGCCGAACGCTTTCGTCTTGATCTCGATCGCCCGTTCGAAGGAGCTCCGCGCGGCGGTGTAATCCCCCATGTCCGACAGGAGCGAGCCGAGGTTCGTGAGGCTGTACGCCACCTGGGGATGCTCGGGGCCGAGCATCTCCAGGCGAATACGCAGGCAGCGCTCCCAGAGGGTGCGCGCCTGGTCCCACGCCCCCAGGTCGTGCGCGATCTTGCCCAGATGCTCCAGGTTGATGGCGACGAGAGGATGGGTCGGCCCGAACGCGGCCTCCCGGATGGCGAGCGAGCGCTCCTGCATGCCCCGGGCGGTCGCGTAGTCTCCTGCCGTCAGGTACGAGAGACCCAGGTGCACGAGGCTGTCGGCGATGTCGGGATGCGAAGGGCCGAGCGCCGCTTCGCGGATAGCGAGCGCCCGTTCGTGCAGGGCGCGCGACTCGTCTCTCTCCCCCGTTTGGAACAACAGCAGGCCGAGGTCGGTCAGGCTGTCGGCCACCTCGGGGGTGTCCGGATGAGCCGTCTCGCGCCGGCCGAGGGCGCTCTCGATCAGCGGGCGCGCGTCCTGCAGGTTGCCGCCGCGAAGCAGCACCCTTCCCAGGGTGGCGTCGGCCCGGATGGAGCGCGCATCATCGGCCGGCAGCGCCGTCTCCTTCGCGTACGCCTGCGCTTCACGGGCCCGGGAGACCGCATCTGCGGTCCTGCCTCCCCTCCATAGCGCCTCGATCAGAAGGTCCAGCAGGTCGAGCTTCGCCCCGGGATCCGATGGGCCAGAGCCCTGGGCCTCCAGGCGCGCCAGCAGATCCAGCCCGAGCGTGCCGGCCTCGGCGTAGCGCCCCTCCCGGATCAGGCTGCGCAGCGCGTCCGGCGCGGGGGGGTCGGGAGGCGCCGGGGTGAGGCCCCCCCCCGCCAGAGCGGCGAGGGCGAGGCCCGACAGGAAATGCCTCAATCCCATGACCCCGAGAGTACCACGCATTCCGGGCAGTCCAAGGGCCTTACGGGAAAGACGGGCGATAGCGACATTCCGGGAACCGGCAGACCCCTTTCGACAATGTGAGAGAGTGACGCAGAGGTTGCCCCGTAACCGGGGCTGCTTCGGGTCGGGCGGCGGCCGTCGTGCCGCACCGAACCGGAGCCCGAACCGCAATGGAGACAGGCCGTGCCGTATTCCCGCGACAGCGTGGAGGGGAGGGTGCTTGCGAACGACCCCGAGGCCCTCGGGCTGATGATCCGCTGGATCGCCGGGACGCTGACCTGGAGGCGGTTCTGGGCGCTGAGGTCGGAGTGGAAGGACCTGCAGCAGGAGGTGGTGCTGAATCTCATCGAGAGCCTCCGCAAAGAACGGTTCGACGCTTCGAGGGACTTCAGGAAATACGTCGAGGCCGTGACGCGCTACACCGCGCGCGAGGCCTGGGTGCGGCGCATGAACAGGGTCGAGCTGACGGGGCTGGATGGCGACGCCGGAGCCGGCGCTTCAGCCACGCGCGTGGCAGCCGGGAGCCCGTTCGAGGATGCCGAACGATCCTTGACCCGCACTCAGCTCGTTCGCTGGATCCTCAACGCGGCCACGGAGGAATGCCGGCGTCTCATCCGCGCCTACTTCCTCGACGAGCAGAGGTATTCCGAGATCGCGAGCCGCATGAAGGTCCCGGTCGGGACCGTGAAATCACGGCTCTTCAGATGCTTGAGGTTGGCCCAGGGGCTGTACACCACACCATGACTGCTGATGAAACCACGCATGAGGGAGAAGCGATGAACGAGCACGATGATTATCGCGAGGACCTTGCGGACTACGCCTCGTCCCGCCTGGATGCCGACCGCGCGGGGGCCGTCGAGCGGCATCTGGGGGAATGCGACGACTGCCGGCGCACGGCCTCCTTCATGAAGGATCTTGGCGAGGCCATCGGCGATGCGGGCGATGCGCTGTTCGAGCCGCACCCCGACGTCGACGTGCTGCGAAGGTACGCCCTGGGCGATGCGACCGATGACGCCGCCCGCATCGCGAGGCACCTCCAGGTCTGCCCCTCCTGCGATCTGGAGTCGACCGCCTGGCCGGTGGTACGCGCCATGGAGACGGGCGGCGCGAGCGGCGGTCGCGTCGCCTACGGCCCATGGCTGCGCCGCGTCGCGGGCCCATGGCTCGCAGCGGCCGCGGGACTCGTGCTCGGAGTCGCCCTGACATACCAGGTCACATCGCAGCGTCCGGTCGCTCCGACCGAGGTGGCGTTTGACCGGCCCGCGCAGCATCTGATGATCCCCGGCGCGGTCCGCGGCAGCGCCCCCGAGCTGACCTTCACTCTCAGCGGGGACGGCAGTCCTGTCGTCCTCGACCTGCAACCCGTGATCCCGGGGCAGGCCGGTGAGGCCGACGAGTTCACACTGACGATTCGCTCCGAGGGCGCGCAGTCGGTCTGGTCGGCCGTGGCGACCGCCTCCGAGATGCGCCGCGCGCTGGACGCAGCGGGTGTTGTGACCTTCGTCGTCCCCGCGCGGGCGCTCACCGCGGGCCGTCATGAGATCGCCCTCACGGCTCCCGGCGCGGATGCGGCGCCGATCTTCCGCGCGACGATTGAGATCGAGCGGCCCTGATTCCTCGCACAGCTCCCGTTGAACACCGGTCCCGCCTGACCCGCGGCGGGCGTGTGCTATCGTTGCCCCCCGCGGCGCGTCCCACCGCTTTCCAGTCTCGCAGCACGCGACATTTCCCGGGAACATCATCGGATGCCATCTCAGCGCACGCTCGTCATCGCTGCCTTGCTGGCGGCCGCATCGGCGACGACCGCCATGGCGGAACTGGGCAACACCGGCTGGTTTCCAAACACCGTCCTCTATGAGCCCTACCTCGCGGACCTGAGGCTGTCCGCCGAGTCGATGATCGGCATCGCCGACGTCCCCGACATCGACATCGTGGATTCGGGAAAACCGCGCTACTACTTCAAGCTCGGCGGCCAGTTCGGCATATACCGCGGCGTCGCCCGGCACGACTGGCAGATCGACCTCGAGGCGGCCTTCGCATCGGCGCAGTTCGATTGGGACAAAGACTATGACGCCGTCGGCTGGGATGGCATCGTTGCGCTGGCCGGCTCGTTCGCGATCGACGAGGACAAGGGGCTGCGCATCGGCTACCGCCACGACTCCAGCCACGTGGGCGATGAGCTGGCCGAGAGGACGGGGACCGTCATGATCGACTACACGCGCGAGGAGTTCTTCGTGGGCTACGACCAGCGCGCCGGAGGGCACTGGCGATTCTACGGTGAGACGGGCTACGGCTACCGCGACGCCGCCGAGGGCCAGGAGCCATGGCGGCTCCAGGCGGGCGCGGAATTCAAGGCGCCGAAGACCGTCTTCGGCGGGCTCGGCGGCTGGTATGGCGCCCTCAACGCGGCGATCTACCAGGAGAAGGACTACCAGCTCGACCTGTCGATTCAGGGGGGCGTCTATCTTCCGTCGGATGGCGCCCAGTGGCGCCTCGCCGTGACCCTCTACAAAGGCACCGTCCCGATAGGCCAGTTCTTCGAGAACGACGAGACCTACGTTATCGTCGGTGTCCACCTCAATCCCTGACGGCTCCCCCCGGAATCATCCGGGGCCCCCAACGCTCCCCCCGCCTGCCGCGTCTACTAGAGTGATGACCATGGCCGTTGCAGCGCTTGAGAGGACGCGGGAGCGTAGCGAGACGATGCCGGACCGGCTCGAGGGGCTGTTCGACGCTCACCATGAGCGGCTCCACAGGCTGGCACAGCGGCTGTCGCGCGACGCCGAGGGGTCATGATGTCATCGTCTTTCGTTCCGCCATGAGCACGGGAGAGGCCGCGAGGCGGTCCACATGGGTCGTGGCGCCGGTCTTGGGATCGATGCGGCCGAACCTGAGCGTCCCCGTCGGGCATTCCTGCACGCAGGCGCCGCAGCGCACGCACTGCGGGTCGGCCATCGGCAGCCCCTTGTTGGCGAAGCTCATCACGTCGATCCCCTGATGGCACGACGAGGTGCACATGTTGCACGAGATGCACTTCGCTTTCTCCGCCAGGATCCTGAAGCGCGAGAAGCGCGCGTAGATGTTCATCAGCGCCGCCAGCGGGCAGGCGAACCGGCACCAGACGCGCCCGCTGAGCCAGAAGTACGTCCCGATGCCGAGGATCCCCGAGAGGAAAATGTCGACGGTCCACTTGTAGCTGAGGCGGATCCCCAGCGGCTGCCACGTCGAGAGCATCCCGGCGTAGATCGCCTCAGCGGCGCGGCCCGCGACCGTGCCGGGCGCAATCCAGCTCGCGACGCGCAGGGCCAGAAGCAGAAGCGCGATCGCGAGGATCGCCTGCCCCACCATGTTGAGCCTGTTCCACCTGGAGCCGTGCGGCATCTTGTGGCGGTGCTCGTCTCCCAGCGTCTCGGCGAGCGCGCCGCACGAGCAGATCCACCCACAGTACGCCCCC